>WNFJ01268906.1_pt2 | contig 25510 bp, 35 predicted proteins | sample 5400461 | NCBI WGS metagenome assembly WNFJ01 (sample SAMN13153349, study PRJNA577476) | soil metagenome | isolation source: 115 cm saprolite on Douglas fir-dominated hillslope | place: USA:California | collected 2013-09-17
GTGGTGGAAGGAGCAATGATCGGAGGATTTGCTCTTGCCGCGGCACCTGCGGAATACCGTGTCACAGGCGTGAAAACTTTCCTCGTCAGTTACGAAGGCGTGGTTTACCAGAAGGATCTGGGCCCCGACACCCTCAAGATTTTCAGCAACATGCAGCTTTACAACCCAGATAAAACCTGGCGCCCCACAGATGCCAACTGGTGAACCTTCGCTATTCCGACGAATAGGAGATTTGTGGCAGACGGAGAAGACAGAGATGAAAAAGCCGACGTTTCTTGCGTTTGTCTTACTTGCATTAGTCTTGCTGACGCTTGGTGCGATCGGTGTCGTTGCCCAGGATGTTCGCTACGACTACGACAAGGACCAGGATTTTTCCAAATACAAGATCTATAAGTGGGTTCCCATAAAGGGCGCCGACCAGCCTGATGATCTAACGGCGAAGCAGCTAACAGGTGCGATCGATGAAGTACTTGCCAAAAAGGGTCTGACGAAAACCGACTCCGACACCGCGGACTTGTATATCGGCTACCAGACGGCCATCGGTACGGAGAAACAGTACACCTCGTACAACACAGGTTGGGGCTACGGTCCGGGCTGGGGCGGAGGATGGTATGGATATAACGGTGGAATGTCGACGACCACAACATACGGATCAACATCTACCGTTTACGTCGGACAGCTCGACCTCAGCATGTATGACCCCACCCAGAAGGAACTCGTATGGCGTGGTGTTGCAACGAAAACCCTAGATCCCAAGGCTAAGCCGGACAAGAAGCAGAAGAACATCACCAAAGCGGTTGAAAAACTACTGAAGAATTTTCCGCCACCGCCGAACAAATAGCTGGCGCGCCTCGACGCCGGCAGCCACCCTACGATGCACGACGAACTCTAAAGCCCAGAAATTGAGCTTCCATCAGACTGCTAGAATTGCCAGTTGCCTTCCTGTCAACGATCGCCCACAAGTGGTACCATGCGGCCTATTTCTTGCGAATGACTTTGTCTTCCTTAAGTTGGTTCACGAGAGCCTGTGCGTACCCCTTACCTAGTTTCTCGAAATTCTTTGAATATAGCGTATCGCTCTCGCCGCTCCAGACCAACTTTTCATCTTTTGTGCTGTAGAGATTGAACTCCACGCGCACGATGACGTTTTCTTTCGTGTACGAACTGGTGGCATAGAAGCCGCCATAGGCCATGTTCCAGTAGGGCCAGAACGTGTAATAGCCAGGGGGAGGCAAGTAACTTCCTCCTGTTACTATCTCTTCGGTTTCCTTGCGCATCGCCTTCGGTCTGACCACCAGGACACTGTCGAGCGAACTTTCCTTAATGCGCTGTTTCAACTCACCTTCCATCATTTCATTCCTGGGTGGCAGCACCATATAGCTCTGGATGCCTTCCACATTGTATTTCTCCAGCAGCTCTTTCATCTCATCTTCGAATTCCTGCCGGACAAGGTAGTTTTCCATAATGCTGGCGACGAGCATCTTCCGAAACCGAGGCATTGGCACGTCGGTGAGCACCCAGCGGTGGACAATTTTCGTATCCGCCATCAGCGGGAGAACTGTGATGGCAAGAATGGTGAGCAGCACCCCGATGCGAAGACCAGATGTCATTCCGTACACGCTCTCGCAATTCTCATTTCTCTCGCAGCAAGAACGTAATCTATTCCTAGGAAGCGCGAGATAAACCTGTCAAAAGTGCCAGAGCGTTGTATTCGGCCCCAATAGGAGGGCTAACCGCCGATTGAAAGAAGACCGACCGGGGTAAGTCAGTGCTTTCCATTGCGAGGCACACCCATTTACAGCTATGAATTGCTTCCTGAATTCCGATTACTGTCAGAACTAACAGTTGTCTTCTCGCCGGTAATGGACCACGTTAGCGCAAGAACCACGCGAATGGTGCTGATGCCACGTTTGGTAGTGATGCGCTGTTTTCCTCAGCTTCTACAACGCGAGATATCAACGCGTCTGGCCGAAGCTACGAAGCCGTGAGCGTGCGATTCAGGAGGGGCAGATGGCGACACTGGCAAGGCGACAACGCGAACCGACTCTGTCGCAGAAGGCGACATCCGCGACCGAAAACGACTGGACGAAACCGATTGCAACGGCGATCCCCAAAGGGGGATTCTTCAAAGACAAGGTGGAGGAGGGCAGATACGGCCCAATCTTTCCCAAGACGCCCGCTTGCTACGGCTTCAGCGTGCTGGCGAAGATTATCCCAGGCCGCGAGGAGCGTTTCTACGAGCACGCCAAGATCATGGAGCAGGCGGTGAAAGACGATCCTCACGTTCTCGACGTGCTCAAGCTGCACTACCTGAAATGGTTGCTCTTCATCATCAAGGGCGACACTTACCTCATGTATCAGGCTATCTTCGACACTGACTTCGACAAGTACACCGAGGATGCCGTGGCCCTGTTTCAGAAAACTGGCCTCACCACGGCCTTTGAGAACGTCGAGGGCTGGCCGGCGGACTGGCGCACGAATCCTGCAGCGGCCGTCAAGTTCTTCCGCGATCATCACTGTCCGAGCTTCCTGGAAGTGGCCGAGTATCCCTATGTAAGCGCCACTGAAATCAAGAAGGCTCTCAGGCTCAAGGCGGCGTTTTCTGACATGCTCGACGAGATGCAGTAGGCGAATCTGTTTGCGGAGAGATTTAAAGTGCTCGAGTTAGATGATATTCAGCATTTCTTAATTAGACGTCCGCCCGCACTGGCTGCGCGATACGAATTCTTGACGTTTCGCCGTCCCGAGGGTGCCCGTACCTGGCTGACAGGCATCCTTGAGCAAGTGGGTACGGCACAGGCGCTTGGGTCGAGCCAGTTTGAATCCAGATGGGTGACCGTAGCCTTCACCTGGAATGGCTTACGAGCTCTTGGCGTTGATGACGCGTCGCTCGCTAGTTTTCCGGGAGAATTTCGGCAAGGCATGGCCGCCCGAGCAGAGATACTTGGCACCACCGGCGCGAACGACCCAGAGCATTGGGTCGGAGGTCTGGCAAGTCCCGACCTTCACGCCATTGTCGTGCTATTCGCTCGTGATGTCGCGGAGCGCGAACGACGCCAGCACGTGCACGAAAGGTTTGTCTCGGGGTGCGCCGGTGTGGAGGTGCTCTCCTCCTTGGACCTGGAGGCTTTACCGCCGTTCGACTACGCTCATGAACACTTTGGTTACCGCGATCGACTCTCGCAGCCGGCGATCGAAGGAATCGACGCCGAACCAACACCTGGCTCCGGGCCGCCGATCAAAGCAGGCGAATTCTTTCTTGGATACCCGGACGAAGACGGTACGCCCGCCGTCATGCCGCAACCTGCGACGCTTTCGCGTAACGGCAGCTATCTGGCATACCTTCGGTTGGAAGAGCACGTAGGTGCGTTTCGCGATTTTCTCCGGCAACACGGCGAGACTCCGGCAGAGCAGGAGTTAATGGCGGCCAAGCTCATGGGACGTTGGCGAAGCGGCGCTCCTCTTGTTCTCGCGCCAGAGAAAGATGCTCCTGAGCTCGGCGCTGATCTCCAGCGCACGAATGACTTCTGCTATGCGCAGATGGACCCGTACGGGTATGCCTGTCCGCTGGGTTCACACATTCGGAGAATGAACCCCCGCGACACCGCCGCGAACATGCAGCGGCGCAAGATGATTCGGCGCGGTGGCACGTACGGTCCTCCCTTGCCGGAGGACGTGCCCGAAGACGGTAGAGAGCGCGGCATTGCCGCCTTTGTTGGCTGTGCCAGCCTCGTCCGCCAGTTTGAGTTCGCGATGAACGTCTGGGTGAACGATCCGAACTTCCATGAATTAGGCAATGAGCGCGATCCGTTCGTAGGCACCCAGGATGGCGCCTATGACATAACCATACCGAAGCGGCCAATTCGCAAGCAGATCAAGGGTTTGCCAGCCTTCACAACGATACGGGGTGGCGCCTATTTCTTCCTCCCCGGTATCAGAGCGCTTCGGTACCTCGCCGCACTCGAAAATGGCAGCCCATAACAAGCCCGTGATTTGTAAGAAAGGAGCTCCAGAATGAGCGAATCGAAACAAGGCCCACGCACGTATAATCAAATCCACATACCTCGAAATTACATTCCTAATAAAAGACGCTTTAGCATTTATTGGACCTGGAGCTACCCGTGGGAAGCCAATCGAGACGTCGCCGAACTCGACAATCGTTTTTCAACCATGACCGAGGTTCGCCGGGTGGGCTGGCCCGATTACGAGACCATCGAGTATTCAGCGAAGGAGTTTTTGCAGGGAATTGCCGGTACGCTCGAACTGTTCCACCTGTCTACCATTAGGTTCCAAGCGCTCGTGGACGAGGCGACAGGGCATCCCGTCGCTGTGTATCAGAGGATTGACCAAGCAGGCCAGAAGCTGCCGCTCGACGAACGGGTGCTCTCCGACACCGACACGCTGATGGTGTTTGGTCTCGACCATATGGTCACTGAGCAGGAAGCCGCCCCGGAAGAAGTCGAGGCCGTCAGGCAGTTCCTCACCCGAGAGGGAACGTGCATGATCCTCGGCCCACATCACGACGTGGGTGTGTCAGCCGATCTGAAAGAACGGGAGATGGAGTATGTCCACCACGGAGACCCTCTGGTCCCCCGCCAGCAACGCTTTGGCAAGTACACGCGTTCACTGATGAAGGGCCTCGGAGTTCCGGTCGAAAATCGCTACGGTCTTCGACCCGCAGTAGTCAACGGAACGAACCAGATTGCTCCGTTGACAGCGATAAGGGACTTGGATTCGCGTGGCTGGCTCAAAGGAGTTACGACGTTCAATTTCCACCCCCATTTGCCCCACTATGCGCTGACGACCCAGGACACCAAGTCCGTTCATGTGCTGGCCAGACAACCGATTGATATGTCTAGACCGCATCCTTTCACCGAGGCGGGAAATAGAGAGTTCAATACGTTCATCTGGATGCCTCCGAACGGTGGCCGAGCAGGCGACATCTTGCTGGCGGACTCCACGATTTTTACCACATTGTTCGGCGGAGTGGAATCCTTGGAGAACTTTTGGAAAAACCTAGCAACAATGCCGATCACAAGCGGGACTCGGGCCCAACGGGGCGCTCGTCGCGCTGGTGCCGGATGACGTTCCATAGTGCCGAGAGACTTTGGCGCCGTCGCTGGAGAGTTACCGGTGCGAGTAGTGGGGTGCCACGCATTACTGGCTGGTTGACGATTTCAGCCGGATTGCTTGCCACTTTCTGTCTCTTTGTTCCCTCCGCACCATTGCAAGCCCAAATCAGAGGCGTATATCCCCTGGGCATGAGTGCTACGAACTCTGGGGTGACGCCCGACTCAGGCTTTACCTACTCAAATTCGTTCCTATCGTACTTGCGCGACGAACTGAGGGGTCCTAACGGCGAGGTTCTGGCCATCGGGAGAAACTCAGTCCTGATGGACATGAATAGTTTCGTTTGGGTCAAAAAGAAGAAGGTAAGCGCATTGGGAGGGATGCTACTTTCGGTCTCGGCTACGCTGCCGATCGCCAACAACTCGCTTACATCGGATGTCGGGGGCGCGCTCAGTGGCGGCGGAGGGCTGGCCGACTCCTATTATCAACCGCTCATCCTGGGCCGGCGCACAAAACGCGCTGACGTTCGGGCCGTCTACGGGTTCCTAGCGCCCACGGGCAAATTCAATGCCGGGGCGAATAACAATGTCGGTTCGGGTTACTGGACAAACTGCGTGTCGGCCGGCGAAACGTTCTACCTGACCAATAGCAAAACGACAGCCGTCTCTGCGTTTCAGATGTATGAATTTCATGGTACCCAGCAAGGCACCAACATTCATCCAGGTCAGACCTTTGATCTCGATTATTCCGTAACTCAGACTTTCCCGCTGGAACGCGATTTGCGCCTGCAGCTGGGATTGGTCGGCTACGGTCAATGGCAGACGACCGACAAGAATGGGCCAACCGTTACCGCCGCGCAAGCGGCAGCGCATTACGGAGTTAACGCCCTTGGTTTTGCGGCGAACGTCATTTTGCCGGATAGGAAGGCGAGCCTGGGCGTTAAGTATTTCCGAGAGTTCTTAAACAGGTCGACCTTCCAGGGATACTCCCTGCAAATCGCGGTATCGATCAGTTTCTGAAGCATTTGGGGCTGCGGAAAGGGAGGGCTGCTATTACCGCACGTTCCTGCTCGGCCTCAGCACCTTCACGGTGGCTCGCGGAACTGAAACGTAGGAGCTGAAATGACTGGGATTTACCTAACCTCTACGCTTTGGGAGATGCTCATCGGGCGCATCGAGGGGCCGCTTACTCTGCGCTTGGTTCTCCAGCCGACGATGGCAAGCTTTCTTGCGGTGCGCGCTGGATTGAAAGATGCGCGCGTCGGCAGGCCGGCCTATCTGTGGAAAGTTTTCACGAATCCCAGCTATCGCTATGACCTCTTGCATCACGGATGGAAAGACGTTCGCATCGTCTTCCTGATGGCATTCCTGCTCGATTCCGCTTACCAGTTGATTGTCTTCCGTTGGATCTATCTCGGGCAGGCGGTAATCGTGGCGATTATCCTGGCCGTCGTTCCGTATGTGTTGCTTCGTGGCCCTGTAAACCGCCTTATGACGACGACGAGAAAGCCTTCAGCTCCGGAGTCATGATCCAGGTACGCAGGCCTTCAAGCTATACGCATAGGCGAACCCGTCTACGCCAACCTGATTCTGCCAAAAGACTGAGGGGTTGATGATAGGCAAAGACGCAACAATAACAGCACGATCAGCGACACAGAGATCGAACACGTAGTAGTGAATTGAGATGCCTCGCTACGGAAATTCTGCAAAAGATTAAAATTCGGTCGACCGTTGTCGTTGTAGTTGCCGCAGTCCGTTCGCTGATCGAAAGGGATTCTAATGAAATTGACCAGGCTAATATCGGAGACCATTAGGCGGAGCCCTTTGCTCCTGTTCCCAGGGTTGCTGTTTCTGAACTTGTTCGCTTTTCCGGCGGCAGCCAAAATGGCCACCGATTTCGACCCCAATCGCGATTTCTCAAAATTCAGAACCTTCTCATTTATTGGCGGCGTCGAACAGCTCGTTCGGCTGCAGTTGAATCCGAACCAGCTCAACAATCAGATCCACCGCGCCGTCACTCGCGAATTGACTGCCAAGGGTCTTCGCGAGGTGAAGCCGGAAGAAAATCCGGATCTAGTTGTGCGCTATTGGGCCAACAGCCAGATGGACGTTGATGTCGCAGCCAGTACCAACTGGGGTGCCTACGGCCCATACATGGGCTATCACTGGGGATTCGTTCACAATTCCATGGACGCTTCCGTCACCCACCAAGGTACCCTCAGCATTGAACTAATTGACCCGCGTTCGCACGATCTCGCCTGGCGCATGTTTGCCAGCGTCAAGATTCTCCACACCGACCCTGACAAGATTTGGAAAACCGCGGACAGGAACATCAAAAGCGCCTTCAAGCGCTATCCACCCTCCCCAAAAGACATCGAAGCAAAGAAAAAGCAGTGAACCAAAGAAGACACCCTCAAGACGCCCTCGCAGCCCTAATTTGAACGGTGCGTGTTTCTGCCTGGCCCGTTCCTAGTGCCTGAAAGAATAGGCCCTTGCTGGAAGGGAAGCCGGGCGAACTCAGAAACTCCAGCGAAGCTCAACAACCACCGTGGGGTCCGACCAGCCCGGATTAAAGATATAGCTAGTGAATTCAAGTTTTTTGTGCGACAAACCGACGAGCAGCCCGCGCTGAGTGTCAAGACTCGTATGGTAGGCTTTGGTGCGTTGCGCTGCGAGACCAACGTGCAACCAGTCGAGGAGCGAGTATGTCAACTGGGGCCAACTATAAAAAAAACTGCCATTCTGCTTCTTCGTGTCGAACACATATTCGCCTGAGCTGGAGAAGACGATGCGTTTGTAGCTTAGCGACACTTCATAACCAGGCGCTACGCCGGTCGTGTTGCCGAAGACCGCTCCTAACATCGGGCTGACTTCGAACACCAGTTTGTGACCGGCGCTAAAGTTATAACCCAGCCACACCGATCCCGTCTGCCGATCTTCGTCATTGTAGCGGCCTTCGAGGTGCAGCCACCCGCGATCTGCCGTGAATATTGGAGACACGAAGAACTCTGAATGCGGTACGACATAGCCGTCCGCAGTAAGGGAGAATGACCAGGCACTGAAGGCCGCACTCGACGCCAAAGATCCCGAGCCGTGCGGGTTGCTCGCTGACGTGGCCTGCCCCCATGTGGGGCTCCCGAGAACGGCACCGAGTGTGAGCGCCGCGAGCAATTGCTTGATATTCATCCTTACACGCCTATGGTGATGCAGGATGATCTACTATGCTGATTTCTGTCCCGTTCCCTTTGTAAGTATCGCCTGCACCTTTCCAGCAAGCGCGTTCTATGTCAAGAAAAACTTCTCCCACGGCTGGAAGAAGCGGAGAAATGCTTTCTGACATTCAGCCCATGTATTGGAATGAAGTGTTCCAATCGGGTCAACTCGTGGGCCTGAACCTCGCTGGCTTCCAAGCTGAGGGTGTCATGTTTCAGGCCGCGGTCACGGACGCTATTGGTCACATTGTGAAGCAGACTTCGGAACAACCACCGAAATACCTCGTAAGGCTTTTATTCTCCTTCCGTGGCGTTAGCGAAGTCGAAGTTCCTGCAGACCGTATCCGCATAGACAGATAACCGCTCCCGCAGCTCGCCCGGCTATGAAGAACGACTGCGATCGGGTGCTCCGGAATCGAACTGGCGGACGAAGAGGGGGGGCTTCGGCTGGCCGCAAACTCACCTTACTCATGGAGCCGGAATTCTCTGTCCCATCTCCTGATTCGACTGTCAATATTGCCAGTTATCGGCCGCCTTCAGTCGAGCTATTGTGACGCCCGGTCACAATCTGGCTAGGGGAACAAGAAAGCAGCTGACGATATGGGATGCCGAGTTGGCTCAGGCCATGATTTCTTGGGACAGAAGGTCGCCGCCTCAGCCCGAGCAATCTGTTGCTAGTCTTACGCACACCGTTAGGAGACCGTCATGAAATCAATTGCCTCGCTCTTATTATTAACTCTCATGGCGTTACTCGCACTTCAACAAGAACAAAGACCTGGGCCCCAGTTCTCCGCCGATGTGCGTGTGTGGAATAAACGCGACACGGTCGCGCACATGAAGATCTTTGTTGGCGACAAGAAGGCTAGGCTCAATCGGCAGCAGGACTTATCGGGATATCATTCGGTACAAAGTCTAATCATCGACTCCGAGGCTCACTCTGTCTTTCTCCTAGTTCCAGAAAAGAAAAGCTATGTTGAAAGCACGGAACTCGCGGGGGATCTTTCTCATGGCGCGAGCATATTTCGCCCGAGGGATCCGAGCAATCCTTGTGCAGAATGGATCGAACTGGTGCGAAAGCACCGCCAGCTAGAATTGAGGTGCAGAAAAATTCGTGACGAGATCGTCGATGGGCGGCAGACAGAAAAGTGGGAAGGATCAGCCACGCCTGCAGGCGGGTGGGGCAACATTTGGTATGACCCCAAGTTGCGCTTTGTGATCAAGCTTCGGAGCTATCCGCAAAGAGCTAATCTGGAAGGGTTTGATCTACAAGAGATTCAGGAAGGACCGCAAGCCGATACCCTCTTCGAGCTACCCGCCGATTACGTTCGAATGTCTTTGGCCGATCTTGTCTCCTTCGATGCTGGCAATCGGAATAGAAGTCAGTAGCGATCGCATTTTGGTCTGTGCGTCCCACAATCTAGGGTGCTTTGTTTCTTGGACGATGAAAATCCGTCGGGCCTCAAGCGGGTCTTTGGCATGGCAAATCGTGGCTTTTATGGAGTCGTCAGAGACGGTGACGACTTGTCCCAAGGCATATGGCCGTGGCCGGACTACCTTTCGAAGTCCAAACCCTCGCATTTATTGGCCAAAATGTCCAAGGCCAAGCCTCGTGGCCTCACAGACCTGTTGAGATTGTTCCTGCCGGGAACGAGAGGGAACTGTCAAAAGTAACAGCCCCGTTTGGTACCTCCCATTTCAGTAACGTTAATTATAGTAAGCAATATATAAATACTCTAAGCGACATAGAGGACCACGGACGGAATCACAAGTCCAGTAGCGATGTTACGGTCGGTGTCATACGCTTGAGCGTGTAACGTCACGTGGCCAGCATTGGTGTGAAAGACAGCGACCACGTGAGACGTGGCCTTCCAATCGGAGATATCGTTCACGATGAGTTGAAGGTGAAAGAGAGACCCCGGCAGATCGCCTTCGAACGATAGCGATGCGATGCTGAATACAACCTTGACCTCTGCCAGTTTGACCGGGATATCGATGTGAAGCGCTTTTTCTTGAGCAGTCATATGAGAGTTCCTTTCGTGGAATGGAGTTGTTGACTCCTTTGCTTTGACAAACCCAGAGTTATACGCTTGAATACACAAGCGTTGTGAAGAAGGCCGGTGTAATCAGGAATTGTCCCCACTTAGCGTCATAAGCCGCTGTCGGCCTCGCGGCTATCGTCTCGGAGAGGGACTTGCCTTGTTTCTTGAGCACCACGAACGCGAGTAACAGTCCAGAGACCATCGGCAAAGCACAACAGGGTTTTCGCAGATCGATCCGCGAAGATCGGTCTCAACGAAATTGCTCCGTGCACCCCAGTAGCAGAGTTCTTGGATGTCCGGACCTCTGCAGCCCGCGTGCGAAGCCGTCGCGACTTCGTCTCTTAACAGAATTCTCTGCACAGGTTTGTTCGCACTCCACCCCGCGATCCGTATAACGCAGCAACAAACCTGGGCATCAGAACGCAAACTAGCGAATTCGACCCGAGAGCGGAACTGTCAGTTCTTACGGCGTGCCATCGGGTAGCGTGCACTTAGCATTGATAAAACTGACAGTTCCTTCGCCAGCCGGACCGGCCTACGATCCATCCGAAAGACAAAAAACGTTGCTGGGCCTCGCCGAGGCATATATTTGGCGGCCATCCAAATCACACTACGACGACGCAAAACTAGGGCTTGAGAGGGCCGTATGCCACGTGGAAGCCGTGGAGGCAGCATCGCAGGCGTGATGCGGCGGAGAAGATTACGAATTGCGCTGGCATTGCTGCTCGTGGCACTGATGCCGTTTGCGATGAAGCAGTACGTGGTGCAGGAATACCTTGTCGCGCTGCTCGCGATTATTCTTGTGTGCGTGCCTGTACTGCTTGTTCTGCTCGCCTTCGTCCTACTGCAACACGGTGTGCGCCGCGCACTGCGTGAGCCGAACACAAGCTTGGCGCACCTGACTGTCTGGAGCCGACTGCATCTCCGCGCGAGTCGTGTACGAGCCAGACTCTAGCGGCCTTCTCCGCAGGTGCTGCAGCAAGGCTCCGGAAGAGCACCTCGAACCGGAAAACCCGCCTTTGTGAATCGCTAGAACAGTCGCTGACACGTGCCATCGTGAACCGACTCGGAGGAAAGTACATGATAAAAAGAGGTTTGTCGGCAATTTAATGCTGGTAGGTAGCCTCGCCAGCATGGGCATGTTTCTGCAGGCCGGCTCCCAGGACAAACCTAGCGCGAAACGATTCAGGCCACCGCCATGGGTCAGCAGAGAGCCTCTGGAAAAACTTCCAATGTGACCGTAAACATCGAGTCGTACTCCACGCTGGAAGACCAGAAGGTACTGTTCGATGCTTTCACTAGTGGCGACCACGATGCCTTGGCAAAAACCTCTGAGCACGGTGAAATCGAAGGGGAGAGTCGCGATCACTGGGACGCTGGGTTACCAGATCGCTTATCTACGCTCTGTTGCCACCGAAAAATGGCCGGAGGATTTGCTTGATCACTGATCGTTCCATCCATTTCACCGAGGCTTACGCAAATGGCCGCACGAAAGACTATGACCTGTCGGCCCTGGAGATCAATCTGAATACAGACCCGAAGCAAAGCGACGGAAGCTTAATCGTCGCAGGCGAATTCGGAATCAGTGAATATCATGGAACGGAATTGAACTGAGTCGATAATCTCGACGTGTGCTCGGATCGGTCGCAAGAAGGAAACTTTATTTACGCCCCCTTCGGAATAGCGCAACAGGGATTTTCACGCTGCGCATTCGAAAGCCAGACCCATTGAGCAAGGTACGAATACTCTTAGCGGATGAATCGTCAGTTCCTCGTGATGGTAGAAACGTCTGCTGGCACCAACTTGCGAAGTTGTCGGGAGCGTACCTGACGGCCAGGCTCTGTTCGACGCCGCAAGACGCCTCGCGCCGGATGTCATCGTCACGGATATCTCTATGCCGATTCTCAATGGGATAGAGGCCAGCAAGCAATTGAATAAATCAGGCTGCGCGGCGTATCACCCCCTACCTAAGCGGACTCCCATACCGCGGCTGCGCGCGCTACAACTTGCTGTGGCCTGTCGGCGTTCCGGCATACCACTGTAACGGGCCGCAAATCAATTCCCATTACCTGGTCGCAGCCTTGCGCCCTTCCGGGCTTTGCTCTCGCACCTAGTCCACCTTGACCTACACCTCACAGGGCCGCGCCCTCGTTGAACAATTATTAAGTAACACTTCAATTCTTAAGTAACACCACCGCTCACCGACAGGGTACGAACGAAAATACTGAGGGTAGGGGTCGTCCCTAACGAACCGGCCGCGTCAAGCGTGTTTTGATTCTGTTCGCTTCGTCCGCATCAGGCCCATTCCGCAATCGCGCGACCGTGAGCTGGATCGCATTCTGACGCTACGCCACATTTCCACATCGAAGCGACCCACACGCCCCTTTGCTTTGCCCCATTGTGCTGGGCTCCCTGTAGCAACGGGCAGGGGGACGCCGTAACCGTACTTGGCTGTTAGTCCATGCTCGACCTGTTTGTTTTGACAGTTGCGACAAACACGCAACGACCATAACTATTAACAGTGCTGAGGCGCCATCACCCACAACGTTGGATCGTACCGACTTGTATCCACAGAGATTTCGCCTCCGTTCACCGGCAGGGGAGTCGTGGCAAATGCTCTTGGTCGCAATGTCGGCAGTACTGGCGGTAGTTGTATTTCTGTGCATCTCGAGCTTTGTGGTTAGTCCCGTACACAAGGACACGAAGCGTCAACCATCAAGGCCCGAAGGAAGTTCGCGAGCAGGGTAGTAATGTCGTCCCGATTTCTCATTGCGATTTGCCATTGATCGAGGCGAAGAAGTGGTTTCGATTACTGGAGTTAGTCCAATGACCTACAGATTGCTTGCAATAATCATTCTCGTATTCGGACCGGGCTTTGGCGCTACCGTCGCTTGCGCCCAGCGACAGCCGGAAACTTTCTTCAAAAATAAGATCGGGCTGTCTGACAGTGATATTCAGAAGATGGATCAAGGTCAAGTCGTGACCAAGGTCCTCGAATCCGGTGACAAGAAGTACGGCATCCTGGTGTTCGGTGGGGTCTACACCAACACCTCGATCGAAAAGTTCGCCGCAGCCTATCGTGACGTGAAAGGGCTCCTAGAGAATAAGGTGTACCTTGCCGTACAAGAGTTCAACGAGGTTGGTTCGCCGCCCAAACTTTCCGATTTCGACCGTCTCGCATTCGATCGCAAAGATATCGACGCGATACAGAAGTGCAAGCCCGACGATTGCGATCTCCAAGTCTTCGACGTCACGGGCTTTCAGAAGCAGATCAACTGGGACTCGAGCGATAAATACGACCAGGCCAACAAGCTCGCCCGCCAACGCATTTACGATGGCACCACAAAATATATCTCCGGCGGCCTAAAGGCGTTTGGCAGCTACACTGACCGCGAGAAGCCCTTCAACCTCTACCAGAACATGAAATCAATGCTGGACACTTCCTACTACCTACCCCCGGACAAGTCTGGCGGTATTTATCAACACGTCCTCGAGTATCCCGATGGAAAAGTCTCCGGCGCGATGGACTTCTTCTACTGGGAAAACATCGATTTCGGGCAGGGGCCCACAATCCGCGTGAATCGTGTGTCAATGTTTCCGAACGGCGTAGGCGTTGTCAAATATGTGGTTACAAATGAGCAGCTGTATGCCAGCCGCTACATCCGCATAGCTCTACAAGTGTTCTACTGTGTCCCCGACACCCAGAACCCCGACAAACCAGGGTTTTACCTGATCGAGATGAACGATTCGAGGTTACCTGATTTTGGCGGCATAAAACTCGGCGTAGTCCGAAAAATAGCCACCGGAAAAGGTGTTCAATCGACGAAGGATATTTTGGATCTTTACAACAGAAGGCTCGCCGGAAAGTAAAGCGCCTAGCGCGCCCAGCAACGCTCTCAGCATGCCCAGTAGACTCGGCAACTAATATAGGAGCGTTTTTATGCGAAAAAGATCATCTTTAGCTACACTGGTGTTCATGCTTCTTGTTGCGCCCGTCCTTGCTCTGTCTCAGGCGGGGCAGGAGTCCCGGACCCTCATCGTGAATGGCCAGCCCGGACAAGTGGCCGTTGTCCAGATGAACGGCCACTCCTACGTCGACCTCGAAGCCCTGGCGCGAGTCGCCAGTGGTTCACTCAGCTTTAATGGCGATCAGATCACGCTGACGCTGCCCGGTGCAACGAGCACGCCAGCTGCAGATCCTTCAGCAAGCTCGACCGTAGACACTGGATTGTCAAAAGGCTTCTTAAAGGCTGGCATCGAGGCAATGTCGATGGCCAGGGAATGGCACAGTGCACTTGCTAACGCTATCCAAAATGGATTTCCGATAGCTGCGGACTGGTTGGCCCGTTACCGCAATCAGGCGGGCACGGCCCTGAGACTGGCTTCGGTCGCCGCATCAACCGATTCTGATCAAAATGCCTATCAGCTGCTGAGCAAGGAGTTCGAAAATATGAAAACGCTGAGCAATAATTATGTAGCCGCGCGTCAATCCCTGAATTACATCGCCCCTAACGCCCTCGCGAATGACCCATTGAACCAGAAGATTATTGACTGCGGACACTCTCTAGCGGCAATGGCTGCGAATGGCCAGTTTGTGGATGATGGGTCGTGTCGGTGAACCTCCCGAATCTGTAGGATTCCGTGCAGTTTGTGCAGAACATGCCGCTCATCCGTCGCAGCTTCTCGTCGCGACTGGTGTCTCACTCGGCGTTCACATTAGTGACCAAATCTATCTCGCCATTCCCAGTTAGAACTGCACTTCTGGCTGGTGCTGATATCCAGGTTGATAGCGGACCAGCGTGCTAAACCCCGGATCCTGGAGGATTCGGCGCGTTTCCGACAATGCCGCCGCTCTGGCGCTAGCGGAAGCAATTCCCTGCTGCCGGGCTTCCTGCCGACCCCGGCGCGGCTTTTGCCGAGCTCCAGCGTTGCTCGCTGGAAGAGCTAGAATTCCCAGCCCCATGCCCTCAATCTGCGCTTCAAATCATGCCGCCCCGCCGCTCCTGCCTTCCGCAAGGTGAAATCCGCGAGGGCGCACGCCGCAAGGCGGTCTTCGGCTGTGGACGGCACCGTGACCAAGGCGGCGAGCATGGCAAGCAGCAGGCGGTGGAATTTCCGATCCGTCACCGATTCAATCGGCGACGACTTACTGCCGGCTTCTGGCAGAAGCCTTTCCGCAATCCGTAAGTCAGAGGGGTCGCGCCGCCATCATGTCATCTAACTTGTCTGTTTCTTTCACGGGAAAGATAAAGGAGGCGTCGATTTCAGGTTGTCCAATTCCTTGATGAGCTTATGCCAAGCCTTCGAGTTCTGCTTGTTGGCAAAAGGCTTTTCGAGGTCGGCGTAATAGGAGAGAAGATCTCGGCGCAGAGCTTCCGGGACAGGTTTGCCGCTCGTTTTGTCGAGCAACTTGGCGTAGGTTTCATCAGTGAGCCTATAAGCGGATGCTCCGGTGACTGCTCCGGTGTCAAGATTGTCGTTGGGCAATTCGAGCCGCCGTTCCTGTTGCGCAAGCAGCAGCGCTCGATAGTGGACCAAGGTTTCGTTGAAGCTGCTCATATACAGCTGTTCAACAGCCGGTGGGGGTGGATGAAACGCGAGGCCGCTGAACGGGCCAACTTTTGGCACCACGCGCAAGAAAAATGCCTTGAGGCGTGCGACGAAGCCTGGTTTTTCATAGACGTTGCCCCAATCCTTACGGTACTCCGAATTTGAGATGTTATAGACAAATTCCTTCTTGGTCTCGCTGGGGTGGCTGTTCTGAATCTCATCTCTCTTGAGATGCCATGCCACTTTGGTCATTCGTGGAATGGCGGTTGAAACAGCGTGGCGATAGCTGCCGATGGCCAGGTCCACCCGGAAAAAGACGCTCGACATATCGAGCGAATAAGTTCTTGCAAACGCTCTTTCTAGGACTGGCTTTGAAACTTCAAAGCCAATAATGTCATGATAAGCTTTGGGCGCGTAGTTTCCTTCGGCGACCTGGTCTACATCAAAACCGTATTCCACCTTCATGTGGGCGGACGGTTTTTCCTCATAAGTAACAACTGGACCATATTTCTTTGCCAGACCGGGATACATGATTGCAACCGCTCGGTTGGTGGCGAGCTGGTGACCCGAGGTATCGGCAGCGTAGTGCGACAGAGCGCCCAGTGCGAATGCGTATTCGTTTAGATTCTTTGATTCCTCGATCAAGGCAAGTACAAAATCACCGCTTCGCACATAGTGCGTAAGGTCACTGAAGAATCGACTGCCGAACGGGTAGTAACCCATATCCTGGATAATTGCGCCGCCGTAGGCGTAGGCGTGTGCCTGCAGCAGTTCCTCCGGAGTAGCGTAGGGGAATCGGATCAAGAGTAGAGGCTCAATGCCGTCCTTCCATTCAGCATCGATAATAGCTTCATGCGTAAGAACGGAGTATCCTGCACAATCGGGGGCACAGGATATTCCTAAGAGAAGTGCGAGAATCAGATGTCCCGACAGTGAGAACAGCGCGGATCGACTTTCCGCTAACATCGTGTCTGTTGAGACTCCTCCCGGTTGAAACTCCTTCCGGGGCGAAACCATTTCTTGAACAGCGCGAATGTGTTGGGCTGTGCGAACGCACATCTGCCGCTGATTCATGTCGTTCGTGATCCCACATCGTGATGCGGGCCTATCATTAGGCAGGTCCTTCGCGTTTCATCCACTCCCGAATCGCAGCGATTTCCTCCTGTGCGGTCTCCTGCTCTGAAACCAAGTGGTCAAGACCGAACGCCATAAGCGTGTCTGTGTCCTGCAGAATTCGTTCGTCTATCGGAAGCTTGTATCCCGCCTAGTCAATCCGCTGGAACACGGCGACAGGTTGTGTAGTGACTTCGCAAACCACTTTCTGAAAGGACAGTGTCGAGCGGTGGAACAACCGAGCTAGGGACAGCATTACGATGTACGCGATCCTACGTATTAAACTCGGACATAAATCCTTCCTTCCCTTAATTTGATCTTCAAGATTCTGGGCCTCGAGCTTCGACAGTCCACCGATTCGAAGTCCACAAGGCTCAACGCCGCTTTGGGCGGTGGCAAAGCGACCCACATGGCCGCCTTCAAGTAGAAAGTAGTAGAAGGTAGTGCGAATCCGTGCCCCGCCTCTGCTCAAAGAGTATCCCTAGCTACCGACGATGCCTTTGTTGACCAGGACTTTAACCACAACGCGACGGTTCTCAGACCGCCCAGCCTTCGTCTCGTTCGGTGCCGCAGACCCATATTCCCCCATTGCGCCCGGCGCCACGATGTGCCGCACCGGCACGTTACCCTGCTGCATCAAGAAGGTGATCACTGCTTTAGAGCGGTTCTCGCTCAGCTTTGTGTTCATCGCAGCGCTGCCGCGCGAGTCGGCATAACCCGTCACCTCGATGATGTATCCAGTCAGGCCCGTGGCGGTTTGTGCCAGCTTCTTAAGTTCTTCTTGGTCTTGCGCCGAAATCTTGGTGCTACCGACATCGAATTTCGCGGTCGCTTCACCCTTCACTTCATATTCGCTCAACGCGGTAAAGCGATTCGTGTGTTCCTCGATGTCCTTGATGTTCTCTTGAATCTGCTGTTTGTTCGCGGAGATATTCTGCCGATTGGCATCGATATTTTCCTTGTGGGCCGCAAGTTGCTCGTCGTGGGCCGCAAGTTGCTCGTTGTGAGCCGCAAGTTGCTCCCTGTGGGCCGCGAGAGTCTGCACGTTGGCTGCGACTTGCTCGGCGGTGGGATGCAAACCGGACTGGACCATCTCCGCAGTTTCCAGGTCGTCGCCATCGACGGTAATTGTCTTGGCTACGACCCGGCCTGTGTCGTCGGACGTGCCCTCAACATCCACCTTGAGTCCAGGGATCAGCACCACATCGGACATCTGCTGCTTCTCCAGGCCAAAGAGCCCCCTGTCGTCTTTCGTAGTCGTAGAGTCGGTAAGGACCACGGTGACGTTTCCCTGCGCAGACTTCACGATCAACGTCTCTCCAGTTCGGGAAATGATCATCCCTTTGACATCAGCGCCAAAAGCAGAGACCGATGCCAGGGAGGACAAAACCATCAGACTTACTACAATCGTTTTTTGGTGCATTATTTCCTCCACCCTTCTCCGTCATTAGATCGAGGCCAAAATGTCCAAGGCCAAGCCTCGCGGCCTCACAGACCTGTTGAGATTGTTCCTGCCGGGAACGAGAGGGAACTGTCAAAAGTGACAGCCCCGGCGACTGGTTTTCGTACAACAATCGCTGGATGTTCCCAATGCACTGAAAACGCAACTTGTTGTGGGCGTTTGCAAATTTTGATAGGCACAAATGTACCCGAGATTTCGGAGTCCCCCGATATTTCGGAGCTAATCCGCTGTCAGGTTGTGGCGAGCCCTCGTCGCCCTTCTGGTGGGGCGCCAAAGCTGGAGTCTATTCGACTTCACGCCGAGCCGCTGGTGTGCGAGGAGCTGAGATACGAATAGCCAACCATGAGTTCGGCCTTGGGTACTTCGCTCTATGCGGCAAGACCGGGGTTACGCCGCACAAGTCTGAGAACAGGCGAGAACACGCCGAACATCAAGTTTCGTGTGCGTGTGATTTTCAACAGTTGAATCCTTTCTTTTTTAATCGGTTGCGGCACCTGCCGCCTTGCGACGGCGGGCGCCAACAATCTGCTCAGTTCACCAACCTGATCTCGCTCGGCTATTGCTTATTAAAGCTGCGGAGGCCCGCTGACTTGCTTCTCTCTGAGGTGGAACTGTACGTCGACGTGGTCGGCGATCTTGATGAACGGAATACCCTTGTTCATCCCGTAGTCCTTACGGTTGAAGACCATTGTTCCTGTAATCTCGTCTAAGCCAGTCCCCTTCCTGGAAACCGTTAGCGTCAGCTTCTCAGGGTTTGGTACTCCGCGTATCGTAAAGTCACCATCCACCTCAAAGCTATTGGGACCGGCGTGCACAAACTTCGTTGACTTGAACGTGATCACCGGATTCCGCGCGACGTCGAAAAAGTCTTTGCTCTTCAGCTTGCCGTTCTTCATGCCGCTTCCGGTATCCACACTGGCGGCCTGAATATTGATCTCTAGGACGCCTGTCGTTTCGTCAGGAGAGGCAAATGTTAAGGCGGCATCCCACTTGTCGAATTTCCCAGCGATAGTCACAGACGCCTTCACGTGGAACTTGATCGAGCTGTGTTCCGGCGCAATCACGAAAACCGGAGCTTGCGCCCGACTCATTGAAGGGTACACAGCGGACGCTAAGAGGCAGAGGACAGCCAACCCCAAGGAATCCCTCCCTAAACATGAACGGCGTGACAACATTGCTTTCACACGCATGCTTTCACTCGCGGTTACCGGTAGCTACTGTCAGTTCTAACCGTCCCGCGTTTGGCTGGTATCGTACGTGATCAGGCCTGTGCGTGGTCGATTCGGGGATGGGAAGAACTGTTCGCTGAACCTTACTCTTGCGGACTCATCTGTTTCTCCTTAACTTCGACTCTTATTTTTCCCGGCGTTCTGAGGTGCTGCCGAGTACCTATTTTTATTTGCTCCAAGGTTTCAACCTGCTCTGCGATCAGCTGGTCTAATCAATCTCTTACGCTATCCCGCCTTGACAGTGCAGCCTTCACGTCCGCCGGAGCTCGATGCCTTCCTAAGGGTTGGTTTTTTTTCCAAGCCGCACGAGTTGATTAATCGGGCCGCGCACCACGAGGTACGGCATGATCGCCAGGGCGAACGCCACGATAGGCAGCTCCCCCGCGTAAACCGCCGAATGAACTTTCAATGGTAGACGACATCAAGAATGATCGCGACGATAAAAACCTTGCCGACGGACCTCCAGCCTTCCTTCGCCATCTCCTTGCGATACTCCGGAGTTGAAAGCAAGGCCCAGAAATACGCGGGCTTCCCGGCTTTTGCGTCTTTGACTCCGTCAATCACCGCGAAAATAATTGCCATCAACGGCTGGACGATAAACCGGAAATGAAGCGGGCCGTCTAAGCGCGCGAAAAGATCTCCGACAATCCTTTCCCAAACACCCACGGCTCACCCCTTCCCGGCTTTTGCGACCTGCCACGGCCAACAGCCTTTAATTTCCACCGTGATGGACCAATTCAGGAACGTTCGCACGAGAATCAACATACCCAGCGACACGATCCCTTGGCTGGTACCCTTTACGAGCTTTGGTACTCAATAAGGCCGAACATCATGGATGCCGTGCCCAGGCCGATTAAGACAATGCCAAACCGCCGCGGGCCTTTCGCCCGGAGGACGCTCGCAGAAAGGCTCTCTCTTACGTACAGAAGAAACTTGTAGATGGTAAAGCCGAAAGAGAGCATCGATAGACCGGTGCGCATCTACGCCATCAGCGTTCGCTCGACAGCCAGGCTGGTATTCGTTGGGGCCAGAGCAGTGCTCTCTGTAGCCAATGTAAGTGCAGTATGTGGCTCTGCCACTGCCATAATCTCTCGTCTACCGCCAACGGCGTACGACTCGAACTACACGTAATAATTAGCAATCTTCTTGAAAGCGGCACACTGTCAGAACTAACAGTCCGGCTGATCGTCGTTCTCCGGACCCTAGATGAACGTCAAATTACGCGGAATGGCATTGGAGGGAATCGGACTGATGACGTGGGCGCGCGGAGCGAGGTCCTGGGCATGAACAGATCGCAGAGCATTGGCGCATGCACGAACTAAGAAAGGAGGGCATTATCGGCCGCAAGGCCGACGAAACGGCTGATCGTGACGAGCATAATCAACCGGACGGATCTCAGCGTGTCGGGTTCGCTACGCAGGGAGAACTCATTGGTCCGGCCATCAGTGTTTCCGTGTCCCTGAGTGTTTTGGAATCGGAAAGAGAAACGTGAATTCCACGTTCAATTGCCATTTTGGCGAAGACTGATTCGCAGGGCGAATGGCGTTCCAATATAGGGTGAGGTTCGAATCAACCGCCTGCTTCCCAATGTTAAAACTGTTGCCAACGCCGCCTCCGATTGGCACTAGCCACCGCTCAGTCATCGACTGCGTCCAGTCCGCCACAATCGTGGGGTTGCTGATGAGGTACCACCCTCGGGGCAAATTGTAGGAGAACAACGGCTCGAGCTGGAATTGGTTTACTGGTGAACGGCTCGAGTCGCCCGCAACGGACCAAATATTCTGAACCAGCACGCCGACAGAGCCCCATTTCGGCTCGACCAGTGCAGCGCCCGTCGCCCCCACGCCCCATTTTCCGGAGCCCAGTTGATTGCTTGTAGCCGTCGGCATTAAAACTGCGGGTCCTACACCCCAAATGAGTTTTCGGGTATAGGCCGGCGTCAAAAAGAAGGAAGTGGTAGTGTCTCCTAATCCGGTGGTCCCGCCGCTCTGCGCAAGTGAGTTCGGCTGATACGTGACCGCCGTCGCCGCAGCTCGCGTTACAAGAAGCCAATCTCTCGTGATCGAGAGCGGAATCACCGGTTGAATCACAAGGGAATTCGCGCTGCGATCATAAGGTCCCTGGTTGAAGGTGAAATCTCCCTCGAACGAAAGCTTAATCTCCTCTGCGAACGGGTTTCTCGCGATCTTTCTCAGTTCTTCGGGAGCGGTCTGTGCCAGCGCCGCCGCCGGCGGCAAAAGAAGATACGCGCCCCATACCAGAAGAATTCGCATGCTCGAGCCCAACGGAATCAATTTACTCGAAAGATCGATCAATCAGCAGTGAATGTTCTCATACGCCCCAAAGAACCAGGAAGATGAATCCGGTCTGCGATTTGAGTCTCTCTTCGCACCACCTATCTCGAGAATGTCAGAGCGCAGAAAGACCAAGCCATTTGATTTCGCACAGATTTAGGGTCTCGGGAACTTCTAGGGTCGGCTTGCCATCCGCGCCGCGAAATTTTGGGCCGTAAGCCGACTCCCAATCAGACCAGTGGACGAATCCGAGGGAAGAGGGAATTAGCCGGGGGACAAACGAGGGGGCTTTTAAGGGAGCGATAAGAGTTCCTTTGCATTCCCTGTCGTTCCTTTTCGATGACTTATTGGTCCTCCGCATTCCTCGTACGTCCCTGAAATCCCAGCCGTTGTTGTTTTCGATCACCGCCAAAGGCGTGCGGACTCTCTTTTATCCGTTTGCTGTGAAGGTCCAAGCCGGGTTCTGCAGCTCCTGATTTCGTGTTGTGCGAAATTTGCAAAAAGATTGAGAACAATTTCGATTTTCATGGGTCGTTCGTTGTTCCCTCTCCAGTTCCTGTGATCATCGTGTTTAGGCTTGCGTCGGTGCCAATCCGTCCGCGAAATTGGTTCGGAATTCCGACGCTTTAATCGAAGGAACAATCCGGGAACAATAACAATTCCCTTCTATGACTTTTCAGGGCTTCACGTTCCTTCGCGCGCCCCGTAAGTGCTTGAAATGCCAAATCAGGATGCTCTGTCACGGCAAAGGCCCAGGCTGGGGATCTGTCCGTTGAAAACTAAAACGCATGGATGCTGTCTGTGGGAGCGAGAATTCCGTGGCGTGAACGGTGCAAACGGAGCCCCCTACACCGTCCCAGCGTGCATACGTCAAGCCCCATAAGTCGCCGAGCGTGTTATGCCGCGGGCGCCGTCGGCGCCTGCCTCGCTAGCACGCCGGCCGAGTACGGCGTGACCGGAGTGAAGAGCTTCATCGTCAGCCACGACGGCGTTGTCTACGAGAAGGATTTTTGGCCGGCCACCCTCAATGAGTTTATAAAAATGGATCGCTTCAATACGGATCGTTCCTGGAAACCGATCTTGGAGGAGTAGGCGGCGAGATCCGTCGAAGTGAAAGAAAATTTGGATGGATCATGGTGCGGGGAGGAATCCTTGAACAGATTGTGGATTTGCAAGGGTCTGGCGTTACTGCTGCTTCTTGTCGCTATCTTTCTATTGTGGGATCACAGCATCGGCGCGGGAGGACGCGCACGCAGACAGACTGAAAGCTCGGCAAAACGCGCCGCACTTCCTCAACAACTTAGCTCTGAAGGCCAAGCCTCACTGCGACGCATCATCCAGTCCGGCAATCTCTCGGAACTGCACTGGCCTGACTTTAGGGACTATGGCAAGCACGTGCAGAAATTTTACGAGTCGTACGGGTATTCCCTGCCGTGGATCAGGGGAATGCAACCAGCTGCGCAGGAGCAGCAGGTAATTTCGATTCTGTTGAAAGCCGAGCAAAGGGGATTACCGAATCCAAGTCGTGGTGACTAAACGAAAGGAGGCAACGCATGAAACGCGAACCTCAATCATTGACGGTGCATCTGAGACATGCAGCACACCGAATCCATAGAGCCGCATGGATGGTCGATAGCGGAGCCACTGCCCTTCATTGTGGCAGGGTTCTCGCGCTCACCTGTGGGAACACGGGCAAGGTGCAGAGACTTTTCTTTTCGGACTCTATGGCTCTTGAAGATAAGGCCACGGTCCTTCGAAGAAACCTCAGCGCCACTGACAGACAACAGGCGATCCGCGCGGAAAGATTCGGAGCGGAGATTGAGAAACTGGGAGAGATGGCACGCCGGCTGAGGGCGAAGCTGGAAAACTGCTACGTCAAAATCAAGCGATACGCGGGCGCGTCGCAGCAGAAGGGAAGAAGAATCCCGAATTCAGAAAGAGAACCCGGCGGCCGCGAAAGGTGCAACGGTCAAAGATTGCAAGCCGGTAAGCGCTAACTCAGCCTTCCTGAGTGCCTTCCCCTGTGCTGGTCCTGACAAAGCCAGCTCAGCAGTACATATGGTAAGCTATACTTGACATCTAGGCCTTCATAGCGTACTCTGAGGCGTGTCTTCGGGGAGGTCATTGTGCCCCATCAACCCTTTCGAGATGAGCTAGCCGACCGCCGCAGTGCCACGCTTTTGCTCTTCTACCTCGCGGCGCTTTTCTCCGTTATTGCCGTCAGTTTCGCTGGCCGAATCCCGCCTTCCCGCACGTTCCTACTCGTTCTGGCTGTGGCGGGAGCAGGGGCGGCCATCTTCTTCCTACTACGATTTCTTCGGGCGAATGATGAGCATGAACGGCAGATCAACTACCGCGCCCTGACATTTGCCTTTGCCGGGACTTTGGCCTTTTCTGCGGCCATCGGCTTTCTCCAAAGGTTCGGCTTTCATCCCGTCTCCTGGCTGGGCATTCCCCCGCTGATGATCATTCTGTGGAGCCTTGGATTGATTCTTTATTCGTGGCGGTACCGATGAAGACCCGGCTACGCGTATTGAGAGCGGAAAAGCAGTGGTCACAAGCCGAGCTTGCGGCCCACGTCGGTGTTGCTCGCGGCACGATCAACGCGATTGAAACCGGCAAGTACGATCCGAGTCTGCCGCTAGCCTTCAAGATCGCACGTGTTTTTGGAAAGAACGTAGAAGAGGTGTTTTTGTATCCCGAGGAACAAGACCAGCCCCGTCCCCCGCAGGTCTGAGTTCCGTCTCTAGCAATCGCGACATGATGTCTGCTAGTTCGCAATTCCGGATTCTTTTCTCTGCTGGTCACTCGAAGTCTATCCCCGTTTTCCCGCCAAGGTGAACCGAAAGGAGTCTCTTCATGGATCGTCCTTATGGCATTTCCGACTTCGCATTCCCGTCCCGATGGGACCGGGAATCCGGTCCCGACTTGGTGGGGAGGGCCGGTCAGGGTTCTCGCTCAGACAGAGAGCAGAGCCAAACCGGACGGGGAAAGGGATCGAATTCCACTCAGTCTCGTGGCGGTTTCGACCGCCCGGTTACGGTCTATCGCGGTCGAGACCGGGAATACTCGCTACGCGAATCCGAGGTTCGTGCACTCACAGACTTGGGCAAGTTCCGCGTCGTGCCGGAAGATGATCTCGCGCGATTTGGATACCAACGCAACTATACGCAGATGGAAAGCGACATTCGCAGCTTCACCCGGCAGGCCCTCGTCGAACAGCGCACCATCGAAGGCCATCCATCGTATTCGACGAAGGTTTTAACTCTGACAAAGGATGGTCACAGGCTCCTTGAGCGTGCTCAACTCGTCTCCAGTCGACAGGCTACCTACCATGGCCTTGTGAAGCCGAAGGAGGCTCGACACGACGCCGATCTCTACCGGCTCTACCAGAAAGTCGCCGAGAGATCGAACGCTCAGGCGGTAAGGTCCGCCGCGTCGTTCTCGACTTCGAGCTGAAGAAAGACCTCTATCAAGCCCTTTGGCGGATGCGGCCCGACAAAGACCCACGATACGAACGAATCTTCATTGCCAACCAGTTC
>WNFJ01411847.1_pt3 | contig 25465 bp, 22 predicted proteins | sample 5400461 | NCBI WGS metagenome assembly WNFJ01 (sample SAMN13153349, study PRJNA577476) | soil metagenome | isolation source: 115 cm saprolite on Douglas fir-dominated hillslope | place: USA:California | collected 2013-09-17
ACGAGCGTGGCGCGCACGTGGTCGAGCCGATCGAGCAGTGCCGCATCGACCCGACTCACGTAGCCAAGTGCGTCAGCTATACATCGAGACAGGCGCCGGTCTCGCGCGCCGACCCGAGCGCATTGCGATAGCGCTCCGTGCGCGTCCCTCCGGCGCAGCCGCTGCCTTCGCTGACGTTCAGCGCAACGCTGGCAGACGCGCGCCGCAACTGCCGAGCGAGGTCCCGATCGTGTCTCTCGATCTCCGCAATAACCGGCCGAAGCATGCGCAGCACGTCAATCACCGTCGAATGTCGGGTGGCCCCAGGAGGTTGCCCTCCCGCGGGGCTCCCACAGATCCGGACGTGCAGGTTTCCCGCAAAGAGCGTCACCGGTGTTCGGCGCCGCTGGAGCCGATTCACACCAGAGCGTCACACGCTTGGCCACGCTCTGGAACCGCTCGCTCGCTGTGCCCGCGCCCGCGCCCGCGCCTGCGCCCGCGCCCGCGCCCGCGCCCGCGCCCGCGCCCGCGCCCGCGCCTGCGCCTGCGCCCGCGTCCGCGTCCGCGCCTGAGCCCGCGCTGGCTTCGCGCGCAGGGCGCGAGGGCGAAAACGGAGGACAGCGGTGCTGCGAATTCACGATGACATGCTCGATGTGGTGCGCTCCATGCGGAGCGCGTTGGCGACTATCGATAAGCGCGATCTGGACCTCGCGAGGCAGCGCCCAGAAGCGCGGCAACGAGGCACATGTCTGGGGGGCTGGAGCTGCATACCTACGGCCTCACCTGCGCGCCGGACCGCAACGTGATGCGTTGCACCGCGACGGTGCGCGGGCCTTCGGACGCGGCGACGGTTGCCTGCCCGAGATCATCGGCGTGAAGCAAGTTCGCTGCGTCAGTCTCCCGATCCTGGAACGTGCATGCGGTCGCCAGCGTGCACGCACGCCACCGGACACGATCGCCCGCGACCACCACGTGCCACCCGAGGACCACGACCGGGTCGTCGGGCCCCATGTGGCGCGCCGATTCCTCGACCGCTCCCGTAACCCCCGCGGTAGCCGCTTCCGGCGTGACGCCGGTCGCGTTGCATCCCGCCGCGAAGACCAACGCAAGCATTACGCGGACGCCCACGTTGTCGAAGGTGAGCGCGTGCGACGGGGCCGTCAAGGGGTGGCCTGCGTGTAGCTGCATGCGCGTAAACGATGCACGCACGGATGTCGTCGAGTCGAGACCGGGATAGTCGTCGACGAGAGCTTGCGGACTCTCACCTTGAGCCAGAAGACTCAAGATGAGCTCGACCGAGATGCGCATCTGACGAACGGTCGGCTTACCGCCGAAAATATCGGGGTTCACGGTGCTGCGCCACAAGAGCTCCGGGGCATCTTCCAGGGCACTGCGATGATGGCGTTGGGGAGTCGCGGTTCCCGCGCGAAGGCAACGTAATGACCTTGCCCATGCTCACAAGACGGCATCGCATAGGCCGCATGCCAACCTCGCTGCCCAATCCGCGGCCTACGCGAGGCCGTCGACCAGGACAAGGTAGGCCGTACGATAGGATGCCATGGGCCGCGTATGAGGATGGCGATCATCGCTTGTTACCTATGCGTCGGTCATGCGATAGGATCGATGGTCTGACCCAGAGACGGGAGACTCTCTCGTCGTGCCGCATGCCGCTCTACGTGAGATCGAGCACCCCCCCGGTCACAGGCAAGGGCGCCGCTGCGTCCGACACGGGCGCCTCTGGTTACCGCCACGCGTGTCTCTGCGCTGCGCACGAGCGCCTCCAGTGAGAGGCATGCACGGGCGAGCGTCGGACACGGGCGCCTTTGGTCATGGCCATGCATGTCCCTGCGTTGCGCACGAGCGCCTCTAGTGAGAGGCACGCATGTCCCGGCGTTTGCGCACGAGCGCCTCTAGTGAGAGGCATGCCTGCCGAGCGTTGCGCACTAGCGCCTCTTGTGAGAGGCATGCCTGCCCGAGCGTTGCGCACGAGCCCCTCTTGTGAGAGGCATGCCTGCCCGAGCGTTGCGCACGAGCCCCTCTTGTGAGAGGCACGCCTGCCCGAGCGTTGCGCACGAGCCCCTCTTGTGAGAGGCATCCATGCCCGAGCGTTACGCACGAGCGCCTCTTGTGAGAGGCATCCATGCCCGAGCGTTGCGCGCGAGCGTCTCTTGTGAGAGGCATCCATGCCCGAGCGTTGCGCGCGAGCGTCTCCAGTGAGAGGCATGCCTGCCCGAGCGTTACGCACGAGCGCCTCTGGACGCGGGCGCGCGGGTCTGCGTTGCGCCCAAGTGCCCGACGGTTGGCGAACAGCAGCTCTCGGCTCCCGAAGCGATTGCCCTACCCCTCCGCGAAGAGCTCGAGCAGCGGCGGGCACGTCACCAGGAGCTCCTGAGCCACCGGTCGGTCGGCCACCAAAGCAAGCGCTCCGCCTTCCCCCGCGCGCACCGATGTGGGTGCCATCGCCGCCCGAATGGCTTCGCCGGGGAAGAGAAAGTCCCCGGCGCCCAAGGCTTGCCCGTTGGGGTCGCCTCGGGCGCCCAAGAATTCCAGCCGACCGGCACCGACCACGAAGAAGCCAGGCACCGGGGCCCCCGCCCGAGTCACGATTTCATGCCGCATAAGGACGCGCAAGCGCAGCCTGTTCGTAATCTCGGTCCGCATGCTTGGATCGAGACGCTCTCCAAGCCGGCCCATCGTGACGCCGACGAGAGCGTGCGTGTGATCCGCGGCGGAGCGCAGCTCTGCCTCGACCCACGGGCAAGCGCGAAAGGCGTCCGCCACTTCGTGCTCGCCCCACGTGGCGAGCCGCACTCGTTCGGACGACGCAATCACCCTCACCGGGGCGACGAGCTCGATGCTTCCCCGCCCGCGCAACACTTCGCCCGACTCGAGCCTGCGTGCCGGGACATTCACGAGGGTGGCCGCAACGTCCACGCTGCCGTCCAGTACGAGCGCCAGCGCGAAACCGGAGACTTCATCGCCGCGAACCAGTTCCTGTACCTTCGCGGTGTCGGCAAATGCCCGCCGCGCATCGTCAGGCATGTCGCTTAGACCGTCGACCGCAGAGAGATCGAGGGAGGGTGCTCTCGTCGAAGTTGGGCTTTCGCTGAGATCGCGACGCGAGGACGCACCCACACTCGTGATGACTTCGTCCGCCTCAAAGCCCGGCGACACGGCGGGGCTCCGACTCTCTGTGTGGACGGCTTTATGCTGCGCTGAAGCACCCTCGCTTTCGGCCCACGGATCCAGCATGCCCGCGTGCCGCTCGGCCGCGGTCGGTACCTCGCCGGCGCGGCGAAGCGTCGCGGGCAGCGGCGGTGGTAACGATCGTTCGCGCGGCTGCGGACCCATGGAGGGCGCAGCTGCGGGTAGTGTAGCCATCGGGGCTGCCGCTGCCGGTGGCGTAGGACTGGGTTGGGAACCCCGGTCGACCGTTGCGGCCAGTCTCCGCAGCGCGTGGCTGAGAGAGACTCGCTGGCCCCTGGGCTCGGGCTCGGCTTCGGCTCCAGGTGACGTGACCTCATCGACCTCGTCTAACTCGAGTCCTTCGCTCGACTCGAGCCCGCCGGCCGAGTCTTTGCGGCTCAGGAGCTCGTCGACCACATGTCCCGAGGAAGGCCGATCATTCTGCGACGGCGCAGGACGAGTGGGCCGGATGCTCAGGTGTTCCGCAATCCACTCGGAGAGCTCCGCCGCATTGCGGGCGAGCGCGAGCGCGCGGTCGTCGTCGTCAACCTCGGCAGCCGCCTGCGCGGCACGACGCAACCACACGACCGCATCGACTCTCTCGTTGCGCTTCCACAGCGCGTCGGCAGTCTGCAGCGCCCACGCCACGTCTTCGGTGTCTGTATTGAGCGCGGACGGGATGCCGGCCATGGGCTGCCCGTAGTGGTACCACTCGACGGACGCGTTCGCAGCTAGCGCGCTTTGGTGCGGGTTGCTCTGATCCGTCGTTCCGATTCGCGTGCCTCGTCGATGCCAATAGCGTGCGGGGCCTCATCCGAACGACGGCGCGCCAACCACCCAATCAGAGTAAGACCGGCGATACGCGTGCTCTCGGGCATAGCCGACTGGCGGATAAGTCGCCCGATGTCGGCGATTAGCCGGGTGCGCTCGGTCTCCTCGACCAACGGGGCATTTCCTTCGGACGATTCCCCCAGCCTGTTCATCCCCAGAAGCCCGACGGCCGATATCGGTCCCTCGATGCAGTGTTCCTGCAACTCGCGGTCGTTACCGCTAACGTGCGCGACGCCAGCTCGCGCATCTGAGGCGTCTGCCCCTTTTTCGTCGGTCCGGGACACGTGCCGCGCAAGCATAGCTTGCAATCGACGCTCGTCGAGTTTCCAGGCCCTTCAAAGTTGCAAGGCGGGTGAAAGGTTTAAATCGGCTCGACCAGCACTTCGCGGTCCTTGGCGCCGTTGGCAGGACCAACAAGGCCTCGCCTCTCCATCATCTCGACGATGCGGGCGGCACGGTTGTATCCGAGGCCAAGCTTGCGCTGCAGCCAGGATGTCGAGCAGCGGCGCGTTTCGGCCACCACGCGGACGGCATCGTCGTAGAGCGGGTCCTGCTCTGCATCGTCAGCGGGATCGGCTTCGTCGTCGTCACGTGGCTTCAGAATGTTGTCGTCGTAAACGGGCTCGCCCTGCGTCCGCAAGAAGTCTGCCACCCGTTGGACCTCCTCTTCGCTCACCCAGGGGCATTGAACCCGCTTGACCTCGCCAGTGCCGTTAAGTTTGATGAGCATGTCGCCCATCCCCAGCAGGTGTTCGGCTCCCTGCTCATCGAGGATGGTCCGCGAGTCCACCTTCTGCGCGACGCGAAAGGCAATTCTCGTTGGGAAGTTGGCCTTGATTGTGCCGGTGATGACGTCCGTGCTGGGCCGCTGCGTCGCCAGAATGACATGCATTCCGGCCGCCCGCGCCTTTTGAGCCAGGCGCGCGATGGCCGATTCTACTTCCTTGCCTTGCTGCATCATCAAGTCGGCAAACTCGTCTACAACGGCGACAATCCACGGCAGCTTCTCGGGAAGAGGGGCCTGCCCCTCTTCGGTACCGCTGGCAGCCGCGATCGGTTCGGGGAGCCCGTTATGGTCCTTGGCCACGACGACGCGTGGGTTCGGATTCTTCACATCCCCCCGCACAACGCGGGCAACCCAAGCATTGTAGGTCGCAATATTTTTCGTTCCGGCGTCTGCGAAGAGTTGATAGCGACGCTCCATCTCGTCGACGGCCCACTTAAGTGCGTTGGCCGCTTGCTTCATGTCGGTCACGACGGGAAGAAGCATGTGCGGAATGCGGTCGAAGGGGGCAAGCTCAACGACCTTCGGGTCGATCATCAGCAAGCGCAGCTCTTCCGGGGAGCGTCGATACAAGAGCGAAAGGAGCATCACATTGAGCCCCACGCTCTTGCCTGCGCCGGTTGCCCCCGCGACGATGACATGCGGCATGCTCGCGAGGTCTGCGTACACGGGATTGCCAAGAATGTCGCGCCCGAGAACGAGAGGCAGCGGTACCTCGAGCGACTGAAATCGCCGGTCCTCGACAAGGTCGCGCAGGACCACCTTGATGCGCCGATCGTTAGGGAGTTCGAACCCGATGCGATTTTTGCCCGGGATCGGCGCCACGATGCGAACCTTGCGAGCGAGAGCGAGCGCCAAGTCGTCGGCCAGGCTCGCGACTTTGGATACTTTGGTCCCTGCGGCGGGCGACACCTCGTAGGTCGTCACAGTGGGGCCGGGCAAAATGTCTTCCACTTTTCCCTGCACTCCGTAGTGCGCGAGAGTCTCGATGAGCGTCTGCGCGTCGGCCAACAGCTTGCCTCTGTCGACCGCCAGGCTGGGATCGACTTTCTCGGCGACGAGGAAGTCGACGCTCGGAAGTTCGAACGAGGAGCTGCTCTTGGACGATCCGCGAGGCGCACCCTGTTCTTTCTTCAGCGCCGCCGACGTGTCGACAATCGTAGGCGCCTTGCGACCGCGCTTTTGTCTTGGCGGCGACTTGTCGACTGCGGCCCCGGGCGGCTGCGCTTCGTTCGACAGCAGCGCTTCGTTCGACGGCGCCGCTTCTTCTTCCGGAGGCGCCGGTGCCAGCTCCGGCTCGGCGAGCGCCCCCACGAAACCTTCGTCGGCATCGAGCGGCAGAGCCGCCACGATGGCATTGTCCTTCAGCGAGGTGTCAATTCGCGGCTGGCTCGCCGCCCGAGCGCGCTCGGTCCTCTCCCGCTCGAGCTCCCGGGCCTGGCGCCAGGCTTGCGCGACGACCTCCGTGGCGGAAGCCGTGCCTAATGCACCGCGCGCAGCAGCCCGAGCTACCAATCGGGCCAGCGCGATAAACGAAAATGCCGCGCGTCCGATGAGAATCAGCCCCAAACAGGCGAAACCGACCAAGAAGGAGCCGGCGGTCGAAAATAGGGACCGGGCCAGTTCCCCGAATAGCTCACCGACGATGCCGCTTGCTGCATGCGTTCCAAATGCCGTGCGCCCGGGGCTGCCCACCTGGATAAGAGCCGCCGTGAGAACGGCAATCAAGAGGCTCCCCGCAATTCGGCCTGGAGTTATTGGGCTCTGCTTGCCACGCACGAGCGGGATGCCAAGGAGAAAGAGCTCGAGCGGCAAGCCCCAGGCGACCACGCCGAGGAGCGAGACGAGACCGCGCGCGCACAAGGCCCCGACCGGACCGACCCAATCCGGGCCGGGGGGCGTCGGGGTCGACAGCGCCGAGCCTGCTCCGTCGCCTCGATACGAAGCGAGGGCAAGCGCCAAGAACAGGGCGATGGTCCAAAGTCCAAGGGCGGCCACCTCGCGCGCTCGGCTGTAAGCTGCCGCCCCGCGGCCCAGCACCGTGGGAACGCGCGTATTGACAGGCGAGCAGGCCAGGGGAGGCGACATTCCCTACGTTGTCCCACACGCGAAGGTACGTCATGCGGGCGAGATGGGTCAACTTCCCGAAACAATTCCGATCGTGCGCGGCCCGGCGTAGCATCGGAACGCGCAGCGCATGGGACGACACGTTCCCGGGAGAAGAGAACCAGGATGCGACAGCGGCTCGGAAAGACGGGGTGGGCGAAAGGTCGACGGCTGGCCGCAGCATGGGCGGCCTGGGCAATGGCGACAACGGCAGGAATCGCCGCGTGCGCGGTGAGCGACTCGGACGTGCACCGCTGGGAGACGACCGAGAACGGGCCGGAGAAGCTCTACGCCATTGTCAGCCACGATAAGTATGCATGGCCTCTCCGAGAGGAGGCTGCGCTTTCGCTGATTCGCATGAGCTCTCGCAACGGCAAGCGGATTGGCCTCGAGTATCTAATTATTGGCTTCGACACATCACAAGGCCGCGTGCAAGGGGCGCTCTCCGCGCTCGGCGAAGAGTCGCGCAAGCGCATTGTTAGCGAAATCGCGCCCAAGCTCATCGAAGCCATGAGGCAGCCTCCCCCCCCCAAACCTGCCGACGGGGCGGTGATCCCGCCGGATCCGAGCGTGCCCTACAAGGACGCGGCGTTTGCCGTGTTGTCACACGAGCCGCCGCTCGCAAGCGACGATAAGACCAAGCGGGAACTCGTCGCCGCGCTCACCCAGTGGGTGCAGACCAACTTCGAGTCTCGCATCGACAACGGGGCGCAGCAATTCGGCGTCGAGCAAATCATGCGATTTTTGGGCGCACCTAGCGTGAAATCGCTGCCAGGCGTGATTTCGGAAACCTCGAGCAAGGTCGACCGCGCGTGCGGCCTCATTGCGGACATAGGCGACGACGAAACGAAAAAGCGAGCTTCCGAGGCGCTTGTGGCCCTGGCAAGGCGCATCGAGTCGAACGACTGGCTCAACAAGCAGCGGGCGCTCGTGATCGAGGCCAACCAGAAGACCAAGGTGAACGCCACCGCCAAGGACGTGAACTACCAGCTCACCCAGTACCAAGAGAATGAACTCGAAAGGGTGTTCACGAATATGAAGCGCGTCGGCGGCCGCCCAACCGTCGATTTCTGTCTCGCTTACGCGCACGACAAGAGCAAGAGCGAGAAGATGCGCACCGATGCACTCGCCGCACTCGAAAATCGGGTCGACAAGAACGTGCCGAACGACGTGAGCCTCATCGTCGACGTCGCGACCGACGATTCCAACCCGGACAAGGTTCGGGGAGTGGCGATGTTGCGCCTCGGCGAGCTTCCCAAGGAAATGATGATCCCCAAGCTCTATGCGCTCTTCGACAAGAAGTGGAAGGTTCGCCTCGATGCCGCGCGCATGATTCTGAAGACGATCACCACGCGGGACCTGGCCGAGTTCATGCGCCGGCTCCCCGCCAACGAGAAGACCAAGATGGGGCTGAGTGAGCCCATCACCTACGGCGCGCTGATCATGGGGATGGACCCGCAAGGGGGTCCCAAGCCGCGCGACGTGCTGAATTCATTTTTGCATTCCAACGACATGGGAGCCAAGCTCACGGCTGCCGGCTCCTTCTACACAGCGAAAAAAGCTGAAGCGAGTCCCGTCAAGGCGCTCGCAGACGACAAGACAGCTGTACCCAAGTGCGACCCCGCCGAAGAGTGCGGGTGGCAGTGCGACGTACCAAAGGCGCCTGGGTCGCCGGAGAGGGAGACCAAAACAGTCGCGACCGTTGGCGACTTCGTAAAGTGGTGCATCGAGCCTTCGCTCGATTGACGGCGCGTCGCGCCGCGGGTTCGTGGTTTGGGGCCGCCCCAAGTTGGTCGCCTGGGTCCCGAACCCAGGCGGGTTTTCGGTTTGGGGTCGGCGGCCCAAACGACAAACGTGGGAGTGGGCTGGGCAAGACGTCGGACGAGCGGTACGCTAGTCAGAGGCAAGCACGGGCGAAGAGCCCTTCGTTCTCCGCTCGCCACGGCAGCAAGCCATGAGCGCAGACCCGAACAAAAAAAGCGCCCGGAGTTTCCAGTGCCGCGACGTCCTATGGGACGCGTTCGAGCAATTGGCTCGAGAGCTCGAGTGCAGCGTCGACTACCTCATCAACGAAGCGATGAAGCAATACGCGCGGCAGAGAGGCCAAGGCGCCCACCGCACACCGTACCCGGCCCCTACCCGAGGAGCTGAGCCACCTGCCCGGCCTTCTCAGGGACCAGGACCGCAAGGCGGTCCAAGTCCACCGAAGCCCCCGCCGCTGCGTGCCCCAGGGCTCGACGCCACGGGGCGCCTACCTCCTTTGCCCTCGCCAGGGCGGGCGCCGTCTATGCCGCTGCCGCCGCCTCGCGCTGGAGCACTGCTTGCACCACCCTCACCGGGTGTGTCGCGACCGCCCCCTCCGGCTATGCCCCCGATCCCGCGCGCAATGCCATCCCCGGCCGGGGGCGGCTCCCGCATGGTGCCAGGACAGCCATCCTCCAGGGCCGCGGCGATGGAAGTCAATGGCATGCCGGCACCCGCCGCTGAGGGTTCTACCCTCACGCTCGTCTATCAGGGCGAGCGCTATGCGATCGGCAAAGATCGGTTCGTCATCGGACGCGGAAAGCAGTCGAGCGACTTGACGCTCAAGGACCCGAACGTGTCGCGGCAGCACGCGCTCGTGGAGTTCCAGAACGGCGTCTACTTCATGGTCGACATGGGATCGACTAACGGCATCGCGTACAACGGTCAGCGCATCGCACGAAAACCAATCGCCGAGGGCGATGTCTTCCGAATTTGCGATCACGATCTCTTGTTTACGTATCGCTGATTGGCAATGCGCGTCGCATTGGTGGGCGCGGGAGCGCTCGGATCGACCTACGCGGCCAGACTCTCTACGCTCGGCAACTGCGAGTTCAGCATCGTCGAGAAACTGCCTACCCCGGCCACGTCGGTTCGGCTCGAGCGCGTCGACGACGGAGACACGATCGAGTGGGCGCGACCGGCGGGTGTGCACGCGGTCCCCAAGGACACCGATATCGTGATGCTATGCGTTCGCTACGAGCAACTCGATTCGGCAGCAAAGACCGTCGGCAGCGGTTCGGCGCCGGTCGTCGTCGTGACTCCAATCTTGCCGCGAGATTACGCGAGCCTCAACGCGGCGCTTCCGGAGCGAATTGTGACGTCCATGCCGGGCGTCGTTGCCTACCGTAACGAGCGAGGCGTCGTCCGATACTGGCTTCCTCGCATGGCCACCACTCTGGTCGAGCAGCGAACTGCGTCGGGCAAGGAGGTGGAACTCGTCCGCAGGCTGGAGCAAGCCGGCGTCGCGGCCAAGTTGGAGCCGGAAGTCTTGCAGCGAAACATTGCGACGACCCTGTCGTTTCTGCCGCTGGCAATCGCCATCGATGTCGCCGCTGGAATCGACAACGTGCTCCAGGACGACGCGCTGCTTGCCGTAGCAATCGACGCAGCCAAAGAAGGGCGGGCTCTCGGACAATCGCTTGGAAAACCGCCGGCTTGGGCAGCCATGCTGATGCGCTTCATCGGGCCCCTCGCGCTGAAAGCCGGCGTAGCGATCGCGCGCGCAAGAGCCCCCGAGGCTCTCAAATACACGGAGGAGCACTTCGGTCGAAAGCTGCACGCGCAAAATGTCGCGATGGCCAATGCGATACTCGATCTAGCGCGCGAGAAGGGTGCGAAGCGCGACGCGATGGAACGGCTGTTCGATCGCCTTTCAAGGGCGTGACACGGTCTGGTTTGGGGGGAGCACGGCCGCTCCGCACCGCTCCGCTCCCACACCCCCCAGCCGTAGCCACTCAACGCATTTGAAAACGCTCTAGCGGGGGAAGCCTGCGTACTCCATGAGCACGCTGCGAAGCGCCACGTCGATTGGACGCATCGTGACGCCGAGCGCTGCCAAACGCGCGTTCGCTAGAATGCAGTTGGAACGCGGTGCTCTTGCTAGGCCTCGCTCGACGAGTTCGTGTTCTCGGATGAGGGTGTAGCGGTGCGTTGGGTCGACGATCTCCTTGTACAATCGGAGAAGCTCGGAATGGCGCATCGTTCCTGGGTTCGTTGCGTGAAAGATTCCTGTGGCGCGCCGTTCGACAACCGCGCGAACCACTCCGATGAGATCGTCGACCACAGTCACTGAATTCTCGACGTCAATAACCTGCGGATATCCGGCGAGCTTCGTAATGAGATTGCGCGGTCCCGGCCTCCCGTCGATCGGCATGCGCAAGCGTGTGATGGCGACGTTCGGCAGCTTCGCCAACATGAGATCGGCCGCATATTTCGAGCGCGAGTAGACCGACACGGGATTGGCGAAGTCGTCTTCGCGCCACCCACCGGGATTAGACGAGGGACCGTAAAAAATGCAGCCCGACCCCAGGTGGAGAAAGTACGCGCCGGCCTCTGCACAAGCCTCGGCCAGAACGAGGGGCCCGATCACGTTCGCACGCTGCGTTTCGTATTGGTGAGTCTCGCTCCAGTCGACGTTCGGTGTTCCCGTCTTTCCCGCGCAGTTGATAACCGCTTTTGCGCCGAACGCGCGGAGCTCACTCCCGACCAATTCGCGGTCGGTGATGTCCGCAGCGGATAGGACCGCACCGGGGATCTCTGTCGCAAATCGCTTGCCCAAGAACCCCGCGCCGAAAACGACGACCGTCATGTGAGAACGTCCGCGGGCGGTGGCTCAGCGCGCACGACCCAGCTCGACCCGGCTGTCATCGCCAACGAGAAGATTTAGCGCACCCTGTCTGGTATCGCCCGGTTGGATCACCACGCGCCGCCCGATGACCGAGTCCTCAAGCCGGCCAATGTCGCGAACCTGGCTGCCGTTCAAGAGGATCGAATGTTCGACGCTCGCCCGCTCGATGACGACGTCGTCCCCGATGCTGGTGAAGGGACCGACATGCGCATCGAGGATTCGGGCACGCGCACCGATTATCACAGGCCCGCGTATCGTCGACCGAACAACTTGCGCGCCGCTGTCGATCCGGAGTCGTCCAGACACCCGGCTCTCGCCGTCGACAGTGCCGCGCACTTCATGGACAAGCCAGTCGTCCAAGACAGTGTCGTTCGCCAAGAGTAGGTCATCCTTCTTTCCGGTGTCCAGCCACCAAGACTGGATGCGGTTGAAACGGACCGTGTGGCCGAGTTCGATGAGCATGCTGATGGCGTCCGTGATCTCGAGCTCGTCGCGGGCCGATGGTCGAATGCGAGCGATAGCTCCGAAAATGGCCGAGCGGAAGAGATAGATTCCGACGAGCGCGAGATTGCTCGATGGCTGCCGAGGCTTCTCCACAAGGCGAACCACGTTGCCGGCCGCGTCGACCTCTGCGACACCGAACGGGGAAGGGTCGGGGACCTCCTTCAGCATCACGGACGCCCCGATCGATGGCGACGCACCAAACGCCTCAACGGCGCTACGGATCTTAGTCCCGATCAGGTTGTCACCGAGGAACATGCAGAAGTCGCTGTCGCCAAGATACGCCCGGGCGGTCGCGACTGCGTGCGCGAGCCCTGCGGGACGGTTCTGAAGGATGTAGGTTACGTTCGCGCCCCAGCGGGTGCCGTCCCCAACGGCCTCCCGCACCTCTGCGCCCGTTTCCGGCGAGACGATGATGGCGATGTCCCTCACACCCGCGTCGACCAGATTGTCTAATACGTAAAAGAGGATCGGTCGGTTCGCTATCGGGACGAGCTGCTTGGCCCCAGTATGCGTCAGCGGACGAAGGCGCGTACCGGAACCTCCAGCCAATACGAGCCCTTTCATGCGGCGCCTCCAAGCCCGAGCCTTTCGCGGCGATAAGCGCCAGATGACACCCGCTCGCACCAGCCACGGTTGGTCAGATACCAACGCACGGTCTTACGGATGCCATCGTCGAACGAGTGAGCGGGCGTCCATCCGAGCATTCGTTCGATGGCGCTCGGATCGATGGCATAACGGCGGTCGTGCCCGGGTCGATCGGTCACGAATGCAATTAGCTGCGCATAGGTGGCAATCGGCGGCACCTGCGCTCGAAGGTGCGAATCGCCGGCGGGGGGCACGAGCTCGTCGAGAAGCGCGCAGATGGATCGGACGATGTCGGCGTTTGTTCGCTCGTTGCGTCCGCCAATGGTGAACGTCGCCCCCGGAAGCGCGCGTAGGAGGACTTCGAAGATGGCATGGCAATGGTCTTCGACGTAGAGCCAATCCCGCACGTTTTGACCGTCTCCGTAGACCGGAAGCGATTTTCCCTCGAGCGCGTTGAGGATGACCAAAGGAATGAGTTTCTCGGGGAACTGGTACGGACCGTAGTTGTTTGAGCAATTGGTAAGCAGTGTGGGCAGACCGTAGGTGATGTGCATGGCGCGCACGAAGTGATCGGCTGCGGCTTTCGACGCGGCGTACGGCGAGTTCGGCGCGTAGGGGGTTTGCTCTGAGAAAACACCGACCGGCCCGAGCGAGCCGAACACTTCGTCCGTCGAAACCTGCAGGAAGCGAAAGCACCGAGCACTCTCGGCATCCAAGCGTTTCCAGTGCTCCAGCGAAGCTTGGAGAATCTCGAATGCACCGAGTACATTCGTTCGCACGAATTGTCCTGGGCTGTCGATCGACCGATCGACGTGCGATTCGGCCGCGAAGTTCACTACCCATGTCGGCCGGTGCTCGGCCAAGAGCCGCCCGACAAGGGAACGGTCGCCGATGTCGCCCTGGACGAAAATGTGGTCGTCGCTCCCCGAAAGGGTCGCGAGGTTCTCGAGATTTCCGGCGTAGGTGAGCTTGTCCAGGTTCACGACGCGACAGCCACGACCGACGGCGTGGCGAACGAAATTCGAACCGACGAAGCCGGCGCCGCCTGTTACGAGGAGAGTGCGCGCGTGGATCACCGGCTCGGACGCTCCTGAGGTGGGGTGACGCTGGGAACCGATCGGACGATGCTGGCGTTTGCGAGCGAGCTCCTTGCTTTTGCGTCGCGCAGCACAAAATCGACATCCGGCGTCGATTCGGCGACTACGAAGACCTGGTAAGAGAACAGGGTTCTCGATGCCCGGATGAGCGCGACATTTGCCCATACCGCTGCGCGACCCAGCGGTCCGTTCCCGAGCACCTTGGGAAACGGCGCTGGCACGCCGCGAACCTCTTTGATGCGGAAGCCAGCATCCCGCAAAAGCCGGTTGAGCGACCGAAAGGTAAAGAGACGGGTGTGGGTACGGTCGAGGATGCCGGCCTTGCCGTAGTTGAATTGGCCGAAGAGCAGCATCAACCGTTGAGCAACGAATGCGATGTTGGGAGTCGTAAGCACGAGAGTCTTCGTCGGCCAGTCAAACCCGGTGCGAAGGCGCTCGAGAAAGAGCTCGGGATTTTTGAGATGTTCGATGACGTCGAGCAGGAGCAGATATTCGTATTCGTTGGGGTCGAAAGTGAGCGCGGCGTCAAGGTCCTGATGGAATACTGGCACTTTCGGATCGGTCAAGTCGGTCGAATGCTGGTCCACCACGGCGACGCGGCACCCCTTACGCAGCAATTCACGCGCGAATCCTCCGGGGCCCGATCCGATGTCGAGAACTCGCGCACCTTCTCGAACGGCGGCCAAAGCATACGAATGGCTGCTGGGATATCCAAGCTTCAAATCATAGTGCGTATTGGGCTGACCTTGCGTGACCGGATCGAATCTGCGCTGGTAGAGTAGGCCTGCGCGGTGGGCTGTATTCTGGAGCGTAGCTACCAGGACGTTCTTTGCGTACCTCAACCCGTTCACGCGGCTAATCTCTCCCCCGTAATACGTCGGAATTGGTAGCTCGACGACACGTTGGTTCGCATTGACAAGCTGAATGATGATTTCGGTGTCGAAATGGAAGTCGTTCGAATTGAGCAGAAACGCGATGCGACGGAGCGCAATCGTCGAGTAGACGCGATAACCCGAGTGCAGCTCGGAGAAGCGTGTGCCGAGGAGGCCGTTCTGGATTCGCGAGAGAATCTTGTTCCCTACGAACTTGTAAAGGGGCATCCCGCCCTTGATCGCGCCGAGGCGCGACATCATTCTGCTCCCAAACACCGCGTCGGCGTCGCCGCGGCGCAGCGGCGCCACGAGTCTCGGCAGCTCCTCGGGCGCGTACTGCCCATCGCCGTGGACCATTGCGACGTAGTCGAACCCCTCGCGGATCGCGTACGAGTAGCCCACCTTCTGGTTCCCGCCGTAGCCCTGGTTGAATGAGTTGCGCAAAACGGTCATCCGTAGCTCAGGATGAGCCTCTTGGTACTCACGACCGATGGCGAACGTGCGGTCCTCCGACCCATCGTCGACGACGAGCACCTCGGAGGCGTAATCGTCGAAGATCGAGCGGGGGATGCGGTCGAGCACCTGGCGCAGCGTATTTTCCGCATAGTACGAGATGACGAAAATCAGCAGGCGCTTCTTGCGTTCCGTTGCTTGCATTGTCCTCGTTTGGCGGGGCAAGAACCGATAGGGTCGGTATGGTACCGCGCCTGGGTGCGGTGGCGCCATGCCCGGAAGGTCATTCGTCAATGGGTAAGTTAAGGCGACGGATTCCCGAGCTCCTGATCGTAGCGTTCGCAATTGGCCTCCGACTCTCAATGTTGCGATTCGATCCGCGCGAAAGTTACGACGCCGACGACCATTGGCCGTACATCGAATGGTTTCGAACGCACTGGACGCTGCCTCCGCTGAAGCTCTGTCGGGAGACCTATCATCCGCCCCTTTTCTACGTTCTTGAGGGTAGTTTCAGGCGCTTGGGGGCAAGCGTGCCACTTCTTGGTCTGCCTTCGATGGTCTTCGGAAGCCTGACACTCGCCCTTCTGTGGATTGGTCTCGAGCGTCACCTTGCCGAACGGCGTCTGGCGAGGCTCGTTGCGCTGGCACTCGCCGCGGTCATGCCAAGTGCAGTCCACCTGTCCGGCATGTGGACGGCCGAGGGCCTGAACGGCTTTCTCGCGACGGCCTCCCTGGTGCTTGCCGCCCATCTACTCGCGAGGCAAGGCAAGGGCCGCACCGGGCTCGCATTGACACTGGGCTTCATCCTCGGGCTCGAGATGCTTGCGAAAATCTCGGCCTTGGTCATCGTTGCATCGGTCGTGGGCGCAGCGGGATTGGAGGCATTGTGGAGCCGCGGATCCATCGGCCACCGCATTCGTTGCACCGTCCCTTGGCTGGGGATGCTCGCAGCGTTTGCCATCACGTCGGGATGGTATTTCGCGAGGAACCAGCGTCTATACGGCAAGGCGGTTCTCTCCGGCTTCGACGGAACCGACGGGCCTGTGCCTGCGAGCGTCGAAGCCACCCCGTACCTGGATCGCCGCACTCTCGGATTCTTGACAGGCTGGTCGAACAGCGTGTTCGAGTTCCCCTACGCCAAGTCAGGCATGACGCCGCATTCCCGATTTTGGCCTGTCCTCGTCGCCAGCACTTTCGACGACTACTACAATTACGCGTTTTCCCGACGCAGGAAAGACTCCACCCTTGCAGCCAATGGTCACCCCCTCAGTACACCCGCAGTCAATTTGGGTAGAGGGAGCGTCATCGCGGGCGCGCTGATCGCCCTGACTACCGCAGCCGCGTGGTTTCTGACCGCATCCCTTCTTGCGCGCAGAAGAGACGCCGTTCGGTTGGCTCTGTTAGTCGCGCCTGCGGCGGCCGTTCTGGGGCAGCTGCACTTCGCAATCCAATATCCTATGGACGATATGGGTCCTATTAAGGGGGTGTACGTGCAGTTCGCCAGCGCTCCGCTCTACGGCCTGTTCGGGCTGTCGGTATCCTGGTTGGTTGAACGCCGCACCATCACCACCCGCCTGTTGGCCATCGCCGAGCTCGTTGCCGTTGGGGCCGTCGCGGCTTACACAATCTATTGTCGAGTCACCTGACGGCCCTGTCGGCTGTCAATTTACCGAGACACGCTCGAGGTGCAGGTACGTGGTCTGGAGCGCCCTGGCACGCACGTAGCGGGCATGCTGCGGAGCAAACTTCGCTTCCCATACCGAGAAGACCTCTTGTCGCCTGGCGACTTCGGTGAACGCGGTTTGGTCAGTGCTTACCTCGATCGCCAAAGGTACCGCGCGCTCCTCGCAACAGTCCTGCCGATTCTTGATGGTGACGGAGGAGAACGTTTCTGTCTTGCCAAGGTCAATCTCTACCCAAGGGGACGCTTCTTGCTGGGTGTGGAAGAAGATATCGACTGGCGCACCTCCGCAATTGCCATGGGCGAGATCGCACCCGTCATGGGTGCTGCTCGCACGCCACGGGCGGTTCTTTGCAAGATCGTGATGGCCGGCGCGGAAAAGCGCGCCCACGACGATGAGCAGAGCCATCGACGCTAGGGCGATAGGCGCCCGACGGCGCGCACGAGCGGTGCCAGTGGGGACATGGAGCGCATCGGTGAGGCGATGCACAAACCCGTCGAGCACCCTGACCTCTTCCACCCGCTGCGCTTCGTTGAGATCCACACTGGCCGCGAAGGTGCGAAGGAGCGCTTCGCGCACGCGTTCCAGCGAACTTGGATCTCCGGCAGCAGCAAGGATGATCTCGGTGCGACAGTGCGCGAGTGCTTCCGGCACCGTCGCCGGAAGTGAGCCCGGGTGCTCCGCGGTGAGAGCCCAGTATGCCGCTTCGCGATACAGCGTCATCGCCGCACGTAAGGCTGAAGCTCCCGAAGGCGGCCGTATCCGGTCCTGAAGGCGATGGGCAAGCTCGACGGCGTCGCGAGCACGCGCCAGGTGGACTTGTTTGCGCGCCTGAGACCGCGTTTGGGCGTCTTCCTCCTGGCTCGGCATCGCAGCTGTCGGCGCCATGGTCGCCCCGCGCAGCATAGACTGAAGGCGGTCGTACAACCATGGCGTGGCGAGATACCAAGGGCTCGTTAGCCCCGCTCCCTACGAAGCCCTCGGCCGGCCCACAGGTTTCGTGCCCAGGCGAAACGGGGCCTCTGTTCCAGCTTCTGCAGCATGTCCCGAAGTTCGCCGTCGTCCGGCTTCATCGATAGCACCCGACGCCCTATCTCGCGCGCATCCGCAGTGCGGCCGACTGCGGCAAGGGTCCGCGCAAGGATGCTAAGAGCCGGAGGCGACGCCCCCTCGAGAGCCACCGCCGACTCCGCCTGCGACAGCGCGCTTTTCGCGTCGCCCAGAGCCAGCAGAGTGCGCGCCATCTCGATACGCACCGGGGTTGCCCCCGGGGCAATCTCCAACGCAGTGTCGAGGGCTCCGCGGGCTGCGGCCCATCGAGACCGGCGCCGTTCGGCCACCGCCACGGCGAGCCATCCATGCCACGCGTTGTGTGCGATCGCCAGATGACGGGCGCGTGCGGCGACATCGGCCAAGTTCGCCGCGGCTGCGTCATTCGCCGCCCGCAAGACACTCTGCAGCTCAGTGTGTGCCCGGGGATCGTCCATTGCGAGCCGCTGGACCTGCCCATCGGCAGCCGCAGCTGATTGTGGAGCTACGCGCTCGAGCTGGTCGAGACGCGTCCGGGCTTCAACGCGCTGGCCGAGCACGAGGAGAGCCTGGGCCATGTGCAGCAACGACGTCGCGTCGTTTGGCAGGCACTCAAGCACTCGCTCGCACAATCGCTTGATGCGAGATGCCCGCGCGAGCCCCTCTGTCTCCGAGTTCAACGCCAACGGGATCGCACCGCGAAAGACGTCAGGATGGGCCTCGCGCGCCGCGAGAGCCGAATCGACCAGCGCCTGTGCCGTGCTCAGGTCGTGCGACTGCAACGCCAGAGCCGCCAGCCGGGCGAACGCCGCAGGGTTGTAAGGCTCGCGTGCGAGCACCTCGCGCCAAGCGGCACCGGCTCCCTCGAGGTCGCCCCGCGCTGCCAGCACCATTCCCTGCTCGATCGAGAGCATCGGGTCTCCCTTCGACGCGGCGCGGCCCGCTTGCAACACAGCGAGTGCGCCGTCGAGGTTGCCTTGGGCTCGAAGCGCTTGACCGAGGATCGCGTAAGGGCGAGCCCGCGTAGGTGCCATCGCTATTGCCACATTCATGCGCCGCTCGGCCTCGCGCGGCTGCCCCATACGAAGCGTGAGCGCCGCCAGCGCCTCGAGCACGTCGACCGAATTCGGCGCGTCGGTGAGAGCCCTCTCGAGGGCGCGCACCGATGCCGCGGCCAGCTTCGGGTCAAGCACCGGCCCCGACGCGATCTCCAGAACCATGGCAGCAAGACGTTCCAATGGGTAGCGTGCACCCGGCGCGTCGCCAATCGCGCGGCCAAGATGCGACATAGCCGCCAAACGATCGTGCGGACCACCCCGCGATGGGTCATGAAGCGCACATCGCTCGGCGCGGAGGACGCTCTCGAGCGCGTCCCACCCGAGCTCACGAAGCCCTTGAAGACCCCTGAGCTCTCCCCCAAGGGACGACCAAAGTTGCTCGAACGCGTCCACCAACCTCGCACCCGCATGCTCGCCGTCCACCGGCGCGTCCATCTTGGCGCACGTACGGCCGTCGCGAGCGTCGAACGCCAGCAGCTGAATCGTTCCCTCCCCATCCATGGGGGGCTCGAATGCCCCTGTCACCACGACGCCCACCCCGGTCGGTCCATCTCCTCGCCCGGCGACTTCCTTCCATGCCGCAGGCGAAAGGAATGCCTCGACAGGGGCCGAAGGTCCGTCCGGTCGGTCGTCCGGTTGACGTGCCTGTAGCTGGGCGAGCGCTACCCCACCCCCTGCGGTTCGCGCGAAGGCATGAACGAGCGCAGCGAGGCCGATCCCGAGCCCTCGACCCTCGCTCGGAACGCTGAAGGGAACGACGACGGCGTGGGGAGGGACCATTGCGGGTTAAAGCTAAGTTAACTCTCAGTTTATGTCGCCTTCGCCCGGTCCAAGAACGCCCAGCACCGCGAATTCGTGGCCCCGCGGGCAGCGTACCATCCCTTTTTTCTCGGCCTCTTTGGCGGTCGTCTGTACGCGCGCCCCACACTCCGGGCACTCGAGTTCAATCCTTTCGTCGTCGCGCTTACCGAGCATGGCGGCTCTCCCCGGGGCGACCCCCACGGGCACATTGGCCATAACCGCGTGCCGGCGCAAGAGACGACCGCCGCGCAACTCTCGCAGGCGCACATTTTCGCATCTTAATTCGACTTAAGCTCATGCTCGCGCTGGCGGCAGGGCGTTCTCTTACTCACACTAATGAAGAGAAGTGCTTCGCAGAACAACCGCCGTCGCCTGCCTGGTTAGCTCGCTCGGAGTGGGCGCGGGCGCCACGGTACGCGACCCTGGAGCGTGCGCAGGCGAATGCGAACGCCCGATCGTCTACTCGGTTGATTCTCGCTTCGACTCCGAAGAGCGCGAGTTCATCGACGAAGCGATGAGCATATGGCAGGAGGGTACCGGAGGGCGCGTCTGCTTTCGCCCGGGCGGGAGCGATCTCGTCATAGAAAAGCTCGATCGGTCGGACCAGCTGCAGCCATGGGACCCTGACTGGACTCACCACGTAGCGCTCACCAAAGGGGGCCGCATCTGGATCGTGGCACCGCGCGTCAACGACCCCGGCGAGTACCGTGCGCTCGTCGTGCACGAACTTGGTCATCACCTGGGAATCGGCCACATCGAGGACACGGCGATGACTTACATGCATAGCGCAATCAACGATACTCCGGGCGATCTCTGGACTCATGCGCAACTTCCAGAGCGCGACGCACGCGCATTCTGTGAAGTGCGGCGCTGCACCTGTGCGCTGTAGACGCGCGGGGCACGGTCTGGTGGGGGGGAGCGCAGCCTCCCCAGGTTTGTCGTTTGGGCCCCGGCCCCAAACCCCCCACACCCCCCAGCCGCACCTGGCGCACGCGTTGAGGACACGCTCGGGCCGCGTCTAAGAGTCCATCGCCTCCGCGCTCTTACCGCGACAGCCAGTCGAGGGCGTCGCTCAGGATATTCATCCCGTTGGTGGTGAGCACCGATTCGACGTGAAATTGAAAGCTCACAAACTGCTGCGATCGCAGCGCGGTAATCGTCCCATTGGGCTCCGCGCAGATCTCGACGCCCTTGGGCGCAACGTGCGGACGCGTCGCAAAGAACGTATTGTAAAATCCGCATGGTTCGCTGCGCCCAAAGAGCTCGATGCTTTGCTGCACGCCTTGTAGCGGCGGATCCATCTTGATGATCGACATGCCCAGCCGATGGCAGAGAATCTGGTGTCCGAGACATACCGCGAGAAACCGGCGTCCTGAGCGCAGCAGCCGATCCACGATGCTATGCACTGCCGCCATCTTGGGGTCGGCGAGATCGGCAGGGTCGCCGGGCCCGGGCCCAATGAGCGACAGTTCCGCTTTCGTGAGATCGAGCGCCGGATCGTCGAAGTTCTGAACGGAAGCTTGGACTCCCAGGTGCGCGAGCATATGCCGCAGCATGAACGTAAACTCGTCCTCGTTGTCGACGATAAGGAGCGAGCGCGCACTCTGCGGGGCTATGCCGCGATCGGCCTGGTCGTTAATCCAGAACCGAGACAGATACTTGTTGCGCGAGCGCAAGATTTCCTCGACGTGCGAGTCGACATACCGATGAAGTTCGGGCTGCTTCGCCTCGCCCGACGCGATGACGCGAAGTAGGCCTTCGGCCTTTGCCTTGATCTCGAGGCACTCCTTCTCCGGGACCGAATCGCGAACGATGCTCGCTCCTGCCTGAATCGTGGCGTGCCCCTGCGCGTCGACCTCCATGGTTCGAATCGTAATGGCGCTGTCGAGTACCTCTGTGCCGCGCTCATCGCGCGTTCGCAGCATGATGACTCCGGTGTAATAGCGGCGAGAATCGGTCTCGTACTTGTGGATGATTCGAGCCGCGTTTTCGAGTGGACTCCCCATCATCGTCGCCGCAAACATCGACAAACGAAACGCATCGACCAGCGGCATCTTCGAGTGGCCGTCGAGCTCGTATTCGGTATGAATGAGGCTGCTCATCTCTTTAAGGTACGGCCCGTGAATCTCGCCTCCGTCAGAGCAGATCTTCGACATCATCTTGAGCTCTTCGTCGACGACCTGAAAGAGCTCGTTGACTTCCTTCGGATCGCTGAGAAAGGCGATAAGATCCGCGCGCGACCCGAGGGCATTCTTGGGCAATGTCCCGGAGATCGGATTCATCTGGACCAGCCCATCGCGGATGGTCATGTGACGCTCGGGCGATGAGCCGATGAAATAGTGGAACCCGTCGAAGAAGCAGAATGTGAGGGATGCGCCGAACTCGCTCACCGCAAGGCGCCGAAAGATCGTGTGCGCCGTCGCAGCATTGAACCCTTCGAGGGTAACGCCGTATTTTCTGGAGTAGAGAAAGTTCGAACCTTCTCCGTTGCGAATTTCGTTTTCGATGATGGCCGCGATTTGCCGGGTTAGTTCCCCGTCGGTCATGTTTGACGTCACAAGGGCGGAGGAGCGAATCGCAATGTCGCCCGCCGAGCCGGGGGGGACGAGAGAAAGAATCTCCTCGCTCCCGTCGTGGACCCGGAAGGCGCGCTCGCGAATCTGCGAGTACGGCACCATGCTCACCACGAGCGGATGGTCACTCGTGATCCGCGGGAGCTCCTCGAGCCAGCGATGTCTGTGCATCACGCCCGCGGCAACCGTGACCTTGCCGGCGCGAAAGAGGAGACAATGAGGTCCGTCGGGGATTTGCATTGCGGCGGCCTCGGTGCCCGGAAGGCGCATTGTGCCGCGCCGCGCGGTCCGTGCCAACTGGGCACGTGGGTTAGTCGTGCTCTCGGCTCACCTTCATCGAGCCGATCGGGATAAACCCGGCGCGAACGAGCGTATCGCTTTGCATGGGCGCCGAAAGAGCGAAATCGATGAACGCGCGAACCTTATCCGTGGCTGGACCAAGCGTGTACATGTGCTCGTACGACCAAATCGGATAGACGCCCGTCGAGATGTTCTCGGGGGAGGCCGGGACGCCGTCGAGCTCAAAGACGGCCAGATCCGGATGGCGATAAGGGATGGCAAGGTAGGAGATCGCACCGCGGGTCTCGAGCAGGGTCGTTTGCAATTGCGCCGAGCTCTCCTGCTCGATGGCTCCGGAGACGAATTGGTCGCCAACGAGTACGATCGAGGCGAATGCCGCTCGTGTGCCGGAGGTCTTGGGGCGGTTGATCATAGTGATGGCCTGAGACTCACCCCCAAGCTCTGACCAGTCGCGGACCTGCCCAGCGAAGATTCGCCAAAGTTCCTGCTTCGTGAGCGAGTGGATCGATTCGTTGAACGGCCCGCGGTTGGCCATGGCGGCGAAGCCCACGACGCCAATCCTGTGGTCCTCGAGCTTGCCAGCGAGATCGCCGCCGGCGAAGACGTCGCTCGCCCCGATGGCCACGTTTCCCGCTGCCAACTTGGCAAGGCCTGTATGCGAGCCCCCGGGGTCGACCTGGATTGAAACGTCTGGATGCGTCTTCATGAACGCGTTGGCTGCCTGCGTAGCAAAGGGCAGGACGGCTGTGGAGCCGGCAATCTTGAAGTTTGCGAGCGGAGCTGCGTCAAGCGAATCGTCAGTGCCCCTTGGTGTGCACGCCAGGAGACATAAGGCCAGCGCGAGGGCGCGAATCGCCTCAACCAAGGACCACCTCGCTCGCCGCCGCGCCTGCACCCTTGGCGCGTGGCTCGCGCGGAAGGGTGAAGGTCACACAGGTGCCGACGCCGAGCTTGGACTTGATGGCAATGCTACCGCCGTGGAGCTCCACAATGGATCGCACGATCGGAAGACCGAGCCCCGTCCCGGTGGGACGACGCGAAGGTCTTTGGATGTCCTGCTCGAAAGGCTTCCACACGCGATCGAGCGATTCGTCGCGAATGCCGACACCCGTGTCCTCGATTTCGATCGCAATGAACTGCTGCCCAGCGCCTCGAGCTCGCACGCGCACATAGCCCTGGTCGGTGAACTTGATCGCGTTGGCCAAGAGGTTGGTAAAGACCTGCTGCATCTTCACCACGTCCACTCGAAGCCGAGGCAAATCGCTCGGGACGTCGACTTCCAGCGAAACGGCCTTCGCGCCGACGAGACCCTGGCAGCGTTGCATGCAGCGAGAGACAATCGGCGCGAGCGCCACGTCCTCGAGGCGCAGTTCCACCTTTCCTGCTTCGAGCTTTGACGCGTCTAGGATGTTGGTGATGACGTCGAGAAGGTCCTGAGCCTCCCGATCGATTCGGCGACCCGCGTCACGGACTTCGCCGCCGGCGTTCTCGTTTTCTTCGACCATGGCGGCGAAGCCCCGAATCGCAATGAGCGGCGTGCGTAGCTCGTGCGAAACATTGGCGAAGAATTGCGCTCGCATGCGCGCCAATTTTTCGTTTTCGGCGCGCGCGCGCTCCGACGATAGGTAACGCCTCCACCACGCAAACGCGATGGCGAGAATTCCCGCGGCAATGGCGACGAACGCTGCCTGGACGATTCCCTGCGTGCGGTGGAGCACGAAGACGCGCTCGTCGCTGCTGCTCCCTGCCAAGGACTCGATCGCGAGAACTTCGTTGGAGGCGTTGTCGATAGCTTCAAGGCATTCGCGCAGCTCGCCCATGGCGGCGGGCCCATCGGCTGCGGTCATTGCCTGGTGCACACGGTTGGACCAAATGGCAACGGCGACGATGAACCTGTTCGTCGCCGCGTCCTCCGCTACGCTCAGGCGCCTGAGCCCGGCGAATTCATCAATGGCGCTGCGCACCCCGGCCACGCGCTTTTCGATGACACGCTGGCGCTCGGCGCGCTCCGAAACGGGGGCCAGCCAACGCTCGAGGAGGGCCACTTGCGTCTGCCGCGCGTCTCGACGAACTGCCGTCATCTTCTCGATGTGAATTCGCTCGCTCGCTAGCGCAACCGACATTTCCCCACTGATTGAAGCGCTGACTCGAACAAGAACGAGTCCAGCCACGAGCAGCCCGGCAGCCCCCAGCCAGAGCCACGTCCAAAGCGATCCGCGCGCGCTAGCCACGGTCTCCCGTTTGCGCGCCGGAATCGCCCGATTCGAGGCGCGTCAGGATCTCGGCATAGAGCGCTCCGAGCCCTTGGGACTTGACGACGTACGAACAGCCCGGAATCTCACTCACCATCGCGTAGAGCTGCTCCTCGTCCATCGCCGAATATAAGATAATCGGCGTCTTCTGCTGCGCGCGTTGCGAGGTCAGCACGCGCGCGAGCTTGTCGCCGTTGAGGGCGGGCATCATCACGTCGAGCACGATGATGGCGGGACGGTGTTGCCGCATGAGCGAGCTTACGCCGAGTGCGGAGTCGCTCGTCACGACCTCGAAACCGCGCGCGGAAAGGTAGCGCGCCGTCGTTTCGAGAATCTGCGCGTTATCATCGACCAGGAGTAGGCGTTCGCGAGCAGTGGGCACAACGGTGTTACGGTGCGCTCTGCACCGTAGTTGAGCCCCTTCAGGTTTGTCGTTTGGGGTCCCGGCCCCACCCTTCTGGTTTGTCGTTTGGGGTCGTCCCAGGTCTGTCGGCTGGGTCCTGAACCCAGCCGGGGTTGTCGCACGGCCGCAAACGCGCGTCGCACTCCTTACCCTGGAGCGCGGACTGTTACTTGCGAACCCTCGTGCCGTATTCGGTCTCTTCGTAGGCGACGTCCGATTCGAACTCGCTCGGGGAGCCCGGGGCTGCATCGACCCGAATGCGCGGTCGCTCTCCCAACGGCGCGATTCGATACCAGACGAGACCTCGATCGTCGACCTC
>WNFJ01630010.1_pt3 | contig 25448 bp, 27 predicted proteins | sample 5400461 | NCBI WGS metagenome assembly WNFJ01 (sample SAMN13153349, study PRJNA577476) | soil metagenome | isolation source: 115 cm saprolite on Douglas fir-dominated hillslope | place: USA:California | collected 2013-09-17
CGATGACCGCCGCGCCGATCACCTTGTCCACCGCGTTGTGGCGGCCGATGTCTTCGGCGTGGAATAGCAGGCGCTCGCCGTCCGTCAGCGCCGCGGCGTGGATCCCGCCGGTCTCGTTGTAGCGGTCCCCGCGCCCGAACAGCTCCTTGAACAGCGCGCGCAGCCGCTCAGGCGCGGGCGGCGCCCCGCGTGCCGGCGCATGCCTCCCGGTGTGCCGGTCGGCAAGGAACGTGGAAACGGCGCCGCACCCGGACGCGAGCACGCGCTTGCGATCTGTCCCCTTCACCAGCGCGACCCGCTCGGGCCGCACCTCCGCCCAGAACCCGAGATCGGTCGCGCAGGGGCGCAGCTTCACCAGGTCGTCGAGCGTCTCGACATAGCCTTCGCCGTGCAGCCACCCCGTGGCGAGCTCCTCGAGCTGGTCAGGCGTGCACATCCACGTCACCGCGGGCTCGCCGTTCACCTCGAGCCAGACCTGCACTTCTTCGACGACAGCCGACTCGGCCAGCATGCGGCCGCGGCGCGACCCGGGGGCGTGTGCGTCGGGCAGGGGTGGGGGCGGGGGTGGGGGCGGGGGCGACGCGTCGGGGCTAGGGTTCACCGAAGTACTCCGAATAGAGATGCGGTCCTTCCTGCACGCGCACCGCGTGCAGGCGCACGCCGGGCGGTAGGCGCGGCGCGATCCGCTCCCACAGGTATACGGCCAGCGCCTCCCCGGTCGCGAGGCGCCCGCCGTCGGCGAATTCGGGGAGGGCGGCGTTGATGCTCTTCCCGTCGAGCCGCGTCGTGACCTCCTCGGCGAGCACCCGGTCCAGGAGCTCGAGGCGCAGCACGCCGCCAGCTTCGGCCGTGAGCGGCCCCTTCACGGTGACGCGGCAGTGGTAGCGGTGGCCATGCTCGGTCGCGGCGGGCCCGAACTCCCGCACGTTACGCTCGTCGGGCCAACCCGCCCGCCGGATCCGGTGCGTCGCGCTAAACTCAACGATGCGTGTAAGATAGCTGGTCGGCATCGTTAGAACACGCGCACCGCGCTGGCCTTGAAGGAAAACACCACCGGGCTCCCCGGCGTGAGCGCCAGAGCGCGCGCAGCCTCCTCCGTCACCACCGCGACGAGCTCCACACCTACGTCCGCGGCGACGTGCACCGTGCCGGGGCGCTGGCGCGCGAGCTTCGTCACCCGGCCAGAGAACACGTTGCGCGCCGAGGAGGCGAGCGGCTCGCGGCTCACGAAGATGTCGGTCGGTGCCACCGCGAGGATCGCCGGGCCGGTCTTGTCCGTCACGGCCGCGATCTCGATCGCGCCGACCGGCGCGTGCTTCAGGTCGCCAATGCCCGTCGCCGGCAGCTCGACCCGGAACAGGTTTTCGGGTGTTACCGGCGACAGCCGTCCATCGGTGAGGGCCCGCACGTCGTCGGCCCAGCGGTATGCGTCCTCGAGCTGGTGCGACGCGAGGCAGATGGCGAGCTGGCGGCGCGCGCGCTCCTCGTGGAGCGCACGGTACAACGTGTGCGCTGCGGCCCGGTCGGCCGAGCTGACGGGCTCGTCCAAGAGCAGGACGTCCGGCTCGACCGCCAGCGCGCGGGCCACCGCGACGCGCTGCACCTCCCCGTCCGACAGCTCGTGCCGGCGGCGGTCGAGGAGTGGCGTGATCCCCAGGCGCGCCGCGACGGCGTCCGTCACCCGACGCAGCGCGGCCCGTCCGGCGCCCCGTACCCGCAGGCCGAACTCTACGTTCTCCCGCACCGTGCCCCGAAACAAGACGGGGCGTTGCTCCACCAGCGTGACGCGGCGCCGCACCGCGGCACGCGCCCGCGGCGCGTCGCGCGCGGACGCTACCGCGCCATCCCAGAGCACCGTGCCCTCGGTGGGGCGCTCGAGCAGGGCGAGCAAGCGCAGTAGGGTGCTCTTTCCCGAGCCGTTCGGACCGACGATCGCGATCGCCGCGCCGGGCGGGACCGTGAAGCGCTCGAGGTCGAGCACCAGGCGACCGTCGTAGCGGTGGCGCACGGCCACGAGCTCAAGCATGGCCGCGCCCCTGGAGGCCCTGCAGCGCCACGTTCACGAGCAGCGCGAGGACGAGGAGGATCACGCCGAGCGCGAGCGCCAGACCGAAGTCGCCCTGGCTCGTGTAGAGGGCGACGGCGGTGGTGAGCGTGCGGGTTTGGCCCCGGATGTTGCCGCCTACCGTCATGGCGGAGCCGATCTCGGCTACCACGTGGCCGAACGCCGTGGTGATCACCGCCGCGAGCGCGAAGCGCGCCTCGCGCGCCACGGTCCAGGCGGTCCGCCAGCGCCCCGCGCCGAGGGTCTCGGCGGTGCGCCGGACGCGCGGGTCGACGCCCTGCACGGCAGCGGCCGCAAGGGCAGCGGCGATGGGGAAGGCGAGCAGCACGTCGCCCAGCGCGATCGCTTGCCAGGTATACAGCCATCCGAGGCCCCCGAGTGGTCCGCGGCGCGACAGAAGACCGTACAACACGAGTCCGAGCACGACGGTAGGGAACGCGAGCGCGGTGTTCACAACGGTGAGGGCGGCGCGACGCCCCCAGAACGGCCTGGTCGCGAGGACGAACCCCACCGGCAGACCGAGGCCGCAGGCCCCGACGGTCGAAACGATCCCGATCTTGAGCGTGAGCAGGGCGATGCCGTAGACCTCGGCGTCACCCGAAAACAGCAGCGCGAACGCGCGCCGGAATCCTTCCGCTAGAAAGTCCATCCCACGCCGATCGTGCCCCACGGGTGCGCCGTCCACTCGCTGAGCGCCGCACCGCTCGGCAGGACGCTCGTGCCGTCAATGTTGTTCGGCACCTTGTAGAGGAGCGGGTAGCTGAGCTTCCAGAGTACCAGGCGGAAGTCGCCGCGCACCGAGATGGCCCGCGCCGGATACCAGCGCAGCCCGACGTTGGGGGCGAGCGTGATCTTGGTGCCGAAGTCGTAACCGCTCGTGTCGCGCGGTGCGCCGCTGCTCGCGGCGAGCCCGATGGCGGCGCCGACGAACGGGGCGAAGCCGTGCCACGTCTTGCGGCCGGTGAGCACGAGCTGCAGTCCGGCGTCGGCGAGCAACACGCGGTTGTCGACCGGGCCGATCCTGCGCGCCGGCACGGCCTGCGTCGGGTCCACGATCCACACGAAGCGCGTGGTCAGGCCGTAGGCGAGGCCGAGCGACGCCCCGACCGCACCAAACGACACTTCGTAGCGGAGCCCGCCGGTGGCGCCGTTCGACAGCCCGACCCCCACGCTTCCTCGGCTGCCGCCCAGGTAGCCGGCGCTCACCACGGCGACACCGCCGCCCGGGATGTCTCGATAGGGGGAGTGAGCGGGGTCGTACCCCACCTGGGCGGACAGCGCGCCGGCCGTGGCCGCGCACCCGAGCCAGGCGAGGATGGCCGCCCGAACCGCCAGGCGCGTCGATCTGGGAGCGTGGAGGCGGGCGTCGAGCGTCATGGCACCACTTTCATGTCAACGGTCTCCCTCAAGTCCCGCCCTGTCATCTCGGGCGGCGGTTCGATTTCGAGCAGGCGCAGCAGGGTCGGCCCGACGTCGCACAGCGCGCCACCGTGGCGTAGCGGGCCGGTGACGTCCTCGCCCACGATGAGGAATGGTACGGGGTTCGTGGTGTGCGCGGTGTGCGGGCCATCGGTCGTGGGATCGATCATCAGCTCGCAGTTGCCGTGGTCGGCGGTCACCAGCAGCGTCGCACCGCGCCGCTCGGCGCTCTTCAGGACGCGCTCGAGGCAGCGATCCACGGTCTCCACCGCAGCTACCGCCGCGCGTAGTACCCCGGAATGGCCGACCATGTCCCCATTCGCGTAGTTGCACAGGATGAAATCGTGGTGCCCCGCGTCGATCGCCGTACAGAGGACGTCGGTCACTCCCGGCGCGCTCATCTCGGGCATCAAGTCGTAGGTCGCCACCTTTTGGGACGGGACGAGCAGGCGCTCCTCGCCGGGGTAGGGCGTCTCGATGCCGCCGTTGAAGAAGTAGGTGACGTGCGCGTACTTCTCGGTTTCGGCGGTCCGAAACATCGTCTTGCCGCGCTCCGAGAGCACCTGAGCGACGATCTCGGACAGCACGATCGGCCCGAATGCCACGGGGAATGGAAGGGTCTCATCGTACTGGGTCATCGTCACGAGGTCGACCGCCGGGCGCGTGCCGGTGTCGAACGCGTCGAACCCGTCGACCGCAAGCGCCCGCACGATCTGACGCATGCGGTCGGCGCGGAAGTTGAAGCAGAACACACCGTCGCCGGGGCGGATGCGAGGGGTGGCGGCGATCACCCTGGGCTTCACGAACTCATCGGTCTCGCCGGCCTCGTAGGCGCGCCGGATCGCCGTCACGGGATCGGGCGCAAGGTCGCCCACGCCGTGCACCATCGCGTCGTACGCGATCTTGGTGCGGTCCCAGCGCCGGTCGCGGTCCATGGCGTAGTAGCGGCCCACCACGGTCGAGACGACCGCCCGGCCGCCGTGCGGCGCGAGCAGGTCCTGCAACTCCTGCATGAACGCGAGTGCCGACTGTGGCGGCGTGTCGCGGCCGTCGAGCCAGGCGTGGATCGCGACCGGGAGCTCGCGCAGGTGCCCGAGCCTGACGGCGGCGATGAGGTGCCGGTCCTGGGCGTGGACACCACCGCTGCCGATGAGCCCAAGGAGGTGCAGCGTCCCGCCGCGGCGCTTCACACGGGCGCACAGCTCTACGAGCGGCGGTAGCCGGAAGAACTCGCCCGAATCGATTGCCTGGGAGATGCGCACGAGGTCCTGCGCCACGACGCGGCCGGCGCCCAGGTTCAGGTGTCCCACTTCGCTGTTGCCGATCTGGCCCTCGGGCAGGCCCACGGCGAGTCCCGAAGCGCTGAGGAGCGTCCGCGGCGCCTTGGCCCAGAGGCGATGCCACGTACGCGTCTCGCCGAGCTCGACGGCGTTGCCTTCGCGGCCGGGTCGAAAGCCCCAGCCGTCGAGCACGATCAGAACGACCGGGGTGCGCGGCCCATGCCTCTTTGCCATATTGGAGGGGATGCAATCTAGCCGGGCCGTGCGCGCCCTACCAGTTGTCCTGTGCTTTGCGTTGCCCGTGTCGCTCGCCGCTCAAGCACGCTATCGCGTCGTCACCGACGGGGCCTGGTTCTATCAGGACGCCGGTGGCAAGCGCTTGGCGCGCGTGGCCCGGGGCGCGATCGTCGTGGGCGGCGAGTCGCAGGACGACTGGCAAGCGGTGATGCTCGAGGGGTGGATCTTCGCGACCTCGGTTGGCCCCACGCCGCGCGCGGGCTACGACATCGGGGTGACGCGGGCGCCGGAAGAGAATCTGCGCTCCGCCCCGGCGGGTGCGCTCATTGGCAAGTTGCCGCAAGGCTTCCTGCTCACGCGGGTGGCCGAAGGCAGCGCCGGTCGCTGGGTTCACGTGACGCGCGCGGGCTGGGTCGAGAAGACTGCGGTGGAGCTCGTGGCTCCGATGGTGCACTCGCGCACCGCGACCGCGGACTCGGATAGCTCGACCCCGCGGCCTGCGCCGAGCCGCCGGCCCGGGGCCGGCCCGCCCGACACGGGCGCCGCGGCGCCCGCGCTCCTCGATCCCGCGCGCGTCGAGTCGGCCCGCCGCACGGTGCTCTACCGCGCGCCCGAAGGGCCGCCCGCGGGGACCCTCGCGCCCTCGGCACCCCTGCGGGTGCTGGGCCGCTCCGGCGATTGGACGCGCGTGCAGCTCGAAGGATGGGTGCGCAGCGCGGACTTGGAACTCGCGCCGCCGGGCGTGTTGGTGGGCATCACGGCGGCGGAGTTGCGGGCGGAGCCGCAGCGCTACACGGGGCAGCTGCTCCGCTGGACGCTGCAGTACATCTCGCAACAGAAGGCCGACGAGCTGCGCCCTGAGATCCCGAACGGCGCCACCTATTGCCTCGCCCGCGGGCCCCTTCCCGAGCATGGCTTCGTGTACGTGATTATCCCCGAAGCGAAGCGCCCGCAGCTCGAGAGCCTTACTCCTCTCGCCACCATTCAAGTCACGGCACGGGTGCGCACCGGCCGCACCCGGTTCCTCGGCACCCCCGTGCTTGACCTGATCAGCCTCGAGACGCTGCCATGAACGAGATCCTGCGCGACCGCCTGGTACGCAAGCTGGACGCCCTCTCCGATGAGAAGGCGTATCAGGTGCTCGATTACGTCGAGTTCCTCGAGTCGAAGTACGCCGAGCGCCCCGCCGGCGCGCCGCCATTCCAGCGCGTGGCGGAGACGCTCGAGGATACGCTGCGCGCCGGCCGGGTCCCGGTGAACATCATCCGGGGCACGATGGACGCCGTGGGGAAAGCCGGAAAGCTGCTCGAGAAAGTCGCGGCCGCGGGGCGGGCGGCCGTCGAGGAAGCGTCCAAGAAACCGGCCGCGAAGGCGGGCGAGGCGCCGGCCGAGACGCCGGGCGACCGCGCCAAGGTTGAGGAAACCCCGCCGTCCCAGTAACTTTGGCCATGGGAACCTTCCGCCCGGCCGCCGCTCTCACTTTCGACGACGTCCTGCTCGTGCCGCGGCACTCCACCGTGCATCCGCGCAACGTGGACACCCGCTCCCGCTTCACGCGCGCCATCCCGCTCCACATCCCGCTCGTCTCCGCCGCGATGGACACCGTCACTGAGGCGGAGATGGCGATCGCAATGGCGCGCGAGGGCGGGATCGGCGTGATCCACAAGAACATGCCGCTGGACCGCCAGGCGGCTGAGGTGGATCGCGTGAAGCGGAGCGAGTCGGGAATGATCCTGCACCCGATCACGCTGGGGCCCGACCGCCCGCTGCGCGACGCGGTGCAGCTGATGGAACGGTTCCGGATCTCGGGCGTGCCGATCGTCGACGACGCGGGCCGGTTAGTCGGCATCATCACAAACCGTGACCTCCAGTTCGAGCGCCAGCTCGATCGCCCAATCCGCGATGCCATGACGAAAGACCGCCTGGTGACCGCGCCTGTCGGCACGACGCTCGACGAGGCCGAGAAGACGCTCGCGAAGCATCGCATCGAGAAGCTCCCTGTCGTGGACGAGCACGGTGTCTTGAAAGGCCTCATCACCATCAAGGACATCTTTAAGCGCCGGCAGTACCCGCACGCCAACAAGGATCAGCACGGCCGCCTGCGGGTCGCCGCGGCGGTCGGCGGCACGCCCGATGCGCTTAGCCGCGCCCGCGTGCTGGTCGACGCCGGGTGCGACGTGATCGTGGTCGATTCCGCCCACGGTCACTCCGAGGGCGTACTCGCGACCGTCGCGTGCCTGCGGGAGGCGTTCCCCGACGCACAGCTGGTGGGGGGCAACGTGGCGACCGAAGCGGGCGCGCGGGCGCTGGTCGAGCGCGGGGTGGACGCCGTAAAGGTCGGCGTCGGCCCGGGCTCGATTTGCACCACGCGGGTCGTCACCGGCGTAGGCGTTCCCCAGATCACGGCGATCCGTGACGGCGTCCAGGGGGCGGGGGACATCCCGGTGATCGCGGATGGTGGGATCAAGTACTCGGGCGACGTAGTGAAGGCGCTTGCCGCGGGTGCCGAGAGCGTGATGATGGGCTCGATGCTCGCGGGCACCGAGGAGAGTCCCGGCGAGTCGTTCCTGCTCGAGGGCCGGCGGTTCAAGGTCATCCGCGGCATGGGAAGCCTCGGCGCCATGGAGGAGGGCTCCGCCGACCGCTACTTCCAGGAAGGCGAGGTATCGCCCTCCAAGCTCGTCCCCGAGGGGATCGAGGCGCGCGTCCCGTACAAGGGCCCCGTGGCCGACGTGATCTTCCAGATGGCCGGAGGCTTGCGCAGCGGTATGGGGTACTGCGGTGTGCGCGACATCGCCGCGCTCCGGACCGAGACGGAGTTCATCCAGATCACCACGGCGGGCCTGCGCGAATCGCACCCGCACGACGTCGTCATCACGCGCGAAGCCCCCAACTACAGCGTCTAACCGCTTGACAGGTCCGGAGGCCGGACCTACTGTTGCCGCCGTTTTCTCAACCGACCGTTCCCCCGTTGCCCGAGGTGCGAATGGATCTGTTCCGGCGCAAGAGCGTCACCGATCTCCAGACCGAGGCGCTGACCGATCACAGCCTGAAGCGCGCGCTCGGCGCCTTGAACCTCACGATGCTCGGAATCGGTGCCATCATCGGCACTGGGATCTTCGTCCTGACCGGCACCGTGGCCGCGGTCAACTCGGGCCCGGCCGTCGTGCTCTCGTTTGTGCTCGCCGGCGTGGCGTCGATCTTCGCCGCCCTCTGCTACTCGGAGTTCGCGTCGCTCGTGCCGATGGCGGGGAGCGCCTACACCTACGGCTACGCCACACTGGGTGAGCTGATCGCGTGGATCATTGGGTGGGACCTGGTGCTCGAATACGCCCTCGGCGCCGTGACCGTGGCGATCGGATGGTCCGGATACGTCGTCTCGTTCTTGCACGACGTCGGGCTCGATGTGCCATGCGCGCTGTCTGCCGCCCGCGGCACGCTGGTACACTGCGCGAACGGCGCGACCGTCACGGCGGTCTTCAACCTGCCGGCGATCATCATCATCGCCGCGGTCACCACGCTGCTGGTCGTCGGCATCAAGGAATCCGCCACCACGAACAACGTCATCGTGTTCATCAAGCTCGGTGTCGTGTTGCTCTTTATCCTGTTCGCCGCCCACGCCGTGAACCCCGCGAACTGGCACCCGTTCATTCCGCCGGCGGAGGGGACTGGGCGCTATGGGTGGGACGGCGTGGTGGCGGGCGCGGGGATCGTGTTCTTCGCCTACATCGGGTTCGACGCCGTCAGCACGGCGGCGCAGGAAGCCAAGAACCCACAACACGACATGCCCATCGGCATCATCGGATCCCTGTTGATCTGCACCGTGCTCTACATCTTGGTGTCAGGTATCGCCACGGGGGTGGTGCCCTACAGGGAGCTGAACGTCCCCGATCCGATCGCCGTCGCGGCCGATCACGCGGGGCTCGGCTGGATGGCGACGCTCATCAAGCTGGGCGCGATCGCGGGGTTGTCGTCCGTGATTCTGGTCATGCTGCTCGGGCAGTCGCGCGTGTTCTGGTCGATGTCGCGTGATGGGCTCCTGCCGCAGTTCGTGAACAAGATCCATCCCAAGTTCCAGACTCCCTACCTCACGTCCATTATCACGGGCGTCATCGTGGCGTTCTTCGCCGCGATTCTCCCGATCCGAGACGCGGCGAGCCTCGTCTCGATTGGCACGTTGCTGGCGTTCGTAATCGTGGCGGTCGGGATCATCGTGCTGCGCGTGCGCGAGCCCAACCTGCCGCGCGCGTTCCGGACGCCGGCGTACGCGATCGTCGCCCCCTTGGGCGCGATCTCCGCGCTGTACCTGATGGTGCACCTCTCGCAAGCGACCTGGATCCGGCTCGTCGTGTGGTTCGTCATCGGCATCGTGTTCTACGCGGGCTACGGCTACTGGCACTCACGCCTGGCGCGGAGACCGTAGCGCCGGTCGATTTCGTCGATGCGCCGGCTCCGGTGGTTCGGGTTGTGGACGCTGCTCGGGATCGTGGCGAGCGCGCAGCTGTTCTTCGCGAACCAGCGCCTGGCGGCGGTGCCCTACACGTGGTGGCAGGCGCTCGAGGCCGGCCTCCCCGGCTGGTGGCTGTGGGCCCTCCTCTCCCCCGTGGTGGTGTGGCTGGCGCGCCGGTTCCGGGTCGATCGGGCGAACTTCGGTCGGCATTTTGTCATCCACCTCGGCGCGAGCCTCGATCTCGCGCTGCTGCAGGTCATCGCGGCCGTCGGGATCCAGGACGGGCTGCACGCGCTCCGCGGCGAGCCCTACCCGTTCGCGCAGCGGCTCGTCGACGACTTCACGCTGTTCTACCACTGGAGCGTGCTGATCTACTGGACCATCGTCGCGGTCGTCCATGCGCTCGACTACCACCACGCCTTGGAGGAGCGACGGCGCCATGCGGCCGAACTCGAGGCCCGGCTCCAGGCGGTGCACACCGCGGCTCGGGAGGCCGAGGGGGAGCCGGCGGGACGCCGCCCCGCCGAGCGCGTCCTGGTGATGGATGACGGGCGCAGCTTCTTCGTTCTTCGTGCGTACCGCCGATGTGGAATGGCTCGAGGCGGCGCGCAACTATGTGCGGCTGCACGCGGGAGAGCACGCCTATCTGGTGCGCACGACGCTGGCGGCGCTCGCCGCGCGGCTTGATCCCGATCAGTTCCGCCGCGCCAGCCGCTCGGCGCTCGTGAACGTGGACCGGGTCCGCGAAGTCCAGCCGTGGTTTCACGGGGACGCGATCGTGATCCTCGAGAGCGGAGCCCGGGTGACCCTGTCGCGCCGGTATCGCGCCAACCTGCTCGGCACGCCCGTCGTCTAGTCCCGCTCGCCCGACCCTGAGTCCCGCTGGTCCCGGGGTCGTACGTCCAGGCGCGGGGCGCCGCGCAAATTGCCGGCATGACGGGCCTGTTTCAGACCAAGTCCCTCGAACGGCTGCGGGCCGAGGCCGACACTCCCTCCGAGCGCTCCTTCAAACGCACCCTCGGGCCGCTCCATCTCACCACCCTGGGCGTCGGCGCCATCATCGGCACCGGCGTCTTCGTCTTCACAGGCGTCGCGGCAGCCCTGTACGCGGGACCGGCGGTGCCGATCTCGATGCTCCTGGCGGGGTTCGCCTGCAGCTTCGCCGCGCTCTGCTATGCCGAGATGGCGAGCGCGGTGCCCGTGGCGGGCAGTGCCTACACCTACGCGTATGCGACGCTCGGCGAGCTCGTAGCCTGGATCATCGGCTGGGACCTGATCCTCGAGTATGCGATGGGCGCGGCCACGGTTGGGGTCGGCTGGTCAGCCACGTTTGTGAGCTTCCTTCATCTCTTCGGTATCACGATCCCCACCGCGCTCACTGGCCCGCCCTTCGCCTTCTGCACCGCAACCCAGGTCCGGGAGGCGATCGCGGGTTGCACCATCGCCGGTTGGCAAGCGACCGGGGCGGTCGTGAACCTCCCTGCCGTCTGCATCATCCTCGCGATCACGGCGGTCCTGGTGGTCGGGATCCGCGAATCGGCGCGCATCAACAGCTTCATCGTGATCGTCAAGACCGGCGTGCTGGTGGTGTTCGTGATCGTGGGATGGCGCTACGTGAGTCCCGCCAATTGGCACCCCTTCGTTCCGCCCAACACCGGAACGTTCGGTGCTGCGCGGGGCCGGGTTCGTCTTCTTCGCGTATATCGGATTCGACGCCGTGAGCACGGCCGCGCAGGAGGCGCGCGCACCGCAGAAAGACATGCCGATCGCAATCTTGGGCTCGCTCGGGATCTGCGGGCTGCTCTACTGCCTGGTGTCGTTGGTGCTCACCGGGCTGATCCCCTACGTCTCGCTCAACGTCGCGTCCCCGGTGATCATGGTGGTAGAGCGGATCCCGGAGCTCGCATGGTTCCGTCCAGTGATTACCCTGGGAGCGGTGCTCGGACTCGGGTCCACGATCCTGGTGATGCTGCTCGGCCAGTCGCGCGTATTCTACTCCATGTCGCGCGACGGGCTCCTGGGGCGCTGGGCGGGAACGGTGCACCCGCGGTTCCGCACTCCGTATCTCGCCACGATCTACACCGGGATCGTCGTCGCGGCGTCCACGGGACTCTTCCCGATCCAGATCCTCGGCCAGCTCGTGAACATCGGGACGTTGCTCGCGTTCGTCATCGTGTGCGGCGGCGTCTGGATCTTGCGACACACCCGCCCCGATCTCGAGCGGCCGTTCCGCACGCCTGCGGTCCCGTGGGTACCGCTGGTCGGCATCCTGTCCTGCCTCGGCCTGATGCTCACCCTACCGCTGGGGACGTGGCTCCGGCTGGGCGCCTGGCTGGTCATCGGATGCGCCATCTACTTCAGCTACGGGCGCAAGCACAGCGCGCTGCGACGCGAGACCGCAGGCGCTTCGCGCTGACCGCCACTTCCCGCGACACCATCACCGTGACCTTGACCCTGGGCCAAGTTCGTTGCGACCCCGCCCCGCCCCCGCCGCGCACGTATTCGCGCTGTGCCGGCGGGCGTGAACGCTTATCTTGCTGTCATGACGACCAACGGTATCTCCACGCCCCCAGAGCGGGTCCGGGCGGCCGAGGAGGTCGCGGCCGTTTTCGTGCCTGGCCGACGGGTCGCGCTTACGACGCACGTGAACGCCGACGGCGACGGGGTGGGGAGCGAGGTGGCGCTCTGGCATCTGCTCACGGCGCGGGGAGTCCAGGCGGGGATCGCGAACCCCACGCCCATCCCAGACCGGTTCCACTTCCTCGTACCCAAGGGGGCGGACCACTCGGAGCGCGCGGCCCGCGAGATTGAGGCCGCCGACGTGGTGGTCGTGCTCGACATCTCGGATGCGAGCAGGCTCGGCGATCTGGCGCGTGCCATCACGCACTCGCATGCGGTGGCCTGCATCGACCACCATGTGAGCGGCGGCTCGCTCCCCCGCGGGCCCCGTCTCGTCGCCCCCGAAGCGGCTGCCACGGCTGAGCTGGTGTTCGACCTCGCGACCGCGCTTGGCTGGCCGCTCTCGGCGGAGGCGGCACGGGCGTTGTACGTGGGCATCCTCACCGACACCGGCGCTTTCCGATTCGCGAACACCACCCCGCGCGTGCTGCGGGTGGCGGGCGCGCTGCTCGAGCAGGGCGTGGACCCCGAATCGATCTACGAATCGGTGTACGCGAGCGCGCCCGAGGGGCGGGTCCGGCTCACGGCCGAGGTGCTCGAGACGCTGGTGGTCGAGCACGACCGCGGGCTCGCCTGGGTCACGGTCCCACCGGACGCGCTGCAGCGCCACGGGGCCACCGCCGACGATCTCGATGGGATCGTCGAGTATCCACGCTCCATCGCTGGCGTGCGACTCGCGCTCCTATTCCGCCAGCTTGCGAACGGACGGGTGAAGGTGAGCTTGCGCTCGCTCGGCGACGTCGACGTGGCGCAGCTGGCACAACGCTTCGGCGGCGGGGGCCACCGCAAGGCGGCCGGAGCGTCGCTCGAGGGGTCGCTCGCCGAGGCGCAGGGTCGGGTGCTCGCCGCGGCGCGCGAGTACCTTAAGAACGGGCGCTAGGCACGCCGCACGAACGCGCGTCGTACGTTTCGCTTCGAACGGTCCCCAGCCGTCCACACGAGATCGCTCCCGAGCAACGCCCGGGCGATCGCCGCTAGAGGATCCCGCCCAGCCCCATCCCGATGCCGAACTCGTTCAGGCCGCTGAAGCCCCCAAGCCAGCGGCGATAGCGTGCCTCCAGCCGCACCGCGAAGCCGGCACCAACCCGCATCCGATAGCCGACGGCGCCACCGAGGCCCAACCCGTTCTGGCTGTAACCGCCGCCCCCCGTCGAGAGCGTCTGCCACGCGGCATTGGCGGCCACATACGTCGAGTTACGCTCGGCCGGAGTGGCGAGGTAGCCAAGCTGGACCCCGAGGTCGAGCGCGGTCGTGTTGCGTCCCCCGCTCGAGAGGGAGAGGAACGAGAGCTGCGGCTCGAACATCACCGAGGGGGAAGTGAAGATCGTCGCGTAGATGCTCGGCTGAGCGAGCGCCCCGACCCCGGCGGGGACTCCCACGTACGTAATCGACGTGCCAGACTGGCTTAGGATCGTTACGCCGAGGGACGTCCCGATCTCGGCGGACGGATTTTGCGTCTGCGCGTTCGCTGCGATTGCAGCGGAGCAGGTGGCGAAGAGAAGTGCGACAGCGCGCCGCATACACCCTCCAGAGGAAGAAGGACTGGCCCTATGTACGGGGGGCATGTCAAGCGGGCGTCAAGCGGAGCCCCGCGCTGCCCCTTGCCGACCGCCCCGGCCGCCGTCAGGTTGTCCGACCCTCCTTCCCGTGCGGTGGCCATGAAGCGTGTGCTCCTGACGGTGCTGTTGGTGGTCGTCGTTCTCGCCGGCGTGGCGCTTGAGCGCGCCCTCACCTTCCGCTCCCTTCAGCCCCAGGCAGCGGCGGTCGCGACGGAGCCGCTCGACTCGGCGGCGCTGGCGCAACGCCTCGCCGGAGCCGTGCGCTTCAAGACCATCTCGTTTCAGGACTCGTCCCAGTTCGACGCCCGGGAGTTCGAAGGGTTGCACCGCTATCTCCGGGCAACATTCCCGAAGCTGCATGGCGCGCTCAAGCTCGAGAAGGTGAACGGCTACGGCCTGCTGTACGAGTGGCGGGGCTCGGATTCTGGCCTCGCGCCAGTGGTGTTGCTCGCCCACCAGGACGTGGTGCCGGTCGAGCCCGGCACCGAAGGCCGCTGGACCGAGCCGCCGTTCGCGGGACGCATCGCCGGCGGATATGTGTGGGGACGCGGCACGCTCGACGACAAGGGCAGCCTGGTCGCGATCCTCGAGGCGGTGGAGCACTTGGTCCTCGCGGGCGCCAAGCCCAAGCGAACCGTGTTTCTGGCGTTCGGGTACGATGAGGAGGTGAGCGGTCGTCGCGGTGCTGCACACATCGCCGCGCTGCTCGCATCGCGGAACGTGCATCCCGAGTTCGTGCTCGACGAAGGGGGCATGCTGGTCGCGGGGTTCATCCCAGGCATCGCCACGCCCGTTGCGCTCATCGGCATCGCCGAGAAGGGGTACCTGACGGTCGAGTTGACCGCGCAAGGCGAGGGCGGGCACTCGTCGATGCCTCCCAAGGAGACGGCCGTCGGCATGCTCGCCGCGGCGGTCACGCGGCTCGAGCGCCGCCAGATGCCACGCGCGATCCGCGGTCCCACGGCCGATCTGTTCGACTACCTCGGACCCGAGCTGCCGCTCCGGCTGCGCCTCGTCATGGCGAACCGCTGGCTGTTCGGAGGCCTGCTCGCCGCGCAGTTCGGGAAAACACCCTACGGGAACGCGCTGCTCCGCACCACGACCGCGCCGACCATGCTCCAGGCCGGGGTGAAAGAGAACGTGCTGCCATCCACGGCTCGGGCGCTCGTGAACTTCCGCATTCTGCCGGGCGACAGCGTGAGCACCGTGCTCGAGCATGTGCGGGCGGCGGTGGCGGACGCGCGCATCGGCGTGCGTCCGCTCCAGGAACTCGTGAGTAACCCCTCGGCCGTCACCAGTGTGGCCGCGGAGCCGTTCCAGCTTCTGGCTCGCACCATCCACCAAGTCCTTCCCGGGACCGTGGTCACGCCGTGGATCGTGGTCGGGGCGACCGACTCGCGGCACTACGCGGGCCTGACACCCAATGTGCTGCGGTTCGTCGGAGCGACGATCAGGACCGAGGACGTGGGAACCATCCATGGCACGAACGAGCGGATCGGACTGCGGGCGTACGCGGACGCGGTGCGGGTCTACGTGCAGCTGCTCAAGAACGCGGCGCTGTAGGAGGCGAGAACGGGGAGGAGGGAACAGGGGGTCGCGAATGCCGGGCGCTCGACGGCGTCACCCCGGCGCGCGGGTCGCGCCCGATGCTCAGCGCGCGGGGCTCGTGGCCCGTAGTCTCTGCATGGCAGGTATGGACAAGCCCGATTCCCAGCGGAGGGAGCGATGAGACCATACACCGCGTTGACCCTAGCCGCGGCCGCAGTGCTCGCGTTCGCGGCGCCGACCTGGGCCCAGAACCCACGGCCCCGTGCCGAGCGGGGGCGGCGGGTCGAGATGCTGCTGGAGGGCATAGCCCTCAGGCCCGAGCAGCGGGCGAAGATCGACTCGATTGAGGCGCACTATCGAGGCCAGATGCCGTCCTTCACGCCCGGCAGCCCACCCGACTCGGCCATGCGGGAGAAGATCCGCGATCTGTTCCGCCGTCTGCGCGACGACATCCGCGCGGCGCTCACTCCGGACCAGCAGCAGATCTTCGATCGCCACGCCGAGGAGATGCGCGAGCGGCGCTCGGGTGGCCCCTGATCGCGGGTGGCGTCAGTCGCCGGCGTGCGGGCCCGGGGTGCGACGGGCGTGCGGCGCACCATTCTCCAAGACGCACGCGGCATACCCGAGCACGCGATCCCCGCCCTGCACGCCCGACGGCGTCGGCTTCCAGCCGTCGGCGAGACGAGCGTCCAGAAGCTCGCGCGGCGTCGGCTTGTGATCCCAGACGGCGACCGCCGTCACGGAGCCGAGTCAGGTGACGTCGTAGGCGAGATAGAGGGGGGCATCAAGCGCGACGAGCACGTCGTGCGTGAACTCGTCCTGCGTCACGATCTCCTCGACCCGGCGGACCGGGATCTCGGCGCGACCCCAGGCGAGGATCCGCTCGAGCGTCACGTGCTGGCCCACGCGCGCCGCGAGCTCGCCGAACGCAGGCATCGCGAGGCGCGAGCGGTTGGTCACGGGCACGGGCATCAGTGGCTGACTCCTCCGGCGCGAGGCGCCGCTCCGAGTGACGCGGCACCCGTCGTCGGCACCAACCTGGGCGTGATCCGACGCGGACGCAACGCCCGTCGTTGCCCCTCTGCCTTGCTCCCCTCTAGCTTTCCCGGGTGCCCCCTTCCGACTCTCTCCGAGCGCGGGTCGAGCGCGCTCTGTCCCAGCTCAAGAACCCGCGCGGCGGCGGTGACGTCCTGTCGGGCGGCATGATCAAGGATCTCACCACCGACGACGCCGGTACGGTCACGTTCACGTTCCTCCTCGGCCGCGACGACCCAGGCTCGCTCGCGCGCGAGGTGCGGAAGGCGGTGCAGGGGGTCGAGGGTGTGACCGCCGTGCGCGTCAGCGTCGCCGATGCCAGCGCCGCGCAGGGCCGTGCGAGTCCGGGGCAGGGTGCCCCACGCGCCACGCCCGGCGCCGTCCCTCCGCCCCCGACGCCCGTCGAGCTGCCGCATCTCGGCAAGGTCCTCGCGATCTCGTCGGGCAAGGGTGGCGTCGGGAAATCCACGGTCTCCGCGAACCTCGCCGTCGCGCTGGCCCGCGGGGGTCACCGCGTAGGGCTCATGGATGCCGACATCTACGGGCCCAACATCCCGCGGATGATGGGGGCAGATGAGAAACCGGAGGTGCGCGGCGGCAAGATCCAGCCGCTCGAGGCGCATGGCGTGAAGCTCATGTCCCTGGCCCTGATCGTCGAGCGGGACTCACCCGCCATCTGGCGCGGGCCAATCATCATGAAGGTGATCCAGCAGTTCGTGCGCGACGTGGATTGGGGTGAACTGGACTACTTCCTGGTCGACCTCCCGCCGGGAACGGGCGACGCGCAGTTGTCGCTCGCCCAGACCGTGCACATCCGGGCGGCGATCATCGTCACGACGCCACAGGAAGTCGCGGTCGGGGATAGTCTGCGCGGGGCGAAAATGTTCGAGCGGGTCGGCGTGCCCGTCCTCGGGGTGGTCGAGAACATGAGTCACTTCGTGTGCCCGCATTGCGGCGAGCGGACCGCGATTTTCCTGACGGGCGGTGGCGCGCGGCTCGCCGACGAACTGGGCGTCCCGCTGCTCGGCCAGGTGCCGCTCCAGGCGCAGCTCGCGGATCTGGCCGATGCCGGACGGCCGGTCGTGGCCGCCGAGCCCAGTTCGCCCGCGGCCCAGGCGCTCGACGCGATCGCGCGCCGCGTCGTCGACACGCTCGCCGCCGCGCGTTGACGTGCGGCTCCTGATCGCCGCGCTGCTCCTCGCCAGTCACCAGTCGCGCGCCCACCGGCCCGAGTTGCGCGCCGGTCTGGACACCCTCTACGGGGGCGGGTTTCCTTCGGCCGCAAGGTATTTCGCGGCACTCGCGCAACGCGATAGCGCGGACCCGGCGCCGCTGATCTTCGAGGCCAGCGCTTATATGTGGTGGGCCGCGGCCCTCGAGGACGACGCCTACGAGGCGCCGCGCATCGACTCGCTCCTCGAGCGCGCGATCGGCCGCGCCGCCACCGCGCCGCCGAGTACCGCGCGGGATTTCTGGCTGGCGACCGCGCTCGGCTACCGAGCCCGGCAGCGGAACCTGCGCGGGCACGCCTGGGGCGCTGCCAAGGACGCTAAGGCGATGCGCGACGCCTACGCCCGCGTCCTCGCCGCCGACTCGGCCTGCGCCGATTGCTGGCTGGGACTGGGCGTCTACGAGTACGGCCTGGCCCGCGCCAGCGCGCTGGCGCGGTTCGTAGCGAGGCTCGTTGGCCTGGGCAGCGGCAACGCAGAGCGGGGACTCGACTACCTGCACCGCGCGGCGACCGCGGGAGACCTGGCCCGGGTGGAGGCGGGATGGGTGCTCGCCGCCGTGCTGGTACGCGAGGCCGCGCGCGATCCGGCCGCACGATCGGCGCTCGAGCACAACGCCCGCCTCGAGGTTGCCCCGCTCGCTGAGCGCTATCCGGGCAATGCTGTGTTCCAGCGGTTCCTGCGAGCGATTTCCCCCTCGGCGCGGTGACGCGGTACGTACGCGGCGGGTGTTGCACCAACGCAACTCTGCCGTTGCACGCGGCACCGTCGTGGGATGGGGAAGCGGGCAATCGTTGACCCCCGGCGTGACGCCCCGGTAGCTTCTGGCGCCATGAGCAGCATTGCGCGCACCACCGGCTCCCTCACCGGCGGGCCGCTTCGGCCGGTGATCCTCAAGCTCGCCGCCCCGGCCGTGGCGATGATGGCGTGCCACTTCTGCTTCAATCTCATCGACTCGATCTGGGTGCGACCGCCGGGTTCTATGTGTGGGTGCTGTTGTCGCTCGGCGAGATGGTGGAGGTCGGGCTACTCGCGGTGGCGTCCCGGCGGCACGGGGAGGGGCGCCCCGACCGCGCGGCGGGCGCGGCGGGTGCTGCGGTCGTGTGTGCTCTGGCTGCGGGGACCGGGGTGTCGCTCTTGGGGTTCGTGCTCACGGATCACCTGTTCCGGCTCATGACGGTGCCGCCCGACGTCGCGGCGCTCGGGCATGCCTACCTCGACACCTGGCTCCTCGGCGGGCCGCTGGTCTTCGGGTTCTTCGCGATCGAAGCGACGTTTCGCGCCTCCGGCGATACACGCACCCCGTTCGTGCTCCTCGCCGTGTCGGTCGCGCTGTCCATCGGGCTCGACCCGCTGCTCATCGCCGGCATCGGACCGTTCCCCAAGCTCGGCGTCGCGGGAGCCGCCCTCGCGTCCGTGGCGGTGCGGGGCGGTGGCTTCCTGATCGGGATCGCGATTGCGCTGCGGCGCGGGCTGATTCGCCTCGACGCCCCTGACTGGCGGGCCGTCCCGACCGTGTTCCGGGTCGGGGCGCCGCTCGCGCTCGCCGGCGTGCTGCTCTCGGTGGTCTACATGTGGCTCACGCGATACACCGCGCGCTTCGGCACGGCGGCGCTCGCGGCCCTGGGCGTCGGGCACAAGGTCGAGGGGCTGGGCTTCCTGGCGATCTCGGGCTTCGCGCTCTCGGCCGCGGCGCTCGTGGGACAGAACCTCGGGGCGAATCAGGAGGCACGCGCCCGTCAGGCCGTGCGCCTGACCGTGCGCTACTGTCTCACCGTCACGGTCGCCACCGCGATCGCCTTCCTCACGATCCCCCGGATCCTCGTGGCGGTGTTCACGTCGGATCCCGCCGTGGTCGCGGACGGGAGCCTCTACCTGCGGGTGATCGCCGCCGCCCAGATCGGGCAAACGTTCGAGATCATCCTCGAGGGCGCGCTCGCGGGAGCGGGCTACACGCTGTGGCCCCAGCTCACGAGCACGACCCTCACGCTGCTGCGCGTGCCGCTCGCCGCCTGGTGGTCGGCGCGGCTGGGGGTGCTCGGCATCTGGCTCGCCCTCTCGGCGACCGCAGTGGCGCGCGGGATCGCCATGACCCTGTTCTGGTGGCGCGGTGCTTGGCGCCGGGCGGTGGTCTGATGGCCACCCTCATCACGCTGCTCACCGACTTCGGGACCGCCGACAACTACGTGGGCGAGGTGAAGGGTGTGCTCCTGTCGCGGGTGCACGGCGTGGTACTGGCCGACATCACGCATCAGGTGGCGCCCGGCGACGTGCGCGCAGCGCAGTACATCCTCTCGCGCGTGTGGCAGCGGTTCCCTCAGGGCACGGTGCATCTCGCGGTCGTGGACCCGGGGGTCGGCACCGAGCGGCGCGCCCTCGCCGCCCAAACGGCCGGGCACTTCTTCGTCGCGCCCGATAACGGCTTGCTCTCGTTCCTGGGCGCGGACGCGCACTTCGTGTCCCTGCCCGTACCCCCGCACGCCGCCCCAACCTTCCACGCGCGCGACCTGTTCGCGCCAGCCGCGGGCCAGCTCGCCTTGGGCGCGTCGCTGTCACAGCTCGGGCAGCCGATCACCGATCCCTACCGCGCGCCATTGCCCGCGGCGCGTCACGACGGCGCCGCCGTGGTCGGGGAGGTCATCTACGTCGACCGCTTCGGCACCCTGATCTCGAACATCGCCGGCGAAGCGGTCGAGCCCGGTGTGCGGATCCGGGTCGCGGGCACGGAAATCGGCCCGCTGTCGCGTACCTTCGGTGATGTGCGGCGCGGCGTGCTGGTCGCCGTCGTCGGCAGCGGCGGGACGGTGGAGATCGCGGTGCGCGACGGCAGCGCCGCGCGGATGCTCGGGGTGGGGGTCGGGGCGGAGGTGAGAGCGTGACGCTGGTCGAGCGCGCGGCTCGAGCCGCGACCGTCTACGAGGCGACCTAGCGCTTTTCGAATTTCCCGGACGGGGTCGGAATCTTCACTTTCGCCATCACCCGCTCCACGAACCCGAACTCCGGGGCGAAGCGCGTGAGCTGCGCCAGCTCGCGCAGCAGCTTGCGCTCGCGCTCGGCCACGGCGCGGCACGCGCCGCACTGGGCGACGTGCAGGTCGCGCGCCGCAGGCAGGAGACCCTGAGCCCACAGCTCGGTCTCGTCGGGGGTCAGATGCTGGATCTGGAGGTTGCTCATTGTCTGATCCTACGCGACGGCAGCGGCGGAGGTTTCATTCGCGCCGGTCCTCGAGATAGCCGCGTAATTCGTTGCGGGCCCTGTGGATATAGGTCTTCACGGTGCCGAGCGGCAGGTCCAGAATCCGGGCGATTTCCTCGTAGCTGTGACCCTCCACGTGACGCAACAGGACACAGGCGCGGTACTCGGGCCGGAGCTTCGCGATGGCGTGCTCGATCGCACCCCCCAGCTCGCGAGCCTCGAGTTCCTCGAGCGGGCTCTCGTGGCGGTCGCCCAGTTGCAGCGCGGTGGCGCTCATTTCCGCCGGTGTCGCGGCGTGGGGCGAGCCGTCGAGCGACAGCGTGTCGAGCTCGCGCCTGCGGAGCTGATCGATCGCCGCGTTGTTCGCGATCTTGAAAATCCACGACGAGAAGCGGTACTGCGGATTGTACGAGCCGAGACCGTTCAACACCTTGATGAACGTCTCCTGGGCGAGGTCCTCGGCGAGTCCGCGGTTGCGCACCATGCGATACAACAACGAGAACACCGGCCGCTCGTAACGCCGCACCAGCTCGCGGAACGCCGCGTCGTGGCCGCGGTTCGCCCACGCGACGACCTCCTGGTCGCTGGCGCCGGTCAGGTTGCCCGGCCTATCTTTCGCGCCTATGACGCCGTCTCCTGCGTTCGAGGTGGCCGCGCACTCGGGTGGCGACGCGAGGCGGTCGTACGTGCGGACCATGTTCGCCGCGATCGCGCCGCGCTACGACTTCCTGAACCATTTACTGAGCCTCAATGTGGACCGCGCCTGGCGGCGCGCCGCGGTGCGGCGCCTCGCGTGGGAGCGGAAACCCGACGGCAGCTACCTCGATCTGTGCGCCGGCACGCTCGATCTCGCGGCGAGCCTGGCGCGCGCCCCGGGGTTCGCCGGATGCGTCTTTGGCGCGGACTTCGTGGTCCCCATGCTCGCCCGCGGGAAGGGGAAGGCGGCGCGGGCCCGCCCCGTGGGTGCCGACGCACTCGCCCTGCCCTTCGCGAACGGTCGGTTCGACGGCGCGATGTGCGCCTTCGGGGTGCGCAACCTTGCCGATCTCGACACCGGCCTCGAGGAGGCGCATCGCGTGCTCCGACCCGGTGCGCGCTTCGTAGTGCTCGAGTTCACGACGCCGCGCTTCGCACCGCTGCGCGCCCTGTACCTGTTCTATTTCCGGCGCGTGCTCCCCGCCATCGGTCGCGCGGTGTCGAAACATAGGGATGCCTATAGCTACCTGCCAGAGTCCGTGCTCGAGTTTCCCGACCCCGAGGCGTTCGCCCACCGGCTGCGCGCCGCCGGGTTCCAGGCGGTGGGATACGATCTCCTCGCCGGCGGGATCTGCGCCATCCACTATGGCACTCGATAACCTGCGCGCGTTCATCGACGCGCTCGACGCCCGGGGGGAGTGCGTGCGGGTCGAGCGACCGGTCTCGGTGGACAAGGACATCACCGAGATCGCTGACCGCTGCATGAAGGCCCCGGGTGGCGGCCCGGCGCTCGTGTTCACGCGCCCGACGCTCCGGGGCGGCGGGCCCTCGCGCCACCCGGTCGCCGTCAACCTGTTCGGCTCCGCGCGGCGGATGGCCCTCGCCTTGGGCGTCGCGTGCCTGGACGAGATCGGCGAGCGCATCGCGGCACTCCTGAACCTCAAAGTGCCCGACACCCTGCTCGGCAAGCTCGCCCTGCTGCCGCAGCTCGCCGAGATGGCGAAGTTCCCGCCCAAGACCGTGGGGGGGAAGCCGCCGTGCCAGGAGGTCGTGCTCCGCGAGGGCGACGTGGATTTTGAGCAGTTTCCGGTGCCGGTGTGCTGGCCCGAGGACGGCGGGCCCTACATCACCCTCGGCGGCGTGATCACGCGCGATCCGCTGACCGGCGTCCGCAACGTGGGGATGTACCGCGTCCAGGTGATCGGACGCAACGAGTTGGCCATGCACTGGCAGCGCCACAAGGTCGGGGCCGCGCACTGGCGCGAAATGGCGGCGCGGGGGGAACGCATGCCCGTGGCGATCGCCCTGGGAGGCGATCCCGCGTCCGTGTACGCCGCCTCCGCGCCGCTCCCGCCGACGATCGACGAGTTCCTCTTCGCGGGGTTTCTCCGCAAGGAGCCGGTGCGGCTCGCGAAGGCGGTCACGTGCCAGCTCGAAGTGCCCGCCGAGGCGGAGGTCGTGATCGAGGGCTACGTCGATCCGCGCGACGAGCTGGTGCTCGAAGGCCCGTTCGGGGATCACACGGGATTCTATTCGCTCGCGGACCACTATCCTAAGGTGCACGTCACCGCCATCACGACGCGCGCCGCGCCGATCTGGCCGCACACGATCGTCGGGCGCCCGCCGATGGAGGACTATTGGCTCGGGCACGCGACGGAGCGGATTTTTCTCCCGCTCTTGAAGCTCACGCTCCCCGAGATCGTGGACCTGCACATGCCGGCCCCCGGCATCTTCCACAACCTGGTGTTCGTGAGCATCGACAAGCAGTATCCCGGCCAGGCGTACAAGGTGATGAACGGGCTGTGGGGGCAGGGCCTGATGTCGCTCGCCAAAGTGATCGTCGTGTTGGACAAGGACGTGAACGTGCAGGACCCGGAGGAGGCGTGGTGGGTGGCGCTGAACCACATCGATCCCGAGCGCGACGTGCGGTTCACGATGGGCCCGATCGACGTGCTGGATCACTCGAGCCGTGGGTTCACGTTCGGCTCGAAGATGGGAATCGACGCGACCCGCAAGTGGAAGGAGGAGGGGTTCACCCGCGAGTGGCCCAACCGGATCGTCATGGACGAGGCGACCAAGCGTCGGGTGGACGCGATGTGGAAGGAGCTCGGGATTGACCTCCCCGGCCCGTGAAGGGCAGACGTTCGGGGGCGAGTCCCTCGCCATCCGTTACGCCAACTTCGTCAAGCTGCCCCACACGGTGTTTGCCCTCCCGTTCGCGCTGTTGGGGGTCGTGGCGGCGTCGCGCGCGTACGCGGTCACGTGGCGGGTGCTCGGCCTGGTGGTGCTGGCGTTCACGGCCGCTCGGTTCGTGGCGCTGGGGTTCAATCGCATCGCGGACCGCGACCTGGATGCCCGGAACCCGCGCACGCGCGGCCGCGAGCTGCCGTCCGGCCGCCTCACGCTGGTCCAGGCGTGGGCCGCCGTGCTCGTCGCCGCCGCCCTGTTCGTCGCGACCGCGTGGGCCCTCAATCCCGTCTGCTTGGCGCTCTCCCCGCTCGCGCTCCTCGTCGTGACGCTGTACAGCTATGCGAAGCGGTTCACGTGGTGGTCACACCTGTGGCTCGGGTTCGGCGACGCGATCGCGGGTCCGGCGGGCTACCTCGCCGTCGCCGGGCGCTGGAGCGAGCCAGCGTGGCTGCTGTGGGTCCTGGCGGCGGCCGTGACGTTCTGGGTGGGCGGGTTCGACATCTTCTATGCGCTCCAGGACGAGCCGTTCGACCGCGCCGAGGGCCTGCATTCGGCAGTCGTGCGATTCGGCCAAGCGAACAGCATGGGCGTTGCCAAGGTGATGCACGGCCTCGCGATCCTGGCGCTCGTCGTCTTTGGGGTCGGCGGCGGGCTCGGCCCGCCGTACTTCCTCGGCGTGGCAATCGGCGCGGCGCTGATCGTGTGGGAGCACCGGCTGGTCCGGCCGGGGGACCTGTCGCGGCTCGATGCGGCGTTCTTCACCGCCAATGGCGTCGTCAGTATCGTCGTCTTCCTCGGCGCTCTGGTGGATCGGATCCTGTGACGGCGAAGCGGCGGACGGACGCCGTCTCCCCCGGGCCCGGCCCCACCCCCACTCAGGGCCCGGCGCGCCGCGGCGGGCCGCTGCGGGCTCCGCGCACTCCCGCCCCGCCTCGTCCGCCCACGCATCCCCGGCGCTCACCAACGCCGAACCGGAGGGGGCGGTGAGCCCTCTGCCCGTCATCCTCGCCATCACGGGCGCCTCGGGCGCCCCCTACGGCGTGCGGCTGCTCGAGGCGCTCGCGATGCACCAGGTGCCGACCTGGCTGTTGATCTCGGCCCACGGCTGGCGGCTCCTCACCGAGGAGTGCGGCATCAAGGACGACCGGGAGCTCAAGAAGGCGACCGGTGGTGATTGGACCAGCGTGCGCGTGTTCGACGACAAGGACCGCGGGGCCGAACCCGCGTCGGGATCGGCCCGGACGGCGGGGATGGTCATCTGTCCGTGCTCGATGGGCACGGTCGCCGCGATCGCGCACGGTACCAGTCGTAGCCTCATCGAGCGCGCAGCCGACGTGGTGCTCAAGGAGCGCCGCGCACTCGTGCTGGTGCCGCGTGAGACTCCGCTCTCGTTGGTGCACCTGCGCAACCTCCCCCTCGCCACCGAGGCGGGCGCCCTGGTGCTGCCGGCCATGCCGGGCTTCTACCACAAGCCGCTGAAGGTGGCCGATCTCGTGGACTTCGTGGTGCAGCGCGTGCTCGACCACCTGGGGTTGGACATCGCGCTGGTGAAACGCTGGGAAGGGAAGTGAGGCTGGGCGTCATCTCGGACACCCATGGTCTCCTGCGTCCAGAAGTGTTCCAGGTGCTCGACCACGTCGATCACATCCTGCACGCCGGGGACGTGGGCCGGCCCGACCTCCTGATCGAGCTGGCGGCGCTCGCGCCCGTTACGGCCGTGTACGGCAACACCGATGGGCCCGACCTGCGGGCCCGCCTCCCGCAGGTAGCCGAGCTCGAGCTCGACGGCTTCGCGGTCGTGGTGACCCACGGGGACCAGTTCGGCCACCCGACCCCCGATGCGCTGCACGCCGCGTTTCCCCGGGC
>WNFJ01460377.1_pt1 | contig 25442 bp, 28 predicted proteins | sample 5400461 | NCBI WGS metagenome assembly WNFJ01 (sample SAMN13153349, study PRJNA577476) | soil metagenome | isolation source: 115 cm saprolite on Douglas fir-dominated hillslope | place: USA:California | collected 2013-09-17
TGCAGCGCGTGGATGTTCGAGGACAACAGCTTTTCCTTGCCCTTGTATTGCTCGCCGATCAGTTGCTCGATCAGCTTCGGGTCCATGTCGAGCAGCGCGCATAGCGCGCCGAGATAGATGATGTTCTTGAAAAGCTGGCGCTGGCGCGGGTCGGTATAGGTCGAGTTGGCGATGGCGGTCAGCGGCACGCCGATCACGCTGACGCCGGCGCGGAATTTCGACGACGGCATCGGCTTGGTCGAGTCGTAGAACAGGTAGCCGCCGGGCTCGATCGAAGCGAGGTCCTTGTCCCAGGTCTCCGGGTTCATCGCCACCATCAAGTCGACGCCGCCACGCGCGCCGAGATGGCCGTCCTCGGTCACCCGCACTTCATACCAGGTCGGCAGGCCCTGTATGTTGGAGGGGAAGATGTTGCGCGGCGAGACCGGCACGCCATGGCGCAGGATCGAGCGCGCGAACAGCTCGTTGGCGCTCGCCGAACCCGAGCCGTTGACGTTGGCGAAGCGGACGACGAAGTCGTTTACGCTGCTGATCGGCTTTTGGACGGGCATGATGTACCTGCGAGAGTCATATCGATGAGATATTTTTGCATGTCCCAGGCGCCGGTGGGACAGCGTTCGGCGCACAGGCCGCAATGCAAGCAGACGTCTTCATCCTTCACCATGACGCGGCCGGTCTTGAGGCCGTCGGCGACATAGAGGTCCTGGTCGAGGCGCGGCGCGGGTGCCTTCAACCGCTGACGCAAATCGGCTTCCTCGCCATTCTCTGTGAAGGTGATGCAATCCATCGGGCAGATGTCGACGCAGGCGTCGCACTCGATGCATAGCGGTGCGGTGAATACCGTCTGGATGTCGCAGTTCAGGCAGCGCCGTGCCTCGCCGAGCGCGAGCTTGACGTCGTAGCCGAGCTCGACTTCGGCCCGGATGTCCTTCAGCGCGACGACCTTGTCGCGATGCGGCACCTTGAAGCGCTTGTCGTTGGAGATATCGTTGTCGTAGCTCCATTCGTGGATGCCCATCTTCTGCGACGAGATCTCCACCTCGGGCAGCGGACGCTCGGTAATGCGTTCGCCGGAGAGAAGCTTGTGGATCGAAAGCGCGGCGTCGTGGCCGTGCGCCACCGCCCAGATGATATTCTTTGGGCCGAACGCCGCGTCGCCGCCAAAAAACACCTTCGGATGGGTCGATCCCATGGTCTTGGCATCGACCTTGGGCATGTTCCACTGGTCGAATTCGACGCCGCAGTCGCGCTCGATCCAGGGAAACGCGTTCTCCTGGCCGACCGCCACGAGCACGTCGTCGCAGGCGATGGTCTGGTCCGGCTCGCCCGACGGCACCAGGTTGCGCCGGCCCTTGGCGTCGTACTCGGCCTTCACCTTCTGGAAGATGACGCCGGTGAGCTTGCCATTGTCGTGGGTGAACGCGACAGGCACCATGAAATTGAGGATCGGAATGTCCTCATGCATGGCGTCCTCTTTCTCCCAAGGGCTCGCCTTCATCTCCTCGAAGCCGGAACGCACGATCACCTTGACGTCCTGGCCGCCGAGGCGGCGCGCGGTGCGGCAGCAATCCATCGCGGTATTGCCGCCGCCGAGCACGATCACGCGCTTGCCGATCTTGTCGATGTGGCCGAACGAGACCGAGGCGAGCCAGTCGATGCCAATGTGAATGTTCGTTGCCGCTTCCTTGCGGCCGGGAATGTCGAGCTCGCGCCCGCGCGGGGCGCCGGAGCCGACAAAGATCGCATCAAAGTTCTCGCCGAGCAGTTTCTTCAGGCTGTCGATGCGCTGGCCGGCCTTGAACTCGATGCCGAGATTAAGGATGTAATCGGTTTCCTCGTCGATCACCGAATCCGGCAGGCGGAATTTCGGAATCTGCGTGCGCATCATCCCGCCCGCCTTCGGGTCGGAATCGAACACCGTGCAGTGGTAGCCGAGCGGCGCGAGGTCGCGCGCCACCCCGCCACCGACGATCGCGATATGCTTGCCGTTTTTCGCCGACGGCCGGGGCATGCGGTGTTTGACGTCATCCTTGAAGTCGGCGGCGACGCGTTTCAGCCGGCAGATCGCGACCGGAGTTTCCTCGACGCGGCCGCGGCGGCACGCGGGCTCGCACGGACGATCGCAGGTGCGTCCCAGAATCCCCGGAAACACATTCGATCTCCAATTGACCATGTAGGCGTCGCTATAGCGGCCCTCGGCGATCAAACGGATGTATTCTGGAACTGGCGTGTGCGCGGGACAGGCCCACTGGCAGTCGACTACTTTGTGAAAGTAGTCGGGTGCCGAGATATCAGTCGGTTTCATTCCTACCATCTCCGCGCGGTAGCGAGTGGTCGCGCGGCCTTTAACTTTTGTTGTGAACGCTCATCACGGCGTTCTTGTGGTTCGCCTGCCATATCATGGACTTAGTGAATCAAGCCATTCAATATGATCGGCGCTACAGTGAAAAGCCATTTTTGCCTAATGGCCATTCACTATTGGTGTGGCCCCCCAGCTTTAATGCGGCTCCGATGCATGTGGCACTGCAGCAAATGGCTCCGTTCCAGGCTTCATGCCGTGATTTAGGACAACTGAATGTCACTCTTCGCCAGATCCCACATCAGATTATAACTACCCGCCGATATCTTTATTCCCGGCTCGAACGCGGAACCGGCGAAGCGAGCTGAGATAGCTAACGCGATCGCGTTCACATGCGTTCCGTCGATCAGGACGAACCATTCGCCAGCGCCGGGATTGGGAACGGAAGCGTCGCCGGTGGTCGATTTGGAAAGCGTCGGATCGCTCTCAATCAGATGCATCGAAATAATTCCGTCGAGCTTTTCCGGATCGAGTTTCTCCCGCAGCGCGGCCCGCAATCTATCCTCGCCGTCGGCGAAGGGGCGAAGGCGAACGATGCCGAGCGCCGCACCGCGGCCCTGTCCGCGGCTGATCGTGATGCGCGCGACCGCACGGATCATGTTTTTGAAGCGCGCCATGGTCTTCCTGGACCAATCGGTCGGATTGGCCAGCTTCGCGCGGTAGGCCGGGCTGTCGAGCGCGTCGAACGTCGCGGTGGAATACAGGCAGAGATATTTTGGCGAGCCATGATGCGCAACATAGCGCCGCGCTTCGAGGAAGCCCTCGATGGCGACGCGCTCCTCGAGATGTTCGCGGTCGTACCAGCGGTTGAATTCGGCCTCATCGGATGGATCGATGTCCATCGACGTCAGCAGCATTCCCTTTCCGGCGAGCGGCATTTCCGATGTCCTATCCCGTGACCTTGGAGGCCATGTCCGCGATCGCCTTCATTACAGCGTTCCTGATGCCGGGATCGTAGAGCGAATGGCCGGCGCCCTCGGCGCCACGAACCTCGGATTCCGGCCACACCGCCGCGAGCGCATGCGAGGTCGCGGGCGGACATAACAGATCATAACGGCCTTGCACCATGATCCCGGGAATCCTTTCGAGCTTTCCGGCTTTGGTGAGCAGCTGATTCGGTTTCATGAAGCAGTCGTTCTGGAAATAATGCGCTTCCATAAACGGCGTGGCGGGCAGGGCGCGCGATGAGTTCAGCAAATCAAGATCGAGCCGGACACGCCCTGGGTTGTGTGTGGAAAGTATCTGTTCGGTATCATGCCAGGCGCGTGCGGCCGGGCCATGCACCGCCGGATCGGGGTCGAGAATGCGGCGCCAGTAAGCATCGAGCGGCTGATTGCGTTCTTCCCTTGGCAACACGCTCAGAAAGTCGTCGCTGAGGTCGGGATAGAAGCGCGGAAGCAGATCGACGAATGCGCCTTCCAGCTCATTGCGGGTGCCGAGAAATGTCGCGCGCAACACGATGCCGCTGACCCGATGCGGATACACTTGCGCGTAGGCCAGTGCAAGCGTCGCGCCCCAGGAGCCGCCGAAAATGATCCAGCGTTCGAAGCCGAATTTCTCGCGGATCATCTCCATGTCCGCGATCAGATGCGGCAGCGTATTGTCCTCGCGGCGGCCTTTCGGGCGGCTTCGCCCCGCGCCGCGTTGATCGAACAACACCGCGTGGAAGCGCTCGGGATCGAACAGCCGCCGGTGATCGGGCTGACAGCCGCTGCCGGGGCCGCCGTGCAGATAGACCGCGGGGATGCCGTCCGCCCGGCCGACGCTTTCGACATAAATCTCGTGGCCATCGCCGACCGGCAGCAGTTGCGACGTCAGCGGCGCGAACGGATCGGATCGTGGAGCTAGAGATTTTCCCGCGTCGGCGTCAGGCGCCATGGTCGCCGCCCGTCTCCGGTGTACCGCCGGCGAAATTGCGATAGATGAAGCGGTTGCTGCCGGCAGCCGCCTCGGCCTCGGCTTGCTTGAAAATCTGCTCGTGCAGCGGCGACAGTGTGCAGGCCGGATCGGTATTGCCGGCATTGCCCGTCAGCGCAAAGGCCTGGCAGCGGCAGCCGCCGAAGTCGACTTCCCTGAACTCGCAGCTTTTGCACGGCTCCGGCATCCAGCCAGTGCCGCGATAGCGATTGAAGGCCTCAGAATTCTGCCAGATCCAGGCGATCGAATGATTGCCGCGTACTGATTCGAATTCGAGCCCGGTGATGGTCTCGGCGGCATGGCAGGGCAGAATTTTTCCAGAGGGCGAGATGTTGAAGAATTGCCGGCCCCAGCCACCCATGCACTTCTTCGGCCGCAACGCGTAATAATCCGGCACCACGTAGTCGATCGCGAGTATACCTTTCAGCTGCGCTTGCGCCTCGTCGACGATGCGGCTGGGTTCCTCGATCTGTGCGAGCGTCGGCATCAGCGCCGCGCGATTTTTCAGTGCCCAGCCGTAATACTGCGCATTGGCGACTTCGAGCCGGTCGGCGTCGAGATCGACCGCCATCTGGATGATGTCGGGAAGCTGGAACAGGTTCTGCCGATGCATGACCGCGTTGACCGTTAGCGGCAAATCCAATTCGCGCGTCCATCTTGCGACTTCGATTTTCTTTTGGTGCGCGCCTTTGAAACCGGCAACGCGGTTGGCGATCACGGGCTCGTTACCCTGGAAACTGATCTGGACGTGACACAGCCCGGCATCGGCTAGCGCGCTGAGTCTCTCCTTGGTCAGCAGCACCGCAGAAGTGATGAGGTTGGAGTACAGCCCGACATCGCTGGCATGCTGGACAAGTTCGACCAGATCCTTGCGCGCGGTGGGCTCACCGCCGGAGAAATGGATTTGCAGCACGCCGATTTCAGCGAGCTCAGAGAGCGCCTTCTTCCATTCCTCGGTCGTCAGTTCGCTGCCGCCACGCTCCAATTCGACGGGGTTGGAGCAATAAGGGCATTGCAGCGGACAGCGATGTGTTATCTCCGCAAGCACCGCGAGCGGAATCCCAAAAGTCTCCGCCGTCGAGCTGCGCTGCTCCAGCACCGCAAGCCCGTCACTGGGGTCGCCGGTCGCTGCGCTGGGATCGATAAGCGTCGGACTCATGGTGTCTTCTCGCGCGCTTCGGTCAAAAATCCCTTGTCGGCAAGGTCCTGCAGCATGGCGATGACGTCCGTTGCGATCGCGCTGCGTTCGGCGGTGTATTTTGTCGCGAGCTGGTCGATCATCGCTCCGACGCTGCGGACGCCGTCGCAGAGCTGAAGCACTTCGACCGCGATCTCGTCCGGGGCCAGCACCCGCTCGGGCGCCAGAATGACCCAGCGCTGCCGGGTCTCATCGAACTTCAGCTTGGCATGCCGCGGCAGCAGCGGCCGGCTCGCCTCGCTGACACTGATGTTGCGGTTTGCTGCCATCGCTTCGCCTCTGGTTGCCTCTAGCTGTCCTTGGGCACAAACGCACCCGGCGGCACGTGGCCATCGACATAGGCATGATATAGGGCGTCGAGCTGAACCCACAGCACATTAGTCTTGAAAATCAGCGCGTTGCAGACCGCTTCGCGTTCCGCGGGCGTCCTGGCATGGGCCTTGACGTAGTCGAGCGCGAAGTCGGCGTCGCGCGGCGCCTGCTGCAGGCGCCGGCTGAAATAGCTCATGATGTCGGAATTGACGAAATCGTAATGCGCCAGCATTCCCGAAATGCGTTCTTCATGCAGGTTCGGCGCGAACAGTTCGGTCAGCGAGGAGGCGATGGCCTCCAGCGGGGTCTTGTCGCGCACGAAATGCACATAGGCATCCACTGCAAACCGCGTTGCGGGAAGGATGCCCTCGGTGGATTCCACGTAAGCGCTGTCGAGCCCAAGCCCCTCGGTCAGCTTCAGCCAGCGCTCGATGCCGCCTTCGATGCCGAGGTTGCCGTCATGATCTTCTAGTCTGTGCCGCCATTCGCGGCGGATGCCGCGGTCGCGGAAGCGCGAGATCACCACCGCGTCCTTGATCGGAATGGTGCTCTGGTAATAATAACGGTTCAGCGCCCAGGCCTGCACTTGCCCCTTGTTCAGCTTGCCGCCGTGCAGCAGCCGGTGAAACGGATGCAGATTGTGATAGCGCACCGCCCCGATCTGACGCAGCGCCGCTTCCAGTTCCTCGGCGCTGTTCAGCGGCGTGCTGCTGCCAAGCGAAAAAGCGGTCATCCCGTTCAATCTCATCGCGTTCAAAGCACGATCTCCGTTCCATCGGCGGGAATTTGCCAGCCCGCGCGCTCGGCTATCTCGCGCTCGGCGGAGTCGTGCAGCAACGCCGGGTTGGAATTGTTGATATGCAAAAATATCTTTCGGCCGATGTCGAGGCCGGCCAAGGCCGCGATAGCGCCGTTGTCACCTGACATCGCAATGTGTCCCATGCCTTGCCCGGTCTTGTTGCCGAGGCCGGCCGCGATCAATTCGTCGTCGCGCCACACCGTGCCATCGAAGAAGATCAGCGGAGCGCCGGCAAGCCGCGACTTGAGATCGTCGTTGACGCCTGCGCAGGCGGCGAGGAAATAGAAGTACTTGCCGGCGGCCTTGTCACCAACCCGAAGCCCAATTGTATCGCCCGCGCCATCGTCTGCGGCGGGGTGAATCTCGCCTTCCAGATACCATGCGCTCTTGCCGGGAACGGCGAATGGCAGGATTTCGATACCGGACGACGAGCCATCGGGCAATGTCGGCTCGAACGTCCTGTCTAGCTCGATCGGTTGGCGCCGCACATTCTTCTCGTTCAGCACGTTGAAGATGCTGTTGACCTTCAGGATCGAAAGCACTTTTTTGTGCGCGTAGATCGTGAATGGCGAGCCCTCGCGCATCGACAGCAGCCCGGCGATGGCGTCGATTTCGCCGTTGGTCAGGATGACCCCCGTTATCGGACTGTGACGCAGCTTTCCGGCTTTGGGATGAAGCTGCGGCGTCGCGATCAGTTGCTGGCGCAGATCGGGAGACGCATTGATCAGAAACCAGTGATCGCCATCGGCGCTGATCGCAATCGCAGCCTGGGTGCTCTGAAGTTCGGGATGTTCGGTTCGCGCTGCCAGGCAAATCGGACATCCGCAATTCCACTGCGGAACACCACCACCGGCCGCGGCGCCCAGGACGACGACGCGAAGCATGATCCGTCTCCTGGAGATTCCAAATGCTTCAAAGGTGGACACCGGCATGATCACGATCCCACGATCGGGAACGTGTCAGGCCTGGAGGTCCACCTTAAGCCAAAACGTGAAGCTGTCGCGCTCGCTTACTTGCGGGCGGCGCACGCATACATATTGATTTCCATGCCGACCGGCACTTCGACGATCTTTGGGGTTTTCCAGGCCATTTTGGCTTCTCCTTTTTTCAGTTCGATCAACTTCGCCTCGCGCATAAACTAATGCGGAACGAAAAGTTCGCCAGTGAAATCTTTCATCGCAAACTCGTTATATGACTCCTTTTTGATTTTATGCTGCAACGCGAAAGGAATTCACATATTCGTGCGGCATGGCGCCAAACCGAAGACGGATCAACAGCTTCAGAGTTACTTCGCCTGATCCGGATGCCGACTTCGGTTCGACATTATCAGGCGAATTCCGGAAACAACTTGTGAGATGTCGCCGGTTCCTTAACTGGAGCCTTCAACCGAACTGGATTTTGAGCAATGCCGAGGTATTTCTTCAACACCCGTATTGGCGACGACTTGATTTCCGATCCCGAAGGCGAAGAGCTGCGCAATCCCGATCGCGCATGGGAAATTGCGCGGGCCATGATCCGGGAATTGCTGAAGACCGAAGGCACAGCAGGTGGTCTTCTGAATGCGATTCTCGAAGTGACCGACGATGAAGGCGAGATCGTGCTGGAATTTCCGTTTGCCGAAGCGATCCTCGACGTCTCTGCCACGCCTGTCACCAAACACTAACACCCACGCCGACATTTTACCCCAGCCGTCATTCCGGGATGGTCCGAAGGGCCAGACCCGGAATCTTGATGTGACTGACACTTCACAAGACAATCTCGGGAATCCGGGTTCATCGCTGCGCGATGCCCCGGAATGACGTTCGGTAGGTCTCCTCGACAACCCTCACTGCGCAGCGCTACAAGCGAGCGATCAAAACGGAGTTTTCCATGCAAGATCTCTGGCGTCTGCCGGCTAAAGATATCGCCGCCCTGATCAGGTCAAAAAAGGTTTCGGCGAAAGAGGTGGCCTCGGCGGCGCTGGCCCGGCTGGATGCGGTCAACCCAAAGATTAACGCCGTCGTCGATCATCGACCGGCAGATGTGCTGGCGCAGGCCGGCGCCATCGATGCTGCGATCGCAGCGAACAAAGAGTTAGCTCCGCTGGCGGGCGTGCCGGTCACCGTCAAGGTCAATATCGATCAGGAAGGGTTTGCTACCACCAACGGATTAAAACTGCAGCGCGATGTCATCGCAGCGACCAACAGTCCCGTGATCGACAATTTGCGCAAGGCGGGCGCGGTGATTCTCGGACGCACCAACTGCCCGGCGTTTTCCTACCGCTGGTTCACCACCAACCTGATCCATGGCGACACCAGGAATCCGCGCGACGCGAGCATTACGCCCGGAGGCTCGTCGGGCGGCGCGGGGGCGGCGGTCGCGGCGGGCATCGGGCATATCGCGCATGGCACCGATATCGCAGGATCGATCCGCTATCCGGCTTACGCCTGTGGCGTTCATGGCCTGCGGCCGACTGTTGGCCGTATCGCCGCCTTCAATGCGGCGTTGCCTGAACGTACGATCGGACCGCAGATCTCTGCGGTATCCGGCCCGCTCGCGCGCACCATCGGCGATCTCCGAATCGCGCTCGCGGCCATGTCCGGCAAAGACGTGCGTGATCCCTGGTGGGTACCGGCGCCGCTGGAAGGACCGGCGATGCCGAAGCAGGCCGCGCTCTGTCTCCGTCCCGACGGTCTCGAAACCGTCGCGGAAGTGAAAGCGGCGGTCGCCGATGCTGGCGAGCGCCTGGAGCGCGCCGGATGGGTGGTCGAAGAAATCGAAAAAACGCCGCCGCTGCGCGAGGCCGCGGACCTCCAGACAAAATTGTGGCTTGGCGATAATTATGAGGCGCAGCTCGACGCCGCCGAGCGCGAGGGTGATCCCGGCGCGCTCGCCTGTCTGCGCGGCAACAAGTCTAAGGTTTTTCCGTTCGACGCGGCATCGTTCTCGAAGGCGCTGACGCGGCGGGCGGCATTAACGCGCGAATGGCTGGAGTTTTTTGAGACCTATTCGGTTTTGCTGATGCCGGTATCCGCCGAACTACCGTTTCCCGACGGCCTGGATTTGCGTGATAACGCCTCGTTTGCCCGGGTATGGCGGGCGCAGCTGCCGCAAATTGCCATTCCCTTCATGGGGCTGCCCGGGCTAACCGTCTCCACCGGATTGGTCGGACGCATTCCCGTCGGCGTTCAGGTCGTCTCCGGCCGCTACCGCGAGGATCTCTGCCTGCTCGCCGGCGAGGCGATCGAGGCCGGCGGAACCCCGTCGATGCCGGTCGATCCCATGCGTTGAATGAATTCCTGACCGAGCTGAAAGAAACACGATGACTGGCGTTTATGATTTCACCGCACGGTCGCTTGCCGGCGAGGATATTGCCCTAAAGCGGTTCGAGGGTCAGGTTTTGCTGATCGTCAACACCGCGAGCGCCTGCGGGTTCACGCCGCAATACAGGGGCCTCGAAGAACTACACCAGGCGCTCGCCCCGCGCGGCTTTTCGGTTCTCGGATTTCCATGCAACCAGTTCGGAAACCAGGAACCCGGCGACGCCAAACAGATCGAGCAGTTCTGCACAAAAAATTATGCCATCACCTTCCCGATGTTCGCCAAGATCGAGGTCAATGGCAGCAACGCGCACCCGTTGTTCAACTATTTGAAGAGCGAGAAAGCCGGCCTGCTTGGCCCGTCGATCAAATGGAATTTCACCAAATTCCTGATCGATCGTTCGGGCAAGGTGGTCGCGCGCCATGCCCCGACCGCAAAACCGGAAGGACTGGCAAGAGAAATCGAGGCCCTGCTGTGAACGAGAACAATGACGCCAAGCGTGACCAAGTGACTGACCAACTGCCCGACCGTCTTTCGACCGATCCGAAAAGCTCTTACTACAATGCCGAGGTGCTGGCCCGCGATGTCGGCATTCGCTTCAAGGGTATCGAGAAGACCAATGTCGAGGAGTACTGCGTCAGCGAGGGCTGGGTACGGGTGACGGCGGGACGATAAAAGTTCACGGCCCGGTCGAGCCGTATTTTCGCGATAAGGGCCAGTCCTGAGGCCGCACGTCATTGCGAGGAGCGATAGCGACGAAGCAATCCATTCTTCCGCTTTGTGATGCAGCGCTGGATTGCTTCGCTTCGCTCGCAATGACGACACACTTAGTTCCAGCCATCGTCTGAAAGAACGCCATGTCCGTCCGTATCGTTGACGTCCGCGAAATTACAAAACCGATCGCCTCGCCAATTCGCAACGCCTATATCGATTTCACGAAAATGACGACCAGCCTGGTTGCCGTCGTCACCGATGCCGTGCGCGACGGCATGCGTGTGGTTGGTTATGGTTTCAATTCCAATGGCCGTTATGGGCAGGGCGGACTGATCCGCGAGCGCTTCGCGCCGCGCCTATTGGAGGCCGATCCTAAGAGGTTACTCGATGATAGTGGCGACAACCTCGATCCGGACAAAATCTGGGCGACGCTGATGTCGAACGAAAAGCCCGGTGGTCATGGCGAGCGCTCGGTTGCGGTCGGCACCATCGACATGGCGGTGTGGGATGCGGTGGCGAAGATCGCGCGAAAGCCGCTGTTTCGGTTGCTCGCCGAACGTCATGGGCGCAACGCGAATCCCCGTGTGTTCGTCTATGCCGCCGGCGGCTATTATTATCCCGGCAAGGGTCTGTCGATGCTGCGCGGCGAGATGCGCGGCTATCTCGATCGCGGCTACAGTGTCGTGAAGATGAAGATCGGCGGCGCGGCGATATCGGAAGATCGCGCGCGCATCGAGGCCGTGCTCGAGGAAATCGGCAGTGAGGGGCAACTCGCCGTCGACGCCAACGGAAGGTTCGATCTTGAGACCGCGATCGCATATGCAAAAATGCTGCGAGACTATCCGCTGTTCTGGTACGAGGAGGCCGGCGATCCGCTGGATTTCCAGCTCCAGGCCGCGCTCGCGGAATTCTATCCCGCACCGATGGCGACCGGCGAAAATCTCTTCAGCCACCAGGATGCGCGCAACCTCATTCGCTATGGCGGGATGCGGCCCGACCGCGACTGGCTGCAATTCGATTGCGCGCTGTCGTACGGGCTATGCGAATATCAGCGCACGCTTGGCGTACTGCAAACCAGCGGCTGGTCGGCGAGCCGATGCATTCCGCATGGCGGACATCAGATGTCGCTCAATATCGCGGCCGGTCTCGGCCTCGGCGGCAATGAGAGCTATCCCGATCTGTTCCAGCCCTATGGCGGTTTCCCCGACGGCGTTCGCGTCGAGAACGGTCACATCACCATGCCGGATTTGCCGGGCATCGGTTTTGAGGGAAAATCCGATCTGTACGCGGAGATGAAGGCGCTGGCGGCGTAGTGCCAACGCGCATGCTCTTTCTTCACCTCTCCCATGGGGAGAGGTCGAAGCCGAGCATAGCGAAGGCTTCGGGTGAGGGGTTACACCCTCTCGATAGACCGTAATCCCTCACCCCAACCCTCTCGCAAGGGAGAGGAGCTCACTTCCGTTGCAGTGAGACTTTGTCGGACCACGCGTGGGTTCACGACAACCGCATGTCCAATAACCGCCGGCCTTCGTTCTTCAGCAATTTCTTCACAGCGCTGGAAGCGGCGATCTCGCCCTGGTTGGCGTAGGCTTCGTGGTTCTTTTCGATATCCTCGAGCCGATAGGCGTAGTTGACCATGATCCCAGCTGATTCGCGTAAGCCCTTCGGCGAAAGATCGCCTAGCCAGTCGATCCGCTCCAGCCGCGCGCCGTTGCCGAGATGGAATCGCGCCACCGAATCGATCAGCCGGCCTTTTGGCGTGCGCGCTTTGAGAAAATAATAGGCGGCGAGGGGCTCGAGCACCGAGCGCGATTGCGCTGCCAGTTCGGCATTCCTGAACCAGTCGGGTTTGTCGAGGTGATCGAGCAACACCCGGTCCTCGTCCGATATCGGCACATCGCTCGCTTGCTTCAGCCATTGCATGAAGCCCGGCACCGGCGACAGCGTCACGAAATTCTCCAGCTTCGGTAATTCGCGCCGTAATTCCTCGACCACTTGCTTGATCAGGAAGCTGCCGAACGAAATTCCGCCGAGACCGCGCTGGGTGTTGGAGATCGAATAGAACACCGCGGTGCGGGCGCGCTCGATCGGCACCGGCCGGCGGTCCTCGGCGAGCAGCGGTGCGATCGCGCCCGGAATCGATTCCGTCAGCGCCACCTCGACGAAAATCAGGGGCTCGTCGACCAAGGCGGGATGGAAGAATGCGTAACAGCGGCGGTCGACCGGGTCGATGCGTCGGCGCAGATCATTCCAGTCGCGGATTTCGTGCACCGCCTCGTAGCGGATGATTTTTTCCAGAATGTTCGCGGGCGTCGACCAGTCTATCCTGCGCAGCACGAGAAATCCCCTGTTAAACCATGAGGCCAGCAAATGCGCCACGTCGCGGTCGAGCGCGGCAAGGTCCTTGTGGCCGTTCATGAGGTCGAGCAGATCAGCGCGCATCGCCACCAGCTCGCCGGTGCCACCCGGCGCGCGGTTCAAACGGCGGAATAGTTCCTGCCGCCGCGGTTCGGAAGCAAAGTGCAGGTCGCTGGCGTCCTCGTCGGTCGGTTGCGTGCGCCAGCTCTCGATCGCCTGCGCAAGCCTTTGCCGGTCCGGACCATAGTTGCGCACCAGGGTTTCGAAAAACGACCGCCGGCTGCCATCGTCGAGATGATGGTAGCGATCGAGAACCTCCCGCGCCATCGCGGTGCCGGAGGCTTCCCCTCGGCCTGACAACAGCGCCTCGCATAATTCGATCAGGTCGGAGGTGTCCTGTTTTCCGTTGGACGATCCGGCACGGCGCAGCAACGTGCGGCCGCGCTCGGAAATCGAGGCCAGCAGGTCCGAGAAAAAGGCGTTGTTCATGGCGGACAGGTCGAATCCAAACCGGGCGGAATTGTTACATGGATTTAAGGTGGGGCGGATCACAATCAAGCGGGCGTAAGGCGCAAAAAATCGTCATGCCTTTGCAGAACAAAACTGTCATGCCCCGCCGACGGGTCGGCACGAGCGCCGCCCGATGACAGGCTCCAGCGGGCATCCAGCAATCGCCGGCTTTTACTGGATTATCCGCTTTCGCGGGTAATGACGGTCTCCTCTGGAGTGGCCGCCCCGTCGTCATGGCCGAATCGGCCTTATTTCGTTTGCGAAAACTCCATCGGCGTCTTGCCGGTGACCTGCCGGAACGCGTATTCCAAGCCATTACAGGAATAGTCCATGAACAGCCGCGCCCGGGTGATCGGTTTCGTCAACGCCGCCCACTTTATCGACCATTATTCGATGCTGATCTTCGCCGCCGCCGTCATCGTGATGGGGCCGGCGCTCGGCATGGCCTATTCCGAGTTACTGCCTTACGCCACGCCAGGTTTTGTCGCGTTCGGCGCGGGATCGCTGCTCACCGGCTGGCTCGGCGACCGCTGGAGCCGCCGCCACATGATGGTGATCTTCTTTGTCGGCATCGGCGCGTCGATGATCGCGGTCGGGCTGGTGCAGACGCCGCTTCAACTCGGCTCGGCGCTGCTCTCGATCGGTCTGTTCGCCTCGATCTATCATCCCGTCGGTACCGCCATGATCGTGTCTTACGCCGACAAGCTCGGCCGCGAGATGGGACTGAACGGCGTCTGGGGCAATCTCGGCGTGGCGTCGTCGGCGCTGGTTACCGGCTTGATCGGCCAATACCTCGGCTGGCGCTGGGCTTTTGTCATCCCCGGGATCGTTACGGTTCTGATCGGGCTGGCCTTCGCGCAAACCGTGGTTCACGAAAATCGCCTTGGCCAAAGGCAGGCGGCGGCGCAGGTGCGGGTGGCAAAAGACGACATGTGGCGGGTGATCGTGGCGTTATTGATCGTGGTGATCGCGGTATCGACCACCTTCAACGCGGTGACGGTGGCGCTGCCGAAACTGTTCGCGGAACGCTTGGCCGACCTCACCAAAAGCCCGGCGCTGTTAGGTGTGATCGCGGCCTGCGTCTATGTGTTCGGCGCGATAACGCAATACACCATCGGCAAGCTGATCGACCGCTATTCGCTGAAGGCCGTCTCTTTGCCGCTGTCGTTGCTGCTGGCGCCGTTTTTGTATCTGGCGGCGACGCTGTCCAACCTGCCGCTGATTCTGGCCGCGATCGGGATCGTGATGGGAGCGTTCGGCCAGGTGACGGTCAACGACGCGATGGTCGGCAAATACACCGGCGAGCAATGGCGCTCGCGCGCCTATGCGGTGCGATATTTCGTGGGCTTCACCGCGGCGGGCGCCTCGGTCGGCCTGGTAGCGTGGCTGTACGAGCAGGGCGGTTTTGTCACGATGCTGCATGCCTTCGCGGGCCTGTGTCTGCTGGTGATCGCGGCGGCGATCATTTTACCGCGGGAGATCAAGGTGCCGGCGACGGAAGCAAACTAGTTGCATCGTGTTGAGTGCGAGGCGCGAGCGCCTGTTAGCGCGGGGCGCTTTGGTTCACGGCGGCAAAGATCGACGAAGAGAATGGCCATTCGCCAGCAACAGCCGCAGCGCCGTTTCCGGCACGCGGGTCGCGAAGTAGCTGCCGATAACGATGCCGGGGAGCGAGCCGGTCAGCAGCACTCCCATGAGGGGCCAATCCACTGCTCCCATCGCCCAGTGTCCGATCCCGGCGATCAGCGTCAACGGCACCGCGTGCGCGATGTCGGAGCCGACGATGCGCGCCATCGGCAGCTGCGGGTAAAGCAGCAATAGCGCAGTCACGCCCACTGCCCCTGCTCCCACCGATGAGATCGAGACCAGCACGCCAAGTGCCGCTCCCACCATCACGGTCGCCCACAGGTTCGTCTCGGCGTCGAGCTGCTGCAGACGCCAACGGAACGACTCCATGATGGCCCTGCGGAATATCAGGGATGCCGCCGTGAGCAGCAGCGCGAAGCAGAGCACCACGTTGACGAGGCTGCGCGCGGTTGCGCCGTCGAGATGGAGTTGCCACAGAACAACCAGCGTCACGATACTGGCCGGAATACTGCCGCTGCCGAGCCGGATCACCGCCGGCCAATGGATGCTGCGCGCCCACCCGTGCACGGCACTGCCCCCGGCCTTGGTGGCAGCAGCGTAGAGGAGATCCGTGCCGACCGCCGTAGCCGGGTGGACGCCAAACAACAGGATCAGCAACGGCGTCATAAGCGAGCCGCCGCCTACACCTGTCATGCCGACCAGCAGGCCGACGCCGAAACCCGAAGTAACGTAGAGGGGATCTATCACGGATTTGGACCGAGTCTCAGCTACCGTGCACGATCAGCCGGCCACGATGGATTCCGGCGTTGGACATCGTACAGGTTCCTTCGTTGTTGGGCGGGGGCTCTACCGACCATTCACTTTAGTCAGCTAAGCTAGTCACTCCGAGGACGGCAATAGCGCGTATGAAAAAAGAATGTTCCTAGCGTTGATCGGAATTCGGTGGTGTTTTCTTCCCACCCTGCTGGCACCTGCGAAACCGGCGCCCTCAGCCTTCTCGGTCTGCGATGGCCGGCATGCACTTTTTTCAAATGCGACGAGCAAATTTTCGTTCGGAATCTTTCCGCGAGCGGGAGAGGCGAAAAGAGAACAGCTCACGAATTGACGTGCACGAAATCCCGAAGCAGCGGATAGATTTCGTTGTTCCAGCGCTTGCCGCTGAACACGCCGTAATGGCCGACGCCGGCCTGCATATGGTGCACCTTGCGGTAGGCGCGCACGCCGGTGCAGAGATCCTGCGCGGCCAGCGTCTGGCCGATCGAGCAGATGTCGTCCTTCTCGCCTTCGACCGTCATCAGGCCCATCCGTTTGATCGAGGCAGGATTCACCGGCCGGCCATGATAGGTCAGCTTGCCCTGCGGCAGCAGGTGCTCCTGAAACACGTCGCGGACGGTCTCGATATAAAATTCCGCCGGCAGGTCCATGACCGCGAAATATTCGTCATAAAAGGTCTTGATGATTTCGGCCTTTTCCTTCTCGCCCTTTGCGAGATGGTTGGCGAGGTCGATGTGCTGCTTGATGTGGCGCTCGAGATTCATCGACACAAAGGCGGTGAGCTGCACGAAGCCGGGATAGACCTGCCTGAACGCGCCCTTGCATTGAAACGGCACGTAATTGATCAGGTTCTCTTCAAACCAATTGAGCGGCTTGCTCTTGGCGAACTGGTTGACCTTGGTCGGCTGGATTCGGGTGTCGATCGGTCCGGCCATCAGGATCAGGGTTGCGGGGCGTGCGGGGTGATTGTCCTCCGACATGATCGCGGCGGCCGCCAGCGCGGACACCGATGGCTGGCAGATCGCCACCATGTGCGAGCGCGGACCCATCTGGTCGAGAAAGGTGATGAGGTGCTCGGTATATTCGTCGAGGCCGAATTTGCCCTGATCGAGCGGAATGTCGCGGGGATTGTGCCAGTCGGTGATGTAGACGTCGTGATCCTGCAGCAGCGTTTTCACGGTGCCGCGCAGCAGCGTCGCAAAATGGCCGGACATCGGCGCCACCAGCAGCATGCGCGGCTGTTCCGGCGAATTCTCCTTCTTGAAATGTAACAGCGAACCGAACGGCGTCGCGTAGGTGACTTCCTCGGTCACCTCCAATTCCCGGTTGCCTACCAGCACCTTGTCGATGCCGTAGGGCGGGCGCGCATAAGTAAGCGACGTGCGTGAGATCAGCTCGAGCGCGGCGGCGAGCCGTCCGAACAGCCGGTCGGAGATGCCTTGCGGGACGAGGTTGAGATATTCCAGCGCCGAGGCGGCCCCGTTCCGCCATGGAACCGTCAGGTCCATGTGGTTCTGATAGGCCTGATACATCATCGACATCATCCGAGAACGCCCCGCCTCTATTGCCATGCAATATCGAAGCCAAAGCGGAGTCAAATAGCCTTGCAAACTGGCACGTCGCTTGCTGCATTGGATGAGTGAAAGCACCAGCAATGGGCACTTTACGGCGGGACGTTTTTGGCGTGAAGCTGTGCCCGTTCGGTCCCAGCGGGCGTTCAGCAGGCGGTTAAGGGAAAAACCATATGGCGAAAGTGACGCTCACCATCAGCAGCAAGAATTATTCGTCGTGGTCGCTGCGCGGCTGGCTGCTAACCAGGTTTTCCGGGCTGGAATTCGACGAAATCATCACCGCGCCGGACGATGCGTCCGCGCGGGCCGAAATCCTGCTGCTGTCGTCCTCGATCCTGGTGCCGTGTCTGCGGCACGAGGGAGCAACCGTTTGGGATACGCTGGCGATTGCGGAATATCTCAACGAGATCATGCCGGACGCCCGCCTGCTGCCGGCGGATCGCATTTCGCGGGCGCATTGCCGTTCGATTTGCGGTGAAATCCATTCGGGATTCACCACTCTGCGTGCGTCTCTGCCGGTCAATCTGAAGGGGCATTTTCCCGGCTTCAAGATCTGGTCGCGCGCGCAGGCCGACATCGATCGGGTCTGCACGATCTGGCGCGAATGCCTGGCCAAGTCGGGCGGGCCGTTCCTGTTCGGCGAGCGCACCATGGCGGACGCCATGTATGCCCCGGTCGTGACCCGCTTCCTGACCTATGACGTGAAGCTCGAGCCGGGGCTTATGGGCTATGCCAGCATGATTATGGCGCTGCCCGAAATGCAGGAATGGATCGAGGCCGCCAAAGCCGAGCCCGCTGATATCGAAGAGCTCGAGGTCGAATATTAGGCAACGCCCGCGTCCCGTTGCCCGTTTGAGGGGCTTAAGCATCGGGCACGCTTTGCTCAACTTCGTGCCATCCAGGACGCTTGCACGATCGGCTCCGCCGCGCCGGCGCTGACGCCAACAAAATCGCTCAACTCGGATTTCGGCATCCGCCCAGCAGCTTCGGCGTGTTCGCGATAGCGGGGGTCGAAATCGCCGCGCTGCAGCACGGCTGGCGCGATTTTCGCATAGCACAATGAAGCTGTGAACGCGAAATGCCGCGCTGCCAAAAGATTGGACGCTCGAGCAATTATCGCGATCGCATCAACGAGAACGGTGGAGGCTTCGGATGAATCAGCACGCGGCCGTCGGCAAATTTTCCCACGTCAAACCGGGCGATACCGAATTCACGGGCGGGGGCTTGCGCGACTTCTTCCTGTATCGCGATCTCGGCATCGCGGACGCTACCGGCGGCCAGGTGATCTGCCATCTGGTCAAGGCCAATCCTGAGTTGCCGCCGGTAGACGGGACCGGCTGGCATCGCCACGAATGCGATTTCCAGATCGTCATCATGACCAAAGGCTGGGCGCGCTTCATGTATGAAGACAAGCCGACCCTGGTGCAGGCCGGCGACGTCGTGCACCAGCGGCCGGGGATCGTGCATTATCTCTACGATTACTCGCAGGACATGGAGTATCTCGAAATCGTCAGCCCGGCGGACTTCAAGACCGTCGACATGCCGCCGGCGACCGACAAGGTGCCGCCGGTGACGCCCTGGAAATAGCGCTCGAGTATGATGAGATCACGATCCGCTTCAATCTGATCGGATCGTGATTTAACTGTCGTCAGCAGAACAATTAACGTTTGTCCTCGGCCGCTCGCTGCGGTCGTTTTTGGCAATGCCGGATGTGGTGCATCACATGGTATTCAGGCCGATATCTAGCCGTGAACACGGCGGTACCGGCTTCGACCGCCCGATTCGGGCCCGGTTCGTTCTGTCCGCGTTCTGCACCTTAAAATCCGGCCAATCCCCGTCACATTTTGACACAGCGGGTGGCGCAGGCGCGGCCTCGAGTCAGGGGCGGTGCAGGCGCCAGCCGACCACCGTCGCCTCGACGGTGCTGCCGGACTCATGATTGCGCCATTCACCATCGATGAAGCGGCACGCGAACGGCAGTTGATAGGTACCGCTTTGGTCCTCGCATAGCACCTGCACCGGCAGGTTCGGCGGCGGTTCTCCTTCCCCGTTGAATTCGGCCAGACGTCGTTCGCGCGTTGCCATTCCATGTTACTCCGTAATTGAGGCGGGCGGGCGCCTCGCTGCGTTCCGCGCGCCTTCAGTCCCGTCCCTTGCTTTAGCTCGGGTGTTTATCGCAAAACCTCAACGCGCGAATGAGTTTTCATTGTGGTATCTTTCACGTCCCGCGGAGCCTCCGCGCAATTTGGCGTGATGAGCGATACCTGAACGAGGATTTCCATGATCGGCCGGCTCGCTCTCGTCGTCTCGGTTGGCTTGGCGCCCTCGCTGCTGACACCCGCTGATGCGTCGGCGCAGGACGTCCCGGGCATCGAAATCTGCACCGTCGAAAAGACCATGGAGCGGCGGACCAGTTGCCTGCAGAGCAATATCGATTTCCTGCAGAAAACGATCACGAAACTCGCCGCCGATCATCAACAGAAGCTCGATGCCGCGAACCGGCAGATCGAGACCTTGAAAAGCACCGTTGCATCTTTGCAGAAGACCATGGACGAGCTGCAAACAGCCCAGAAGAAGGCAACCGAGGACCAGAAGAAGGCCGCCGCACCGCCGGCGAAGGATAGTGTGCCGGCGGCGAAGGATGGCGCGAAATGAAATGGTGCTGGGTAGCCGCCGAGATCGTCATTGCGAGGCAACGGGTCGGCGCAAAGCGCCGCCCGATGACAGGCTCCGCGAAGCAATCCAGAGCCTGGTCAAACTGGATTGCTTCGTCGCTTTGCTCCTCGCAATGACGAGAAGAAGGGTCAGTCCGCTCAGTCGTACGTTTCGCGGAGCGCGCTCCGGTTCCGGTTTCGCGGAGCGCGCGACGAGAGCAAGGACTGTCAAATGAGGCGCGCGGCAAGAGATCATAATGCGCGGGCTTCGAATGAAGGCTGTGGTCCATGAATCCTGCCCAGAAGGCGCTCTGGTATATCGAAAGCCATCTCGCTGACGAGTTGACCCTCGATCAGATCGCTGGCGTCGGTGGAATCTCGCGTTTCCACATGGTGCGGGCGTTCGCCGCTGCGACCGGGCTGTCGGTCATGCGCTACGTGCGTGCGCGACGCCTCAGCGAGGCGGCGCGGGCGCTCGCCGGCGGCGCGCCCGATATCCTCACGCTGGCGCTGGACGCGGACTATGGCTCCCACGAAGCATTCACCCGCGCGTTCCGCGACCATTTTGGGATGACGCCCGAAGCGGTCCGCAACTCAACGTGCCTCGACAACCTCAGACTACAGGAGCCGATCGTGATGGACTCAACTGTTATCGACAATCTTCAAGCCCCGCGTTTCCAGACCGGCAAGGCATTTCTCGTCGCCGGTATCGGCGAGCGTTATACCTGGGAGAGCGGCGGCCCCGCCATTCCTGGCCAGTGGCAGCGCTTTCATCAATCGGTGGAGGACATCCCCGGCCGGGTCGGCAAGGTCGCGTACGGTGTCTGCTGCAACGGCGACGATGCCGGAAACTTCGATTACATTACCGGCGTCGAAGTGTCGGATTTCTCCGGTCTGCCGCGCGAATTCTCCAGGGTTCGCATTCCCGAACAGAGATACGCGGTGTTCACCCACCGCGATCACATCTCGACCATTCGCCGCACCATCAACACGATCTGGAATCACTGGCTGCCGGCTTCGGGACTGAAAGCGGCCGACGCGCCGAACTTCGAGCGTTATGACGAGAATTTCGATCCGCTCACCGGCAATGGCGGCCTCGAAATCTGGATACCGGTTAAGGAATAAGCCCGCACGCGGGGCTGCCTTGCGCAGTCTCGTATCGGTGATTGCTTGGCAAGCGATATCGACTTTGTCATAACATCGCGCAACGAAATTGTTGCGCGTGCGGACTGAGCTTGGAATCCGCCGGCAGCCAAGAAGAGCCGGGAGGATTTCATGTCCAATGTTCGGGTGCTCGCCACCGATCTCGAATTTCCGGAAGGGCCGGTGGTGATGCCGGACGGATCGGTGGTGCTGGTCGAAATCCGCGGGCGGCGGCTGACGCGGGTTTGGCCCGACGGACGCAAGCAGGTGGTTGCGGAAATTCCGGGCGGCCCCAATGGTGCTGCGATCGGACCCGACGGCAAATGCTATATCTGCAACAATGGCGGGTTCAGCTGGATCCCGTCGCGCGGAACCATGATGCCGGGCGCGCCCGAGCCGCATGAATATATCGGCGGCTCGATCCAGCGCGTCGATCTCGCGACCGGCAGGGTCGAAACCCTGTTCGACAAATGCGGCGAGCATCCGCTGAAGGGGCCGAACGATCTGGTATTCGACCGGCACGGCGGTCTCTGGTTCACCGATCTCGGCAAGCGCCGGGCGCGCGACATGGATGTCGGCGCGTTCTACTATATCAAGCCCGGGATGAAGGAAATCGTCGAGGGCGTGTTCGGCATGCTGCCCGCCAACGGCATCGGGTTGTCGCCGGATGAAAACACGGTCTACGTCGCGGAGACGCCGACGGCGCGGCTGTGGGCGTTCGACCTCTCCGCACCGGGAGAGGTAAAACCGCGCGACGTGATCTATCGCGGCGAGCGCGGCAAGCCGGTCGCGGGCCTCGGCGGCTACCAGATGTTCGACTCGCTTGCGGTGGAAGCGTCCGGCAATGTCTGCGTGGCGACACTGATCTCGGGCTGCATTTCGGTGATCGCGCCCGATGGTGTCATCGTCCAACAGGTGCCGACCGGCGACCGCGTTACCACCAACATCGCCTTCGGCGGGCCTGACCTGAGAACCGCCTATATCACGCTGTCCGGCAAGGGCGAACTCATCGCGATGGACTGGGCGCGGCCTGGCCTGCCGCTGAATTTTCTCAATAAGTGATGTAAGCGAGAAGGATTAGACAGTTCGTCATTGTGAGGAGCGAAGCGAAGCCGCGAAGCAAGAATGGATTGCTTCGTCGCTTCGCTCCTCACAATGACGGCCTAACGAGCGGAGTATCTAATGCCCTGGCTTGAACCGGTAACGCTGCGCGGCCCGCACGCGCAGCTGAAACCCTTGTTGCAGGACCATTGCGACGGGCTGACCGAGGCGGTGAAGGACGGCGAGCTGTGGAAGCTCTGGTACACCTTCATCCCCAGGGCCGAAGACATGCGCAAGGAGATCGATCGCCGGCTCGGGCTGCAGGCGGCGGGGTCGATGCTGCCGTTCACCGTCTTCGACGCCGACGGCAACATCGCTGGCATGACGACCTATATGAACGTCGATGCGCCGAACCGGCGCGTCGAGATCGGCTCGACCTGGTATGCCAAGCGCGTTCAGCGCAGCGCCCTCAATACCCAGTGCAAGCTGTTGTTGCTCTCACAAGCGTTCGAAAAGCTCGATTGCATCGCGGTCGAGTTCCGCACGCATTTTTTCAACCACCAGAGCCGGCGTGGCATCGAGCGGCTCGGCGCAAAGCTCGACGGCATCCTGCGCAGTCACATGATCGCGCCGAACGGTACGCTGCGCGACACCGTGGTCTACAGCATCATCGCCAGCGAATGGCCGACGGTGAAGGCACACTTGAGCTATCAACTGAATGAAAAGCCGCGGTAGCATACCGGCAGAATCTTAAGATGATGGATACATTCGACTATGTGATCGTGGGCGCGGGCTCCGCCGGATGCGTGCTCGCCAATCGGCTCAGCGAAGATGCCGGTACCAGCATCTGCCTGCTCGAAGCCGGCCCCAGCGACTGGCATCCCTACATCCATCTGCCGGCGGGTTTTATAAAAACCTTTCACATGAAGGGCATCAACTGGGCCTACCAGCAGGAACCGGGTCCCTGGACCGGTGGCCGCAGCATCTACGCGCCACGCGGCAAGACGCTGGGCGGCTCCTCCTCGATCAACGGTCACATCTACAACCGCGGCCAGCGCCAGGATTTCGATACCTGGGCGCAGCTTGGCAATCGTGGCTGGGGCTATCCGGATGTGCTGCCGTATTTCAGGCGGCTGGAGTGCCGTATCGGCGAGTGCGATGAGACCTATCGCGGGCGCGACGGCAATCTTATCGTCACCACCATGGACTGGAAGGATCCGCTCTGCGAGGCGTTCATGGCCGGTGCGATCTCGCTCGGCATTCCGCGCAACCCGGATTACAACGGCGCGATACAAGAGGGCGTGTCCTACGCCCAGCGCACGATTAAAAACGGTCTGCGGGTCAGCGCGGCGACCGCGTTTCTGCGTCCCGCGATGAGACGGACGAATGTTCATGTGAGGACGCTTGCGCATGCGACCGAAATTGTCTTCGACGGCAAGCGCGCGGTCGGCGTGCGCTATATCAAGGGCGGCAGGGGCGGCAGTGCCGCCGAAGTGCGCGCCAACAAGGAAGTGATTCTTGCCGGCGGCACGTATAATTCGCCGCAGCTCCTGCAATTGTCGGGCGTCGGATCGCCGGAACTGCTGCGATCGCTTGGCATCGAGGTGCGCCACGCGCTGCTGGGCGTCGGCGAGGGCTTGCAGGACCATTACGCGCCGCGTTCGGTCGCCCGAGTCAGGAACATCAAGACCATCAACGAACGCAGGCGCGGCCTCAGTCTGGCGGTGGAGGCGATCAAATGGGCCACGACGCGGCGCGGTCTGCTCTCGCTGTCGCCGACCATGGTGTATTGCTTCTGGCACTCCGGCGAGACCACCCGAGAGCTCCGATCTGCAACTGACGTTTACGCCGGCGAGTTACAAGGAGGGCGTGCAGGGGCAGCTCGAAGACCAGCCCGGCATGACGGTCGCGTCCTGGCAGCAGCGGCCCGAAAGCCGCGGCTATGTCCGCGCCCGCGCCGCCGATCCGTTCGAGCCGCCGATCATCCAAACCAATTATCTGGTCGCGGAACTCGACCGCCGCGTCATCGTCGCCGGCATGAAACTGGCGCGGCGGCTGCTCGCATCGGCGCCGCTCGCGCCCTATTACGCTTACGAGGATTTTCCCGGACCTGACGTGCAGACCGACGATGAATTTCTGGCCGCAGCGACGCAGCGCGGCACCACCACCTTCCACCCCGGATGCACCTGCCGCATGGGCCCGGCCGACAGCACATGGGCGGTGGTCGACGATCAGTTAAGAGTGCACGGCCTGCAAAACCTGCGCGTGATTGACGCTTCGATCATGCCGCGGATGATCTCGGCCAACCTCAACGCGTCGACCATGATGATCGCCGACAAGGCGTCGGACCTGATCCGCGGGCGAAAGCTGCCGGAAGCGACGACGGTGGTTAGCTGAATCGGCGTTAAACCGCCGAAGTATTTTTCCAATAAGCGAAGGCAGAGTGCAGCACGTCGGCCTCGTGGTTCGAGATTCACGGCGTTGCCGTGCTCCTCACCATGAGGGTTTACGACCTCATCCCGAGCAGCATCGCCAAGCGATGCGTCTCGAAGGATGAAGCCACCGAACCGAAAAGGCGCTACACCTCTCTTCGGCTGAGGAAGGCGAGGCGCTCGAACAAATGCACGTCCTGCTCGTTTTTCAACAGCGCGCCGTGCAGCGGCGGGATCAACTTGCGCGGATCGCGTTCCCGGAGCATTTCCGGCGTCATGTCCTCGTTGAGCAGGAGCTTCAGCCAGTCCAATAGCTCCGACGTCGAGGGCTTCTTCTTCAGACCCGGCACTTCGCGCACTTCGAAGAAAATCCTTAAAGCTTCTTCGACCAGGCGCTTCTTGATGGCGGGAAAATGCACGTCGACGATCTGGTGCATGGTCTCGACGTCGGGAAACTTGATGTAGTGGAAGAAGCAGCGGCGCAGGAACGCATCCGGCAGTTCCTTCTCGTTGTTGGATGTGATCATCACGATCGGGCGCAGCTTCGCCTTGATGTTCTCGCCGGTCTCGTAGACGAAGAACTCCATGCGATCGAGCTCCAGCAAGAGATCGTTGGGAAATTCGATGTCGGCCTTGTCAATCTCGTCGATTAGGAGCACCGGGCGCTTCTCGGAGGTGAAGGCGTCCCACAGCTTGCCGCGCTTGATGTAGTTCGAGATGTCGGAAACCCTGGCATCGCCGAGCTGGCTGTCGCGCAACCGCGACACCGCGTC
>WNFJ01016607.1_pt1 | contig 25440 bp, 25 predicted proteins | sample 5400461 | NCBI WGS metagenome assembly WNFJ01 (sample SAMN13153349, study PRJNA577476) | soil metagenome | isolation source: 115 cm saprolite on Douglas fir-dominated hillslope | place: USA:California | collected 2013-09-17
TTCAGGGTTGCTCGTCATCCGCCCACTGCGGCAGCCAGCGTCAAAGCGAGCTTTTGTCTTTCACCCAGCTGGCGTAATATCCGCTGGATGAAACCCGCACTGATCGTCTTGCCTGCTCTCTTAGCGACACTGCATACCATGGCACAGGCCAGCCGTCCCGTCCAGACGCAAGCTGCGGAGGCGGTGCTTGCAACCGATCGTCAGCTTGACCGCGCATGGAATGACAAGAATGTCGATGCGCTCGACCAGCTATGGGCAGACGACTATTTGTTCATCGGGTGGGCAGGCGAAATCATCGACAAACACGCGCGCCTGGCAGCAATCCGGTCAGGGAAATTTCAGGTCCAGTCGGTGGAGTCAGACGAAGTGAAAGTGCGGGTCTTCAATGATGTTGCTTTTCTTACCGACCGTGAACGCATCCGAATGAAACAAGGCGAAATCACAGTTCGCAGCACGCGAGCGTTCATTTTTCGAAGTGGCCGATGGCAGCTAATCACTGCCCAAAAGACGCGCGTCGGTTCTCCCTAGATCGGCCTTAGAAGTGTTGGCCCGCCCTCCTGCCGTATTGCGGTCAGTTTGTCGGCAACCCTTCCCTTGGGATTATTTCAGGGTTGCCCGTGATCCAGGCACTTCGTGAAGTTGTTAGAAATGGCACATCCAATTGGAGCACAGCAGGTAAGCCTTGCAGCGTTTTACGGGATATATCTCGTACCCGAACGACTTGGCTCGAAGGTGAACTCTTGAATGCAGACTGGATTCTGATCAAAGTCGCTGTAGCGAATCCACCTCGGCCGGACCACGAAATACGTGATGCCGGGCCAGCTCAGGTGGCTGCGGCATTCTGGCCATCGGGCGAAATACACTTCCTGGTAGTGTGCAAGCGCGGCTCCCTCGGGTTGGTGCGCTTCGCCCTCGTGCTGCACCGTGATTTCGCCTGTCCACCCTACGACGAACGAACAACCGGGATTTGAAATCAGATTCTGAAACTTGCGCGAACTCTTGACAGTATCGAAGATGATCTCCAATTCGGGAGTCGCGGCGATTCCCACGAGGGCCGACTGCGGGCTGCCACCGGAAGAAAGGGTCCCCAGCACTCCAAGTTTCTGTTTTGACATGAACTGGTAAATATCTGTTTTTGTCACGTCTAACGCTTTCCTAAAGAGCTACATGGCCTCAGCTTCTTCTCCCCGGTGGAGCCCTCCTCGGAGCGAGGATTGGCGGTAATCACCTTTGCTTGTTTGCCAGAACTACCAACGCAGCAAGCGCCGCCGTCTTCTGATCCTTGGTCCAGGGCGGTCCGAGAGAACGACCAAGAGTAGAAATTTGTTGGCACATCCGAGTCGCCGCTTTGCCGAACGTTGTCTGGACACATTCGTCGAGGTTACGCTCTCGAAACCCGGTGACAGAAAGGTCTAGACTCTCGCATGCTTTCGAGAAGGCTTCGCGAAAGAATTCGCCTTCTGCCGCATGAATCAGGGCGTGTGAGGCGAGGATCTTTGAAAGCGGCGGCAGCGGGCGACCGGAGGCCAGGAGGACGGCAGAACCTACAACAAGATATTGACGACCCCGCAGTTCGCCTACCACGTCCCGGACAGCCGTCAAGGCGAGGCGTTTTGATGCGGCAAAACAGTCCCCAAGAAACTCCTCCGCCTCTGGAAGTTCGAGATTCTCCGCAAAGTGATAGGGCTGGTTCGCTCCGGGGGTTCCGGGGGTAGTGATAGCAACGCGCCGCCGGTCGATTACCTCCACTGTGTCGGCGCTGTTTGAGACGGCCACGAGCGCTCCCCAACCAGAATGCATTCGAACGCCGATGGCTGCGCGCTTCATGTCTGAGGTTTGTCTGCGAATGTTCTGCGGCGAGTTTATAAGCTCATTCGCAGCGTGTCTTGGAAAAATCGGCCACACGATGCGGGGCGATTCGTCCTGGACTCGTGCCGGCGAACAATGCAACCTCATTGGCCAAATGGGCCTGATCGAAATAGCCGAGTTCTGCCGCCACTCGTGTGGAGCAATCAGAAGGCGAATGTTCCATGTGCTGCAGCAGTGCCTGGAACCGCATAATCCTCGCCAGGCGCTTTGGAGAAAAACCTACCCAATTGCGGAGGAGGCGATCCAGATGGCGATGACTAACCTGACAATCGCGGGCGAGTTGCCCTATTCGTATCTGCCCGCTGCATTCTTCAATTCTTTTAAGTGCCATCTGAACACGCGAGTCAATTTGGACATCCGACAGTCGTTGAATCAGGAATCTTTCCAGGACGTCGATCCCCTCATCAACCGCCCGCGTTCCGGCCAGGCGTTTCTCCAAACAAGAACCAACTTCGGGCAGCAGTTCCGCTAATCGCATACGGCGCTCGACAAGTGTGTGGACTGGTATGCCGATGAACACAAAAGTAACGCCCGGTTTGAGGCGTACGCCGAACAATGTCTGCCCGGTCGCGGGCACTCTCTCGGCCGGTGTTTGGCGCGGACCCACCAAGAAGCACTCCAAGGCTTTGCTATGGCCAGACTCGATGGAAAGGGTTGCGCAAGCGTCCGGCAGTGTTCGCAATCGCGTGGCGGGGGTAGTCTCAATGGACCAAAAGCAGCCCACGTAAGCACCCAGGGAAGACACAGGTCGGCGTAATCTTAGACGCGCACCTTCGACCATAGCACTGGCAACGTTCACGGCGGCATTGTATCTCAGTGGGTCGCGAAATGATCCGTCGAATTCTCGCGAATCGGACTCGAGCGTATATAGAGGAGGAGCAAACTATCAAGAAGCCCATAGAAGTAAGCCAGCACCAAGCTTCACTTACCAGCAACAAAAACTGCGATTGTCGCCGCCAAGAACACGATTTGCAAGAGTGATCGAGGAAGCAGGGCCTCCACCGGCCGACCTGCAATCGTCAGGCGTTGTCGCGCTGCATGGATGTTTGCTGGGAAGACTGCCAGTAGCATGAACGTTAATCCCAACGCGGCGGAAGGCGCCACTTTCGGCAGCATGAGGCCAATCGCGCCCAGAATTTCCAGAACTCCAGTCACGGTGACCAGAAGATCCGGTCGGGGAAAAGAAGCCGGAACCATCCGAATAAGATCCGGGCGACGTTTGCCCCAGTGTGCCGAGGCCGTAAGCAAGAACATGCCCGCGAGCGCAAGACGCAAAGATGTCCACCAACCAAACGCGACAGGAATCTGAAAATGACCCAGAATACTGAGCAATGCGAATAACGTGACAAGAACGATGAAAGGTGCCATGAGATCTTATAGCTTTCTGGTCGAGGTTGAGGCAATCCAGCCACATTGCGTGGCAGTGCTCAGCGGGTTGGACCAGTCGCTCTCAGCAAGGGTGTTCGCGTTCAGGTCTACCCGGACGAAATCCTCGTCGATGGGGCATGGGCGTTCGTGCGGGGACATATCGACGTGATGCGCGCGGGCAGCGACGGGCCGGTGGAATTGCGGTATTTAGAGATCGCCCGTAAACAGGCGGATGGCTCCTGGCAGGTGGTGTGGGGCATGGACGGGCCAGTCCAGGAATACGATCCCACCCGTTGAGACTTCAAGTGCCAGCGGTCCACGATAAGCCATCAGTAATGCACTAGGAGCTTTTGGCTCTCTACGCCGGCCATGAAGTGGTTCATTTCCGCCTTGAAGGAAGTCGCGGTACCTCGGGGTCAATCCATCGTGCAAACCCACCGACGTCCGAGAGGCCATAACTCGCCTGAAGTGATCAGCGTTTGTTCTTCTTCGAATAAATCACGAGCAAGTTGAGATGCAGCCCACGACTCGACGAGACTTTCGATCAAATATCGGTAAAAGTACGGAACAGAGTCTCTGAAGCGACACCTAAAGAATCTGGTCAGTGCCGCGTCGATCTCCGTCGCAGACAACATGTCCTTATGCTCATGGGTTCTAGGACTGTTCCCGAGAGCGCGCTCAACGAAGGCATTGACCGTCGAAGACAAAAGCCGTCGTTGTTCCGCGCGTCGTGCCCATCGTTGAAACCAATGTTTCGCATCGTCTGGCATATCAGAAAATGCGAAATCCTCAACAAGGATAGTGCCATTTCGCGAAAGGTTGGTCACACAGTGAGTAAGGGCAGCTTCAATATCGGAAATGTGATGTAGTGTCCGCACAAAGATGATTGCGGAAGGGCAGTCAGGTATGAAATTCGGCCATGTGGCTGATTGAAAGCGGACGCCTGCGTTCATTAACTCAGATCTGACATTAAGGTCCGAATCAATGGCCTCGACTGAATAACCCTCTGAAGCCAGTGTCGCGGCGACAATTCCACTGCCACAGCCGACTTCTAACACTCTTCGTGGTGGTGGCGGCAGCCACCGGCGCAGGAATCTGAGCGTCTCTTGCGCCGGGAAGCAGCTAGTTATCATCCTTAGATATTAGCTACAACCGTTCTCATAAATAGGGAACCCGCCTGGTTATTTTCGTTGATTGGGAAAACAGGCAGAAGTAGGGCATGCGAGGACGACAGGAACTCAGCGATGGGCAATGGAAACGGGCCTACCGGCACTGTGGCGGCAACACTCGCAGAGTGGCGCTTGCCATCGAAGCCCGGACAGCTATGGCATCCCGTTTAACCGCGCAGCCTATTCTGCGTTGCTAGGTGAAACCGATCAAGCGATGCAGTGGCTCGGCAGGGCTTACGAGCAGCACGATAACCGCGACAACTCAGGCTGTTAAGGGCTTCCGCGGTGGGTCTGGCAGGGAGGAGTGCAAATGCCCCTCAACAGAATCCCCCGCGGCGGCTTGCAGATATAATCGCAGACTCGAGCCGGGGAATCCTGGACTCTTGCCCCATTTTCCAAGAAGGTAACAGGCTATCACTAATGCCGACCAACCCAATCGAATACATCTGGCCCGGCATCATTGCGGCGCAGGCGATCTATGTTGTAGCGAAGCTGCGTATTCCTGACCTCCTTGCTTCCGGCCCTAAAACCATCGCGGAACTCGCCTCGAATTGTGGGGCACACCCGCCCACGCTTGAGCGTCTATTGCGAGCACTCGCCAGCCTCGAAATGTTCGCGCTCACACCCGACGGTCGTTTCCGCAACACGCCGCTCACTGAAGTGCTGCGCACTGATCATCCCCAGTCGCAGCGCGATGACGCCTTGTTTCTGCCTGCACCTTTTCTTTGGTGCCCGCTCGGAGAACTTTACAAGTCGGTTCGCACCGGAGAGCCCGCCTTCCAACGAATCTTCGGGCAGCGCTTCTTCGAGTACCTCGCCGACCATCCGGCCGACGCCGCGCTCTTCAATACCGTCATGACCCAGGGCATCGCATGGACCACTCCCGCTCTGCTCGCCGCCTACGACTTCTCGGGCTTCGAGCGACTGGTGGATGTGGGAGGCGGCGAGGGTGCGCTGCTGCGCGACATTCTTGCGGCCACCCCGAGGCTCCAAGGTGTCCTATTCGATCTGCCTCAGGTCGTGGCGCACGCTTCTGAGATTTTGAGAGGCGAGGTCGCCGCACGATGTCAAATCGTGGGCGGCAATTTCTTCGACTCTGTGCCCGAAGGCGCCGACGCCTACGTATTAAAGGGTGTCATTCACGATTGGCAGGATGAGGATGCCCTCAGAATCCTTCGCAACACGCGCCGCGCCATCCGTCCGAACGGCACCCTCCTTCTCATCGAAGGTATCGTTGATTCCGCCGCCCGCCCTGCCGGCCTTGTGGACCTGCTCATGCTGGTGATCGGCGGTCGAGAACGCGCCGAAGCGGACTTCCGTTCGCTCCTTGCATCCGCACGTTTCTCTCTCACCCGCATCATTCCGACAGAGGCTTCCTCGCTGATCGAGTGCCATCCGATGTAACGTTTCTCAGCCCAAGCGCCTCCCTCCAACAACCGCTCCGGGTACACTGGAGCCGACAGATTAGGCGAGCAACCGTGGCCTGTACGGCGCCAGGAATTTCATGGGGATGACGACCCGCGACGGAGCCGTAGCGATTCGTCAACTCCCGGATCTTCGGCAAACCGGACGTAACGGTGTGAACCTGGACTTTCCTAATCTCCTGATCCTTTCAAATTGGCCTCTGCTACACTCTATGGCTATCAGGAGGTTCGTCATGCCATCTGCACAAAAACCTTCTCTCTACGAAAGACTGGGTGGCGTGTACAGCACCGCCACCGTCGCGGACGATTTCATCAACCGAATCATGGTAGATCCGAGGTTGAATGCCAATCCCCTGGTAGACGATGCACATCACCGCGTGCCGCCTGCCGGATTCAAATATTTGGTGACCGAGATGTTGTGCTGGGCGACTGGAGGCCCGCAAAAGTACACCGGTAAGTCTATGGTGGAATCGCATGCCCATCTAAGAATCACCGGCGCTGAATGGGAATCGTTTCTCGACGATTTTCAGCAGACTTTGAATAAGTTCGCGGTCCCAGCGGCCGAGCAAGCCGAACTAAAGGCAATCGTTGACAGCACGCGATCAGATATCGTCGTCAGCGCTGAGGAGCCGCCAGCTGTGACCGCAGCCTAATTGTCGTAGGCTGATTAGTTTGTATTTCCGGCGTTTCACGACTCCGGCGTTGGGCCTTGGAAGGCGCTCGGCTAGCCCGTACAAGCCGATTTGCTATTGCGTCAGATTCTGCTCTGGCATAGTTGGCGTGAAAACGCCATTGCCCTCAAAATACTGAGTCTTGTCCCTTCGTGGGTCGTCGATAAACAAGAAGTAATTCGATTCCTTCCTGTTTGCCCGTGATCCAGCCACAATCTGCGGTCACGAAGCTGATTGCGCCCGTTGTCGCGGCAGGTGCTAGTCTGGCGTAGCCGCCGATGAACAACCGTGAAATCCAGGCAGCTTGGAAGTATCACGATGGCAGCAAGCACTCCTACTGGAGTATTCGTAACCATCCTCACTTCCTGGACTGGGCAAATCGGCCCCTGCCTTTCAAAATCTATCCAAAGATAGAGCCTCTTCCACTGCCGCGGGACGTGCCGCAAACGGGGGTTGCCGTACTTTCCGCGATCTCAGAAGCGGTGCCATCGTCGCGGGGTGATTTTGTCCCTAGCGTTCAGGATCTGGCACGCCTTCTCCATTTCTCGGCAGGGATTACAAAACAGCGTGCGTATCCTGGTGGAGAAATTTACTTTCGCGCCGCAGCTTGCACCGGCGCTCTCTACGAGATCGAACTATACGTCGTGAGTGGCGATCTCCCGGACCTGGACGCCGGCGTGTATCACTTCAATCCAGCGGATGTATCGCTACAGCTTCTGCGAATGGGTGATTTTCGCGGAAACCTGGCTCAGGCGACCGCGATGGAACCCGCGGTGGCTCAGGCGCCCGCGACGATCATCTGCACCGGAACGTATTGGCGGAACGCCTGGAAGTACCAGGCGCGCACCTATCGCCACTTCGGTTGGGACAACGGCACCCTGCTGGCAAATATGCTGGCCGTGTCTGTGGCTTCGGGACTGCCGGCCAAGATCGTGCTCGGGTTCGTGGACGCCGAGGTGAACCGCCTGCTCGATCTGGATATGCGGCGGGAGGTTTCCCTGTGCCTCGTACCGATCGGGCGCACATCGGAGAGTTCGCTGGCGGCACCGAGAGAGGCTCCGGCTCTTGGCCTAGAGACAGTTCCGCTTTCACAGCACGAGGTCGAATACCCCGCGATGCTTGAGATGCACGACGCGTCTTCGCTTGAGTCTGTGGAGGAAGTAAATCAGTGGCGCGCCAAGCCATCAGTCCTTCTATCGTCCGCTCAGACGGGCGCAGCTGTTAGCCTCCGACCCCTGCCGGAAGAAGACCAACCGAAGGACACGACCGAGCAGGTAATCTTGCGTCGCGGCTCTACTCGAACATTCGATAAGGCGGCATCCATTACACTGGCACAACTTTCTACCATTCTCGACAACGCGACGCGAGGTCTTCCGGCTGATTTCCTTGAGCCTTCCGGCGCGCAGCTCAACGATCTTTACCTGATCGTGCATTCAGTGCTGGGGCTCAAGCCGGGCGCATACTTCTTCGGGCGTGAGCAGAACACCCTGGAGCTTTTGAAGGAGGGGAAATTCCGCGTCGAGGCCCATCATCTTGGCCTCGAGCAGGAACTGTCGGCGGACGCCTGCGCGGACATCTTCTTTCTCGCCGATTTGAAACGGATTTTGGGGCAATACGGGAACCGCGGCTACCGGGCCGTCCAGCTCGAAGCGGGTGCCATCGGTGGCAGGATCTACCTGGCTGCGTATGCTCAGCACCTGGGTGCGACCGGGCTGACCTTCTTCGACGACGATGTAGTTAACTTCTTTTCTCCGCACGCAAAAGACAAGAGTGCCATTTTCCTAGTCGCGATTGGCAAGCCGCTGAAGCGCAAACCACAGTAGGACCGCTTGGATTTATCCTCCGAGTTCGGTCAGACTTTGCTTCAAATCCCAGAATGCCGGATGAGGAGTGAATTAAGACACTTGCTGCCTGGGTCGTACCGCATGCGTAGTCGTCCACTGGAAGCCCCGTTTTTTCTCAGTGACGTGTTGTCTGGCTTTAGCCTGTGATTGGTATCCCGGAACGAGCTACGGCTCTCTGAGAGCTCGAACTAGATCAACACCAGCTGCCCCTCTCGCGGGAAGGAGTGCCGAGCTTGAACACAAGAAAAGAATAGAGAGTACTGCAATTGCATACGAGAACGCGTCTGTTGGAGAAACTCTGTACAACAATGCTCGGAGCAAGTGTGAAGACCCAAGAGAAATCAGCATTCCCGCAACCAATCCCGGGACTACAACAACCAGGCACTCCCGAAAAAGCAATGCACGCAGGTCTCGCTTTTGAGCACCAAGAGCGGACCGAATCCCAAATTCCCGAAGCCGGCGGCTGACTGAGTAGCTGAATACGCCGTAAATACCGACGGCGCAAAGAACCATGGCTAACCCGGCAAAGATCGCTATGAGCAATAGAACGAAACGCTGGCGCGCAAGCGAAGAATCGATGTAGTCGCCAAGGGTGCGCACTTGCCCGAGGGCATTCTGCGGAGCGACTTGTCGCACGGCCGCCGCGATGGAAGGTGCGAGCGCCATGGAATTCCCGGATGTTTTGACAACGACTTCCATTCGTGATGATACATCCAGGGAGTACATGGTTGGCTGAGGTTCAACGTCCAATCCGAACTCCCGAACGTTGCCGACCACGCCCACAACATCGACCGCCTCCGGTTGCGTTGTGACCACACCAAGCAGCAGTTTCTGTCCGACTGCATTCTCGTGTGGAAAGAAACGCTGTGCGAAAGCATCATTTACCAAATACTGCGGTCGATCATGGTCTGCATCGGTGAGGAGTCGGCCACTCTCCAGAGGGATTCCTAACACGTGGAAGTAGTTGGCAGTGCACCAGCGGATTTGTGCTGTCGGGAACTGGCCGGGAGCAATGGTTCTGCCCACGATTCCGAAGCGAGTGGCATAACGAGTATGCTCCGTCGAGCTAAGAGTCATCGGAAGAGAGTTTACGGCTGCTACTTCCTGAATGCCGGGGACGCTTTTCAAGCTGGGCAAAATGCGGTTGAGGAACATGTCATAAGATTTGCTCCACTCTTGAGCAAGCGGCACATTGACCGCAAGCACTCCTTTTAGGCTGGAAGCCCGGCTCGGTCTCCAGCGTCAAAGCGAAGCTGCGAACAAGCATGGTGGCGGCAAGCAACACAGCGAGTGATAGTGCGACCTCAGAAGTCATCAAAAGCGACCGAATCCAAGACCCGCGAGTAGAGGAGACGCGAGCGTCGGTGGAAGTTAATGCTTGGTTTAAGTCCGCATAGGAAACCTGCCAGCAGGCAGGCACAGCGAAAAGCAATGCGACCAAACACGAGATGAGCAGCCCAAACAGCAATGCAGGACCGTCGAGCGCAACCGTATCCAGACGCGGAATTCGTCCTTGCGCCATATTCTTAAGAACTGGGAGAGCAACTGCTGCAGCGAATATCCCAAGGCTTCCTCCGGCAAGCGACAGCATTAGAGTTTCGAGAAAGAATTCGCGGACCGCAGTTCGCTTATTCGCACCCAAAGCAAGACGAACGGCGACATCGCGGCGGCGGTCGAGCGACCGGGCCATCATAAGCAACGCGAGATTTGCGCAGGCGATTAGTAGTACGAGTCCGACCGCAACCCACACCGTTACAAGCGCCGGCCGAACTTCACCCGTTACCGCTTCCATCAGGGGCATAACAAGCGCCCCGAGCCTCCCGTTGGTAGACGAGTAAGCGGCACTCAATCCCTGGGAAACTGTCTCAGTTTCCAATTCCACCTTTGGTAACGAGACACCATGCTTCAATCGACCGATCACCTCTAGCGGATGATATTTGCGTGTGGATTGTAGTTCGGACTCAACGAAAGAAAACGGTATCCATACGTCCGCCCAGACAGGAAAAGCCTGAGTTTGGGGCAGTACTCCGAAGATAGTGAACGAGGTCGTATCAAGACGTAAGGGACGGCCGACCACGGTTGGATCGCCGGAGAATTTCCGACGCCATAACCGCTCGCTGATTAGTACGACAGGCACTTTGGCGTTCTCTTGTTGGGCGCTGTACGCACGTCCCAGAATGGGTTCTATACCGAGAAGTGGAAATAATTCGGAAGAAGCGTTCGTCGCCTGTACTTCCAGAGGATCGCCTTGGCCTAACAGCGTCGCTTTGTTCATTGCCTGGAACGTATAAGCGGCGAGATCAACAGACGTCACGGACTTCTTCCAATCCAGATAGTCGGGGACAGAAACCTGCAGGTTATGAAGTTCAGGGTGCGTCTCCCAAACCTGAACAAGAGCCTTAGGCTCGCGGAATGGCAATGGCTCTAGCAGGACGGAACGCACAACCGTGTACACCGCGGTGTTCGCCCCGATTCCCAACGCAATCGTGAACAGAGCGGATAGAGCATAGGCAGGTTTTCGCAGAATCGAGTGAACGGCACGGCGTATTTCGGACATGGATCACAACTCGGAACTGCCAAGAGCAATATCAGTGCCCAGAGACGCCTGTCAAGCGAAGGCTCATTGGAGCCGGCGAACCCGCACACGTAATCGCAACATTCGTCAACGATGTACTTCCTCTTACGCTCACAATGCACCGCAGTCGGGGACTGGGCAAATCGACCCTGCCGCAACCAGATCATGGCGCTCATCCCAGTCATCGGGCATGGGGCTTGCCTCCACGTTGCCTACTCCCACTGTTACCAAGAACGCGGGATCGAAGAAAATATTCCCGATATTCTCCCTCACATGGCCGCGATTCTTGCAAAATAAAGCACTAATCGGAGGGTCTATTCGCTGCGAATCCGACATATTAGCGCCGGAATCGCCGGTGCGGACGCTGGCCCCAGGGCGCATCAGCAATTGCCGCCTCCCTGATCAGCACAGCACTCGTGGCCGCTATTCCACCTGAAAACCTGAAAAAGACGGTCCTGCCCCTTCAACTACTCCACTGCAATAAAGCGCAAGCAGAAGGGTTTACGCAAGTGGTAGAAAAGCAAGTCAAATTCATTCAAGACTCATAACACCTTTAGTGTGGCATCTTGGCGATTGTGCGAACGTACCACACTGGCGGAGTGCTGGCGCTGAGCCTGTTTCTGCTGCGATTGCGCGGCCAAACGGTGCTACAGGGTCAGACGTCAGACCTGAAACCAAACCCGGGTGTGCAGGTAAAAGTTTCAGGGTTACGTTTGCGACCTGGCCTGCCTTGTGAAATTTAATGGCGCTCTCAAGCCAATCAACGACTGCGCACAGATGTGCGCACGGGCCGGGTCGCCCCTGGTAATCGTCACGGAAAAAGGGACAATCTATACCCCAATTTCCGATGCAATTCCAGACGTCTCGCAACGAGACAGATTGATGCCCTTCGTGGGAGCTACTGTTGAGGTTACAGGCCGGATGTTTGAGCGATCGGGCATCAAGGCAGTCGTGATTGACCAGATCAAAGAAACCGATAGAAAGCCATAGATGGAACCCCATCTGCGAAATCGAAACATCCTGAAGCTTCCACCTGTGAAAACAATTGTCTCCTGTGCGGCGGTTGCCGTTCTCTGTTTGGTGGTCGGTATCGCACGTACTACGGAGCGCTCGCACAAAATCAACCTCCCGACGAACAAGGCCCTGACCGTTCCAGGTCCGGGCTTCGTCGCGCGCACCAACAGCTATCCGGCAACCATCGCGTTGAGTCGCGATGGGCGTTACGCCGCCCTGCTCAACCAGGGATACGGCACCGAACAGAGCGGTGTGCGCCAATCGATTGCAATTCTCGACCTCAGCAACAATCAGCTGCGCGATTTTCCCGACGACCGCCTCCGCGGCGATGAGAAGACGACCCGGCAAAGCTACTTTATCGGGCTCGGATTTTCGACGGATGGCAAACATCTCTACGCATCGATGGGATCGGCCACGCAGAACGGCATCGCGGTTTACAAGTTCTCCGACGGAGAAGTCACCTCGGAACGATTCATCACTATTCCTGCCCAGCGCGTGTTACTGGGCAAGACGGTCATTCTTGATAGTGGCAACAAACCGCAAGGCACTGCACCCGCCTATCCCGCCGGATTTGCTGTTTTGAATTCGCCTAAAGGCGACCGTCTGCTGATCGCCGACAATCTTTCCGACAATGTCATTCTGCTCGACGTCTCCTCCGGACGAATTGTGAAGTCTTTTGACGTGAGCACGAGTAAATACATTCCTGCGTCGTATCCCTACACCGTCATCCTGAACCGTTCACGCACCAAGGCGTGGGTCAGCTTGTGGAACAGTTCGGCAGTAGCCGAATTGGATTTGAAGAAGGGGAAAATCATCCGTCGCATCGAACTGTGGCACCCTCCGGATCCTGTTAAGCCGGGGACTCATCCGACGGCCATGCTACTGAATCGGCGCGAAGACACTCTCTATGTCGCCATGGCGAATGCGAGGACGGCAGGGGCCGATGGCGCGGCAGAGGTGGACTTGAATCGAGGAGTGCCGGTGCGATGCTACCGCGCGGCCCTCGATATCAACGATGAGCCCGGCGCTGCATCAATTGCTCTTGCTTTGTCCGCTGATGAGAATCGTCTCTACGTCGCTGCGGCGTCGCTCAATGCTGTGGCGGTTTTCGAGACAAAACCCAGCACCCGGACCACAGATGCGTCTGGTGTGGAATTGCCTCATGGCTTCATCCCGACGGAGTGGTACCCGAGCGCTCTTGCCATTGCGGGTAACGATCTGCTCATCGCAAGCGCAAAAGGCGAAAGCAGCGGACCAAACAACATGAAGGCCACGGTGCAGACCGGTTTGCACCCGAAGCAACAGCATCCTTATATTGCCACGCTGATCGGCGGCGCGATTCAGCGGTTACCGCAGAGCGACATTGAAACTAATCTGGCAACATATACCCGAGAGGTAGAAGCCAACAACCTTATCCACGCCGCTCCTGCGAAGATCGAGTTCGCTGGCGGCAAGAATCCCATCCGGCATGTGATTTACATTCTCAAAGAAAATCGCACTTACGATCAGATCCTCGGCGATCTTGGAGTGGGCGACGGTGATCCCTCACTGACCATGTACGGCGCCGACATCACTCCCAACGAGCACAAACTTGCCTTGCAATTTGGAGTACTCGACAACTTCTACGACAGCGGCGACGTCTCCGCTAACGGCCACCTTTGGTCCGATGCTTCCGCCACTTCCGACTTTATCGAGAAGATTTGGCCCATCATCTATCGGGGCAGTCAGCGCCCCATGGATCAGGGCAACAGTCTCGATCAGGACCTCCCATTGATGGATGATCCCGGAACCGGCTTTCTCTGGGACAGTTTGGCCAAACACAATTTTAGTTACCGCATTTACGGAGAGATGGTGGACGCTACCTGGTGCAGAGACGAAAAGGTCGCCTCCCCAAGAGAAGGAACTCCATCGCCGAATTCGGTTGCTTGTCCCTCTGCTGAAATCAAGCCTGGAAAGCCGTTGCCGGTGAGTCTCAGCAGTCCCACTGGAGGGCCAAGCCCATGGCCCTGGCCAATTCCCAGGCTGAAGAGTGTTCGTCCGACAAAAGAAGCACAACGAGATCATATCGATCCTCTATATGCCGACTTCGACATTGAGTACCCAGATCAGCTTCGAGCCGACGAATTTCTTCGTGAATTTAACCAGTTCGTGAAAGATCGCGGTACTCCAAAAGAACTGCTGCAGTTTATTGAATTGTGGTTGCCGCTCGATCACACTGGAGGAACACGCGCGGGTAAGCCGCGCCCTCGGGCATCAGTTGCCGATAACGATCTCGCCGTGGGCCGTGTAGTGGACGCCGTCTCGCATAGCCCGTACTGGGATGACACTGCCATCTTCGTGGTTGAGGATGATGCGCAGGATGGCGCCGACCATGTCGATGCGCATCGCTCGATTGGATTAGTGATCAGCAAGTATTCCCCTCGTTCGGGAACACCTTTTGTAGATCATCATTTCTACACCACGGCGGGTATGGTACACACCATGGAGGAACTGCTTGGGCTTCCTCCCATGAACCTGTTCGACGCGCATGCGCCGATCATGGCGGCCCCCTTTTCGGGCCCTGGGACGCAGCCACCTTTTCAAGCTGATGATAAGAACTTGCGCAGTGGGCTCCTCTACGAAATGAACGGCAAAAACGCTCCAGGAGCCAGCGAGTCCGAAAAAATGGACTTCTCTCGACCCGATGCGATCGATGCACAGAAGCTGAACGCGATTCTTTGGCAGGACGCCAAGGGAACTCAGGCGATGCCGGCTCTTCGCCGCAGGCCTTAAAGTCCACAATTGGTGTCCCTGTTTTGAGTCACAAAGGCAATTCTGGTTTCTAAGTATCGGCAGTCGCTTGGTGGCATATCAAATAAAATTGCAAAGTCATGGCCGCTCCCGCGATTCCCACCCAGTCTGTACCGGCGCCTCGCATTCAGTCGGTGGATGCTCTGCGTGGAGCCATCATGATGTTGATGGCGATCGATCACATTCGTGACTATGTGGCCCGAAGTGCCCAGCAGTTCTTGCCTACCGACCTGACACGTACGACTCCTGCTATCTTTTTTACCCGCTGGGTCACGCATTTTTGCGCGCCAGTTTTCGTGCTCACAGCAGGCTTGGGCGCATATTTCTGGATAAGCCGCGGGGATCACTCGAAGAGTGAGCTGTCGCGACTGCTGATTACACGTGGTATTTGGCTGATCATCCTTGAGGTCACGATACTGCGGCTGATCCTTTTTTCGCAGCTAAGCGTCACGGTGAATCCTGTTATCCTGATCATCCTTTGGGCGATTGGGATTTCCATGATCGGGCTTGCCGGGCTAATTTATCTTCCGATGCCCGTCATTGCGGCTGTTAGCGTCGCGATAATTGCCCTGCACAATCTACTCGATCGTGTCTCGGCCGAGCGCTTCGGGCGTTCGGCGTGGATTTGGGACATCCTGCACCAGCAAAATGCTTTCTTTTTCCATGGAATCACTTTCGTGACCGCATACCCGGTGCTGCCCTGGATCGGGGTGATGGCTGGTGGCTATTGCCTCGGGACGGTCTTTGAGTGGGATGCCCATCGGCGGCAGTGGTTTCTGGTGCGTATGGGATTGGCGCTTCTTGCGGCATTCGTTGTGGTGCGCGCCGTTAATATCTATGGCGATCCTCTACGTTGGAGTCATCAAGCGTCGCCAGTTTTCACGGTGCTCTCTTTTCTTAACGTCAGAAAATATCCGCCTTCACTCGACTTTTTGTTGATGACACTCGGCCCGGCAACGGTCGTCATGGCGTGGCTGGAAAAATTTCACTTTCATTTCACCAATCCACTGATTGTTTTCGGGCGTGTGCCGTTCTTCTACTACGGGGCGCACTTGCTTTTGGCTCATCTGATTGCGATTGGGATGAACTTCGTACGCTACGGTGCAAAGTCATTCCTGCTGATTGCGCCGCCCTCGATGGGAAGCTCGAACGAACTTTTTCCGGTTGACTTCGGTTTCCCGCTCTGGACCGTGTATGCGGTTTGGGTTGTGGTACTGCTGCTCTTGTATCCGGCATGCCTTTGGTTTGCGCGACTCAAACAGCGTCGGCATGATTGGTGGCTGACCTATTTGTGATTCCTTGTGGAAAAACGAGGCGTGAGCACTGCACGTGTCCGCACCCTCTGAGTCTCAAGCGACTACCCTCCAGGGCGAATTTGGTCTCCTCTAGGAAGGTCACACTCGTTCAAGACAAAGCGCGCTTGAGATTGGAATGATCAGGATACGGTAGCGGGCAAAAAGGTGTGGGCAATCTTGACATTACTTCACGTTACTCCACACGAAGAGAGAAAGGCTCCCATCTCTGCACTCGTTTCCGGCATGCTATTGATTGTTCCGATCGCTGCCGTGCTGGCGGGATGTTCCCATGCCGCCGACCTACGGGGAGCGGCGTCATTGAGGTTGAAAGGCAGCAGCTTCGTTGACGATACAATCCCCGCAAAATATTCATCTTGCGGCGGTCAGAATGGGGCATCTCCGGAATTGTCGTGGAGCAGTCCTCCTGAGCGCACTCAGAGTTTTGCTCTGATCGCATTTGATAAGGACTCGCCATTCGGCTTCAAGTTCACGCACTGGGTGCTCTACGACATTCCGCCAGCCAAACGCGAATTAGCGGAAGATGTCGCGAAACAGGAGCGACTGCCAGATGGCTCCCGCCAGGGCCTGAACGACTATGACAGGATCGGCTATGTGGGACCTTGTCCGCCTCATGGAACACATCATTACGTCTTTACCCTCTACGCGCTCGATACAAAGCTGAACCTGTCTCCACGAGCCTCGAAGAAGCAAGTTGCAAGGGCAATGAAGGGGCACGTGCTGGCGAGCGGTGAACTCACGGGGCTGTTTCCACGCTAATCGAAGGACAACCGATGAAAAGACTACATCTTTGTTTACTTATCCTGGTTGGTTTGGTGTCCACGGTCGCGTCTTCGCAAACTGCAACCGACACGCCCAAGACTGAAGCTCCAGCAAATGTGCACGAGGTGACGATTGAAGGCCTGGTCCGGGACGTCGCCTGTCCAATTCAGAACCTGGAAGCCACCGCCACACACCTCAGCATGAAGTGTCTGCGGGCTTGTGCGAAAGCTGGGTCACCTCTCGTGATTCTGACCAAGGATGGCGAGCTGTACGTGCCCATCTCTGACAAGATGCCTGACACCGACCAGCGGCAAAGGCTCATGCCATTTCTCGGCAAATACGTCCGAGCAAGCGGAGTTGTATACGAGCGAAAGGGAACGCACGCAATTGCGATCAATGAAATCGAAGAAATGAAGAATGTGCATTTGAATATAGAAGATCAGTGAATCGGTAACTGAGACGTGGCCTTAAGTTCCATTTTTATCGGCCCGGATGGTCTTCGTTCCGGCTGGAGCCTCGCTCTGTATCTTGGGCTGTTCGCTTTCTTGGCCGCTACCGCAAGCCGGGTTGTGAACTGGCTTTCCTTGGGAGACCTCTGGACGCAAATTGTGAGGGAACTCGGTCCTTCTCGGCTGCTGTCATTGGCGCCCTGGTTATGGTTCGGATCGAAAAGCGGAAGTGGTCTGCTTACGGATTGCCAACGCGGGGCGTATTTCAAGACTATTTTGGATTGGCACAGTTTGGGGATTTACTGGCATCACAGTCCTGCTGGCAGTTTTGCGCGGACTGCGCGCCTTCGATTTTGGCCACCTCGCGCTTGTGCCTTTGCGCAGTGTTGCGTTCGGCTTCTTCTGGGCAGCCATGTTTTTGCTGGTCGCTTTGTTTGAGGAATTCTTCCTGCGCGGGTACACCCAATTTACATTGGCGCGTGGAATCGGATTTTGGCCGTCGGCTGTGGCGCTTTCGTGCCTTTTTGGGATGATGCACCTCCGAAACAAGGGAGAAGAGTGGAACGGAGCGGCTGTTGTGATTGTGGCCCTGTTTTTCTGTCTTACTCTACGTCGCACCGGCACACTATGGTTCGCGGTCGGTTTCCATGCCGCATGGGACTGGGGCGAAAGCTTTTTTACTCAGTCCCGGACAGCGGAGAGGTAGCGGTTGGGCGCCTGCTGAGTTCATCGTTGCATGGACCGAAGTGGCTAACCGGTGGTTCGGTTGGTCCAGAACGGAGCCTGTTGTGTTTCGTAGTAATTGCGGTAATGTGGGCACTGTTTATTGCGCTTTATCCCAGTTCGATCTCGACCGAAGCGGCTAGCCAGAATGGTGCAGGAAATGATTGAGCCTCTTCCCCGTGTGCTTGCGCTCCTTCAAATGTCTCTCGCCTGTGCGCATGGCTTTGGTGCATTGCTATGCACAGCCGTGTGGCTCGCGTTCACCGGAACTCAATGGAGTTTATACCTTCCCTATGTCGCCGCCGCTGTCACGCTTGTTATCGCCATCGTTCACATAAAAGGGGATGCTTTAAGCGCGCGCGGAGCAGACAGGATCATCATTTTTGGCCCCATGTTCCTGGCGGCATCCATGGCGGTTTTCGGAACGGACCACTTCGTATTTCGTGACACGGTGGCTGCGATAATGCCCTCGTGGATTCCATGGCACCTCTTCTGGGTTTTTCTTGTGGGGATTTGTCTGCTGGCGGGCGCTCTTAGCTTGGCGATGAGGAGATACGCGCCGCTTTCGGCAGGTCTGTTCGGAACCATGCTCTTCCTTTTCGTCCTACTGATGCACATACCTGCCATACTGCAGATGCCAAGCAATCGGTTTAGTTGGACGATTGCCGCCAGGGATCTGACATTTGGCGCGGGCGCCATGTCTTTTGCCGTAATTCAAGTGCCGCTCAGGCAGTTAACTCCCATTTGGGTTCCAGCGCGCCTGTCTTTCTCTTACCTTACTGGAGCAGGTCTCTTGCTCGCGGGGCGTGGCGTTCATCAGCAACCGGAGAATTGTATTGGCCGCCACGGGGCTCGGACTGCTACTTGCCTTATTGACGCTTGTCCTCTACGGGCCCATCGTAATTGCAGAGCCCTTGGCCATTGCAAGCGGCCTGAATTACTTTATGGACACGTTGATGTTTAGCGGGAGCGTGCTGTGTTTTGCCGCGAGTCAACGGCAAACTCTGCTGAGTAAGTCTTACGTGCAGGAGAGGTGCCATATGTTTGGCTTGATCGTGAAGCTGACGATTATTCCCGGTAAGCGTGATGAGATGGTTGGGATACTTAAGAGCAGCGCCGCAGACATGCCGGGATGTTTCAGCTATGTAGTAGCTGAAGATTGTTCACACGAAGATGTCATCTGGGTCACGGAAGTATGGGACGGCATGGCTAGTCACGACGCCTCACTATCGTTGCCGGCGGTGAAGACCGCAACTGCTCGGGCAAGAGAACTCGTTTCGAGCTTCGAGAAGATCGCGGTGACAAGTCCGGTCTGGGGACTCGGATTGCCGACATCCCGCGCTCAGTGATATCGCGCGGTGTGAATCTCATCAAGATCCACGCTGTTTTGCTTCCGGCGGTCAACAAGAAGCGCCCTTCACAACCGAGGCGTTCCGACGCCAAGCGGCAGGCGAGGCTCCAGTAATGCGGTGGATCCATCTAGTCATATGGGCCTGGTCGGCAAAGCCTGTATCGGCGGCGATTCTACACAGGCAATCAGCCCCTCGTGTAATGCGAAGCCAGGCCAAACGTACCCGCAGCTCAGCCCGTAGAATCGATGGCGCCGCTTCATAGGCCGCGGCGAATCCCCGGGACACCGTCTCTCTTGCCAGACCATTCGCCTCCGCCCACGCACCAATTTCAGTCGAAGGGTTTCTGGCTAACTCAACCAGCAGCAGATCCGGCCAGTCATGTTTTTGCCCGGGCGAAGGCTCACGTCTTTTTTGGAGAGCGGACTTCAGGAGTTGCATCGCCGCAGTGACATCCTTTTCCGCAGCTCGAGCGATTTCGTCCACGTCGTCCAAATGATAGAGCCCGCCGATGCCGCTCTCATCCGGCCAGTCCAGCCTGATCAGTTTGACTCCGGCTGAGACCATCTGATTCCCATGACAGTCCAGACCAGGATGTATGAGCACATCGCCAGCGGTGGCACAAATGCGGCCGTTATATCCCGATTCCTCGAAGCAGCCGGCCAGCACAAGTGTTGCATAGGCGTGAAGATGTCGATGCCGAGGCAGGCTGAAGCTGCAAGGCAGCGTCTCTACGCCTGGCACAATGTGCCGAAACCGCGAGTTATCGATCGTTGGCAACACGTCAATGCTTTAGACGCCAAGACACGGGGACGGATAGCTGGGCATATGCCCCGTCAGTCAAGTCAAATAGATTCAAGACAAATACAGCGAGCGTGATTCATCCTGATCCTATCTGAATACATTTTCAAGCTTGCGAGTTGCTGTATCTAGAGAGGCAGCACCGTAAGCCAACAGATCCAGTATCGGGAGGGTCCATGCATGGGCTCTGTAATGGCATCCGCATCTTCTTCTCTATCGCGATATTCTTGGGCTTATCGAGCCATTGGGTGGGCGGGCTTGCTGGCAGGATGTCTTGACATAACGGCCGCACTCGTCGAATCTGGTCTGGAAAGAAGGAGCCCCGTCCATCTTTTCCAGGGCATCGCTGGTGGACTGTTGGGAATGTCTTCTTTCCAGGGAGGACTCGCGACTGCAGCGCTTGGAGCTTTTTTTCATTTTCTAATTGCCATTACGGCATCAGCCGTTTTCTACTTCGCAAGCCGAAAGTTGAAGTTCCTGGTAAAGCACGCCATTTCATCGGGACTGCTCTACGGACTAGCGGTCTATATCTTTATGTATTACATCGTGCTGCCCCTCTCCGCTTACCACGTAAGAATTGCCCTTCCACCAATGGCGCAACTCGTTAGAGACATGGCCATACACATGTTCATGGTCGGGTTGCCGATTTCACTGATGGTGCGCAAATATTCCGATTGACAGGTGCTTCTCCGATGGCGCACAAGTGCTTTGGCTGAAAGGAAGCTTGGCGTGTTACCGTCACCGGTCTTCGAACTGGCTGTCACATAAATTCAAGACAAAGCTGGCGTGAGTGATCCATCGTAGCGATAACAACAACTCGTCGTCTAGGTCGGCACGGTCGAAGAAAGCAACGAGTTTGCTCGACACGTACGGCGCCACGTTGAAGATGCACTCATGACCACGATCAGCAGACGATCATTCCTTCAAATAGCTATCGCTTTAGGCGCGACTGCGGCTTGGGGAGAGCCCTATGCAAGTCGCTCCACTATTTCGCGGCACGAACAACGCGATTTCTATCCCGAGGGGGTTGCGTCCGGCGATCCAGACAGCAACAGTGTTCTCCTATGGACTCGCCGGGCACCCAAAGATCGCAGTATCGTCGGCAAATTGTACGTCGAGGTCGCCGAAGATGAATGGTTCAATCGGGTCGTCGCCAATACAGAAGCCCCTGTCTCCGAAGCGTCGGATTGGACATGTCGCGTACTCGCCGGCGGATTGAAACCAGCGCGCACCTACTGGTATCGCTTCACGGACGAATATGGTTACGGAAGTCGGGTGGGAAGAACGATCACAGCTCCAACCGATAATGACGACAGACCTGTGCGGTTTGTTTTCGTGTCTTGCCAGAATGCGAACCAGGGAGCCCAGAACGCATACCCGAGAATGATTTTCGAGGATGAGCGCGCCTCGGAAGAAGATCGCATCGGGTTTGTGCTTCACCTCGGCGACTTCATTTACGAAATTGTCTGGTACCCGGAGGACCGTCCCCAAGGTATATACGACCGTCGCCTGCGTGACATCGTCCGCTATGAGCACGGACAAAAGATTCGCGATTTCCATATTCCGACAGACGTAGGAGACTATCGCGCCGTATATCGCAACTATCTTCACGATCCCGATCTGCAGGACGCTCGAGCACGGTGGCCATTTGTCTGCATGTGGGACAACCACGAGTTCAGCTGGATCGGCTGGCAAAGCCTGCAACAATTTGGAGGAGTCAATCGCCCAGCGCAAACGCGAAAAGTGGCTGCGAATCAGGCGTTCTTTGAATATCAGCCCGCGAGATTATTCAAACCCAGCGGGCCATCCCTAAACCAGTTCGATCCGCCGCAAGTGGTCAATCCACCAATCAATCACTTTGACGAGAACGGTCTGGGCCAGGAACCCAATAATCTAACGGCCATTCACAGCCTTAGGGGATACCGAACGCTGCGCTGGGGACGAAATATGGAACTCATCATCACCGATCAGCGCAGCTATCGGTCAGAGGAGCCGACATATCGGGCTGAGGCGCAAGCTTTCATGAGCGACGATTTCCCGGGATTGCTTCCGGAGGAAGTGCTGGAAATGCTGGACGCCGGCCGTGCCTACAACGGCGGTCATTCCCCAGCAACGATTAAATATGGTGGCAAGGAAATCGCGAATTTTCGCAAGGACCAGCCAACAACCACGCTGCTCGGCGCGGAGCAAAAAGCGTGGTTTCTGGAACGCTTGAAACAGTCGAAAGCAAGCTGGAAGATCTGGGGCAATACAGTTGCCACGCTTGAGATGCGTGCCGACCCGCAGAATCTCCCGGCTGGTTTGACCAAACCTTGGCCAGGCGAAGGGTACGCCGGATTTGATGCCAGCACTGGCGCCGGAGATCACAGCAGCGCGTACGTTGAACGCGGTGAAATCTACGACTTTGTTCGTGACCACGGAATTACTGGTTTTGCTACAGTCGCCGGTGATCGTCACAGCTTCTGGGCTGGACTTGCGGCCAAGGGTCTGCCACCGCAGCGTTTCGACCCTGTCGGAATCGCGTTCGTGACCGGTTCTATCTCCGCTCCTGGAGTTGTCGAGGCTTTCGAACATTCCTTTCCCAAGAACCATCCGCTACGATGTCTATTCGTAGGCCAAGGTCCCGCCGATGAACGACCGCAGCCCACGATGAATCTGCTACTTCGGCATGGGGTGCGGTCGTGCCTCGAGTACGTGAAGAGCGGGAATCTCGAGAAGGCGCGCGCACTATCGAATCCTAATTTGTCTCCCCACGTGTCGTTTGTGGATATGGGTGGCCACGGTTATTCGGTGGTTCGGGTCACGCACGACATGCTTGAAACCGAGTTTGTTTGCATCCCCCGTCCGCTCGAACGCAGCGAGAGAACTGATGGAGGCCCTCTCCTGTATCGCACACGCCACCGCGCTCGCCTGTGGCGCAAGGGTGAGAGGCCGCGGCTGGAGTTGCAGGTTGTGGAAGGAAACCCACGATTTTCGGTCTGAAAACGCCATGGCGCTGAGCAGGGGTTGCGTTCATGGGAGAGGCAAAGTGTAAATCGGACCTGTTGCGGTTGGTCAGTTGCAGTTCTTCCACAGGAAAGCGTCAGCATGTGCGCCGTGCGCGTTGTCCGTAGTGTGTCGATAAGAGTGAGTTCCGGCAGATGAACCCAGAAGCTGGCGGCACCTACATTTGTACAGACTGCGGCCACAAAGTCCTCACCAGACCCGAGGAGGCCTGCAATTCTGACAACTATGCGAGATGGCGACTTGCTATCTCAGATAGCGCAGAACAGCATTAGAATACGACGATTTCCATATGGTATTGGTGGCCGCTCCTCCAACTTTTGCAGTTCGCGCAGCTCAACCGAGCGACAGCAACGCAATGGCAAGCCTCGCCGTACAACTCGGCTACGAGTGTACGGAACTGCACGTTCAACAGCGACTCCGCGACATGACGGACCGGGAGCAGTATGGTGTTTTTGTTGCGGTGCTCGCGGAAGCGCAAGTTGTTGGTTGGGTTTGTGTGTGTGTTTTCCGGGCCATCGAACTGGATACCTTTGCTGAAATCACCGGCTTAGTTGTCGATGAGACGTTTCGCTCTCGCGGGACCGGAAAGGCACTGCTTCATGCTGCAGAAGAATGGGCCAGGCGGGCAGAGTGCAGCGCCGTCGCGGTGCACTCAAACGTTACTCGAAATCGAGCACACCAGTTCTATGTAAGGAACGGGTACGAAGTGATTAAGACTCAGAAAATGTTCCGCAAGGGTCTTTGATCGGGGCGGCAGCCCGGGCAAAAAAGCTTTGCTGAGCTGAGGATCGCAGACCAAATAGCCGCAGATAAATCTCGTGATCTCGCCGCCGCCCCCGAAGCGCGCCAGCTTCAGACCCTGCGAGAAGATCTCCCGAAGAATCTTGGCATGGTCCCTCGGCTCGACATCGCGACCGTTTCCCATAATGTGCGGATCGCCGTGGGGAAAGACGCTTTCGGGCGTTTTCATCCGGGAATGTTCCCGGCGGATACCTTCACAGCCACATCGCGCGCTAGCTGCTCATCATAGGCACGAAACACAACTCCCATGCCGCCCCTACCAACCTGTTCGAGGAGACGGTAGTGACCCAGCATCGCTCCGATTGCTGGCGTCTGGACTGCCATGCGCCGGATGGTATGCCGACCACTGTGTGACGTCAACCCGCTCGCGTCACGGTGGCGTCACAACCAGAAGCCCGAATCTAGAAAGGGTAGGAGAGACTCTTAGGGAGGCGGATTCTGGATGCGGCGAAATACCAGCCGCGGCGGATTAAAGAGGCGCTGATCCCGTAATCAGCTGATTAACTTCGTCCGTAGTTGGGCCATCCAAATTGCGGGTCGAGTGCTTCCCTGCTCTGTCTGCCGCGAACTGGGTGGTGGGCGCTTTCTCCTTCGCAATAGTCGGGGCGCACGCTGGGGTATGGCTAGTTCCTTTGGAATAGGCTACGGAACCATTCCCTACAAATACATCGAGACACTGGCTACCGAAGCGTGGTCGATTCCTTAGCAATAATGTTTGTGCCTCACTGAATGGCGGTATTGTTGAATCCGGAAAACACGAGCAACTATTGAGAGATGGTGGCTTGTACTCAAAGCTTTATGAAATTCAATTTTCTCAGCGAACTCCCGGGCTCGCCTGCGAAATTGCTTGAGGTCCTATGACGTGTTACCAAAGCTCAAAACGTGAGAAGCGCAGTTTTACCATGGGGACATCCGAACGCCAAAGGCTCAGACTGCGATGGACGTCGGCTATGTTTACCCTTCTGTGTTTGTTGATGCCCCTGCCATTGATTGCTAAAACCAATAAGGAGTCTCGTGCCGAATCTAAAAAAGATGCAACTCCCATTTTATGGTCGAACCCTGGCGACATCGCTTCCCGCGATTTGTTTTACGGTCCTGGAGGACAAGCTCATGAGCCCCATACAAGGTACACATTTGTCAAAGAAGATTTCGAAGGTACCAGCCCTAAGTTTGAGATACGTGATGAAAACGGCACGAAATGGAAAGTCAAACTTGGACCGGAAGCCAAGCCGGAGACCGTAGCAAGCCGCCTGCTGTGGGCAGCAGGGTACTTCACCAACGAAGATTACTTCGGGCGTGGTTTGCAAGTGGAGAACATGCAACCGCTGAAACGGGGACAGAAACTGATTGGACCGCACGGCACTATGCATAATGCGCGGCTAAAGCGCTACTTAAAAGGAGAAAAGAAAATAGGGCTCTGTGCGGGAATCTGGATAACTCTTCGATTAACGGGGGTTTTCGAGGAGGAGAATTTTCAGTACGCTCGGCAGGATGAGCGAGAGCGAATGGACA
>WNFJ01731566.1_pt1 | contig 25438 bp, 25 predicted proteins | sample 5400461 | NCBI WGS metagenome assembly WNFJ01 (sample SAMN13153349, study PRJNA577476) | soil metagenome | isolation source: 115 cm saprolite on Douglas fir-dominated hillslope | place: USA:California | collected 2013-09-17
CCACCACGCAATTGAGCATCGAATCGCCCAGGAATTCCAGCCGTTCATTGTGATCCGCACCGGCGCTGCGGTGAGTCACCGCGGCATGGCACAGCTCTGCTTGCGCGAAAACGTAGCCGAACGAACGTTCGACCCAGGCCAGGAGTTCATCCGATTTGCGCTGCGGAATCACTGCACCTTCACGGTCTTTTCGAAGTGCACCGACAGGGAGACATTGGCGATGTACGGCACCGAGTCGTCGTAGGCCACGTGCAGCTGCAATCCATGGTCGTCTTTCGTGATCTCGATGTCCTTTTGCTCGACTGTGGTGATGTCTTCGATGGCCCAGTGCCGATCCAAGGATTTACGGACCCCCGACAGATCGGCATTTTCACCTTTGAATTCCGTCGCCGCCGATTCCATGGTGCGCGCCAGCTTCATGTAGTTGAGGTACAGCGGAACCAGGCGAATGCCGGCGTAGCCGATGGCGCCGACCAGCACGAGAATGCACAGCAATCCGATGAATGTCATGCCCCGCTGGCGCCGCTGCATAGATGGTTTCATCTCCTCGCCTCCCTAAAATGACCCCTTATTGAATCGCATTCCCCACCCGCCGCCAGAGAGGTCCGTCACGAGTATCAAGATTAAGCCAAATTCGCACCGCCTTACCGACCAGATTCTGCTCCGGGACGAACCCCGGCGCGTCGATGTCGTCCAGCCACCGGCTGTCCTTGCTGTTGTTGCGGTTGTCGCCCATGAAGAAATAATGCCCCGCGGGCACCACCCACTCGCCCGTTTTGACGCTGCCGTTGGCGAACATGATGCGATGGCGCTTGTCCCCCAGTTGCTCGAAGGCCGTGGGAGCGCCCACATAATTCCACAAGTCCTGCTTGGGACCCGTGTAGGTCGGCGCGCGCTCCTGGGGCATGGGCTTGCCGTTGACGTACAGCTGATTGTTCTCATCCACCCGGATGCGATCTCCCGGAAGACCGACCAGCCTTTTGATGTAGTTGATTTTCGGATTGGGCGGCAGGCGGAATACGATCACGTCGCCCCGCTGCGGAGTGCCCGTGGGAATCAGCAGAGTATTGGTGACCGGCAGGCGCAATCCATAGGAATACTTGCTGACGAAGATGAAATCGCCGTCGAACAAGGTCGGCATCATGGAATCCGAGGGGATGCGAAACGGCTCGAACAAGAACGACCGGATCACCAATACCAACACGATGACCGGAAAGAATGAGCGGGCATATTCGACGGCAATGGGTTCGCGCACGCGCTCGGGCGGAGTGCCTGCCGAGGCGGCGCACAGCTCGCGGCGCCGCGCGAAGAATGCCTGATCCAGCACCCAGATCAGCCCGGAGATGGCGCCGACCACCACCAGCATGAGACTGAAATCGACGGCCTCGTAGCGAAACAGGCGCCACAGCATCGCCACCGCCAGACCCACCAGCGCATATCCGGCCATCTTCGGCAGCCATGGCTCCTCCACGCTGGTCGCGCCGGGGTCGCGCTTGGGCCGGAAGATCCAGCCGTCGATCAAAATGATCAGTACGCAGACGACGCCTGCGCACAGGAGACCAATGAAAAGGCTATCGCCGTCGTTCATCAAATACCCCTAACGGTTACTCACGGGCCAAGGTCAATGGGTCTTCTTGCCGACCTGCAAGACGGCCAGAAACGCCTCCTGCGGGATCTCGACCTGGCCCACCTGCTTCATGCGCTTCTTGCCGGCCTTCTGCTTCTCGAGGAGCTTCCGCTTGCGCGTGATGTCGCCGCCGTAGCACTTGGCCAGCACGTTCTTGCGCATGGCTTTGACGCTGGCGCGCGCGATGATATGGCTGCCGATGGCCGCCTGGACTGCGATGTCGAACATCTGCCGGGGAATCAGCTCCTGCATCTTGTCGACCAGTTCCCGGCCGCGGTTGTAGGAATTGTCGCGATGGACGATGAGCGACAGTGCGTCCACCGGATCGCCGTTGATCAAAACGTCGAGCTTGACCAGCGGCGCCGCCTGAAAATGACTGAATTCGTAATCGAACGATGCATAGCCGCGGCTTGCGGACTTGAGCCGATCGAAGAAATCGAGCACGACTTCGGCCAGCGGCAATTCATATTGCAGCGACACCTGGCTCCCGAGGAACAGCATTTTCTTCTGCACGCCGCGTTTCTCGCTGCATAGAGTCAGCACCGCGCCCACATGATCCGGGGGCACCAAGATATTGGCGGTGATGATGGGCTCGCGCAGCTCGGAAATGCGGTCTTGGGGCGGCAATTTGGTCGGGTTGTCGACATAGGAGACCCGCCCGTCGGTGAGCAGAAGCTCGTAGATGACGGTCGGCGCGCTGGTGATCAGCTCCAGGTCGTACTCGCGCTCGAGCCGCTCCTGAACGATGTCCATGTGGAGCAACCCCAAGAAACCGCATCGAAATCCAAACCCCAGGGCCGTCGATACCTCAGGCTCGAAATGCAGCGCCGAATCGTTGAGCTTCAACTTCTTCAGCGCCTCGCGGAATTGCTCGTAGTCGTCGGAGCTCACCGGGAACATTCCCGCGAACACCCGCGGCTGCACCTGCTTGAAGCCCTCGAGCGGCGCCTTGGCGGGGTTCCCTTCCAGAGTAATGGTGTCCCCGACCGGCGCCCCGTCGATTTCCCTGATGCCGGCGATGACGAATCCGACTTCGCCGGTGTTGAGAGAATCGCGCGGCATGGGCTTCGGGGTGAATCGGCCGAGCTTGTCCACTTGGTGACTGCGGCCCGTGGACATGACGCGGATCTTCGCCCCGGTGTGCAATGCACCATTCATCACGCGCACCAGCGAGACCACACCCACATAGTTGTCGAACCAGGAATCGATGATCAGCGCCTGCAGAGGCCCATCCGGATCACCCTTGGGAGCCGGAATGCGCTTCACCAAATGCTCCAGCAACTCCGGAACGCCGAGGCCCGTCTTGGCGCTGACCAGAGCGGCGTCGTCGGCCGGAATACCGATGATTTCTTCGATTTCGTGAATGACCTTCGCCGGATCGGCCGAGGGCAAGTCGATCTTGTTGATGACCGGGAGCACCTCGAGGCCCTGCTCCAGAGCCGTATAGCAATTGGCCACGCTCTGCGCCTCGACTCCCTGGGCGGCGTCGACCACCAAGAGCGCGCCTTCGCAGGCTGCCAGCGACCGCGATACCTCGTAGGAGAAATCCACGTGACCCGGCGTATCGATGAAATTCAGCTGGTACAGCTCGCCGGTGACGGACTTGAACGCGAGCGTGACGCTCTGCGCCTTGATGGTGATGCCGCGCTCCCGCTCCAGATCCATCGAGTCGAGCACTTGGGCCTGCATTTCCCGCGCATCGAGACCACCGCATTCCTGAATGAATCGGTCAGCCAAAGTCGATTTGCCGTGATCAACATGAGCAATGATGGAAAAGTTGCGGATATTCTTCATCTACGCCTGGGCTTGGACAAACCCCCGATTATACCGGTCGGCGATGGTAAGCGAGGGCCTTATGCACTTCCTCGGTGTCCAGATGCCCGTGACACACCAATTCCCCGGCGAACAGCAGCACGGGAATCTTGTGGCCATAGCGCACTCTCGCCGCGGGGTCGGCATCCACATCGAGCACATCGACCTCGAACGGACCGGCTTCCGGCAGTGCCGCCAGCTGGCTCAGCATCTCCTCGCACAAGCCGCACCCCGGGCGCGAATACAGCACAAAGCGCAGTGAGACGTGTGGCACCGATCAATGGCGCGGAAGTTCGGCGGACCCCGAGGATTTGACCGCGTGGGCGATGAACTCCACGGTCTGGGCAGGCACTTCTCCGACCGCAGTGACCTGGTGGCCCTGCACGACCGTGGAAAAGGCAAACCCCGACCCCACCCGCGCAAGCCCCTGCATCGGCGGTTCGGCGGGCGTACTAGGGCCCGGGTCCGCACCGGCGGCCGTGCTGTGCGCACCCGGCGCATCGGCCGGTTGGGCTTCGACGAATACCGACACGGTTGCCAAGCCGTCTGAGTACACCAGATGACTCGCGGGGACGGTCGCCCCCCCGATCGTCTGGGTGCCGGCCACGGTCAAATGAAATCCCGGCGGCAATTCGCTGGCGCGGTACGCCGACAATGCCGGCGACGCATTGTCGCGCGACGGTCCCTGGCGCACCCATCGCATGCCCTCGGTGCGCACCGCCGGCGCGAGATCGCTGTCCGGAATGCTCTCAGGCATGTCCAGCCGCGCGAAGAATATCTGCTCGATCACCTGGCCCCGTGAATCGCAGAGCTGGGTCTTCAGCGGCATCGCCGTCTTTTCATCGAGCCAGAGGCGGTACCCAAACCGGAACTGATCCTTGGGATTCACGGCAATGACTCGCGCCGCCCGTCCGAGGATGTGCGTCGCCGGCAGCGACTCGATTCGATAAAACTCGTTCACGTCCGCGCCGAACTGCGGCAGCGATCCTAAGAACGGGCCGTTATCCGGGCGCGGTTCGACCAGCACCGTATGCTGGTCGGGCAGGTAGCAGGTCAACTCATCGTTATTGCGCACGAACTCCCGCCCCGACCCATCCAGGGACTGCAGCCGCTCGGAGACGCGCCCCGCCCGCACCCAGTGCACGATGCGCATGGTCTCGACGCGTCCCTCGCTCAAATGAAAGAAGGAGAGCGTGATTCATTTTCTGCAGCCAATCGCGCGGGTCGTCGGCGCTTCGGGCGGCCTGCGGCAGCGCCGCCAGCAGGGCGCCGACAGCGGCGCAGGGAATGAGCCAGTTGGCCCGATTGCGCATCGACTGCGTCATGGAGCAACGTGCGCCGCCGCTTCATTGACCGCAGGCGACTGCTGTTCATCGGATTCGATGAGCAAGTCCGCCATTACCCCGCGCTGAGCGAGGCCGGACGAATACTTGCTGTGCGCGAACACATAGTTGGTCAAGCGAGCAGGGAACGTGGCCGCCGGCGCCGCAGGCGACGTCGCCGGCACCGTGTAGGAGATGGCCTCCCGGGGCGCCGGAACTGCGCCGCTCGCCGCGCGAAGGGCGCCCTGGGCAGGGACCGCCGTCTGCGCCGTGAGCGGAACGCCGGGCCGAAGGGTAGGCGCAACCGCCCGCTGCTGCAAGGCGACGACCGCGACGGCCGCCACGCCCGCCGCTACCGCGGCTCCCGCGAACGGACGCCACCACCGGGGTCCGCGGGCGTGCGGGACATGCTCGTTGGCCGGAATCGATTCGCCGTCGATGGCGAGATTGACGCGTCCGGTGAACCCCCGGGTTATGAGGCCGCCGCGGGTCGTGCCGCGAACCGCCTCGCCGATCAAGGCGTAACGGCCGAAGCTCTCGCGCAGCTCCCCGTCACGAGTCAGCCGCTTCAATAGTAGTTCGGTTTCCGAGTTGGGCAGTTCTCCGTCGAGAAATGCCGAGACCTGCTCACGAATTTGTTCGCTCATGTGTCCTCAGGCCGACCAAGGCCGCCATCGAATATGGGTCTTAACTTCTTGTCAATCGCCTCTCGCGCGCGAAAGATTCGCGAACGCACGGTACCCACCGGGCAATCCATGGTTTCCGCGATGTCTTCGTAACTCAATCCCTCCAGCTCCCGAAGGACGATTGCGGTTCGCAGGTCCTCCGGCAAATTTTCGATTGCACGGTTCACGGTGTCGCGAATCTCGTCGGTGAGCAGCAAGCCTTCCGGAGTCTCGGACTCGGCCAGCCGGGCGTGCAGATCGTATTGCTCGGGATCCTGAAGGTCGAGATCGTAATCCATGGGCCGGCGTTTCGTGGCAACCAGGGCGTTCTTGGCGGTGTTGATGGCGATCCGATATAGCCAAGTATAGAACGCACTGTCGCCGCGAAACGACTGCAACGCACGGAAGGCCTTGACGAAAGCCTCCTGTGCGATGTCCTCAGCCTCGGTTGCATCGTGCACGTATCGCATGATCAGCTTCAGCACCTTGTGCTGGTATCGCAGGACCAACAAATCGAACGCCGCGCGCTCGCCGCGCTGGACCCTCTCGACCAGTTTGAGGTCATTTGAGGTCACTGTCTTCAACACTCATGCGTGATCCCAAACCGGCGAGCTCGCAAGCCAGCCTGTCGCGATAGACCGGCCTGCGGCGGAAAAGTTCGACAATTCCCGTGCCGGACCGGCATTAAACGTGACTTTGCGCACAAGATGGGATTCTACGACTTATCATCGGCCGGCGAACGCGCCTCGGCCGGCGAGTGCGCCGTAATTCGCTCGATCAGCGCCGCGAACTCGGGCGGCGGCCGTTCGGACCCCAGGCAATAGGCATAGAGAACGGTGTCCTGGGTCTCCAGCAGCCGCCTGAACGCATCCTGTTCCTGGCTCGACGCGCTGCAGAAGCACTCATCGACATAGCGCGCGAGCAAAACATCCAGCTCCTTCATGCCCCGGCGGCATCGCCAGCGCAGTTTCCCGAGTTCCTGAGTCATCAATGGCGGCGGTGCGCCATCAATTGCTTGATTTCGCCGATGGCCTTCGCGGGATTGAGATCCTTCGGGCAGGCTTCGGTGCAATTCATGATGGTATGGCAGCGATACAGGCGGAACGGATCTTCGAGATAATCGAGGCGCTCGCCGGCCGCCTCATCGCGGCTGTCGACGATCCAGCGATAGGCCGCCAGCAGCGCCGCGGGTCCGAGATATCGTTCGCTGTTCCACCAATAGCTGGGGCAGCTGGTGGAACAGCAGGCGCACAGAATGCACGCCGAAGGCCGATCGACCTTTTCCTGATCTTCCTTGGTCTGCAGGCGCTCGCCGTCGGGCGGTGGCGGCGTGCGGGTCTGCAGCCAGGGCTTGACCGATGCGTACTGGGCATAGAAGTTCGTGAGGTCGGGGATCAAATCCTTGATGACCGGCATGTGCGGCAAGGGATAGATCTTGATGTCATGCTTCACGTCGGCGCACGCACTCACGCAGGCCAGGCCATTCTTGCCGTCGATGTTCATGGCGCACGAGCCGCATATCCCTTCGCGGCATGAGCGCCGGAAGGTCAACGTGGAATCGATCTCATTCTTGATCTTGATCAGGGCATCCAACACCATGGGACCGCAGGCGTCCATGTCGACTTCGTAGCTGTCGAGGCGCGGAGTTTCGTCCAGATCGGGGTCGAACCGGTAGATCTTGAAAACACGGACGTTCTTGGCGCCCGCCGGTGCCTTGAACAGGCGGCCCTCCTTGCGCACCTTGGAATTGGCGGGAAGCGAAAACTCAGCCATCTACCTTGCTCCTCAATAGGTCCGTGCCTTGGGTGGAATTGGCTCGACCTCGTCGGTCAAGGTATTCATATGGACCGGGCGATAATCGAAACGAGTATCGCCCTTGGCGTCCACCCAGCACAGCGTATGCTTCAGCCAATTGTGGTCGTCGCGGTTGGGAAAGTCCTCGCGCGCCTGGGCTCCGCGGCTCTCCTTGCGGTTCTCCGCCGAATGCATGGTGGCGACGGCCTGCCCCAGTAGATTGTCCAGCTCCAGGGTCTCGATGAGATCGCTGTTCCATACCAGCGATCGATCCGTGACTTGGACTTCTGCGAAGGAGGCAAAGACTTCCGCGAGCTTGCGCCTGCCGTCGCCCAAGGATTCGCCGGTGCGAAATACCGCGGCGTCGCTCTGCATGACGCGCTGCATGTTCAAGCGGATGTCGGCCGTGCGCAGTGAGCCCTTCGCGTGCCGCAATTTATCCAGACGGGCCAGCGCGCTGTCGCCGGCGTCGGCTTTGAATGCGCGGTGCGCCGCATCCGGTTTCACCACCCGCGCACAATGCCGCGCCGCTTCGCGGCCGAATACGACCAGATCGAGCAGCGAGTTGGACCCCAAGCGGTTCGCGCCGTGCACCGATACACAGGCCGCTTCGCCCACCGCCATGAGTCCCGGAACGACCGTCTCGCTCCCGGCCACGCGCGAAATAACCTCTCCATGCACGTTGCAGGGGATACCGCCCATGTTGTAGTGCACCGTGGGAAGTACGGGTATGGGGTCTTTATTGACGTCCACTCCGGCGAATATTCGCGCGGTCTCGGCGATACCGGGCAACCGCTCCTTGATGACCGCGGGCCCCAGGTGCTCCAGATGCAGATCAATGTGGTCCTTGAGCGGACCGACGCCGCGTCCCTCGCGAATCTCGACGGTCATCGCGCGGCTGACGACGTCGCGGGACGCGAGGTCCTTGGCGTTCGGCGCATAGCGCTCCATGAATCGCTCGCCGGCGGCATTCGTCAAATATCCGCCCTCGCCGCGCGAACCCTCCGTGATCAAGCAGCCCGCGCCGTAGATGCCCGTGGGATGGAACTGCACGAATTCCATGTCCTGCAGGGGCAAACCTGCGCGCAGCGCCATGCCGCCGCCGTCGCCGGTGCATGTATGGGCGGAAGTGCATGAGAACCACGCGCGGCCGTAACCGCCGGTCGCCACGATGACCATGTGGGCGCGAAATCGATGCAGAGTGCCGTCGGACAGGTCGAGAGCGATCACGCCGCGGCACTCGCCATTCTCCATGATGAGGTCGAGAGCGAAGTACTCGATGAAGAAACTCGCCTCGTGCTTGAGCGATTGCTGATACAAGGTGTGCAGCATGGCGTGGCCGGTGCGGTCCGCGGCGGCACAGGTGCGCTGCGCAATGCCCTTGCCGAAGTGCGTGGTCATGCCGCCGAACGGCCGCTGATAAATGCGGCCGTCCTCGGTGCGCGAAAACGGCACGCCATAGTGCTCGAGTTCGATGACTGCCGCCGGCGCTTCCTTGCACATGAACTCGATGGCATCCTGGTCGCCCAGCCAGTCCGATCCCTTCACGGTGTCGTACATATGCCATCGCCAATCATCGGCGCCCATGTTGCCGAGCGCCGCGGAAATGCCGCCCTGCGCCGCGACCGTATGACTGCGGGTGGGGAATACTTTGGTCAGGCAGGCGGTGGAGAGTCCCGCCTCGGCCAGGCCGAAGGTGGCGCGCAAACCCGCGCCTCCGGCGCCGACGACGACCACATCGTAGGTGTGGTCGATCAATTTGTATTCGCTCATTATCTTCTAAGATCCGAACGCGACGCGCATGATCGCAAAAATGCCCGCGCCGCCGGCCAGCACGTGCGCGAATCGCAGCAACAACAGAGACAGCACCTTCATGCCGGCCGAATGCACGTAGTCCTCGATCACCTCGGTGGTTCCGAGGTAGGAGTGATACGTCAACACGGCCACCGACAGCAGGGCTAAAAAGCCGCTCATGGGAAACGACAGCCACACCCTGACCGTGGCGTAGTCGAGCGCCGGCAGCGACAGCAACGAAAACATGAACCACAGCGTCAACGGGATGAGCGCAACCGCGCTCACCCTTTGCGCCCACCAGTGCCCGGTCCCGTCCTTGGCCGATCCCAATCCCAGCACCCGGCCCAAGGGGCTTTGCAGGCTCATGCTCGGTGGCCCGCCCATATCAAGCCCCAGACACTCAAGGTCAAGGCCATTGAGCCGGCCACCACGAACCAGCCGCTCGCATGCCGCTGCGTGCGCTCGAAGCCGTAGCCCGCATCCCAGAACAGATGGCGCACGCCGTTCAAGAGGTGGTACAGAAAAGCAAACGTCCAACCGACCAGACCGAAGAGTCCCACCGGACTCGCGAACAGCTTCGCGGCCTGGGCATAGGACTCCTCGCCACCGGCCAACGATACCAGCCAGTAACAAAGCGCCGGGAGACCCAACGACAGAGCAAGGCCGGTGAGCCGGTGCAAAATCGACAGACTATTGCCGATCTGCCATTGATAGATGCCCAGATGAGGTGAAGTCGGCCGGGCGCGTGCTGGCATAATCGCTCCTAGCGACCAATGAATGAAGGGCAGAGCATGCTAAAAGTCGATGCAGCGGCCACGCAGCTCCCAATCGCCGAAGCGCGTCGGCTCCGGGCCTTCGCGCCCACCGACCTCGCGCGGCTCGGGCAGGACGGGCGTCGCAACCACGGGCTGGTCCGCCGCGGCGGTTTCAGTCGGTCGAGTCTTTGGGGCCTGATCTTCGGGATTCGGCATCACAGGCGAAAGTTTGCCAGAAATTAGGGTGACATAAGGAATCAATTCGCTCAGGGTTGACACCGGGCTCTCTATCCCCATCTCGTAGGTGATGACCACCGTGGCACAACCCCAATCGGGCCGTCTGCTTCATTTAGGCGCATTGCGACTCACCGGACCTGACTCCTTGAGTTTTTTACAGGGTCAGGTGTCCAACGACACCCGCCGGCTGACCGAGGGCGCTCCGCTATTGGCAGCGTATTCCAGTCCCCAGGGCCGCGTGCTGACCGTGATGCATTTACTGCCGCATTCCACCGGGGTCGTGGCGATTCTGCCTCGCGAACTCGTGCCGCAGACCTCGGAACGGCTGCGCAAATTCGTGCTTCGCGCCAAGGTGCAGATCGAAGACGCCAGCGAGCTCATTCGCGTGTCGGGCCAGCACGGCACGCAGGCACTGCACTCCGCCCATTTGGCCATTCCCCGCTCCGATAAACCTTACGTGGAACAGGACGGCATCGGCGTCGCGCTCGTGAGCGGGGACTCTGACCGCTACTGGGTCATTGGCACTGCGGACAAACTGGCGGAGCACGGCCTCGCCGGCGACAGCCGATATGTCGATCGAATCGAACATGACTGGCGGCTCGCGGACATTCGCGCCGGCCTTCCGCAGATATATCTGGCCACGGGCGAGACCTTCGTGGCCCAGATGCTCAACCTCGATCTCTTGGACGGCATCAGCTTCAGCAAGGGTTGCTATACCGGCCAGGAGATCATCGCCCGCACCCAGCACCTCGGCCGCATCAAGCGGCGCCTGTATCGGCTGCAATTGCCCAGCGGCGATTGGCGCGTCGGCCAACAGGTTCATTTGAGCGACGGCCGTGCCGGGCGCCTGGTCGAGGTAGCTCGAAGCGGCGACGGTTTCGAAGCATTGGCGGTACTCAATGTCGAGCCGGCACTCAATGTAGAGGCGGCGCTCGACGCCCCGATCACAGCCGCCGGATTGCCGCTTCCTTATAAAGTCTAACCGACGCGCGCTATAAATCGATGATTTCAACCGTTTCGGCGTGCAGCGTCTCGTCGAGAAAAATACTCCCCACGCGCGCGAAACGCGCCGCCCCGTCGGTGGCAAGCCAGGAGACGGCGCCGCGTCCGCCCGGTGCCCCGGAGCGGCCATCGAGCCGGCCCAGCACGGCGGCGGCGGTCGTTGCCGCGGAGTCGACGATGCCCACGTGCGGCGGCAGCACTGCGCGTATGGCCGCGGCCAGCGCCGGAAAATGCGTGCATCCCATCACCAAGGTATCGGGTGCGTCGCTCGTCTGAAAAATCGGATCGAGGTAGCGGCGCGCGACCGCCTCGGCGATCGGGCCCTCGGTCCAGCCCTCTTCCGCCATGGAAACGAACAGGGAACACGCCCTGGACGTGACTCGGGCCGATGGACTCAACCGATGAATCGCCGTTTTATAAGCACCCCCGCTGATCGTGCCTTCGGTCGCGATCACCGCAATGTGCTGCGATCGGGACGCTGCCACCGCCGCCTCCGCGCCCGGCTCGATGACGCCGATGACCGGAAGCGCGGGGTGCTGCAGACGCAGGGCGTCAAGCGCGGACGCGGACGCCGTATTGCACGCAACCACGAGAGCGCGAATGCGCCGCTTGATCAGCGCGGCAGCGCACTGCAGGGAATAGCGTACGACGGTTTCCGCGCTCTTGGTGCCGTAAGGGAGCCGCGCGGTATCGCCGAGATAGACGAAGTTCTCGGCGGGCATGGCCGACCTCAGCGCGCGCAGCACGGTCAACCCGCCCACCCCCGAGTCGAACACGCCGATCGGGATTCCGGCCTCGCCGCTTCGGTTCAAAACTCGGGCCGCATGTGAGGGAATAACAGCACATCGCGAATCGAGGGGGAATTCGTGTACAGCATCACCAGCCGGTCCACGCCCAGCCCAAGTCCCGCCGCGGGCGGCATCCCGTACTCCAGTGCGCGCACATAGTCGGCATCGTAGTACATCGCTTCCTCGTCGCCCGCGTCCTTGCGCTCGACCTGGTCCTTGAACCGTTGGGCTTGGTCCTCGGCGTCGTTCAGCTCCGAGAATCCGTTGGCGAGCTCACGTCCGCCGACGAAGAATTCCCATCGGTCCGTGATGAAGCGATCCGCATCATTGCGCCGAGACAACGGCGACACTTCGGCGGGATACGCATACGCGAAGGTGGGCTGCACCAGCGTGTGCTCGCCGGTCCTCTCGAAAATCCCGATTTGCAATTTTCCGGGACCATCCCCGGCTTTATGGGGAATCTTCATGTGATCGCATACCCGCCGCAAATACGAGGCATCGCGCAGCGACATGGGATCCAGATCGGGATTGTTCGCCAGAATGATGTCTTCGATGGATCGGCGCGCGAAGGGCTGCGAAAGATCGATTTCAGTGCCTTGGTAGATGAGCTTGCGCGACCCCACCAAGGTGTCGGCGAGACCTTGAAACAGGGTCTCGATCATCTCCATGAGATCCGTGTAATCGGCATACGCCTGATACAGCTCCAGCATCGTGAACTCGGGGTTGTGCTGCGTCGACACCCCTTCGTTGCGGAAATTTCTGTTGATTTCGTAAACACGGTCGAACCCGCCGACGGTGAGCCGCTTCAGATAGAGTTCCGGCGCGATGCGCAGATACATGTCTACGTCGAGGGCGTTGTGGTGCGTCTTGAAGGGCCGCGCAGCGGCGCCGCCCGGAATGGGGTGCAGCATCGGCGTCTCCACCTCCAGGAATCCGCGCGCATCGAGAAAGGCGCGCAGGTAACGCACGATCCGCGAACGCGTTTCAAACACCCGTCGGCTCTGCTCGTTCATGATCAGATCGACATAGCGGCGCCGATAACGCAATTCCGTATCGGCGATCCCGTGCCATTTATCGGGCAGCGGCCGCAGCGACTTGGTCAACAATGCCAATTTGTGGGCCCTCACCGACAACTCGCCGGTTTTGGTGCGGAACAGCGTTCCCTCGGCGCCGATCACATCGCCGACATCCCAACCCTTGAATCGGTCGTAAGCCTCGCCGAGCGTCTGCTGCTGCAGGAAAATTTGAATCGCGCCGCTCGAGTCTTCGAGCTTGGCAAAACTCGCCTTGCCCATGACCCGCTTGGCGCGCATCCGGCCGGCCACTCTGACGCCAACGGCCGCCGCATCCAGCGCCTCCGCGCTCTTTGCGCCGTAAGCCGTCAAGATATCCCCGGCCAAAGCATCGCGCCGAAAGTCGTTCGGAAACGCGTTGCCGCGCTCGCGCAATTTCGCAAGCTTCGCGCGCCGCTCGGCGATCAAATGATTCTCGTCGTCGTGGCCGCTCTTCTCTTCGGTGTCGTCGCTCATAGTCGATTAATCTATAGACCCTGCTTCAGGCTGGCTTGCATGAATTCGTCGAGCGCTCCGTCGAGCACGGCCGTGGTGTTGCCGATTTCCACCCCGGTGCGCAGATCCTTGATGCGCGACTGATCCAGCACATAGCTGCGGATTTGATTGCCCCAGCTCACGTCGGATTTCGAGTCCTCGAGCACTTTCGCCGCCGCGTTGCGCTTGTTGAACTCGAGCTCGTAGAGCTTGGCTTTCAGCATTTTCATCGCGGTGGAGCGGTTCTTGTGCTGGCTGCGCTCGCCCTGGCAGGCCACCACGATGCCGCTCGGCACGTGAGTGATGCGCACTGCGGACTCGGTCTTGTTCACATGCTGTCCGCCGGCCCCGCTGGAGCGGTAGACATCGGTGCGCAAGTCGGCCGGATTGATCTCGATGTCGATGTCGTCGTCGACTTCCGGCGAGACGAAAACCGAAGCAAACGAGGTGTGCCGCCGATTGCCCGAATCGAACGGGGATTTGCGCACCAGACGATGCACGCCCGTCTCGGTGCGGAGCCATCCATAGGCGTAGTCGCCCACCATGCTGATGGTCGCACCCTTGATTCCGGCCACTTCACCGGCGCTCTGATCGATGATCTCGGTTTTGATGCCATGCGCATCCGCCCATTTCAGATACATGCGCAACAACATGGCCGCCCAGTCCTGAGCCTCGGTGCCGCCGGCACCGGCTTGAATGTCGAGAAACGCATTGTGCGAGTCCATCTTGCCCGGAAACATGCGCTGGAATTCGAGTTGTTCGACCTCCAGGCTCAGGCGGTTGACGTCAGCCTCCACTTCCTGGGTTGCCCGGGCATCCGCCTCATCGGCCGCTAGATCCAGGAGTTGCGATGCATCGCCCAAGGAGCGCTCGAGGCGATCCAGGCCGCCCACGACCTGCTCGAGCTTGGCGCGTTCCTTCCCCAGCTCCTGTGCGCGGTCCGGGTTGTTCCAAATGCCGGGTTGCTCGAGCTCGCGCTCTACTTCCTGCAGCCGCTCGTGTTTGTTGTCGTAATCAAAGATACCTCCTCAAAGAGCCGGTGCGCTCTTCGAGATCTTTGATGAATCGCTTGATTTGATTGAGTTCCATGGTATGGAATCGTAACACATCGCCGGCATTAGAGAGCCCTTGGACTGACCACGATCCCTAGTAAAGCTCGATTTGGCGGCTGTCGCCGATAACACGCTCGAAGTCCAGTCCCAGGGTCGCCAGGACCGGTTCCGCAACGGGTTTCACCTGCTTCGATACATAGTGCTCGCGATCGAGCGGGTGTCGCACATTGTCGAGCGGCTCGGCGCCGGCCGTCGTCATGACATAGCTGATCAGTCGACCGGAAGCCTGGCTGGACTTGCGCGCGGCAGCCACGTGAGGCGGCGTCGTCGCCGTGTACTCGCCGGCGTCCTTGCGCAGGTTCTTGCGATACACCAGCGATGCGTCCAGATCGCCGTTGCGCACTTTCTTCACGATGTCCGCGAGATACTCGTCGACGGATTGGTCGGTGAACAGGCGCTGGTAGAGCTCGCGCTGCACCTGCTTTGCAAGCGCCGTCCAGTCGCGGCGCACGACTTCCATGCCGATGAACTCGACCTCGTCGGCATTCCCGCCGCCGAGCAAACCGACATAGCGCTTGCTCGCGCCGCGCGTGCTGTGCCGGGCGCGCGGCAGAAACAATTTCAGATACAGCTTTTCGAACTCGAGCTCCAGACGGCTGGCGACACCCCAGCGCTCGCCGACATGGCGGCCGAGATCGCCGTTCAGCGCCGCGGCGAGCTCTCCGCCTCGTGCGCGTGCCCTGGCCGGATCGCTGTCGCGCGAATCGACGAACAGACTGTCGGTGTCCCCGTATAGCACCTTGAACCCGGCGGCCTCGAACCATGCCTTCGACCAGAGCAACAGCTCGCGGCCCGTGCCGGTGATGGCGTTGGCCAGTGCCGGGTTGAAAAAGCGGCAAGCCGGCGTGCCAAGCACGCCGTAAAAGGAGTTCATCAGAATTTTGATCGCATTCGATGCCACGTCGTCGCGGGCTTTCTTGGCGGCGTCGCGCCGCGGAAAGAGTTCATCGAGCATGCGCGGCAGGATCGCCGGCGTGCGGGTGAACGCGCCGCCCGCGGTCCGGATGAGATCCGCATCCGGCGCCGGATGCCCCACGTACGACAGCGGATCGATGTTGAAGGTGCGGATGATGCTCGGGTACAAGCTCTTGAAATCGAACACCCAGACGTTGCGGTGCAGACCGGTCACGGGTTCCAGCACATGACCACCCTGCTGGGCGGCATGAACGCGCGAATCGTCGGCGCGCACGCTCGGCGCAACGACGCCCAGCCGCTCGAGCTCGGTCAAGTACAGAAAATCGAAGGATGCGATGCTCGCCGCGACGCGATCGGGGGTCATACCGGTCAGCCGGCTGCGCGCCCACGCGAGTTGCACGAGATTGAGCCGTGCGACGATCTGGAAGGCGAGCCGTGCATCGGTACGCGCATAGAGCGCGAACGCTGCGAGGTCGTGCCGGTAGTTATGGACGATTTCGGAGATCCGGTCATGTACGTCGCCGGCGACGGCCTTCCCCTCGCCGAGGACCTCACGCGCAACGGCGTCGAGCGAATACTCATCCATGCGCACGAACGCTCCGCGCAACAGGTCGATGCCATCCAGCACCAGACGGCCGGGAATCGAAGCCTGGCCGCTGCCGAAATAACCCTCCGCCTTGCGCAGGCGGATCGCACCCGGCTCTCGCCCCAAGGGAAACGGATGGTTCAGGCGCGCCGCGACTCGCTGCAGGACCGTCAAATCGAAATCGATTACATTCCAACCCATCAGCACATCGGGATCGAATTCCCTCACGCGGGCACAGAAAGCATCCAATGCAGCGCGCTCATCGGCGCAGCGCGTGGCACGCTCCGGCATGGGGCGATTGCCGCCCTCGACGATCAGAACTTCGTCAACGCCCGGAGCATACAAGGAAATCGCCAGCAGACCGTCGCCCTTGCCGTCCGTTTCAATATCGAACGACAGCACGCGCGGCTCGACATCGACTTCGGCCGGCCGGAGCGTCGGATTCGAATACACCCGTGCAACGCCATTACCCGGCACCCACTCACCTTCCACTTCACAGCCGCCCTTGATACCGCGATCGATCAAGTAACGCACCGCGAAGCGCACATCAGCCTCGAATGTCTCTATGCCGGCGGCGTGCAATCGGTCGCGTAGCCCGGGAACATCCTGCGGAGTTTCCGTCTCCAGCCGGCAGACCGGAGCCCCCGCGAAACTGCGTTTGTCGGTGGCCTTCGGTTGCGGCGCACGCAGCGCTCGAGCCCGCTCCGCGTCGACCGCGCGCATGTAGAAGTGCGGACGTTGCCCGTCGTCGCGCACCAGGAATGTATCGCCTCCCTCCAGCCCACCATGAATGTGTACGACGGGCCCGCGCTCCCCATTGGGGCCGGAGACCACGCGATAGCTCGCTTGAAGAATGAAACCACATGCCTTGGTCATGCGGTCATTTAAGCACGGTATGATGGGCGATAATAAGTTAACGATCGCCTTTCCCATCGACGTCACCGGACTAGAACGTCGCCCCGCCGAGTAGCTGAAAATACGCTGATTTATCTGCATCGAGCATGGATCGCCGTTGCAAGCGAGCGCCGGCGCGCGGCACCAAGCGCCTGCTATGTGACAGCGGTCGAACTTCCGCCGGATGAGTTGAGAACTGATCGGTCGTCCGCGCACGCTCTCGACTTCACTATGAACATCGGCCCATTTCGTCAGCGGGTGACGAAGCCGCTTGTGTCAAGAGAGCAGTCGTGAAGCAGTCCGAGTGTGCAGACAATGAAAGGGATCATTAATGTTAAGTTCATCGCCAGGCCCGCTGCCTCCAGCGCCGTGGAACGCGAAAGCCCTCACAGTTTCGACCACTGGCGGCAGAAAGCAAGCCGATCGTCAGCTTTGCGCAAGCCTTCCTCGGCAAGGTGGCCTCCCATGAGTCAATCGAATGCCGGAACGAAGCAAACAGGCCGCGCGAGCCGAGGATTCACCCTGATCGAGTTGATGATCACCGTGGGCGTGATTGCCATCCTCGCCGCCATTGCCATCCCGAGCTATCGCCAATACATCATCCGAGGCAATCGCTCGGCTGGCGAATCGGTAATGATGGATATTGCCAATCGTGAACAGCAGTATCTATTGGCCAATCGCTCCTATGCTGACAAGGCCACGCTCACGGCCAACGGTTACACGCTGCCCAGCGACACCAGTCAAAACTATACCTGGGCCGTTGCGGCGGGCGTCGACGCACTTTCGACCGCTCCGATCTTCACGATCACTTTTACGCCCATCAACGGACAGAGCAGCGACGTAACGCTCACGCTGGACAATCAGGGCACCAAAACACCCATCGCGAGCTGGTCGCACTGAGGAGCCCATGTTCATGAATACCCAACGCGGTGCCAGCCTGATCGAAGTGCTTGTGACGATGGTGATCCTCGCTTTCGGTCTGCTCGGTGCGGCCGGATTGCAGGCGCGCTTGCAACTGGCCGACATGGAGGCTTATCAGCGGGCGCAGGCGCTGATTCTCGCGGACGACATTGCAAGCCGGATCGCCACCAACCGCGCCAACGCGGCAGCCTATGTCACCACCGCCGCCACTCCACTCGGTGCCGGCATGCAATGCCCCACGACCGTGCCCCTGTCCACCCGTCAACAGATCGATGCGGCGCAGTGGTGCAATGCCCTGCAAGGCGCGGCGGAAATAATCGGCGGCGGCAGAACGGGCGCGATGCTGGGTGCGCGCGGCTGTGTCGAGGCCCTGCCCAACAGCGAGTACCTGGTAACCGTGGCGTGGCAGGGCGTGGCGCCGATCTCCGCGCCGCCGGCGAGCATTGCGTGCGGCGCGAATCATTATAACGGCGCTGCCGGATCGACCAGCTCCAATTGCACCGCGGACCGCTGCCGCCGCGCCGTTACCACCGTAGTACGCATAGCGACGCTGACGTGACCACCACGACCCCAGAATCGCCGCTGCGCCCCCGCGTGTGGGCGGCCCATCGATCCAGCAGCGGCCTCACGCTGATCGAACTCATGATCGCAATGACCATTTCATTGCTGGTATTGGCCGCGCTCGTCAGCGTCTTCGTCAACATGTCGCGCAGCACGAATGAAATGGCGAAGGCGAACAGCCTGATCGAGAACGGCCGCTTTGCCGTCGAGCTGTTGCAGGACGATCTGGTGCATGCGGGCTACTGGGGTGGGTATGTGCCCCAGTTCGATAACCTGAGTTCCACCGCGGTTCCGGGCGATGCGCCCGCCGCGGCGCCGAACCCGTGCGCGGCATACACCACCTGGGACAGCGCTTACAGAGTCAATATCCTGGGCACTCCCGTGCAAGCTTACGATGCCCTGCCGAACGGCGCCGGATGCCTGGCGCCGCTCGCACAGCGCGCCAATTCGGATGTGCTCGTCATACGCCACGCGGAAAACTGCGTGCCGGGCGTCGGCAATTGCGGCGCGGCCGTCGCCGGCAGGCTCTATCTGCAAGTCTCATCCTGTGCGGCGGAAACGAACGCAGGTACCGCGCAGCTTGCGACCAGCAACACCATCACCCTCTCTGGCTCCGCCTCCGCCGTCCCTAGCGACTATGTCGGACTCCCCATCCGCACGACCGGCGGTACCGGCCTCGGTCAGAGCCGCAGCATCAGTGCTTACAACGGCAGCACCCAGGTTGCCACCGTCAGCACCGCCTGGACGACGATCCCCGACAGTACGACCACCTATTCGCTCGACTACATGCTCGGTACCAATACCTATCCGCTGCATATCAGAAATTGCGTCGGCACCGGGGTTCCTGCGACGCTGCCCATCACCTCGGGTACCGCGGCGGACAAGCGCCGGTGGATGTCCAATATCTATTACATCAGCAATTTCGTGAATCCGGACAATCCGGCCCAGGTCATTCCGACCCTGGTGCGTTCGCAATTCGATCTCGCGGGCGGCACCCTCGCACAGCAAGCACCCGTTCCGATGATCGATGGCATCGAATCTTTCCGGGTTGAACTCGGCATCGACAACGTCAGCAAATCGGGCGCTGCGGTCGATTACACGCAGTCGATCGTGTGGTCGGACCCCAACAACCAGGTCTTGGCAACCAACCGCGGCGACGGCGCGCCGGATGTTTTCGTTCGCTGCACCACCGCGGCCCCCTGCACGGCCGCGCAACTGGCCAACGTAGTCGCCGTGAAAATTTACGTGCTCGCGCGCAGCCGTGATTCGACGCCCGGCTATACCGACACCAAGAGTTACTGCCTCGGCGAGTCGAACCCGGACGGCACCTGCCCCGCCGCGAATCAGATTGCCGCCGCCAACGACAGCTACAAGCGTCATGTCTTCCGCTCCAGCGTACGCCTGGTCAACATTTCCGGCAGGAGGGAAACGCCATGAAGACATCTGCCTCGCCCGGTTCACAGCGCGGCGCCACGCTGATCGTGGGCTTGATCATGCTGGTGCTCATCACCCTGCTGGTCACCAGCGCTTTCACCGTAAGCACTTCCGGCCTCAAGTCGATGGGCAACATGCAAGTTCGTGACGAGGCGATTGCCGCCGGCAACAAGGCCATCGAGCAGGTTCTGAGTTCGCCGTTCACCAACGCACCCACGGGCGAGGTCATCAACGTCGATCTGAACAACGACGGCACGACGGATTATGTGGTCACCTTCAATACACCCACCTGCGTCAGTGCCTCGGCAATCACCGGTACGAGCGTGGCGCCCAGCAGCATCTCACTGGGTTCTACATTCAACCCGTCGACGAGCAATCTGTACGAGACCGTATGGGATCTCGATGCGAACGTCACCGACCCCAACGGGAGCGGCGCCTCGGTTCGGATGCACCAAGGCGTACGCGTATTGTTGACACAAACCCTATACAGCGCAGTGTGCAGCTAAAACGGCAATAACCCAGAGTCCCCTATGAAAATCGCTTACACCAAGTACGTACTGGCAACGGCTTTACTGATGTGCAACTGCGCAGCGCGCGCAGAAGACATCGACTTGTTCGTCAACAGCCCCGCCAGCTCGCAATTGCCCAACGTGCTGTTCATCGTGGACAACACCGCCAACTGGACGCAGGCTTTCACCAACGAAATATCGGCCCTCGTCAACACCTTCAACGGCTTGCCCGTAAATTCCGACGGCACCGCGAAATTCAATGTGGGCGTGATGTTCGCCGACGAAACCGGCAATCCCAACAACAGTACCAAGGGCGGGTACGTGCGCGCGGCCATCCGTCCCATGACCGCCGCCAACAAGGCCAAGTATGCGGCCATGATCCAGGCCCTGGACGTAGGCAAGGACAAGGGCAACGCCGGCGCGGCCAGCCTGGTCATGGCCGAGGCGTACCGCTACTTTTCCGCGGGATTGGCCTACGCCGGCAATTACAAAGTAAAGGCAGATTACACCGGCAATACGGGTGTGACCTGGCCCAGCAGCTCCTATACCGCGGCTGACCTGACCGCGATGAAGGCGATCTACGCACTGCCGGGCAATGCGCTGAGCTCGCTGACCGCCGCCAGCTACAATTCACCGATCGGCTCCGGCTGCTCGAAGAACTTCATCATCTACCTCAGCAACGGCGCATCTCAGGACAATAACACCGTCATCACGCAGGCGACCTCCATGCTGAGTGCGGCGGGCGGCGACATCACGGCGATCCCGATTTCACCCAGCGGCTCACAGGGCAACGTCAGCGACGAATGGGCGCGCTTCATGTTCGCGAGCAGCCTCGGCATCGTCACCTACACCATCGATGTCAATCCGGCCACGACGGGCCAAGGGCCCGGCTGGACCGCCCTATTGAAGAGCATGTCCAGCGTCAGTTCCGGAGGATATGCCGCGGTGAGCTCGAGCACGGGTTCCGGACAGCAGATCAGCGATGCGCTCAACAAGGATTTTTCCGAGATCCAGGCGGTGAACAGCGTGTTCGCGTCGGTCAGTCTGCCCGTCAGCGTCAATGCCCAAGGCACTTATCTCGATCAAGTATACATAGGCATGTTCCGGCCGGATTCGGGTGCCCTTCCGCGCTGGACCGGCAATCTCAAGCAATACAAACTGGGCCAGATCAGCGGCGCACTCAAGCTGGAGGATGCCGATTCGAGTGCCGCCATCAACAACAACACCGGCTTCATTACCGAATGCGCACGCAGCTTCTGGACGCTGCCCTATCAACCATTGCCCGCCGTGCCGGATAATTACTGGCTTTTCAGGCCACAGGGCGGTTGTATTTCGCCCATTGCCTCTCAACCGGACCTCTATCGGAACTCCAATTCCCCCGACGGCAATGTCGTGGAAAAAGGCGCGCAAGCCTACGTGCTGCGGGGCGTGCCCACGACCACGCCCACGCGCATCCTCAAGACATGCTTGCCGACTGTTGCGCCGACTTTTGCGGCCTGCACGACTCTGTCGGATTTCAACACGAGCAACGGCGCGATCACCCGGGCTTTGCTGGGCGCCTCGAGCACCAACGAACTGACCACGTTGATTCAATGGGCGTACGGTTTGGATACCGACGACGAAAACGATAACGGCATCACCGCAACCACGAACCCGGCGGAAATGCGGCCGTCCATACACGGCGACGTGGTGCACTCGCGGCCCGTGGCGATCAACTTCGGGACCGACCTGTTGCCCAAAGTGGTGGTGTTCTACGGCGGCAACGATGGGGTATTGCGCGCCATCAACGGCAACCGCAGCACCAGTATCAGCACCGTGAACCCCACCGCCGTGACGCCGCCCGGCGGCGAGCTCTGGGCGTTCCTGCCGCCGGAATTCTACGGCAGCATCAAGCGCCTTCATGATGACACCACGCAAATCAGCTTCCCCAACTTGCCGGCCAACACCAGCCCGACGCCGCTGCCCAAGCCCTATGGCATGGACGGACCCATCACCGCCTACAAGGACAGCAGCCACGCGTGGATCTACGCCACCATGCGGCGTGGCGGACGCGCGCTCTATGCCTTCGATGTGAATCCCACCAATCCCAGCGCCATTACGCTGAAATGGAAGCTCGGTTGCCCCAACAACTTCCCCGTCAGCGGCACCCTGGACGATGGATGCACCACCGGCTTCGCCGGCATGGGCCAAACCTGGTCCTCGGCAAAGACCTTGTTTGCTCCCGGCTATTTTTCCGGCACCTCGCCGCTCATCATCATGGGCGGCGGCTATGACACCTGCGAAGATGCCAGCCCGAACACCTGCACCTCATCGAGCAAGGGCCACGAAATCTACGTATTGGACGCCGACACCGGCACCTTGCAAGCCACCCTGGGCACCGACCGCAGCGTGATCGCAGATGTGGTCGTCGTGCCGGACAGCAGCACCGGACTCGCGAAGTATGCCTATGCGGTGGATCTGGGGGGGAACATCTATCGCGTGGACATCGGGACAAATAGCCCGGCCAACTGGGGGATCACGAAGATTGCTTCGCTGGGATGCGACACCACCGCAAGCTGTTCGAACAACCGGAAGTTCATGTTCGCGCCGGATATCGTCTCGGACAACGGTGCGTATGACCTGCTGCTCGGCTCCGGCGACCGTGAGAAGCCCCTCTCCACCAGCGGCATCAGCAATTACTTTTTCATGGTGAAGGACAAGCCGACCGACGGCACCTGGCTCTCTACCGAGAACAGCAATTGCGGCGCCTACGTGCTTTGCTTGGCCTCCTTGGTCGCCATTACCAGCTCCACTCCGACCACGGCGACTTTGACCGCCAAGAAGGGCTGGTACCTCGCGCTCAATACCAATGAGCAAGTGGTGACCTCGGCCATCACGATATTCGGCGTCGTCACGTTCAGCACGCATCAGCCGACCCCGGCCCAGGCAGGCGTGTGCACGTCCAACCTGGGTACGGCGCGGGTGTACAACATTTCCTATGCCAACGCCGCGAGCGAGAACGGCACGTCGCAACGCTTCGACGTTCTACCCCCCAACATCGGCTTGCCGCCATCGCCCGTTGCGGGCATGGTCGCTCTGGATAATGGAGTGATCGTTCCCTTCTGTATCGGCTGCAGTAAGACATCGCCGCTCGAAGGTTCGCAACCGACGGTGCCGGCCGGCACGACCTTGAGCCAGCCCAAAGGACGGGTGTACTGGTACATCCAGCGTCAATGAGAACGGCCCGCATGCACACCCATACGCCAAGCAATCGTGGATTCACGCTCATCGAAATGATGATCACCATCACGGTAGCGGCGATGCTGTTGATGATTGCCGTGCCCTCGTTCAGAAACGCCAGCCTCAGCAGTCAGCTCCGCTCGGCCGCCAGTGACTTCATCGCCAGCTCCAACCTTGCGCGCAGCGAGGCCATCAAGCGCGGCAGCGCAGTCACCCTGTGCGTGTCGGCGGACGGATCGACCTGTGCCGCCGGTGGTTGGGAACAAGGCTGGATCGTGCTCAGCGGCACGACCGTGTTGCAGCATGAGTATGCGGCGCCGAGCGGGTTCAAGTTGAGTGCGACTGGCAATGTCGCCACCCTCAGTTTTCAACCAATCGGGGTAGGCGCAACCCCGGCTACGTTGACCGTGTGCCGGGCGACACCCACCGTGGGCGCAGAGGAGCGCGTCGTGACCATCGACGCCACCGGCCGCGCCTGGGTGCAAATCACGAGGAACGGGGCCTGTTCGTAGGCGGAGCCCCTCGCCGCTGATTTCGATGGCGAGCGCATCAGCGCTTGCATTGCCGTCTGACCCGGCCCAAGGAATTCCCTTCGGGCCGGGGAATCTCATCGTACGGCGGCGTCGAGGAAGTCCTCGGGCGAGAATTAAAGGGAATGGAACGGCGTAGATTTTACAATAAGGCGATGTCGAGAAAATCGTTTTATATTATTGTTAAATAATGATTTGTCGCACTCCGAAGACATTGTAAATCAATTGCCGGCCGTCGGATAATTACAGCCATCTGCGCATATTTGTTTCGCGCACGCTCGACGTACAGAGGAGAACTCACCATGAATCGGCAAACTGGTATTCCGGGAATCTTAGGATTGGTTGCGGTAAGTGTGTTCGCTCTGGCCGCGTGCGGCGGCGGCTCCGGGGGTTCGGGTAAAATGACCCTGGCGGTCGGCGATGCCCCCGTCGACGGTGCCCAAGCGGTGGTCGTGAAGTTTACCGGTGTTGAACTTACCGCCAACAGTGGCAGCCCCGTTGATATTACTTTCGCAACACCCAAAACCATCGATCTGCTCACCCAGAGCGGCACCGCGTCGGCGGTGCTGTTCAGCCAACCGATTCGCGCGGGCGACTACGGGCAGGTTCGCTTGATGGTGGTAGCCGATGGCAATCCGAGCAATTCCTACGTCACGCTCTCCGACGGAACGGTGCACGGATTGCAGGTGCCGAGCGGCTCCGAAACCGGCTTGAAGCTCGTTTCCGGCTTCACCGTCCCGAGCAGCGGCGTTGTGGACTACACCATCGATTTCGACCTGCGCAAGGCCATCACGTGTCCGCCCGGAATGGCGCCGGCCTGCATTCTCAAGCCTGCGGAGCGCTTGGTCGATAACACCACCGTCGGCAATATTCAGGGACAAGTCAGCGCCACGCTGATAGCCGCGAACGCCGGCTGCACGCCGGGCGTCTATCTGTACGATGGCACGGTAACCGCGCCGGAAGATATGAATAGCGTGGCTCCCACCACCGATGCCAATCAGCCGTTGGCTTCCGCGGCCCCGGTCGCCACTTCCCAACCACCGTATTACTACCAGTTTACGTTTCTGCCGCCCGGCTCGTACACGGTGGCTTTTACTTGCCAGGCCGCCCTGGACAACCCCAATCAGGCGGACACTGCCGTGAAGTTCACTCTCACGCCGGTCAAGACGGGGAATCAGACGACGACAGTTGATATCCCGTGATCTCGCTCTGAGCTTGCTGTCCGATCAAGACCGGAATCACCGTCGTGGCCAAAGAGGCTACGACGGTGATATCAGGTGACCTCGTTAAATAGTTACTGTCCGATCATGCTCATGAAAGCGCTGCCGGGGGTGCCCAGACCTGTCACGTTATCCCAGCCGGGTGCCGTGTGCTGCGTCGGCGAGCCCGAATAGTCGTCGAACGTGCGCAGACG
>WNFJ01273574.1_pt1 | contig 25407 bp, 22 predicted proteins | sample 5400461 | NCBI WGS metagenome assembly WNFJ01 (sample SAMN13153349, study PRJNA577476) | soil metagenome | isolation source: 115 cm saprolite on Douglas fir-dominated hillslope | place: USA:California | collected 2013-09-17
CAGCGTGCATTTTTTTCTTGACTTCGTTTTTCATTAACTCTATACAATCAATAAGTTGCAACAAAACATTCGTTGCAGATTTTTCCATGAAAAATGGAAGGGAGAATAGAAACAATGGCAACCAAGAAAAAGGCAAAGAAGAAAAAGAAGCATTAAGAAGTCAGTAAGAGAAAGAAAAAGGGGGACGCCGAAAGCGTCCCCTAAGTTTTTGCGCGGAGTGTCATGGCGGCGCTCAATCCAGAGGGTGCTCTCCACGCGTCGCAAGGTTGCGGGCAACTTTCGGAAGCTGCTTTTCCCGCGCGGGACATAATCCGCGAAATGCGCAAAAGGTGCAGTGATAGCCAAGTTTGGGATTGAAGTTCCCGGCACTGATGTGTTGCGCCGCCCCATGCACTCGCTCCCGCGCCTGCTCCAACTGAAAGTCGGTCCGCCGGGAGGTAACTTCGACGTTGCCTTCGAGATTGTGAAAGACCACTTCGCCGACGCGGTATCCCCACTTCTCGCGCGCCGCGATCGCATAGATCGAGAGTTGCAGGCTCTCATCTGCATCTTCCTGCGGTCGCGCCTTGCCGGTTTTGTAGTCTACGATGGTCACCGTCCCATCGGCGGCGCGATCCATTCTGTCGATTCTTCCCGCAACCTTGGTCCCGCCCATCTGCACGTCGAACCATTCTTCCGTGTGCAGAACTTCTGGAGAAGGACGTGCGTGAGTGCCTTCCAGGAAATTCCGTAACTGCGCCACTCCCTGCTTCAGGTACAAATCCCGCTGATATTCATCCTGAATCTTCGAAGCGGCCAGATCGTCACGAAACAGTTCGATCAAATCATCTTCTGTTTTTGGCCGACCGAGACGCACGGAATCGTAATAAGTTCTAAGCACGCGATGCACAGCCGCACCATACTGGAGGGCCGCGTGAAGCTGCCGCGAAAGCTTCCACTCGCGTTCAAATTTGAACTGCAAGGGACAAGTCTCGTAGGTCTCCACCGCCGAGGCGCTTAAACGCGCGTCCAGTCCTTCGATCGCGGGCAGCGCTAGCCAAGCCGCCAATCTGGAGCCTTCCGGGTAACCTTCATCCGCTGCCGCGGCAATCTCGATCAACTCGGGTTGCGAAGGAAGCGCCACGCGCGGTCTCAGCCAGGACTGCAATCCTGGGTTTGTGATCGTTTCGCGCATGTAGCCCGCCGGGGTTTTGTCGCGCCCGATTCCCTGCTTGCCATAGATGCGCAGCGAATCTTTGGCCCGCGTCATCGCCACGTAGAACAGGCGGCGCTCTTCCTGGTCGTGCAGGGTCTTGTCATCGCCCACCGCAGCCGAATCCGGATCGCGCAAGTCTCCGGGAAACTCCACCAGGCTTTCCCGGTAACCGGTGGGGAACGAACCGCTGGTCGCGCGCAGAATGAAGACATGAGAAAACTCGAGACCTTTGGCGCCGTGCACAGTCATGAGCCGAACGGCGTCTTCATCCGGTTTCGAAGCGATGGGAATCACTCCGCCCGCCTCGCGAAAATAATTCAGGTACTCGATCCATTCGCCTAGTTCGCCGGTTTCGGTGGTTGCCTTGTTCTCCCAGTCACTGGCGAACTTCAGGGCGGCCTGCACCGCGGCGGTTGATGGGTCAAGTCCGAATTGTTTTCCAATCAGCTGCAGGGCAGATCGAGTCTTGGCTTGCTTGCGGATGACTTCATCGCGGGCCCGGCGCACGCACTCTAGTACGGCACCACCTCCGGCAACTGTGTCCAGCACCGAGGCAAGTGTAACCGCCGCTCCTTCCTTAGACTCTTGCGCAATCGAGCGCAGCGCGGTTCGCAGTTGTTCCGGATCGACGTCGAATTGCGGCAGCGCCGCCGCTCGAAAAAGACTGGCATCGGATCCAAGGTCGACCGCGACGGCTACGCAGGCGAACAAATCCCGCACCTCGGGCGTGTCGCTCACATCCATATTCTCGATGGAGAACGGAATTTCATGCCCGGCCAGCTCCTGAACAACCTCATCGCGCTGGATGTGAGAACGGTAAAGGATGCCGAAGTCTCTCCACTTGCATCGCGAATGCGTCTTTATTTCCTCGATGATGCGTACCACGTCAGGGGCCTCCGCATCTTTGCCCTTAAATGAAATTGCTTCCACGGGGACCGTGAGCATCGGTTTTCCTTTTTTTCTTGCCTCTTCTTCCCGCGCCGACTGAAGAGGAGTGCGCCGATAGGCAAGGGCTCCGGACTCCTTCGCGGCAAATACCGGGGGGTTTTTGTCGACCACGGCAAAGGCGCATTGCAGAATCGGAGTGACCGATCGCCGGTTCTTGCCCAGCACGACCAGTTTGGTCTGGGGAAAGTTCCGAAGAAACAAATGGAACGCGGCGCTGGAAGCCCCGCGAAAGCGGTAGATAGCCTGATCGGGATCGCCAACGCCGAAAACGTTCGCTTCGGTTCCCGCGAGGGTGGACAGAATCTTGATCTGTGCGAAGTTGGCGTCCTGAAATTCGTCCACAAGAATAAAGGGGAAGCGGGCTCGCTCCTCCGCCAGTAGATTTTCGTCGCTGGTCAACAAATCGTGGGCGCGCGTAATCATGTGGCCGAACGTGCCCAGATTCTTTTCGCGAAGCCAGACCTCTGTGGTGGCAAATACCCGGGAAATTTCCTGGCAGCGTCCTATCACCTCGTCGTCGCTCAGTTGGTCCCTGGACTTCGCAACCCGCGGAACCGGTAATTCGCCCCGCTCCAGACACGCAACGTACGCGGCATACTTTTCCGGCGTTACCAGTTCGTCGTGACAGCGGCTGAGGAAGCTCAGCAAATCGTTCAGAAACTGTCCTACATTCGCCGCCCGGACGTAGTGTTCCAGACGAAGTTCGTGAATTCTCTTGCGGAGAAAAATCCAGAGATCTTTGTCATCGAGGACGCCAAAGTCTTTTCCGGCGCGCTTGAGCAGGCCGAGGCAGTAATCGTGGAATGTTGCGGATTGAATTTGTTTGCCGAGGAGTGTGCGCACGCGGTCACGCATTTCTCCGGCGGCAGCTACCGTGTAGGTGAGGGCGAGTATTTCTTCTGGCTTGGCATGCCCTTGCTGAACAAGGCGGGCGATGCGGTGGATCAGGACCGAGGTTTTCCCGGTGCCCGCGCCCGCCACCACCAGCATCGGCCCGTGAGCATGCGCGATGGCTTCCTGCTGGCGATCGTCGGGAATGAATGGTGCGGCTTGAAATTTCGATTTGGAGACAGCCATTGCGGCTCAGAATACCACCATGCTGGGGAGCGAACGGGGAAATGAAATCCTTCAGAAAGCCTGGAGTGAGGAGATGGCGGAAGCGACAACCGCGGTAGCAGCGATGGCGGCCGTCTCAGCGCGGAGAATCGTATTGCCGAGCGAAGCCGTAACCCATCCGGCTTGCCGGAACGATTGCAACTCGTCGTCGGTCCAGCCGCCTTCGGGGCCGACAGCCAGAGTAATTCCGCCGCTGGCCGCATCCGGTTTCACAATATCGAGAAGCAGAGTTCGATCTTCCGATTCCGCCAGAACGATCCGCAGGGCATCGGAAACATCCAACGCGTCTGCAAGCTTGAGCGGCGCCACGATCTCCGGCGGGACAAAGCGGCGCGACTGCTCCGCCGCTTGCCGGGCAATACGCAGCCAGCGTTCGCTCCGCTTTGTCGAAGCCTCCGCCAGGTGGGAATCGGTCCGCCGTGCGATTACAGGAACAATACGCGCCACGCCGAGTTCCGTACACTTCTCAATCGCCCACTCCATGCGGTCGAACTTGAAGATGGCGAGAAGCAGCGTGATCTGGACCACATCCGCCGTGGAAATCTCTTCGCCCAACTCAAACTCGACGCGGCCGCCGCTTATAGAATCGATTCGTCCGCGGCGCACCGCTTCTCCGGTGGAGATGTCGAAATCTTGTCCCACCCGAGCCCGCAGCACATGCGCCAGATGATCCGCATGCTCGCCGATGAGGGCAGCGCGGTTACCGGAGACCTCGTCGGCAATCCAACGTCGGCGTGTCATGAAAATGGGAGTCGCAGCGCCTGAAGGCGCGATCGGGAATACGACGATGCGATATGCCTAAAGGCATATCCTGATACGAACCCTGGTTTGCGAATCTTAAATACGAATCTTTAGATGCGAATCTTGGATACCAATCTTTCGTTCTGCCGCGGTCGCCGCTACCCGAAAATGTCCTTCACTTTGCCCATGAGCGCCCGCATCATAGGCTGATTGTCCACTCTCGCCGTGGTCTCCAATTCCTGCAACAGCTCTTTCTGGCGTTTGGTCAACTTGGACGGAATCTGCACCCGCACGTCAACATAGAGATCTCCTTTGCCGTGCCCATTGAGCACCGGTATTCCCTTGTTGCGGATGCGGAACGTAGTGCCGGGCTGAGTTCCATCCGGAATCTTAAGCATATGCTCGCCTTCCAGTGTGGGCACGCGAATCTCCGTGCCCATCGCGGCTTGCGTCACAGATAGCGGCACAGTGCAATGCAGATCATTCCCTTCCCGCTCAAAAAACGGATGCTCCTTCACGTGGAGCACGACATAAAGATCCCCAGCCGGTCCTCCGAAAGGCCCGGCTTCTCCGCCCCCCGTGAATCGGATTCGCGTACCGTCTTCCACGCCCGCCGGAATCTTCGCGTCGACGGAACGTTGGCGGAGAATCCGCCCGTCGCCTTTGCATTTCAGACATGGATCGGTTATCACGGTCCCCGATCCCTGGCATGCGGGACAAGTTCGCGCGATGCTGAAAAAGCCCTGCTGGTAGCGCACCTGGCCTCGTCCGGCACACGAACGGCAAGTCGTAGGCCCTTTGCCTGGCGCCGTTCCCGAGCCGTGACACTCCTCGCATGCCTCGTGACGGCGCACCATCACACGCGTCTCGGTGCCGAAGGCGGCTTCTTCGAACTCAATGGTCAGGTCCTCGCGCAAATCCGCGCCACGCTGAACCCGGCTGCGGCGTCGGCCTCCGCCCCCAAACGCATCTCCAAAGCCGAAGAACTCGCCAAAAATATCGCCCAAGTCCTGAAACGCAGTCGCATCAAAACCTACGCCCCCACCAGTCGCATTACCGACTCCCGCGTGACCATAGCGGTCGTAGAGCGATCGCTTCTCCGAGTCGGCCAGGATCGCGTAGGCCTCAGTGACTTCCTTAAACCGCTCCTCCGCATCCGGATTGTTTGGGTTGCGATCCGGATGGTATTGCATGGCGAGCTTCCGGTATGCACTCTTTAATTCCTGATCGCTGACCGTGCGGCTTACCGCCAATACCTCGTAATAATCGCGTTTTGCGTTTGTGGCCAGAATAAACTGCCTTTCCTGGTTAGAAAAATTAGTTAGAGAAATTATGAGGAGAACGCATATCTGTTGGAATTACTTGCCAGGATTTCTGGCTACTTTCACCATCGCAGGCCGCAGCAGGCGATCCTTGAACTTGTAACCGCGCTGCAACTCCTCCACCACGTGATGATCCGGCGCGTCGGTGGTTTCCACCATTTCGATGGCCTCGTGATAACGGGGATCGAAAGGTTCGCCCTTCGACACGATCGCGTTCACCGAAAGTTTGGAGAGTGCAGCCTGCAGTTGCTTGTAAATCAACTCAACCCCGGCGCGGAACTCGGCGGCGTCCGATTTAACCTGCAGCGCCCGCTCCAGGCTGTCTACCACGGGCAAAAGAGATTTGATGGCGTCCGCGGTAGCGTAATCGCGAAATTCCTGCTGCTCTTTGCCGGCACGCCGCCGGGCGTTTTCAAACTCTGCCTGCGCCCGGCTGAGCCGGTCGAGCAATGAGTCGCGCTCCGCCTTCAGCTTCTGCAACTCCGATTCCGGGACGGACGCTTCCCCGCTCCCCGCCGTCGCGGCGCTGCTTTCATCGCCGTCGCCGGAAGCCGCGGGCAACTCATGCTCCAGGTCCAACGCGGATTTTTCTACCTCTGATCTACCGTTCCCTTTGCCCATAAACAACTGTGTCTACTCCGATTCGTTCAGAATTTTGTCGAAGAGGCGCGCGATGTAAGACACCGCGGTCATCGTATGCTGATAGTCCATGCGCGTCGGACCGATCACTGCCAGCGAACCAAACATGTCCTTTCCCGACCGCGCCGGCGCCCCGATCAGGACGAAATTCTGCATCGACGGCAGCGCGTCATCCAGCCCGATCACTACCCGCACCGCCTCCTGCTTCACGTCGAGATAGGCTCCGAGAAGTTTTGCGACCTTTTCTTTCTCCTCCAGCGTCTTCATGATTTCGTGCAGACGCTTATGGTCTTCCTCACCCGTCACCAGGTTAGCTGCTCCGTCTACGAAAACTACCTGCTCACCGGTTTCTCCCGCGAGTGCGCCTTGCTTGTAGAGTTGCTCAATGGAGTGCATCATCCGGTCGTATTCGCTGCGCTCCTGCTCAATCCGCCGGGAGAGTTCGGCACGCATCGATTCCATTGTCCAACCGCGAAAATTCTCGTTGATGTATCGCGCGGCCAGGTCCAACTCCCCTTGCGGCAAATCGAGCCTCAGCACCCGGTCGCGCACCAGCCCGGAACGCGTCACCAACACCGCCAGCACTTTCTGATCGCCCAAGCGCGAGAAGTACACATGTTCCAAAGCGTTCTTGGCCCCGCTGGTTGCCACGGTGACGCCCACGTTCCGCGAAATCAGCGACAGAACATGCGAGGTGCGCTCCATGAACTCCTGCACATCGGTTATGCCGGCCAGCGAATCGGAAATCATGTTCTCTTCTTGCGGGGCCAGCTTCGCCGTACCACTGATCTGTTCCACGTAATACCGATAGGCGTCGGTGGTCGGCACGCGTCCTGAGGAGGTATGGCGCTGCTCCAGAAATCCCGCGTCCGACAGGTCGGCCATCACGTTACGAATCGTAGCCGCACTCAGGCCTTCGCGGTTGGAGCGCGACAGGGTGCGCGAACCAACGGGCTCGCCCGTGGAAATAAAAGTCTCCACAATGGCCGTCAGAACTTCGCGTTCCCGCTTGCCGATATTGGGGTCAGATGGCATTTAGACTCTAGGAATTTCAGCGGTCTACAGCGACACTACTTCGTTTCGGTTCCCGCTCTCTTCGCCAGCAAATTATTTTCAGCTAACTATCTTAGATGCAGAAACTTAGCCCAGCGACGCAGACACCGCTCCCTGCTGGGATTCTAGGAACGGTCCAGCATCCTGTCAAGGACCGGAGGGTTACCTCAACTATCTCACCTTGAGTATCTGACTGGATTCCTTCGCGCTCTCCGCGGCGTTTCTCCCATACCTCCGCGATTTAGGATCTTGCGGAACCTCTGGCGCATCTTTCCCTGCGCCACAATCCCCGGGTATCCTCAACACGCATGCAGAATCGTTTGCGATGAAATCCAAACCTCATATTGCGATTATCGGAGCCGGCGCCTTCGGCGGATGGACTGCTCTTCACCTCATTGAACGCGGAAGCCGCGTCACGCTGCTCGACGCCTGGGGCCCGGGAAACTCGCGTGCGTCTTCGGGCGGTGAAACCCGCATCATGCGCGGCACCTACGGCCCCGACCAACCCTACACCGAAACCGCTGCACGCGCGCTCAAGCTCTGGCAGAAATACGAGCGGCGCTGGAAACAACAGTTTCTGCATCGCACGGGCGTTCTGTGGATGGTCAGCAGCCGCGACGACGCCTTCGAGAGCGGCTCGCTAAAACCTCTTCGCCAAGCTGGGATTAAGTTTCAGGAATTGTCTACGGCACAGATGAAGAAACGCTGGCCGCAGGTGAATTTCTCTGATGTTCATTGGGGAATCTACGAACCCGAATGCGGATATCTTGATGCACGCGCCAGTTGCGAAGGGGTGGTGGACGCATTTGTTGAACAGGGCGGCGTTTACCGGCAGTTAGCGGTCTTGACGGATGGTCTCGAAACCTCGCCTCTTCGGAGCCTGAGCCTTTCCGATAACTCGCAGCTCAAAGCCGATCACTATGTATTTGCCTGCGGACCGTGGCTGGGCAAGCTATTCCCTGAAACTCTGGGCGGCATCGTCCATCCAACCAAGCAGGACATCTTTTTCTTCGGGCCTCCGGCCGGAGATTCGCGCTTCACCAACGCGCATCTTCCCGTCTGGGGCGATCACGGCGACCGTTTCTTCTACGGCATCCCAGGAAAGGACCGCCGCGGATTTAAGGTGGCCGATGACACGCGCGGCGTCGACTTCGATCCCACCGACGGCGAACGAGTCGTCAGCCAGGCTACGCTAAAGCGCGTTCGCGAATATGTCGCCTTCCGATTTCCAGCGATGAAAGATGCCCCGCTGGTCGAGACGCGCGTCTGCCAGTATGAGCAGACTCGCGACAGCCATTTCATTCTGGATCGCCATCCCCAAATGGACAACGTCTGGCTGCTAGGGGGCGGATCCGGCCACGGCTTCAAGCACGGCCCCGCTCTCGGGGAAATGATGACTGATTTAATTATGAAGGATGGTGAACCCAGCTCCATTTGGCGCCTAGCGCGGTTCTCAAAACGACGAACAATCTGAATACAGAGGATTAAGCGCCTTACCCTGTGTTCCCCTGTGTCCTCCGTGTTAAAGGTTTAGTTACTGAATCTGAATCACACTAGCCGATTCACCCGCTTTAATCTCTCCTACCCGCGCCGCCACCTTCCGCGCAAACGCAAAGATCGACTTGGCATGCGGCGAATTCTCGCCCTCTAACACGACCGGCTTTCCGCCGTCCCCGGATTTGCGCACCTCGGAGTCAAGTTCAATATTCCCCAGAAACGGCACAGTAAATTGCTGCGCCATCCTCTCCGCTCCGCCGCGCGAAAAAATATCGATCTCGTGATTGCAGTGCGGACACACGAAATAGCTCATGTTCTCGACCACGCCCACAATATCCACTTTCATCTGGCGGAACATTTCGATCGCCTTGCGCGCGTCCTGCAAAGAAACATCCGACGGAGTCGAGACCACCACTGCGCCGGTGAGCGGCACCGACTGCACCAGCGACAACGCAATGTCCCCCGTCCCCGGCGGCAGGTCGATGATCATGTAGTCGAGTTTTCCCCACTCCACCATTCCCAGGAACTGCTTCACAATCTGGTGCAGCATGGGCCCGCGCCAGATGACGGGCTTGTCCCCCGGATTGAGAAATCCCACCGAGATAACTTTTACGCCAAAGGCTTCCAGGGGCTCGATGCGGTTTTCGCCTGCCATCTTCGGCTGCCCACTCATGCCCAGCATCAGCGGGACGTTGGGCCCATAGACATCCGCATCAAGCAGCCCGACTTTATGACCTATCTTCGCCAGAGCCACCGCCAGATTAACCGACAGGGTGGTTTTTCCCACGCCACCCTTGCCGGAACCAACGGCAATGATGGCATCAACTCCCGGCAACGGTTGCGGCCCCGGCGCGGCCTGCCCGGGATGAGACGGCATATGTGCGCTCAAGAGATCACACTCCAAAGAATAAAGTCTGGATGGATGAGACTTTACAAATTATACAGGGAACAACAGGTGAGCCGAACTACTTGGCGCTCTCCGCGGCACTTCTTCGCGAACTCCGCGATTGTGCTTTAACGGCTGAAAAGCTTGAATCGCGGGGTTCGCTGAGAACGTCCGCGGAGGACTCAGAGATGGCCCAGTAAATCCACAAGGCGCAAGAGATAGACTCTCGATTCTACGAAACGCCGGATGTGGCGCCCGTCACGTGCAGTTCGTGGATTACCGCTTTGCTTTGCGCCGCCGCTCGAGTTCAGCCCGGCGGACCTCGCGCCTGCGCCCCGCATCGTTATAGCGCCGCTGCTGATCTTCGGTCTCGGGAATCACCGCCGGAACTTTCAAGTGGTTTCCCTGGGCGTCGATGGACACAAACGTCAGGTAAGCCGACGCCACATGCTGCGCCGTATCGGCGATATAGTTCTCCACGAAAATCTTCACGCCGGTTTCCATCGAGGTTTGAAACACCCGGTTCACAGATGATCGGAGAATTACCAGATCCCCCCCCCGTACCGGCACCAAAAAATCAATGTGATCCACCGAAGCCGTCACTACGTGACTCCGCGAGTGTCGGTGAGCGGCCATTGCGCCCGCCAAATCGATCCAATGCATCAACCGGCCGCCCAACAATGCGGCCAGCGGGTTGGCGTCGTTAGGCAGAACAATCTCCGTCATCTCCGACTGCGAGTCCCTAACCGGCCGCGGCATCAGCATCTCTTCGCTCATAATCCTCTTTCCGTTCGTCGTTACGCTGCCTATGTGGGGACAGCCGCCCCGGCTGTCCGGCCGGGCGAAGCCCGGCAGCCGCTGATAATCAGCGTAACTCTGTGTACCCTACCCTGCGGCCCGCCCCAGCCCCTGGCTTCTCCGTCTCTCCACGTACGACTCCAGAAAGCATTCCGCCATCCGCTGCACCCGGCCATCGCGATGCGGCTTATCCCACCGCTCTCTTACGAAATCAAACTCCAGCACACCGTGCTCTACTGGATAATGCCCGCGCTCGCACACATAGCGAACTTGAACGCGCCCGCTTGACCCGCTGTTCGCGTCATTGCAAACCGTTTTAGCCGCAAACCGTACCGAATCCCACACTCGCTCTCGCGGCAAGCGCGCACAACTCTCCGCATAGCCAAGATTGCAGAACTCCCGCAATTCGTCCTGCGAAGGAACGTCACCTTCATGTCCCGGCGCGGCGCATCGTCCACTCCACCCGCCTCCCAGCGGAAGCCGACTCGCGTGCACCCATTCCCCGTTCGCCAACTTCTCCATCGGCATAAAAAATGGACACGGCACTCTCCCGCACGTTAATGAAATCTAAAGGACTGCTCATTCTACTCACCAATCAAACGCAAGCCAATGCCAAGGCCGTCCGGAAGTGAAGACGCCGTTTGTAGTAACCTCATCTCACTGGCCACTGAGCACTAGCTAGCACTAGCCACTGACCACTGCCCATGGACCGCATCGCCGCACTGAACGACGTCCTCACCCAGAATCCAAACGACACCTTCGCCCGCTACGGCTTGGCGATGGAGTATTCCAAGCAAGGCGACCTTGATCGCTCGCTGGCTGAATTCTCGATCCTGCTCAAGTCCAATCCTGATTACACTCCCGGCTACTTCATGGCCGCTCAAACGCTGGCTCGCGCCGACCGAACCGCAGAAGCCAAGACGATGCTCACGGACGGCATCGCCTCAGCCCGCCGCACTGGGAATCTCCACGCCCAAGGTGAAATGGAAGCCATGCTGGGGGAGTTGGGATAAATTCCTGCGCGCTCCTCTGTGGCGTCTGCGGTTCACTCTCGTTTCGCCCACCTATTTCGCCATCCGCCCCATCGCCCATTCCACCACCCGCGGAAAAAGTTGGTAGATTTTTTGCGGCACATACATCGTCCACGGCACAATCACTTCCCTCTTCTGCTTCAAATATCCCTGCAGCGTCGCCCTCGCCACTCTTTCAGCAGTAATCCCGCGCACCGACTCCGGACGCACTCGCTTCAACTCATTCCCTCGCACTGCATTCTTGCTGAACGCCGTCCGCACGAACCCGGGACAAACCGTCAACACACGAATCCCATCCTTCTTTAATTCCACTCCTGCCGCCTTGCCTATGGCATTGAGCGCAAACTTAGTCGCGCTGTAAGCCGCGTAAAAGGGCAGCGGAATATGCCCCGCGACGCTCGACACATTGATGATCGTCCCCCCGCCTTGCTGCCGCATCACGGGGATGACAGCCTGCATGGCCGCTACCGCTCCAAAGAAATTCGTCTCGAACATTTCCCGGCACGCCGCCATCTCCATCTCCGCCACCGAATCCAGTAGCCCGTGCCCCGCGTTGTTCACCCAGATATCTATCTTCTGGAAATGATGCACCGTCAGTCCAATTGCGCGGTCAATTTCTTCCCGATGCCGCACATCGCAAGCCATCGCCAGCGTGCGCTCGCCATTGCCGATCCGTCCGCGCGCCGCCTCCACCCGGCCCGCGTCGCGTGACAGCATTACGACACTTGCGCCATGATCGGCAAAAGTTCGCGCAATCGCTTCCCCAATCCCCATCGAAGCACCCGTGACCCCCCCGATTTTCCCGGCAAGTTCCATGACGTGCTTTTATTCTCCCCAGCCGCCGAAGTCAAACAGGAAAGTATAAGAAAACGCCGCCCCCGTAAAAGCTTCCCTTCGTGAACCTTAGTGTCCTCAGTGGTTAATGATCTTAAGAGCCTTCCAAACCGCGCCCATGCCCGTAGCGTACAATCAAGCAGCACGCCCGCTCCGGAGATCCTTTTTGGCTGCCCTGATTCCCCTCTTCCCGCTAGACGTAGTTCTATTTCCTGGTACCCCCCTGCCCCTGCACATCTTCGAGCCGCGCTACAAGGAAATGATTGGCGAATGCCTCGCCCAGCAACGAACTTTCGGCGTGGTGCGCGCGCTGGAGCAGGGTCTCGCCGAGGTGGGATGCACCGCCGAAATTGTCACGGTCGTCAAAGAATACCCCGATGGCCGCCTCGACATCGTCACCGAAGGCCGCAGGCGTTTCGAACTCATGGCCGTAAACCAGGAGCGTTCTTTCCTCCAGGCCGAAGTTCTCATGATCGACGACGAGCCCGGCGCGCCGCCGCCAGAAGACACCGCCCGAGCGATTCAACTCCATTCCGAACTTCTGGCCATTGCCGGCGCCGCACAAGATCTCTCCGCCGCCAACCCTTCGGTGTTGTCTTTCTCTCTTGCCGCCTCGCTGCCCCTCGATCTGGATTTCAAACAAAAGCTGCTCGCTCTCCGCTCCGAACCCGAGCGCCTTTCTTTACTCATCGCTTATTTCGAGACCATCATTCCCAATCTCCAGCGCGCCGCCCGCGCCCGGCAAAAATCCGGCGGCAATGGCCACGTTCACTAACCCTCGCTTCTAAACTTCTCCTGTGAACCTCTGTGCCCCTGTGTTAAAGGTTTGGGAAGTCAACGTTTCAGCCTCACGTTAGCCGGAAACCGAATCCCGAAGCCCGCTCTTCCCGCGTATAATCCAGAAAAGTATTCTTCTCTGGGGGTTCCTCATGAGTCTTCCGCGCACTCTTGGAGAATTGCGCCGCAGCGCTTTTTCCGAAGAACGTCTGCGCAGCCGCCGCGTGAAGGACGAACTCCGCGATAACCTCATCGCGCGCCTGCGTAAGCACGATGACGACACCAGCATTTTCCCCGGCATCGTCGGCTACGAAGATACCGTCGTTCCTCAAATCGTGAACGCCATCCTCTCGCGCCACAATTTCATTTTGCTGGGCTTGCGCGGCCAGGCCAAAAGCCGCATCCTGCGCGCGCTTACGACCCTGCTCGATCCTCACATGCCCTACCTCGCCGGATGCGAAATCCGCGACAACCCTTACACTCCCATTTGCCGCCGCTGCCGCGAAGAAGTGGCGCGCCTCGGCGATGGCACCCAAGTCGCCTATCTCACTCCTGACGACCGCTACGTGGAAAAGCTCGCCACACCGGACGTCACCATCGCCGATCTCATCGGCGACATCGATCCCATCAAAGCCGCCCGCGGCGGCCACGAACTGTCGAGCGAATTCACGGTTCACTACGGACTGCTGCCCCGCGCCAATCGCGGCATCTTCGCCATCAACGAGCTCCCCGACCTCGCCGGAAAAATTCAGGTCGGCCTCTTCAATATCATGCAGGAAGGTGACGTCCAGATTAAGGGATATCCCATCCGCCTCCCGCTCGACGTGGCCATAGTCTTCAGCGCGAATCCCGAGGACTACACCGCCCGCGGAAAAATCATCACGCCGCTTAAAGACCGGGTTGGCTCTGAGATTCGCACTCATTATCCCGCCACCGTGGACGAAGGCATCGCCATCACCGCGCAGGAAGCCTGGACCAGCCGCAACGGCCACGCTATGCATCTGCCTACCTACATTCAGCAAGTGATCGAGCGCATCGCCTTCGCCGCCCGCGAAGACAAGAAAATCGACAAGCGCTCCGGCGTCAGCCAGCGCTTGCCCATCTCAGCCATGGAAAACGTTGTCTCGAACGCCGAGCGCCGCGCTCTCCGCAACGACGAAGAACTCGTCGTCCCTCGCGTCAGCGACATCTACGCCGCCTTGCCCGCCATCACCGGTAAACTCGAACTCGAATACGAGGGCGAGATGAAAGGCGCGGACTACGTTGGACGCGAATTAATTCGCTCCGCCATCGCCAAGACCTACGACGAATATTTCACCGGCGCCAACGTGCAGCAGATCGTGCAGTGGTTCGACCTTGGGGGCGAGATTCGATTATCCGATTCCGTCTCCGCCCTCGAAGCGCTGGAAAACCTGAAAGAGATTCAGGGCCTGGTCGACAAGCTCGGCCCGCTCGGCGTGTCGCAAAAAGAAAGTCCCGAGCACCAAGTCTCCGCCGCAGAATTCATTCTCGAAGGCCTGCACGCGCACAAGCGCATCGGCCGCAACGAAGAGCGAATCTTCAAAGCCGGAGAGAAAAAACCCGAACCGCAGCGCGAAAAGAGTTTCGATAAAGACGAACCACCGTACCGGCAGAGAAGACAGTTTAACTAGGGGTCAGGCGCCAGCGGCCAGAAAAGTCCACTTGTCTTTAGGTTTTACTGGCCACTGATCGCTGATCGCTGACCACTGACCACTGCTTTATGAAGCGCATCCGCTACTCCAAATACGTTCCCGACCCCGCCGGCGAAATGAGCATGGAAGACCTGCTCAGCGCGCTCTCTGACTACCTTCTGCAGAGCGGCTTTCAGAGCGACATGTGGTACGGGATGCCCGAGGGCGAGCAAACTCTCGATGACCTTCGCCGCGCCATCGAACAAGCCCTGATGGAAGGCGATCAATTCGACGAGGACATGCGCGAACGCCTGCAGCAGATGGCGGCTGACGGCGAACTCGACGAACTCATCGAAAAACTCATCGAGCGCATGCAGCAGGAAGACTATATTTCAATCGACCAGCCGCCCGACCCTTCACGCCCATCCGGCGTTGGCGGCCAACTCGGCGAAAACGCGCAGCAAGCTAAATTCGAAATCACCGACAAGAGCCTCGACTTCCTCGGTTTCAAGTCTCTTCGTAACTTGCTCGGCTCGCTCGGCAAGTCCAGCTTCGGACGCCACGACACTCGCGATCTGGCCACCGGCATCGAAGCCAGCGGCGCGTCCCGCACCTACGAATTCGGCGACACGCTCAACCTCGACATCACCGCCACGCTATCGAGCGCCATTCAGCGCGAAGGCCTTACCCTGCCGCTCAACATCGAATACCGCGACCTGCAAGTCCATCAGTGCGAGTACCAATCTTCCTGCGCCACGGTGCTCATGCTCGACTGCTCGCACTCGATGATTCTCTACGGCGAAGATCGCTTCACGCCCGCAAAGAAAGTTGCTATGGCGCTCTCCCACTTGATCCGCACGCAGTATCCCGGCGACTCGCTCTCGCTCGTGCTCTTCCACGACTCCGCCGAAGAAGTCCCGCTCTCGCAACTCGCCCGCGTCAAGGTCGGCCCCTATTACACCAACACCCGCGAAGGCCTGCGCCTCGCGCAAAGAATTCTCCAGCGTCAAAGAAAAGACATGAAGCAGATCGTCATGATCACCGACGGCAAGCCCTCCGCCCTCACCCTCGAAGACGGACGCATCTACAAAAACGCCTTCGGCCTCGATCCCCTCGTGGTCAGCCAGACGCTGGAAGAAGTCTCGAAGTGCAAGCGTGCCGGCGTCCTCATCAACACCTTCATGCTCGCGTCAGATTATGGCCTGGTGCAATTCGTCCAGAAAGTCACGGAGATGTGCCGCGGGAAGGCCTACTTCACCACGCCTTACACCCTCGGCCAATACCTGCTGATGGATTACATGTCGCGGAAGACCAAGACGATTCACTAAACACAGCTATTGCCGGCCTCTCGCCTTACCCTCTGCTCCCCCGTGCCCTCTGTGTTAAAGATTTTGTCTTCGTCCCGGATGCGATATGTAGAATCGCAGCCAGCATCAGTACGATGAGCAACTCGTTCAGCACGCGCAGTGTCGTAGCCATGGGGTTCGGTTTCTACGGTACGGTCGAACTACTGACCACAACCACATTTGCGGACGTAGGAACAACATTCAAGTTCATGTGGGGCGTCATCTCAATCGCGGCGTATTCGATTTGCAGTGCTGATTTGGATCTGGTATTTCTGGATGCCAGCCAGAGTCACAGATCCCGAATTGCGAACCCTCGGACCTGCCCTTCGCTAATCAAAATGCCTTGTTCCTAGCGGGAAAATACCATCCGCTTGCATCCCTGACTAAACTGTTTCCGGGGAATACCCCACTATAAGGAGAATAGAAAATGAAACGGATCCTCGCAGTCACGTTGTTACTCATGTCGTTCGCTTCGGTGGCCCTGGTCGACGGGCCGGGAACGTCATCCCCCGGGAAATCGACTAAGCTCCCCAACTCAGTTCTGTTGGCCGACGGGCCGGGCTGCTCTCCCCCTGGATGCGGAAAAATAGGGCCAAGTGCCGCTTTCCTGCGCTGACGGGCCGGGATTTCCGCGCACCGGGATGACCACCAAGCCGCCCCACATCGCGGCCTAAAAAGAAATACCTCTCGAAAACCGGGAGCAGATGCGGTAACCTGCTCCCGGCCTTATGAATCTCCTCGAATGGTACATCCCGTTAGGCCTTCTGGTGCTATTGCTTTGGGTCTTGCTCCGGAGGCACGCGTACAAGGTGTGCCCCTGGTTTTTTGCCTACGTGGCGTTTGCCGTTGCTGCCGGCGTGACGCGGTTTGCAGTTCATAACCATCGGGACCCTTACTACGCGACCTATTGGATCACCGAGGCAGGCTACGATGTTCTCGGAATCCTAGTGATGTACGAAGTGCTCCGCACGGCTCTCGGGAGCCTCACCCGTGCATGGTGGGGTCGTCTCATATATCCGGTTGTCCTCATTACCGGCGTCAGTCTAAGTCTGGCGCGTGCCCACGACGTTCCATCGCGCCTTAGCGGCGTCCTGGTCTATATAGTCATCGGCGAAACTGCGGTCCGGTTCGTGCAAGTATTCGTTTTCGCCGGACTAGTGACTCTCGTCCCAGTACTTGGCCTCCGATGGCGCCAATATGCTTTTGGCGTGGCCACGGGTTTTGGACTCTATGCCACTGTCATGCTCTTGACCACGACCAAATATTCGGATTTTGGAACAAGATTCAAATTTTTGTGGGACGTGACCTCACTTGTGGCATACTCTGTTGCCGTGTTGATCTGGATATGGTTTTTTAGCGTGCCACAAAAGGTATCGACCCTGAGTCACGAACTATCGGCCCCTTCCCCCGTTGATCTAAAACAATATAAGGACGCGTTACGGAGGATGCGCTAGGTTATGTTCTCTATCATTCTTACCTGGCTGATTGTGGCGTGGGGCGCGCTGTCCTGCATTTACATGCTGCGTTGCGCCTGGCGTCGCTTCCCTAAGCGCGACGTTGATGACGTCATCCCTTTCCTCTATCCGGTGGATATTTCACTCGCCGAATCGCTTCTCGATCCCGCCACGGAGTTTGAATTTCGCTGGAAGCTTCGTCCGCCGCAGTTCCGCCAGGCCCAACGCAAGCGTATGCGCCTGTATCTCGAACTGACCCGCCGCATGGCTCACAATGCCACGGTCCTGGTGGCGTACGCCGATGGGGAAAAGAACAGCCCTGATCCGCGCCGCGTCAGCCTGGCCTCTGCGCTGCAAGAGAGGGCAGTCGAGGTGCGGCTCTACGCCCTGCTGACCAAGTTCAAGCTTCGCCTGTGGTTGCTGCTGCGCTCAGAGATCCTGACCTCCACTCCCGTTCTGCCGCATCTGCGCACGGCCTGCGAGATCGACGGCCTTGAAACTTATAGTGCCCTGAAAATCGCAGCCGCAGCGGCCTTCGTCCAGTTGCCGCCCGATGAACTGGATACGCTGGCGCGCAACCTCTGAAGCCTCCTGTGGGACCGCCGCCCTCGGCTGTCCAGTCGAGCGAAGCTCGACAGCTTCGCCACACGCGGCAAACTGAAACAATACAATTCTTCGGGCTTTGTCCTCAGCCGCAAACTGCTGATACTCTTTTACTGAAACTCCATGGCAAATTGCATTCGCTGCGGCCGCCAGCTTCCCGGCCTTTCCTTCGGCAAGAAGATCTGCCAGTGGTGTGTGCAGCACGAAGCCGCGCAACGCGGCGAAGTACTCGAAGACGCGCGGCAACCGGTCATGCGCACCCCTTGGGTCCGCCGCGGCGAATCCACCATCGGCCTCACCCAGCTCATCTTCGGCATTAGCGCGGCCGTATTCCTCGGCATGGCGCTCGCCTCCGGCAGTCCGCTGGCCTTCCTCAATCCGATGCAGGAGTTCCCGGCTGCGGAGAGTATCCATTGGGGAGCCAACATAGGCGCGCTGACATTTTCAGGCGAATGGTGGCGGCTAATTACGAACGTCTTCCTGCATGGCGGTCTGTTGCACATCGCCTTCAATATGTGGTGCCTGTGGAACCTGGGCGCACTCTGCGAATCGCTCTATGGACGCTGGACCTACGCCGCCATCTATCTCATCTGCGGGCTGGGAGCCAGTCTCGCCAGTGCGGCGTGGCATCCCTTTATACCCAGCGTCGGGGCCTCGGGAGCCATCTTCGGCCTCGCCGGCGCTCTCATTGCCGCTTTCAAGCTAGGCGAGTTTTCGGTACCGCGCTCCGCACTCTCCGGCACCCTGCGCAGCCTGGGGGCATTTGTTGTCTACAACCTCATCTTCGGAGCCGTCATTCCCGGCATCGACAACACCGCCCACATCGGCGGCCTGGTCACGGGACTAATTCTTGGCGCGCTCATCGCCCTCCTAGCCCCACGACAGGAACAAGCCCCACGCCGCGTCGCTGTCTTTCTCGTTGTGATCCTCGCCCTTGCCGGCGGCGCAGTCGCGGCAGCACACCATTACGGCCTGCCCCTCCGCCTGGGACGAGTGAAATTCGAGCGCTCCGCTACCCTTCCCGAAAACGCTCCTGTTCAGAGAATCGCCGCCGCCCTCAAACATAGATCGATGATAATCGATACATAAAAGGCACTCTTGGCCGGGGTTTGCCCGACACTCGCAACTACTTCTTCAAATCCCCCACCGCCCGCCAGGCCTGATTGATGGCCTCGTCTGTGTAAGCGTAAGCCCCCGCGTCCGCATTGGCGATTGCGATTCGCCCAAACGCTTTCCGCGCCACCTCGCACGGAAGCTCGCCGCCTTCCAGCCAGAACGAATCGAAGAGTGAGTTGTATTGGTAGGCGTAACCGTGCGGCCAGCGGTTCACTGTAATCGCCGCGATGTGTCGCGCGGGATGCTCGCGGATCTTGCGCTCCATGGTTTCGAACGTGGTATTGAACAGCTCGATGCGGCCCAGTGTGTGCTGCTCCCGCGACGGCCTGCCCGGCCTGCACGGAGTCTTCATCATGTGCATCACAATCGGTTCTTCTGGCTTGCGCGCGCATTCGTAGCCGCCGATACTGACGGGCAGGTCGAGAGCAAGCCGCGTGTGATAACAACCCGGAGCATAGACGGAATTTGTGTTCAGCTTCTGGAGAGCAGTCCAATTGCGCAGCGCAACGTTCGTATAAAGCAGCGGGACTTTCTGCGCCGAGGCGAGCGCGTCGCGCTGCTTCTGCGGCAACTCTTCGCAGATGTGCGGGATCACCACATGCCAGCACGCCAGGATGCAGTTCTTCGCCTGCGCGGTGTACACTTTGCCGCCGCGGGCATAGGCCACTTCCACTTGCTTTGCCGTCGCCGCATCGCCCACATGCTTGACGCGCACCGCAGTGCTGTTCAGCCGGATCTTCACGGGGGATGCGGAGGAATCCAGCTTGGAGTAATTAGCCCTCGCTAGAATCACGTCTGTCGCAGACTCTCCCGCCATCGTCTCAGGAATCAATTTGCGAACCAGCAGGCGAGCGATGCTCGCGTTGCCATCGGGAAAGTGAAAGAAATATTTTTCCGCTTCTTCGTTCGGAATCGTGTCGCGATTCATTCCCTTGCCCGGCGCGGGATCCAGCTTCATCCCTTCGAACCCGGGCAGGTCGAGACCCCACGCATCCTGGGCAGAGACCGCATCGATTCCGAAACCAAACAGCCCTTGCGGCACTGCTTGGTAGAGTTTCACGACGTCTTCATGAACTTTGACGACGTCCCTGAGAAAGGCGGCGTAACTCATGCGCGCCAGCTTCGCTTTCTTCTCTGTGGAGCTGAGGCCGGGGAAGTAATCCTTAGGGTCGTGACGCAGGCGATCGAGATCGTCCTTGGCCTGCGCGGCTAGAGGAGCGTCTGCGAGAAACTGCTTCCAAGCCTCGCGACTGTCCGGTGCGGCGTAGTCCTTCTCTCCACCGCTCAACGTTGGTGGACCGGCCACCAGGCGGTCGCTCCCGAAAGTTTCCTTGTCGAAGAATATTTTCGAACGCAAGCCCAGAGAGCGATACAGATCGGCGTCGTGATACTTGGGATAGGCAGCCACGTCGATGCCCAGTTCTTCTATCAATCCACGAGCTTCTTTGCTATAAGGCGCGGGACTCTCAATTGAAAACGTGCCGCCGAAACCGAGCCGGAACGCGTTGCCCACGCGAAACTCGTTGCGCTTGGCGTGTCCGCCAAAGTCGTCGTGGTTGTCGAGGATGAGAATGCGCGCGCCGGCGCCCGCTGACTTGCGATAGAAGTGCGCGGCGGAAAGGCCGCTGATGCCGCCGCCCACGACGATGAGATCGTAGGTCTCGCCGGTGTCTTGCGGCGTGCCGGCTGCATCCCAGAAAGTGCCGTCGCGCAAGGAGTGCGCCGCGTCGAAGGAGCCGGGATGGCTGCCGCGCAATCCGGTGAGCGCGGGCGGATAGTAGTCGGGCGACTTCTCGGGATCGCCATCGGCTGCGCCGAAAAGATGCCACGGCATCATGGCGGCGCCGGCAGTGACTGCCACGCCGTTGAGGAAGTCACGGCGCGTGATGTTGCGTTTCATTCCCAGTTCGCGGTCGTTCAGGTCGCTCAAAGGTCCTCCGAATTGTAGAGTGTTCCGGGTGGGAACATTAGGACGAATGTTCCCACGGGAACATTCCACAATATTATCTTTTAGCTATACAACTCGCAAGACATGGCGAATCAACCTATTGCCCATGAAGGGTGTGTCTTTTACGCACCCGGGAGATTTCAAAAGGATGCTTTTGCAGGCTTTTCCACAGGCTCGGGCGGAAGGGGCCTATTGACAAAGGTGGTTTCTGGAGAGGCCTTCGCATTGTTTGCAGCATCCTCCTGAGCGCAGCGCCTGAAGGCGCTATTTACTTTCGTGCACCTTTACGGCATCGCTGAAGCGATGCCCTGATACGAATCGTGGTACGAATCGTGATACGAATCGTGGTACGAATCGAGCACTCTGAATAGAGCACTCCCAGCCGCGTGCTTCTAGCCTTCGGCCTTTTTGACTGCCAGTTCCGCGCCCTGGAATCCGATGCGGCTGTGGGTTCCGTCACAGAAAGGTTTGTTCACAGAACCGCCGCGTGAGGTCGTATTGGGTGCCATTGACGTCGACGAGTTCGACCGAGCCCTCGGCGGCCTCCACGCGGTAGGGGCCATTGGGACGGACTGTGATCTTTACCTGAGCCATAAGTTTGATTCCTCCAACCTTGCTGGATTCTAGTAAGGCTAAAAGATTATCACTAAGGTGGGGAGGATGTCGTGGGTGGCTTGGGTGAGGTCGTGCCCTTCTCAAGATCGCTACCAACCAAGAGCAAAAATCAAAGGCAGCGGGCGAGGGCGCCCGCTCTACAGGATCAGGCGGCTAGGGAATCGACCGAGAGGAGGCTGCGGTAAAGCGCGAGGTAGTCATCGATCATGCGTTTAGTGGTGAAGCGTTCGCGGGCTCGGGTATAGGCGCGATCGGCATAGGCGTGACGCAAGGGACGATCGGCATCGAGTTGGCGAAGAGTCTCGGCAAGACTGTGGGCGTCGTTGGTGCGGAAATAAAGGGCAGCGTCGCCCCAGACTTCGCGGAAGCTGGGGATGTCATTGGCGACGATGGCGCAGCGGGAGAAAGCGGCATCGAGGGCAGACATGCCGAGCGGTTCATAGCGCGCTGTGGCGGCATAGACCGCTGCGCGGCTGTAGAGCGCGCGCAATTGAGCTTCAGTCTGCGGGCCGCGAATGGCGACGCAACTCTGGTCGGTCGAAACTTTCACGTCGGCGCGGATTGGAATGCGAGGCAGGGGCACGGCTTGCTCCGCACCCACGATGCAGACTGAGAACGGCTGGGCGTGTTGCGTGAGCAGGAGAACCTGTTTGCCGGCATCGAGCAGGCGTCCGACGGAGAGCACCGAGTCGTCCTTGCTCACATACGGATTGAAGAAGATGGGATTGCGTCCGGGATAGATCACAGTTTCGCGGCGCGGACGGGTGTAGGTGGCGCGCAGAGTCTGGAGCATCCAGGCCGAAGGCGCGACCACGGCATCCGCGGAAGTAATGCCGCGCACGATGGTGTCGCGATACCACTGCAGCCAACGTGTGGGGCGCGGCGCGCAACCTTGCACGGCTTGGGTCCACGTGATGACGTCGCCGTGGGCCATGACCACGCGCGGTACATCGACGGGCAGGGTGGCGTGGCAGAACTGGTGGAGATGAAGAAGGTCGGGGCGCACTTCGCGCACCAGATTTGCCAGGAACTCCGAGGACTCGGGCAAATCGTGCGGCGCTTCATCCATCCATTCCAGGCGGAAGGCAGTGGGCCGATATTCCAGACCGTGGAGCAAGTCCATCCATGTGGTTTGGTCGGGCAGGGGAATCTCACCGAACGTGACAAGCGTGACTCGGACGCCGCGCGTGACTAGTCCCGTGACCAGTTCGCGAGTGTAGGTCCAGGCTCCGGACATGGTGTCGGCTGTGACCAGGACGTGCACGGAGCCTCCGAGAGTCTGCGAGATCCCTTAACGGATGCGGAATCCGGCGTGTGGCGCTGAGTTCATTCTAGTGCGAATGGGGTGAGAGCCTGGGAATTTTTTTTTGAGGTCGGGTGTCCGCAAAATCTTGCACGCTTCGGTGTTTGGTTGTGATGAGCCGCCGGGCTACGTCGCTTGGGCTGGCTCAGGGCTGGACAGCCGAGGCGGCGGTCGCTACGTGGCTCCTCGTCATGGCCTGCTCGCCCTCTAGAACGTCAGTTTGGCGGCTAGCTGGAAGGCGCGCGGGCCGCCGGAACCGAAGACTCCGCCCGCGGTGCTGACCGGCTTGCCGAAGGCAGAAGCGAGCGCGGGATTAGTGCTGTCGGGGACGAGTACGTTGAAAAATCCAGAGTAGTTAGAGTTGCTCGAGCCGAGGATATTACTTTTGTTGAAAAGGTTAAAGACCTCCCCGATGGCTTGCAGGTGGAAGCGTTCGGTGAGACGAAACTCGCGTGAGAGGCGCAGGTCGAACGAGTTGAAAGTGTCGTTGAAACGGGCGTTGGGAGACACCAATGGGAAGGGCGTTCCGAGACCGCCATTGGTTGCGCCCTGGACATTGATCTGAGTCAGGAAGGCGTTGAGCTCAGAGCCGGTGTGGAACTGGCGGCCCCCGGCATTGCGTCCAAGCTCGGGGACGCGGAAGCCGCTGCCGTCGCCGAGAAGGATATCCATGGGAACGCCTGAAGCGTAGGTCCACAGGGGAGAAAGGCGCAGGTGGAAAGGAAGGTCCGCCGTGCCTTGCACCACCAGGCGATGGCGCTGGTCGTTGGGCGCGGGGCCGTACTCGCGATGCAGGTTCGTGGGGTCGACAGGCGGATAGCCGAACGGGATCTGATCGTAATTGGCGTAATCCAGAGACTTGGAAAATGTGTAGGCGCTGTGAAACTGGAAGTGCTGCGTTAAGCGATGGTCAAGTGTTAGCCAGAGGGCATCGTAGTGAGTGTTGACCGTGGACTGCAAATCGGTCACGGTGACCGGGGGAGTGTTGACCGTGCCGATCGGCACACCAATGATGAAGTGCGTCCCCAGGTTGTGGATGCCATCGACTTTCAAGACCCAGTTCTTAGCGAATTCATACTGAACACCGAGGTTAAACTGCTGCACCATCGGATTGCGCGTCTTGTTGTCGATGAGGTTGATGCCTTCATTGGCACCGCCGGCGCCGGGAATGATCGGACCATCGAAAGCAGTATCGGGATACGTGGGCGCGCCTGGGGCGAAAGTACCGTCGCCGTTAAGGAAGTAGAAGCTGCCGAGGCTCACGTTGATGGGCAGGGCGCGGCCATCGAGTCCGCGCTCCAGCGAATTAATTTCCAGCGTGATGCGGTCGTAGTAAATGCCGTAACCGCCATGGACGCTGAATTGTGAATTCGAAGTGGCCCAGTTGAATCCGACTCGCGGTCCCCAGTTGTTGGCATTCTTATGACGCGTTCCGTGCAAAAAAGGCAGCAGGATGGGATTGATCTGGCTGTAGTGGCCCAGGTCGTTTACGTCGGAGTCAATCTCATAGCGCAGCCCCAGGTTCAGGGTGAGTTGCGGATGAACGCGCCAATCGTCCTGAAAATAAGCAGCCGTATGGTTATTGTCCGCGTCGGGGATGATCAACGGAATCTGAGGGATGCCGCTGCGAATGGCGACGGCGAACAGTAGGTCCCTGTCATCGACGACTCCATCTGCATTGCGATCCTGGTCCGCGAAGTTCTGGATGAACTCGATCGCCCCGGACTGGAAGACTCCCAGGTTGAAGTCCGCGCCAATGCGTTGGAACTCACCGCCGAAGCTTAAATTGTGTTTACCGCGAACCCAATCCACGTTGTCGTCCCACTGCGAGCGCTTCTGGCGAGTCTGTTGCGGCACGCGGTAGGAAGAACCGTCTGCCATGCTGGGGAAATCGAGTTCCGGTGCGGTTGTGAGTGGAGTAGTGGCATTGATGAAGTTATTGAAGCTGTAGCTGGCGCGATTGAGTAGTGTGGGGCTGATAACGCGCGTCCAGGAGGCCTGAAAAGTCTGGAAGTTATTGCGCAGGCTTTGGCGCTCCGAGGCCGAACCGATGGGCTGACCCGACAGAAAACTGGCGGCACCTGTGGCGCCCAGACGTTCAATAGCGTAGTGCAGTGAAAGATTATCCCGGTTGGAAGCCTTCCAGTCGGTGCGAATCGTTCCCATAGGGTCCGTCAGGGGCTCAGAAGCGAAGGCGGTAGAGATAGATCCGACCCCATTGGAATCGTAGTGCCGAGTTCCCACTAGCACACCGCCGATCTCATCGCGGTATTCGAAGGCCCCGAACCACCAGGCTTTGTCTTTCACCAGCGGACCGCCCAGCGTAGCGGAATACTGTTGCCGCCTGAACTGAGGCTCTTGTCCAGCCGGTGGAGGCGTACTCAATGTTGGATTTAATAGCGGAGTCGCGGCTTGCAGGCTTTTGTCGCGCTCATAGATCGAGGCCGAACCGTGCAGGCTATTAGTGCCGGACTTGGTCACAACGTTGACCACGGCGGAACCGGAGCGGCCCAGTTCGGCGGAGAAGCGGTTG
>WNFJ01270244.1_pt2 | contig 25399 bp, 24 predicted proteins | sample 5400461 | NCBI WGS metagenome assembly WNFJ01 (sample SAMN13153349, study PRJNA577476) | soil metagenome | isolation source: 115 cm saprolite on Douglas fir-dominated hillslope | place: USA:California | collected 2013-09-17
ATCCGCGAGCCGCGCGACGTGCCCCAGCACCCGGGGCTCGCCGTAGCGCGTCCCGTCGGGTCCCTGCGCCTCCGTCATCCCGTCGGTGAACAGGCACAACAGCGCCTGACGCCGGGTCCAGGGCACCACGGTGTCGTGGCCGGAGGCGGTAGCGAGGCCGAGCGGCGGCCGCGTCGCGTCGAGCCGCACGGCGTCGCCGCTGGGCGAGACCAGGAACGCGTGCGGGTGCCCCGCGTTCGCAAACGTCAGCCGCTCGGCCTGCGGATCTACCACCCCGTAGAACACCGTGAGGAACATCTCCGTGCTGGCGAGCTCCTCGGCGAGCGACTCCTCGATGCGCCGCAACACCTCGGCGGGCGTCTCGGCCGACTCGGCGTGGTTGCCTGAGGTGGCCATCACGAGCGCCATGATCAAGGCGGCGCTGAAGCCGTGGCTCGTGACGTCGCCGATCATGACGCCGACCCGGTCCCCGGAGAGGTTGAGAAGGTTGTAGAAGTCGCCCCCCACGGACTCCGCCTGACGGCAGCGCGCCGCGACGTCCGCCCGCGCCGCCACGACGAGCGGCGATGGCAGCAGCTTGAGCTGCAGGTCGTGCGCCAGCTCGAGCTCGCGCCGCACCCGCTGCTGAGTGAGATCCTGCGCCACGAGCCGTGCGTTCTCGAGCGCCGCGCCGATCTGATTCGCAATCGCGGCCACCAGCTTGCGGTCCCCCGCCGTGAAGGCGTCCTCGCCCACCCGGTCGGTCAGGTTGATCACCCCGATCGGCCGGGCCCGCGCCCCCGGGGCGGCGTAGAGCACCGGTACGGAGAGGAAGGCCTGACCCCGGTAGTTGCGCTCCTCGGCACAGCCGGGGTTCACCGCCTTGGCGTCGGTGGGGTCGTAGCTGACAATCCGCATCTCGCGGAACACGCGGGCTGCCACCGAGCAGGGGTCGTCCACCTCGATCGGGTCGACGTCGCTCGGGGGCACGCCGCGTGCCGCCACGAGCCGCAGCATCTTGTGCTCGGGATCGTACACCAGCAGCGTGGCGCGCCGCGCCCGTACCACCGACGACACCTCGCCGAGAATGCGCTCGGCCGCCTCGTCCAGCCGGATCGTGTGGCCGAGGATCTCGCTGATCGTATAGATCAGATCGATCTCCTCGTAGCGCTCCGACAGCTCCGCCGCGACCTGGGCGGCGTCGCGCTCGGCGGCGAGCACGGAGCCAACGATCTCCGCCAGCTCGGGCGGCGATGGCCCCGGGCGGCCGCGCCGCCCAGCCGGCGTGCCCGCGATCTCGAGCCACACGCCGTCGGTGTCGCGCACCGGCTCGAACCAAGCGGGCCCCTCGGGTGTGGCGAGCCGGCGCCCCGCCTCGTGGCCGTTCAGGGGGGGCGCCCACTCCGCCGGCGCGTCCTCGCCACCGAGCGGGCGCGCGGCCTGGCCGTCGAAGCGCCACAGCCGCAGCCGCGCTCCGGTGAGCCGCTCCAGCGCCGGCAGCACCCGCCCCAGCCGGGTCAGCCCGCCCGGAGCGTCAGGCACACCGAATTCCCTTGGGCGTTAAACGCGACGTGGTCCACCAGGCGCCGCAACACGAACAACCCGCGACCGTCCTCGCGCTCGAGCCGGTCGGGCAGCGTGGGGTCGGGGACGCGGGCGGGATCGAAGCCCCGCCCCTCGTCGGTGATGTGAACGTGCACGGCGTCCGCCAGCACCTGCACCCGCACGCGCACCAGGCGGCTCGGGTCCTGGCCGTTGCCGTAGGCGATCGCGTTCGCCAGGGCTTCGGCGAGCGCGGTGCGCAGGTTGAACCGCACCCGCCGCGGCGACAAGAGGCCACCCTGGAACTGGTTGGCGACGAGCTCGACTGCGGGACCGACGTAATTGAGGTCGCTCGGCACGTCGAGCGACATCTCCGTCTCCCCTCCCGCCTGGCGGCGGACGTGGAGGCGCAGCGGGGCGGTCACGGGCTAGAAGGCGGCGAGCGCCTCCGCGGGCGTCTTCGCGATGGCGAACAGCGTGTCCAGCTTGGTCAGCTCGAAGAGCGTCTGCAGGTCTTCATTGAGCCCGGCGAGACGCAGGTCCCCGCCCTGCTCGCGGATCTTCTTCGACAGCGATACCAGGACGCCGAGGCCGGAGGAGTCGATGTAGCCCGTCTTGGTGAAATCGATGACGAACTTCTTGGCGCCCACGTCCAGGGCGTCGAGCACCTTCTGCTTCAGCTCCTGGCGGTTGCCGACGATCAACTGCCCGTCCACGCCGACCATCACCACCCCGCGCTTGTCCTTCTGCAGAGTGAAGCTCATGGGGGCTCCCCGACTTGAAGGACGACCACCGCCGCCGTGTCCACAATATCATCGGCCGTCGCGCCCCGCGACAGGTCGGAGATGGGACGCGCCAACCCCTGGAGGATGGGGCCAATCGCCTCCCAGCCGCCGAGACGCTGCACCAGTTTGTAACCGATGTTGCCGCTGTCAAGATCGGGAAACACCAGCACGTTGGCGCGCCCCGCCGCGCGCGAGCCCGGCGCCTTGCGGTCGGCGACATCCGCCACGAGCGCCGCGTCGACCTGCAGCGCGCCGTCGAAGGCGAAATCGGGGCGCCGCGCCGCCAAGAGCGCGACCGCCTGCTCGACCCGCTCGACCCGCGGCCCCGTCGCGCTGCCCTTCGTTGCGTAGGACAGAAACGCTACGACCGGCTCGTCGCCCACGATGCGCCGGCGATCGCGCGCCGCCGCCACGGCCGCATCGGCCAACTGCTCGGCGCTCGGCTCGGGCACGACGGAACAGTCGGTGAAGGTCAGCACCGTGTCCCCGCGCACCATGTAGAAGGCCCCGCTCACGGTCGTGACCCCGGGCGCGGGCCCCACCGCCCAGAGCGCCGCCCGGATCGTGTCGGCGCTCGGGAACACGGCGCCCCCGACCATCACGTCCGCTAAGCCGAGCCCGACGAGACAGGCGCCGAAGGTGAGCGGGTGCCCGACCGCGGCCAGCGCTGCCTGCTCGCCCGCGAAGCGCTCGGGCTTGCGAGTCATGAGGTGACGGGCGCAGGCCGGCCCTCGCGGGTCGCGCGTCACGTCCCCCAGCAGCTCCACCCGGCCGAGGCGCTGCGCCGTGAGCCGCTCGGCGGCCGCCCGCACGCGGGCATCCGCCCCCTCGGGGAGCACGATGCGACGGTTGCCGCGGCGCGCCCGCTCGTACACCGCCTCGCGGAACGTCACCGCGTGAACTTGTGCCGCAGCGCCTGCTGGACGGCGGGGTGGACGAGCGGCGCGACGTCGCCGCCGAACCGCGCGACCTCGCGCACGAGACTGGAACTCAAGTAGGTGAGATCGAACGCGGGGACCAGGAATACCGTCTCGATCCCCGGCGCCAGGTTGCGGTTCATCAGCGCCATCTGGAACTCGTATTCGAAGTCGCTCACCGCCCGCAGGCCCCGCACGATCACCGCGGCGCCCACGCCGCGCGCGAAGTCGGCGAGCAACCCGTCGAATGCCCGCACGTCGACCTCCGGCCGGTCGACCACCTGCCGCAACAACGCCACGCGCTCCTCCAGCGTGAAGAGCGGCTGCTTCGCCACGTTCACCGCCACCGCCACGATCACGCGGTCGGCGAACGTCAGGGCGCGGCGAATCAGGTCCTCGTGCCCCCGCGTCACGGGGTCGAACGACCCGGGATACACCGCCACGCGGGCGCCGTGCGGCGTGGCGAGGGCCGCACGCTCGGCGCTGCCGCGGTGGCGTCGGCCAGGGGCCCGATCGCGGGAGCGAGAGCCGTGCCGGGTCATGCGGCCACGCGGGGGAGCGGCACGCGCGCCGTCATGGGGCGTAGATGAAGGTCACCGCGACGTCGCCGTAGCGGCGCGTGTCGTCGCCGGGAATCGGCTGCTCGGCCGGATGCTCGATCGAAAAGATGCGGGCGAAGGCGTGCACCCGAAACAGCGCGACGAGGCGGGCCGCTTGGTCGCCCGCGTATGGCGGATCGGCGAACGCGACGTCGTACTGCCCAGGGTGCAGCCGCTCCGCGAACTTGAAGGCGTCGACGCGGTGGATCGCCGCGCGGTTCTCGAGCTGCAGCGTCTTGATGTTCGCCTTCAACGCCGCGAGCGCCAGGCGATGCACCTCGACGAAATCGGCCGTCTGGGCTCCGCGCGAGAGCGCCTCGAGGCCGAGCGCACCCGAGCCGGCGAACAGATCGAGCACCCGCGCCCCGCGCATCGAACGCTGCAGGATCGCAAACCAGGCCTCGCGCACGCGGTCCGCCGTGGGTCGTACCTTGGGGGTCGCCGCGGTCTTCAGACGCCGGCTACGGAACTCCCCGGCGATGATGCGGATCACCCGCCGCCGGCGCCGCCGCTCGGCGCCAAGGCCGCCACCCGCGCCTGCAGCGTGAGGCGACCCCGCCACTCGTCGCGCTCCAGCCGGAATGCGACATCGAGCCGCTCCCGCAGCCATTCCTCGGGGACGGCGTCGGCCCACTGGAACGCGATCGCCGGGAGCACGCCCGATGCGTCGTCCAACAGAAAGCGCAAATGGTTGGTGCCGACGCGCCGCGCCCCCACGGCGCGCACCCCCCGCACCCCGAACACCGGCGCCGGATTGCCCGGGCCGCACGGCTCGAGGTGGCGGATCAGCTTCTCCAGATCGTCGCTCACGAGGCTCAGGGGCAGCTCCAGGTCCACCCGCTGCGCGGGCACCAGATCGTCGGGGCCCAGAAGCTCGCCGGCCACCGCGAGAAACGCAACACGGAACGCCTCGTAGCGCTCCCGCCGCACCGTGAGCCCCGCGGCCATCGTGTGGCCGCCGTACTTCTCCAGGTGGGGCGCCACCCGCGACAGCGCGTGATGGAGATCGAAGCCGGCAATGCTCCGCCCCGAGCCCCGTCCCAGCTCCACGCCGGCCTCCCAGCCGACGAGGAACGTGGGCCGCCCGTAGCGTTCGACCAGGCGCGACGCCACGATCCCAATCACGCCCGGATGCCATCCCTCCGCCGCCAGCACCAGGGCGCAGTCCTCGGGGCGCAGCACCGCCTCGGCCAGCGCCACCGCTTCGTCGAGCACCCGTTGATCGAGCTCCTGGCGCCGCGCGTTCAGGGTCTCGAGCTCGCGCGCCAGATGCGCGGCTTCCGCCGCGTCGTCGGTCAACAGCAGACGCAGCCCGTCCGTCGCATCCCCGATGCGACCGGCGGCGTTCAAGCGCGGGGCCAGGATGAACCCCACGTGCCCCGAGCGCAGCGGTTTCCCCGAGAGCCCGGCGGCGTCGACGAGCGCCCGCACACCCGTCCAGTGCGAGTCGGCCAAGAGCTTCAGGCCGTGCCGCACCAGGATGCGGTTCTCCCCGGTCAGCGGCACCACATCCGCCACCGTCGCCAGCGCCACGAAATCGAGGAAATGCAGCGGCAGGTGGGGCGAGATGCCGAGCACCGGGACCAACGCCTGCGCCAGCTTGAACGCTACCCCCGCGCCACAGAGGTCCTTCTCTGCGGACGGGCAGTCCGCCCGCCGCGGGTCGAGCACGGCCGAGGCGGGAGGCAGCGTGGGCCCGGGCAGGTGATGGTCGGTGACGATCACTTCGATGCCGGCCGCGCGCGCCTCGCGTACGGCGTCCACGGCGGTGATGCCACAATCGCACGTGATGATGAGCCCGGCGCGCCGGCGGCGGGCTTCGGCGAGTCCGGCCGGCCCGAAATCGTAGCCGTCGCGCAGGCGATGCGGCACGAAGGCATGGGCATCGCCCCCCACGCTGCGCAACACCCGGGTCAGCATGGCGGCGGCGCACTGCCCGTCCACGTCGTAGTCGCCGTGCACCAGGATCGGCGCGCCCGCCCGCACCGCTCCCGCCACGAGCTCCACCGCCCGCGCCATGTCGGCCCAGCCGTGCGGATCGCTCAACCGCTCGAGATCGGGACGGAGGAACGCCTTGGCTCGCTCGGGGGCCGTGAAGCCGCGCTGTACCAGGATCGCGGCCAGCGGCTCGGGGATGTGGAGATCGGCGGCGAGGGCCGCGGTCAGGTCGCGGTCGGGCGGCGCCGTGACGGCCCACCGGGCGGGGATCATTCCTTGGCGTACAGCAGCACGCCGCACGCCTCGCAGCTCTCGATCGACGCGCCGCGCTGGATCAGCGCGCGCCGCTGCGTGGGCACGGCCGTGAAGCAGTGACCGCAGGCATCGCCGTGCAAGGCGTACAGCGCCAGCGGCGCCTTGCCACGCCGGATCCGCTCGTAGCGCGACAGCAGCGCGGCCCCCACACCGGCCGCCGCGCGCTCGCGCTCGGCAACGGCGCGCTCGCGGCTGGTCGCGATCTCCTCACGCTGGCCGGCGAGCGCTTCGCGCCGCGGCGCCTGCGCGGTCCGCAGCTCCTGGAGCGCCTTCTCCGCCTCGGCCGCGCGCCGCTCCGCCTCCGTCACTGCGTCGCCCGAGCGCATGAACTCCGCTTCCTCCTTCGCCAGCACCGAGCGGGCCAGATCGAGCTCGGCCATCAGCGTCGAGGCTTCCTTGGCACCGCGTACCCACTCCAGCCGCTGGCGCCGCTGCTCCTGCATCGTGCGGTAGTTGGCGATCTTGCCCTCCAGCTCGTCACGACGATCGATGGCTGCCTGGATCCCCGCCCGGGCGGCGGCCAGGGCGCGCTCGGCGGCCGCCTGGGCCGCGTCCAGCTCCTCGAGCTCGGGGGCGAGCGCCGCGAAGCGCTCCTCCGTCTCCGTGACCGCTTGGTCCTTCGCCTGCAGTGCTAACAACGCTTCAAGTTCCGGATGCACCTCTCCTCCTCGCCGCGATCTTGTATCGGGGGTAGCGCTTGCGGAGCTCGTCGAACACCCGGCGCTTCTCCGCAATCAGGGACGCCTGCCGGTCGGGACTCTCGAAGGGCAGCTGCTCGTCGAGTTGCTGCAGCTGGCGCTCCAGCCGCCGCGCCTCGATCCAGTTCACCGCCCGCTCGTACATGTCGTTGGGATCCCGCCCTCCCAGCCCTTCCGCCTTGAGGTCCTCGTAGGCGCGGGCCGAGGTGGCGTCGAGCGCGAGCAGCGCGTCGTCGGCGATCGCCTCGAAGATCGCGCGGTAGGGCGGGAACTCGACCTCCTCGGCGTCGACCGCCGCGGTGACGCGGCCGCTCCAGGGCGGGCCCTCGAGCAGCAACAGCACGAGCGCCTTCTCGGCGCTCGCCGGCAGCGCGATCAGCTGGGCGGCCGCCGCGCCGGTCCGCGCCGCGCCCGCCCCCCGCGTGCCCACGCCCCCCGGGGCCCCCGCGGCCCCCGGCCCCCCCGCGACCCGCCGCGCCTCGGGACCGCTCGCTTCCCGCTCCAGCACGTCGCGGCGCACGCCCGCCGCCTCCGCCGCCCGCGCGAGGTACAGCTCGCGCGTGATGGGATCGCACGCCGCCCGGATCGTGGGCAGCAGGCGGTCGAGCGCCCGCCGGCGACCGGGCAGGGTCGCGAAGAAGCCGCGGCGCTCGAGGATCTGGACCTTGCGCTCCAACACGTCGACCGCGTCCTTGAGCAACGCGTCGAGCCCCGCCGCGCCGGCCCGCCGCACCAGCGTGTCGGGGTCGTCGCCCGCCGGCAGCGTCGCGACGCTCACGCGCAGCCCCTGCCGCAACAGCTCGTCGCCCGCTCGGAACGTCGCCCGCAGCCCGGCTTCGTCGGAGTCGTAGACCAGGATCACCTGCGGCGCGTGGCGCTGCAACAACTGCGCCTGATCGGCCGTGAGCCCCGTGCCGAGCGGCGCCACGACCTCCTCGAGGCCCGCCTGAGCCACTCGCAGCACGTCGAAGTAGCCCTCCACCAGGAGGGCCCGCTCCGCCTTGCGCATGGCGTGCTTCGCCACGTGGAGATGATAGAGCAGCTGGCCCTTGTGAAAGATCGGCGTGTCGGGCGAATTGAGATACTTGGGCTCGCCCTCGCCGAGGATGCGCCCCCCGAACCCCACCACCCGTCCTCGCAGGTCGTGGATCGGGAACAACAGCCGACCGCGGAAGCGCGGCGCCAGCGAGCCGTCCTCGCGCTTCCCCACGAGCCCCGCTTCGAGCAGCACCGCGTCGGCGATGCCCAACCCCTGCATCGCGTCGAGGAACGCCTTGCCCCGGGGCGCGTAGCCCAGGCCCAACGGCAGCACGCCGTCGAGCTCGAACTGGCGCGAGGCGAGATACTGCCGCGCCACGTCGGCCTCGGCACTCTCACCCAGCTGGCGCGTGAACCAGTCGGCCGCGGCGGCGGTCGCGCTGAAGAGCGGCTCCCGCGGATCGGGGCCCGTCGCCCCGCGCTCGGGGATCGCGATCCCGACCCGGCGCGCCACCTCGCGCACCGCCGTGGGATAGTCCATCCCCAGCTTCTTCATGAAAAACGTGAACACGTCGCCGGCGCTGTGACACACGAAGCAGTAGTACATCCCCTTCTTGGGGATCACGGCGAAGTTGCGGTGGGTGCCACCGTGAAACGGACACGGGCCGCGGAAGTCCGACCCGGTGCGCTTGAGCTCGACGTGTTCGGCGATGATCCCCACCAGGTCCGCCGCCTCGCGCACCTGCTCGATCACGTCGTCGGGGATCAAGCTCACGCGGTGAACTCGACCACGGTGACCCCATGCCCGCCCTGGGCGGCGGGCGCGAACCCGAATCGCCGCACCCGCCGATCCGCCGCCAGCACGTCGTGCACCAGTTGCCGCAGCGCGCCCATGCCTTTGCCGTGCACCACGCGCAAGACGGGGAGCTCGGCGACGACCGCGTCGTCGAGCGCCTTGACGAGCAGCGGCTCCGCGTCCGCCACGCGGAGGCCGATGAGCGAGATCTCGCTCGCCGCCGCCGCCCCGGCGGCGAGCCGGGTCTCCCCGGCGCGCTCGGCCGTCGGCGGCCGCGACCGGGCGCCGGGCGCGGCGGCCCCCGGCTGCCGCCGCCGCAGCTCCTCGAGTGAGACCCAGCCCTCGGCTCGCCCGGCGCCGGGTCCCGCGTCGGGCGCTTCCGCTCGGCCGGCGGTCGTGTCTTCGATCGCTTGCTCGAGCAAGCGGCGTGCCTGTTTCGCCGTCACTTCGTCGACGGCGGCGCGCGCCCGCCCCAGCGCGTCTTCCACCTGGCGCCGCGCTTCGAGCAGATACGCCCGCGCCTGGTCACGCGCCTCGCGCTCGAGCGACCGCGCCCGGGCCGCGACCTCCCCTTCACGGGCCGCCAGCTCGGCCGCGCGCTGCTCGAGCCGGGCCACGGCTTCCGCGTGGCGCGCCTCGGCCTGCGCCAGCGCATGCTCGCGCGCGTCGACCTCCCGGGCCCGCCGCTCCACCGTTGCCAGCAAGGCGTCGAGCGCCCGTTCGGCGTCCGGCATGGCGCGCTCGGCGAGGTCGAGCACGTCTGGGGCCACGCCCAGCCGCCGCGCGATGGCCAGCCCGTAGGAGCGCCCGGGCACCCCCTTGAGCAGGCGATACGTCGGCGTCAGCGTCTCGGCGTCGAACTGCAGCGAGGCGTTCACGATCCCCACGGTCTCGGCGGCGAGCTGCTTCAGGGCGCCGAGATGCGTGGTGGCGAGCGTCACGGCACGCCCCCGCGTCAGCGTCTTCAAGACCGCCGCGGCAAGCGCACCACCTTCCGCCGGATCGGTGCCGCTGCCGATCTCGTCCAGCAGGACCAGGGAGCCCGCTCCGGCGTGCTCGAGCAGGTCGCGCAGCGCCGCTACGTGCGCCGAGAACGTCGACAGGCTGGCCGCGATCGACTGGCGGTCGCCGATGTCGGCAAACACGGCGTCGAAGACGGGCAGCGTGGAGTGCGGGCCGAGTGGCGGAATGATGCCGCTCTGCACGAGGAGGCAGAGCAGCCCGACTGCCTTGATGACCACCGTTTTCCCGCCCGTGTTGGGGCCCGACACGAGCACCGTCGACTCGTCGGGCGCGAGCACCAGATCAAACGGCACCACGGCGTGCACGCCCGCGACGAGCAGCGGGTGACGGCCGCCGCGGATCGCGAGCGGCCCGCCGCCCAGCGCCGGGGCGAAGCCGTTCACCTCCACCGCGTAGCGCGCCCGGGCCGCGAGGTCGTCGAACGCGACGCACATCTCCCAGACCCGGGCGATCGCTTCCCGCTCGGGACGCACCAGATCGGTCAACTCGCGCAACACGCGCAACACCTCGCGCTGCTCTTCGGCCTCGTGGGCGCGCAGCGCGTTGCCGAGCTCGATCACCTCGGGAGGCTCTACGAAGACCGTCGCCCGCGTCGCGGACTCGTCGTGCACGATGCCGCCGAGCCGCGCCCGCGCCGTGCTCCGCACCGGGATCACGTAACGGCCACCCCGCACCGTGACGGCGGCATCGGGCGCCCGCTCGGTCGGGTCGAGCCCGCCGAGGATCGCTTCGAGCCGGGCCACGAGACGCTGGCGCGCATCGCGGACCGCCTGGCGCGCGCGCGCCAGCGCTCGCGAGGCGGCGTCGAGCACCCGGCCGTCGGGGTAGAGCGCCGCCGTGAGGCGGGTCTCGAGCGCCTTGGGTGGCGGCTCGACGCGCAGCGCCGCCGTGCGCGGGGCCTCGGCCGCTAGGCGGCGCAGCTCGCCGGCCACGATGCGCGCTGCGGCGAGCCCGCGGCCGAGCTCCGCGAGCGCGGCCCCCTCGAGCGCGCTGCCCGGCACCGCGAGCAACTCGAGCGCGGGTGCCAAGTCCGCGATCGGCTCGGCGCGGATGGCGTCGTCGGTGAGCAGCAGCGCCGCGAGCTCGCTCACCTGGGCGAGCGCGGCCCGGACCTGCGCCGCGTCGGTGCTCGGCACCCGGCTCTTCACCCGGGCCGCGCCGAGGGGCCCGACGGCGTGCGCCGCCACCCGCTCCAGCGCGGCCGGAAACTCCAGTGTCGCGAGCACGGAGGGGGCGACCCCTCCCCCGACGCTCATACGGGCGCCGCCAGCTCCTCGCGAGCGATGGCGTTCACCACCTTGCCGTCCGCTCGCCCTTTGAATTCCGGCATCACCTGCGCCATCACCTGGCCGAGATCCTTGGCGCCCGCGGCGATGGCCGCGCGCACGGCGCGGCGGATCTCGTCGGCATCGACCGCCGCGGGGAGAAACGCTTCGAGCGCCACCACTTCGGCGAGCTCCACGGCGGCGCGGTCGGCGCGCCCGGCGGCCGTGTATTGGTCCGCGGCCTCGCGCCGGCGCTTGATGCCGCGCCGCACCACGGCGACGGCCTCGTCGTCGGAGGCGGGATGGTTGAGCTCGAGTTCGCGGTTCTTGAGGTCTGCGAGGATCGTCGAGAGAAGCAGGGTGCGCGGCTGGTCGCGCTGTTTGCGGGCGTCGTTCATCGCGGCGCGCAGCCGCTCGGACACGCTCGCCACGTCAGACCGGACGCGGGCGGCGGTTTTTGCGACGCGCCGCGTTCATCTTGCGCGTGCGCCGCTCACTCGGCTTCTCGTAGTGTCGGTGGTGGCGCAGATCGGAAAGGATCCCGGCTTTCTCGCACTTTTTTTTGAACCGTCGGAGTGCGCGTTCGAAATTCGCGTCATCATGAATGATGACTTCCGGCATGCTTACTGGCTAACTGTGACTGACATATTAACTTAGCCCCCGGCGCCCCGGCTTGGCAAGTCAGCCGGGCGGCCACAGCATCGGCCGGCCCCCGAGCACGTGGAGATGGAGGTGAAACACCGTCTGGCCACCGTCGGGGTTGGTGTTCAAGACGACGCGATAGCCCTTGTCGGCGATCCCCGCTTCGCGCGCGACGTCGCGGGCGAACCCCAGCATGGTGCCGAGCAGCCGCGGGTCGGTCGGCTCGTTGAGCGACGCCACGTGATGGGTCGGGATCACGAGCAGATGCGTCGGCGCCTGCGGGCTCCCGTCCTTGAACGCCAGCATGCGGTCGCCCCGCTTCACGATCGTGGCCGGGATCTCGCCCGCGGCAATCTTGCAGAACACGCACCCCGCCATACCCCGCCCCCCCTCGCGTTAGCCGCCGAACGCCCGCCGCAACTGCTCCCAGAGCTGCTTGCCCAGTCGCCCCTCGGCCGGCGGCTCGCCCTCGACTTGGGCCAGCTGCTCGAGCAGCGCCCTCTGCTCCGCCGTCAGCCGCGTCGGCGTCCACACGTGCACCCGCACGTGCAGGTCACCCCGGCCGCCCTCGCCCACCTTGGGCAGCCCCTTGCCCCGGACCCGATACACCATGCCGGTCTGCGTCCCGGGCGGCAGCTTGAGCGGGGCGTCGCCATACGGCGTCGGTACCTGGAGGTCGGCGCCGAGCGCGGCCTGGGTGAACGAGACGGGCAAATCGTAGACTAAGTCGTCGCCGTGACGCTCGAACCGGCTGTCCTCGGCGATGTCGAGCACCGCGATCAGGTCGCCCGCCGGGCCGTTGCGCGGCCCCGGCGCCCCGGCGCCGCGCATCGTGAGATAGTGGTGATCGGCGACCCCCGCGGGCACGTTGATCTCGATCGTCTTCTCGGTGCGCAGGCGACCGTCCCCCTGGCACCGGGGACAGGGGCGCGCCACCACGGTGCCGTCCCCGGCACAGCTCGGGCAAGAGGAGACCGACAGGAAGTCGCCAAACAGCGAGCGCGCGGCGCGACGCACTTCGCCCGACCCGCCGCAGGTGCTGCAGGTCGTGGGCTTGGTGCCGGGCGCCGCCCCCGTGCCGCCGCATTCGCCGCAGCGATCGAGCGTGCGCACCCGCACCGTCTTCGTGGTCCCGCTCGCCACCTCGGCGAGCGTGAGCTTGAGCGTGACCTTCAAGTCCTGCCCGCGGTGCCGCTCGCGGCGGGCGCGCTCGCCCCCCCCGAACCAGGCGTCGAACCCCCCCACCCCGCCGAAATCCCGCATGAAGATGTTGAGCGCCTCAGACAGATCCCCGCCGCCGCGCCCACCGCGACGCACTCCCGCCAGGCCGTAGCGGTCGTAGGCGGCCCGCTTCTCGGGATCGCGTAACACCTCGTACGCCTCGGTGATCTCCTTGAAGCGTGCCTCCGCCGCCTGCTTGTCGCCGCTCGCCACCCGGTCGGGATGCCACTGCATCGCGAGGCGCCGATACGCCTTCTTGATCTCGGCGGCGTCGGCACCGCGCTCGACCTCGAGCAGCGCGTAATAATCGTGCGTCACTCGAGCAGCTCTCCCACGAGACGACTGGTGTGATCCACCAGCGCCACGATCTTGTCGTAGGGCATCCGCGTCGGCCCCATCACGCCGATCACCCCCGCCAGGGGCCCCAGCCGGTAGGACGCCGTCACCAGCGTGAAGGGGGCGAGGTTCGGCTCGCCGTGCTCGGCGCCGATCGTAATGGTGAGCCGCTGGCCCAACCGCTTGGCCAGCGCCTCGCGCAACAGATCGCGCCGCTCGGTGACCGCCATCAGCTCCTGCAGCCGCTCCTTCGTGGCGAACTCCGGCTGACCGGCGAGCAGCTGCGCGCTGCCGAGCACCACGCCACCGGCGGCGACGGCGACCGGCGGCATCTCGAACAGCTCGTCGGCTTCCTGGATGAAGATGTTCAACAGCTCGCTCGCGCCCGGCTCGGGCGCGGCGTCGCGCACCCGATCGGGCAGCGTGTCGCGGATCTCGTGTAACGTGAGCCCCGCCAGCCGCTCGTTCAACACCAGGGCGACCTGCTGCACCACCTCGGGCGCCATCTGCGACGGCACCTCGACGAAGATCGTCCGCACCATGCCGCTCCTGAGCGTCAGCACCAGCAACAACCGTTCCGAGGAGACCTGCAACAGCTCGAGCCGCTCGAGCACCGCCTCCTCGAGCGACGGGCCCACGGCCACCCCGAGCTCCTTGGTCAGCACGCCCAGCACTTGCGCCGCGCGCTCGAGGATCTGGTCCACCGCGGCCCGCTCCCCCCGCTCCGCCCGCGCCCCCCGCACCCCCGACCCCAACCCCGACCCCGACCCCGCCAGCTCCTCGCGGATCTGGTGCGATTCCGACGCCGTCACCTGCGCCAGATGCATCAGGCTGTCCACGTACACCCGATAGGCCAGGTCGGTGGGAATGCGGCCGGCCGAGGTGTGGGGGTGATACAGGTAGCCCTTCGCCTCGAGGTCGCTCATCGTGTTGCGGATCGTGGCGGCCGACAGCGCCAGGCCGAACCGCTTGGCGATGGTCCGGCTCCCCGCCGGCTCGGCGGTTTCGACGTAGGTCTCGATGACGGCCTCGAGGACCTGGCGCTCGCGTTCGGTCAGTGAAGGGGTCATGCGTCCAACCTGTTCAGTGCTAACAATTTAGGTCCTGTCCCCAGGGTCGGTCAAGTCGCCCACGAGGGCATCCAAGCGCAGCCAGCCCTCGGGCGTCAGCCGCACCCGCGCGTCGGGGCAGCGCGCCCACCCCGCGGCGACCCAGCGCGCCGCGCGCGCCGCGAGCCGGCCGTCCGTCCCGAGCGCGAGCCCGCGGTTGGTGCGCAACGCGAGATACCGCCGCTCGAGTTCCCGCTGCGCGGGCGTCAACACCTCTTCGGCCGCGATCGGCCGCCGCCCCGCCGCGAGCGCGCGGCGGTAGGCCTCCCACGCCGCCACGTTCCAGCGCCGCGCGCGGCCGTCGAAGGAATGCGCCGCCGGTCCCAGGCCGAGATAGGGCCGCCCCGACCAGTAGGCCGCATTGTGCCGCGCGCGCCAGCCCGGCCGCGCCGCGTTCGACACCTCGTAGAACTCGTAGGCCGCGGCCGCGAGCCACGCGTGCGCCGCGAGATACTCCTCGGCGTAGCGCGCGTCGTCGGGCGCCGCCGTCCGGCCGCGCGCGATCCAGCGGGCGAGCGGCGTGCGCTCCTCGACCGTGAGCCCGTAGAGCGACACATGGGCCGGCGCCAGCGCGAGCGCCGCCGCCACGTCGCGCCCCCAGTCCCGCTCGAGCTCCGCGGGGAGGGCGAAGATCAAATCAAGCGACACGTTGCCAAGCCCCGCCCGGCCGAGCGTGCGCACCGCGTCCCCGATGCGCGCCGCGTCGTGCGAGCGGTGCATCCACTTGAGCACGCGGTCGTCGAAGGATTGCGCCCCGAGCGACACCCGGTTCACCCCGGCGCGCCGCCACGCCGCCGCCCGCTCGGGCGTCACGTCCTCGGGATTGGCCTCGAGCGTCAGCTCGATCCCGTCCCACGGCCCCCCGTCCCGCCCCCGCCCCGGCCCCCCGCACGCCTCCCGGACGGCTGCGAGTAGGGTCGTCACCGCCTCCGCGGGCAACAGTGACGGGGTCCCCCCGCCCAGATACAGCGTCTCGAGCGACTCAGCCCCTGGGCGCCCCAGCTCGGCCGCGCCCAACAGTTCGAGCTCGCGGCGCAACGCGTCCACGTAGTCGCGTGCCGGGACCCGCCGGCGCACCGCGATCGCGAAGTCGCAATAGGAACAACGCCGTTGGCAGAACGGGACGTGCAGATAGAGGTGGCGCATAGGTGCCGCACGCTGTCTCGGAGGTTTCGCCAGCAGGCCCGGCCCGGTGCGGCCGTGCCGACCCCTCAATTATAGCGACCCCGTATCGAGCACCTCGCGCACCTTCCGCGCCAGCGCGTCGGCGGTAAACGGTTTCTGCAGGAATGCCACCCCGGGCTCGAGCACCCCGTGCCGCACGATCGCGTCGTCGGTGTACCCCGAGAGATACAGCACCTTGGTGCCGGGGAGCAGGGCCACGATGCGATCGGCGAGGTCGCGCCCGCTCATGCCCGGCATCACGACGTCGGTGACGAGCAGGTGGATGCGGCCGTCGTGACGCTGCGCCAGCCGCAACGCCTCCTCCCCTTGCGATGCCAGGAGCACGGTGTGGCCCCGCGCCACGAGCAGGCGGCGCGTGAGGGCCCGCATCGTCTCGTCGTCTTCCACGAGCAGGATGGTCTCGCTGCCCCGCAGGGACGCCGGCGCCACCGGGCGGGGCGCTGCCGCCACGGGGGTCTCGACCACTCGCGGCAGATAGATCTTGAACGTCGTCCCCCGGCCGGGCTCGCTATACACCCATACGTAGCCACCGCTTTGCTTCACGATGCCGAACACCGTGGCGAGACCGAGGCCGGTGCCTTTCCCGAGCTCCTTCGTGGTGAAGAACGGCTCGAAGACGTGACTCTTGGTCTCGGCGTCCATGCCCGTGCCCGTGCCCGTCACGGCGAGCAGCACGTAGGGGCCCGGATCGCCGTTAGCGAGTCGCCACGCCGGCCCGCAGCGCCTGCCACAGCGTCTCGAGCAGCTCCGGCATCCCGGCTCCCGTGACGGCCGAGATCGCCACGACCGGCGCGTTGGATCGCGGGCGAACGGAGGGCAGCGATGCGCCGGCCGGCAGGAGGTCGAGCTTCGTCAGCACGACCACCTGGGGCTTGGCGGCGAGCTCGGGACTGTAGAGCGCCGCCTCACGCACGACCAGCTCGTAGGTCGCCTGAGGATCGGGACTGTCGATCGGCACCAGCACCGCCACGAGTCGCGTGCGCTCCACGTGTTGCAGGAACCGCAGCCCCAGTCCCTTCCCCGCGTGCGCGCCCTCGATGATCCCGGGAATGTCGGCCATGACGAAGGAACGGCCGTCCCCGAGGCCCACCACCCCCAAGTGCGGCTCGAGCGTGGTGAACGGGTAATCGGCAATCTTCGGTCGCGCCGCCGAGACCACCGAGAGCAGCGTGCTCTTCCCTGCGTTCGGCTCGCCCAAGAGCCCCACGTCCGCGATGAGCTTGAGCACGAGCGCGAGCTCCCGCTCCTCGCCCGGCTCGCCCGGCTCCCACTCGCGCGGGCTCTGGTGCGTGGGCGTCGCGAATCGCGCGTTGCCGCGCCCGCCCCGCCCACCGCGCACGACGCGCAGCACCGGACCCGGCTCGAGCACCTCGCCCACGAGCGCATCCGTCGTGGCGTCGCGCACTTCGGTGCCGGGCGGGACGGGCAGATAGAGGTCGGCCCCCGACCGGCCGGTCATGTCCTTCCCCTTGCCATGCTGCCCGCGTTCCGCCCGCCATTGCGTGCGGTAGCGGTAGTCGAGCAGCGTGGCGAGGTTCGAGTCGGCCCGCACGTACACACTGCCCCCCGTCCCGCCGTCGCCGCCGTCCGGTCCGCCCTTGGGGACGAACTTCTCACGCCGAAACGACGAGGCGCCGGCGCCGCCCGAGCCCGCCACCACGTGCACCACCGCGCGATCGATGAACATCAGGCGGGCTCCCGGCGGGGGGTGGCGCGCGGCGGCGCGGGCCTCAGAGCTTGCGGCGGCGTACGTCCGCCCACTGCTCGTCCGCCCGGCGGCGGTGCTCGGGCTCGAGATCGGCGCCGATCAGCGCCAGCACCGCGTCGACCTCGGAGCCCGAGGCCCCGGTGTTGAGCGCGCCACGCAGATGGGAATGCAGCTGCTCGGCGGTTCCGAGCACGGCGACGGCCGCCACCGTGCACAACTCGCGCCGCTTCAAATCGAGCCCCGGCCGCCCGATCACCTTGCCGTAGGCGTCCACCAGCACCAGGTCCTCGAGCACTGGATGCAGCGCCCGCAGGTTCAAGAGCAGCTTGTGATAGGCGCGGCCGTACACCGCGCGACACACCGCCGCGCCGCGCTCGGCCCAGGCCGCCCACGCCTCGTGCGCCAGCGGCTCCGCCGCCTCGTGGGGCGTCGCGGACCCGTCCGCGAGCGCCCGCCACACCGCGAACGCCACGAGCGCGAGCGGATAGCCGACCACGAGCATGCTCTGGAGCAGCAGCTCCTCGACCCACAGCGCCGGCACGCCCGCCGCGCGCGCCGCGCGCATCCGCGCCTCGAGCTCGGGCCGCTGCCCTGCGGCGATCCCCGCCGCGACGCGCACGAGGGCCCCCGTCTGCGGGTCGAGCCCCGCTGCCTGCCCTTCCTTCTTATCAGGATGCGCCACGCGCTTCCCCTCGCTCTCTCGGGACTGCCTTCGGGTCATCGCGTCAGCCGGCCTTGGACCCGCAGCTCCCCCACCGTCTCGCCCCGCGTGTTCACGTTGGGCCGGGGCCCGAGGGCCGCGGGGCGGGGCCCGAGCCCCAGCTCTTCGAGCACGGCGGCGATGGCCAGCGCCGCCGCCGTGGCGTGGCCGTCCGCGACCTTAAGCGCCACGCCCCACCCCGGCTCGACCACCAGAGCGCAATACAGCCCCTCCGCCCCGACCTTGGCGACCACGCGACCGGGATGTGCTTGCATCAGCTCCGTGCACGGTCGCCCCGCGCCGGCGATGAGCTCGGGGTGACGCAGCATGGCGGCGATCACCCGGGGGCCGGGCTCCTCGTTCTCCGCCTCCGGTCCCGTCTCCACCCCCGCCCCGAGGCGGGCGTAGGCCACCGCCATCTGGACGAGCGGCACGCCGAAGCAGACGACGCCGCAGCCGTCCACCGCCGTCTGGATCGCGCCGGTCGCCACGCCCGTCCAGCGGCTCACCTCGGCGAGGCAGCGCTGCTGCACCGGGTGCTCGGGCCGCGTGTAGTGCGCCGTGGGCCAGCCGTGGTGGCGCGCCAGGGCGAGCATCGCGGTGTGCTTCCCCGAACAGTTCGAGTAGATGGCGCTGAGCCGCACCCCGTGCCGCGCGTACTCCTGGGCCACGCGCTCGGACAAGGGCGGATGGGGGCCGCACAACAGGTCGCGCTCGCTCAGGTCCAGCTTCGCCAGAAACTCGCGCACCCGGGCGACCTGTCCCGGCTCGCTTGAGTGCGAGGCGCAGGCGAGCGCCACGTCCTCGCTCGTGAGTCCGAAGCGCGCGACCACGCCGTCCGAGACGAGGGGCAGCGCCTGGAACGGCTTCGCAGCCGAGCGCCAGAACGTGACGAGCGTGGGGTCGCCCGCCGTGGCCACGACGCTGCCCTGGCGGTCCACCACGGCCACGTGCACCTCGTGCCACGCTTCGACCATCGTGCCGCGCACCTGTTCGACCCGCACCGCCGCCCTCCCGCTCGCCCTGGGCCGCCCAGTGGAAGGGCGACGCTGGCCCGACAACTTAACGGAAACGGGACGCCGCGTCGGGGCCGCGGAGCGGTCCCCCGAGGCCCGGCGGCCGTGCGGTTGCCGCCGCTCCCCCCCGCCCCCAAATTGCGCGCTCCATGGACTGCCGGGTTCGAGGACTCCGCATCGCAGGCCGGCACGCGCACCACGCCGGCGCCACATGAGCTCGCGCACCCCCCTGCCGCTTCCCGACCCGCGGCTCACGCGCGACCACTTGGAGCAGCTGCTCGGCAAGATGGCCGAGCGGCGCTTGGTCGTCGTGGGCGACGCCATGCTCGACATCTACCTCCAAGGCGACGCCGAGCGCATCTCCCCCGAAGCCCCCGTGCCCGTGGTCACGGTGCACACCCGACGCTACGCCCTCGGCGGCGCGGCCAACGTGGCGGCCAACGTGGCCGCCATCGGCGCCGAATGCCGGCTCGTGGCGGTGATCGGGGACGACGCGCGCGGCGACTCGCTGCGCGCGGAGCTGGCCCGTGGCCGCCGCGCGCCCCACCACGTCCAAGACCCGCGTGACCGCCCGGGGCCAGCAGGTCGTGCGCATCGACGAGGAGGTCGAAGAACCGGTGCCGCATCGCGCCGAGGAGCAGCTCCTGGCCCAGCTCGAGCGCGCCATGGCCGACGCCGATGCCCTGCTGCTCGAGGATTACAACAAAGGCATGCTCACGCCCCGCGTCATCGAGCGCTCCCTGACGCTCGCCCGGCGGCGCGGCATCCCGATCGTCGTGGACCCCAAGTTCAAGCACTTCTTCGGCTACCAGGGCGCGACGATCTTCAAGCCTAACCGCCGCGAGCTGGAGCAGGCCATGGGCGCCACCCTCGACCTGGCGCACGCCGACGCCCTGCCCACCTCCCTCGACAAACTCGGTGTCGACAACCTGCTGCTGACACTCGGCGCCGAGGGCATGGTGCTCGTCACCAAGGACAAGCAGATCACGCGGATCCCGACTATGGCGCGCGAGGTGTTCGACGTCTCCGGCGCGGGCGATACGGTGACGGCGTGGCTCGGCACGGCGCTCGCCGCCGGGGCGTCGGTGCGCGAGGCGGCGCAGCTCGCCAACTACGCCGCCGGCGTCGAGGTCGGCAAATCGGGCGTCGCCACCGTGTCGCCCGCCGAAGTGCTGGCGATGCACGAGGCGCACTACGATCAATTGGGGAAGCTGCGGCGGGGTGGGTTGCTGTAGCGCGGCGGCGCGGGCTCCCGGGAGAGCCGCTACGGCTGATTCGCCACCTTCGTCGGCACCGTGCTGAGCGCCACCGTGCCGGTGCCGAGCTCGCCTTGCGTGTTGTTGCCCCAGCAGTAGGCCACGCCCGTCGTCGTCAGGCCGCACGCTGAGAGGTTGCCGGCGCTGAGCGTCGCAAAGCTGTACCCGCCCTTCACCGCGACCGGGACGATGCGGCTCGCTTGCGTACTGTCGCCGAGCTGCCCGGTCGTGTTCGAGCCCCAGCAGTAGGCCGCGCCCGCCGCGGTGAGTCCGCAGGCGAACGCCCCGCCTGCGGAGACCGCCGTGAAGGCGTGCCCACCCGCGACCGCCACCGGGGTGGCGCTGTTCGCCGTGGCGCTATCGCCCAGCTGGCCCACCGTGTTCAAGCCCCAGCAATAGGTCACGCCCGTAGTCGCGATGCCGCAGGCGAAGCTGCCCCCCGCGCTCACGGCCCGAAACGTGTAGCCGCCCACGACCGCCACCGGCGTCATGCTGCAGGCGTAGCCGTTGCAGACGGCGGGCCCCGTGGCGCTGCCGGTGCCGAGCTGGCCGAACGTGTTCCAGCCCCAGCAGTACGCCGCGCCGCTCGTCGTGACCGCGCAGGCGAAGGGGTAGTTCGTGCCGCCGCTCACCTGCTGGAAGACGAGGGTGCCCGCCACTGCCACCGGCGTGCTGCTCGACGTGGTCGAGCCGGTCCCCAGGTTGCCGGCGCTGTTCTCGCCCCAGCAGTACGCGGCATTCGTGGTCGTGACGCCACACGCGAACGTTTCGCCCGCCACTGCCACCGGCGTCGAGCTGTTCGTCGTCGCCCCGTTGCCGAGCTGCCCGGCATCGTTGTTGCCCCAACAGTACGCCGCGCTTCCGCTCGCAAGCCCGCACGCGAAGCCGCCGCCCAGGCTCACCGTGAGCGACGTAACGGTCTGTCCACCGGCGACCGCCACCGGCGTGGAGCTGGCGGTGAACGACCCGTTCCCCAGCTGGCCCACGGAGTTGTTGCCCCAGCAGAACCCGGCACCTCCGGTCGCGACGCCGCACGCGCTGCCCGAGCCGACGCTGAGCGAGGCGAACTTCACGGTCGTACCCGGCCCCGTCACTGAGGATGAGCCCCCGCCACACGCCGCGACGAACAGCCCCACCGCGACCGCCACACCCGCGGCGGTCCGTCTGGTGGCACTACCCGCTACGGCGGGCCCCGCTGGCCCGCGATGCCGCTCCGCCCCCATGCGCCTCCTCGTCACGCCCAGTTGATCATCACTGACCCGCCGGGGTTCCTGTGGATGCTGCCTCGAGTTCGACGAGTAACGGAAACCCGTACCCCGCGGGCGCGCAAACGTGCTGGTGGCCCCTGTTCTACCGCGCTCCAAGCCGGAGCGCCAGGCCGACCGAGAGGACGAGGTCGTCTTGGAATTTGTTAATGGGAGATACGGGCTCGATAAGGTTGCACACTTGCCCGAGGCCGCGGCACTGGGTCTGGGGGTAGACGCCACAGCCGGGGTACTCTCCGTTCACGTAGAGACCCGCGCGATACAAGTAGTCTTCGGCATCGAGCCGCAGCGCCAGCCAGCCTCGGGCGAACTTGAAGCCCGTGCCGGCGCTCACGACGCCCGTGGTGCGACTCGTGCCGCAGACGCTTGGGCGCGTTGTCCCCAACTCTGAGTATGCACCACCACCCCGGGACACCCAGCCGACGCCCCCGCCTGGCCGCAGCCAGGGAGATCCGCTCGTTGGGCTGATCCGCATTAGCGCGCGGACGCTCGCGGTGGTGACGTAGGCAGAGCTATCTGGGACCCGGGCGCCGACCGTGGAAACACCACTCGGGGAATAGCCGACGGCGGCCTCGAGGCCGAGGTGGTGCCACCACACCGTCAGACGACCGCCCCGGGCGACCGCCCCTTTCTGCTTCAACGAAACCCGCGGGGGCTGCACCCCCGCCAGGTCGGAGGGTGGCAGAATAATCCACCAGCTTCTGCGTCGGGAGCTAGACGCCGGCATACGGAACGAACTCAAAGGTGGCCTGCGCCGCCACAGCGGAAGGCAGGGCGAATAGCGGGCTGAGCCCAGCGAAGAGGCATCGGAACGCGAACGGGCGCCGGGCACAGGCCTACCTCCTGCTTGCAGGGCTGGTCTACGAGAGCACTGCAATTGTGCTGCCGGGTCGCCCGACGTGGTAACTGAATGGGCGGCACAGGACTCGAACCTGTGACCTCCGGTATGTGAGACCGGCGCTCTAACCAGCTGAGCTAGCCACCCTCAAGTAGTGCACTGACTCTCCGACGCTGACCGGAGCTAACGTGGCGGCGGTTTCAAGTCGAAGCGCCTGCAGCCGCCCCCCCAAGATATCGGCGCAGGGCTCGATACGGAACTCCACCGCTTCGTCCGCGCCTAAGTAGCATACGTGATGCGCCTTGGCTTGGCTCATTGACTGTTATAACAATGTTAGTATCTTTGGTAGCGTGCTACTCTGGCCAGGAGCTTTCCATGGCTTTTCTTAAGAAGCTGACGCCTATCGGCAATAGCATGGGCCTGATTCTTGACCGCCCGGTGCTGGAAATGGTCGGGATTGACGCGAACACGGTCGTTGAGCTGACTACTCAGGGGGGCGCAATCATTGTTCGGCCCGCCACGGCTGGGGCCGTGCGAGCGAGCACCCGAAAGGTTATCAAGGCGCATCGAGCCACCTTGAAGAAGCTCGCCGACCATTGATCCGCTTTTCTTGACCGACGAGGATGTCTTAGCGATCCACGCGGATCAGTTCGGAGAATTCGGAGGGCCCAGGGAGTCGGTGACCTTGGGCTTCTTTCTTCTGCTGTGGCGCAGCCGTGCGCCACGTTCGACGGTGATTTCTTCCACGTTGACCTGTTACCAAATGGCTGCCGCCTACCTGTATCACCTCGTGAAGAATCACCCTTTTGTAGACGGGAACAAGCGAAGCGGCGGCGACCATAGGCGATCTCTCCTAACATGGTCTTTCCCTCCCCTTGCCCTCGAAGCCGGAACGCCATCCCGCTGCGAGAGCGTTGGCGGCCGTTACGTCATGAAGCCCCGGACGAGCTCGGCAATCTGATCCGCGGCGGTATCGAGCGCGAAATGCCCCGCGTCGAGGACATGGACTTCGGCCGTCGGTACGTCGCGACGATAGGCCTCCGGTTCCGACAGCTCGAACGACAGGTCGTACTTGCCCCAGAGCACGAGCAGGCGCGGCTGCGTCTCCCGCATCCAGGCTTGCCACTTGGGGTAGGCGTCGACGTTCGTGCGATAGTCGTAGAAGAGGTCGCTTTGAATGTCGGCCTGGCCGGGCTGGCTGAGAAAGGCAAACTCATCAGTCCAAAGATCCGGGTCGTAGCGTTCCACGTGGGGATCGCTGCCGACATGACGCGTCCGCGTCGTCTGGAGCGACAGCAGATTCGTGCGCAGCGTGGTTTCGTTGGCCGCACGATTGGCCCAAAACGCCCGCCGCGGCTTCCAATTGGGTCCCAAGCCCTCGTTGTGCGCCACGGCGTCCTGAAGGATGAGCGCCTCGATCCGGTCCGGATGGGCCAAGGCCATGCGAAACCCCACGGGGCCGCCGTAATCCTGCGCGTACAGCGTGTAGCGCGAGAACCCCAGCGCTTCCGTGAAGTGATTCAAGATCTCGGCGTAGTGATCGAACGTGTACGCGAACCTTTTCGGGTCCGGCCAGTCGCTGTGTCCGAACCCTGGGTAGTCGGGCGCCACCAGGTGATAGCGATCGGAGAGCCGCGCGAAGAGCGGCTCGAACATCCGCGATGACGAGGGAAGCCCGTGGAGCAGGAGCAGCGTCCGCGCCTCTTTCGGGCCGGCCTCTCGGTAGAAGATGGAGAGGCCGTCCACCGCTGTCGTGCGATACAAAGTCGGGTGTGCCACGGACGGTGGTTTCCTTCGGCTTGAGCCAGCAGTTGCAATCAGGCGAGCATCACAGAAACCAGCGATGCCACGCCTTGCGGCGCGGTGCGACCCGGCGTCTCGGAGCTGCCTTACCTGGCCACCTCGAGTATGAGCTCCACCTCGACCGGCGTGCCGAGCGGAAGGCTGGCGACGCCGTACACCAACCGGCATGGGCTCTTGTCCTTCCCGAAGACGCTTTGCAACAACTCCGAAGCGGCGTCGGCGACTTTCGGCTGATCCCGGACATCGCCAGAGGTGGCCACCGATACGCCCAGTCGGACGATCCGCGTCACGCGGTCGAGCGACCCCAAGTGCTGTCGCGCGACCGCGAGGGCGTTGAGCGCCGCGAGGCGAGCCGCCTGGCGCCCCGCTTCCACATCGAGCTCCGCGCCGACGCGCCCGACGAACTTCGCCCCGCCGCCTTCCGTCGGAAGCGTCCCGCTCAGAAAAACCAGATCGCCCGTCTGCACCGCTTCGACGTATGTGCCGAACGGCTCAGGCGGTGCCGGGAGCCGGATGCCCAGTTCCTTCAACCGTTGCTCGGCACCGGCCTGAGACCCTTTCGAACTCGTTCTCATTTGTCTCCCCCGCTCCCCCTAGCGCAGGGCTCGGTCCATCGAGCGCCAGGGGTCGGAACGCCGCGTGCAGCTCGGCTGCGAACAGCTCCGACCCTCCGGCCACTGCTGCACCTCCCCGACTCAGGCTTTCAGGAAGGTCAACAGGTCGGCATTAATGGTATCGGCCTCGGTCGTGGGCATGCCGTGCGGAAAGCCCTTGTAGGTTTTCAATGTGCTATTCTTCAACAACTTCGCCGACAGCGGTGCCGAATCGGCATAAGGCACGATCTGGTCGTCATCGCCATGCATCACTAGGACCGGCACAGTGATCTTCTTTAGGTCGTCGGTGAAGTCCGTCTGGGAGAAGGCAACGATGCCGTCATAGTGCGCCTTGGCTCCTCCCATCATCCCCTGGCGCCACCAATTCCAGATCACCCCCTGAGAGGGTTTCGCGCCAGGCCGGTTATAACCATAGAACGGTCCAGCCGGCAGATCGTAATAAAACTGGGCTCGGTTGGCGGCGACCTGCGCCTGAAACCCGTCAAAAACCTCCTTGGGCAGCCCGCCCGGATTGGTCGCCGTCCTTACCATCAGCGGCGGCACCGCGCTGATAATCACCGCCTTTGCCACCCGGCTTTCGCCGTGGCGCGCCAAGTAGTGCACCACTTCACCGCCGCCGGTCGAGTGGCCGACATGCACCGCACCCTTGAGGTCGAGGTGTGCGGTCAGCGCCGCTAGGTCGTCGGCGTAATGATCCATGTCATGGCCACCGCCGACCTGGGTGGAGCGGCCATGCCCGCGCCGGTCGTGGGCTATGACGCGATAGCCGTGCTTGAGGAAGAACAGCATCTGCGTGTCCCAATCATCGGCCGACAGCGGCCAGCCGTGGCTGAACACGATGGGCTGACCCTTGCCCCAGTCCTTGTAGAAG
>WNFJ01291114.1_pt1 | contig 25397 bp, 26 predicted proteins | sample 5400461 | NCBI WGS metagenome assembly WNFJ01 (sample SAMN13153349, study PRJNA577476) | soil metagenome | isolation source: 115 cm saprolite on Douglas fir-dominated hillslope | place: USA:California | collected 2013-09-17
AACGACCTCGCTCTCGGGCGCATCGTGGACGCGATCTCCCACAGCAAGTTCTGGAAGTCCTCGGCGATCTTCGTGGTCGAGGACGACCCGCAGAACGGCGTGGACCACGTGGACGGGCACCGCAGTCCGGCGCTGGTGATCAGCCCGTACGCCGAGCGGAACGCGGTCAACGACACCTACTACACGCAGCTCAACCTGGTGCGTACGATCGAGCAGATCCTCGGCATCCAGCCGATGAACCAGGAGGACCGGGCGGCCGAGCCAATGTTCGACGCCTTCACCAGCCACCCCGATTTCACACCGTTCAGCGCGCTGCCCAACCAGATCCCGCTGACCTACGGCGTGACCGGCGTGACGACCGGATCGGCGGGTGCGGCCGCCGCGGCGGCGCTCGGCGGTTCGGCCAAGCCGATCATCCCAGCGTCGCTGCTCGGCATCTACGACCAGTGGGTGGCCTGGAGTGCGCCGCTTGAAGACCAGGCGAACCCGGCCATGCTCAACCGGCTCGACTGGTACGCCGCGACCGGGTGGACGAAGCCGTACCCGGGCGACACGAAGATCCTCGGGCCCTACCAGGTGCCCGGCTGCCGGCTGCCGGCCGACTACCTCGGTGGCGGCTGATGACCGGCGCACCGAGGCGTGTCACCTCGGCCCGGGCGGCGTGCTGGTGAGTGCGCGTGGGGCGGCCCTTGCGGGCCGCCCCACGCGGGCTCGACAGCCGGCCGAACCGCCCGGGTGAGCCAGGACCGGCGACGGGTGCAGCGCCTTGTTCCGGCCATGGTTCGGGTCGGTGCCCGGCCAGTCGTTGCGGTAGGACTGCCCGTCCCAGTCCCCGTCGCTGCTGAAGCACCCGTCGATGTGAACCAGCGTCGAGTCGGTCCCTGGGACGCAGCCGGTGTCGTCAGCGTCCAGGCCGGATGAAACCTCCCCCTGCGAATTCCCTCCCTTTCAGCCACATACCCTCCGGTATCGGGCACTCATGGATGATCCTCTCCCAGCGTGCGGCGGGTGGCAACAGGTGCGATCCCACCGCGGTGGCGTGCCTGGACGCGGCCGCGCCCACCGGCCCGGGCGCGCGCGGGCGCGCGCAGAGGCCCCAGCCCTGGGCCCGGCGGGTGGAGCCGGGGGGGTCGCAGGGCTGGGGCGTGCGCCTTCGGGCCGTCAGGCCCTCAGGCGGTCACGGGTAGCTCACCACGTCGCTCGGGCCTGGTTGCGCCTGGGTCACCGGCGCGCCCGTGCCGTTGACGACGGAGTTGATGCCGCCCGACGCGTTGAGGAAACGGGTCAGCAGGTCGTGAAGCTGGACACCGGCCGTGTTGGGCACCTTGAACGCCTGCGTGGCGTAAATGGCCACCCCCTGGTTGAAGAAGCAGTAGCTGGCCATGCCGTAGCCCTGGAACGTCTTGACGTTCCCCGTCACCTCGAACGCCGGATAGCCGTCGGTGGTGCTGTCCGCCATCCAGGCGGCCTGGCTTGGCGGGTCGTAGGGCATCTCGTTCTGGAAGAAGATGTCCGTGCCGCCCGGCCCGTTCCAGATCACCTGGGTCTTCTCGTAGTGCTCGACGAACAGGCCGTAGGCGGTCACGTCGTCGCCGTTGACGACGAGGCCGTGATCGGCGACGTTGGCGTTCCAGCCGACACCGCTGCCGTGATCAGCCCGCCAGGCCCAGATGTTGTCGAGGATGGTGTTGGAGCTGTTGACCACCAGGCTGGTGGTCGCCTGACCTGGCTCGGCGCCGCCGATGCGGAAGAAGACGTCCTGCAGCAGCGTGGGCTCGTTCGGCTCGCTGCCGAAGCTGCGCCGCTGATCGCGCTCGCCCACCTGCAGGAGCACCCGGGAGTTCACCGGGCCGGCGTCGAAGATCAACCCGGACAGCTTGACGCCGGGCACGCTGTCGATCCGCATCGAAACGTTGCCGCGCTGCGGAACGATCGTGGGGAAGCCGAGACCGAGCACCACGGTGCCCGGCCTGGTGACCTTGATGGCATGGTCGGTGTAGTAGACCCCGGGGGTGAGGATCAGGTTCTGGCCTTCGGCCAGCGCTTCGTTGATCGTCGCCACCGAGTCGTCAGGGGTGGCGACGAAGAACCTGCTGAGCGGGATCGAGGTGCCCGGCGCGGCGCCAGCCGTCCAGGTCGGGCCGACCGAGTTGTGCTGGACCGCAGGGACGAACACCTGGTAGCCGCCCTGGCTGTCGGTGTAGAGGAACGGCTTCTCCTGCGTCACCGGGCTGGTGGCCAGCGTCGTGTACGGCGGGGTCCCGCCCGCCAGGCCGGACGTGGCGGAGAAGCTCTGCGCCGGTGCGCCGGCGTCGCCGGAGAACACCTGATCCCACACGCCGTTGGTCCAGCCGTCAAGGCTGCTGTTGCGGACAAGGAACTGCTGCTGTGAGCCGTTGATCACGGTGCCGCCGGAGAACTTCGAGTCGGCGATGAAGCCGCCGCTCGCGAACTGCGGGCCGGCCGAGCAGTAGTCCATGAGCGACAGATTTCCCCCGGTGACGTTGACCCTCCGCATGGGCGCGGCCTGCGACACCGCCCAGAAATCGGTCCCCGACATGCAGCCGTGCTGGCCTGCGATGTTGATCGTCAGGTTCGACAGGGAACGCCAGAAATTGTCGAGCGCTATGCAGTTGGTGGTACCCGGAGTCGTCGTCGGAAAGCACTGGTTGTACACGTCGACGGTGCCGTTGATGGTCACGTCATTCGGTGAGCTGCCGAGGCCGGCCACCTCGGTGTAGTAGCCAACCTGGAAGGTAAGCGGATCCCCGGCCGAGCCGTAAGTGCCTGGCTCGAAGAACAACGCGTAACGCTGCGTCCCGAACTGGTTGGGGATCTGCTGTGTGGCGATCGAGTTGACCGTCGACTGGATTTCGCTCTGCGGCATGCTGGGGTTGAACACGTAGACATTCGGGCCAAGGCCCGCCTGGCCCGAATGCGTGAGCTGTGGCGCGAGGTTTACCGGTGCGGCGCCGGCGGCCGGCGCTGCGGCAGCGGCGCCGGCCGCCGACACCCCGGCGGCGAGCACGAGCGCAGCGGTGAGGACCAGGTTCCGCAGCCGCCCGTGCCTCCGGCCACCGCGGGAGGCCAGGTCAAGAAGGAGCCGCCCGGGCGCGGGTTTCCTTTCCGCCCCGGGCGCCTTAATAGCCTTCCGTGCCGCCGGGTTCAAAATAAGCCACCTCGTCTCTGCGCTGCCGCAGCAAAGGCGGGGAACTGGCATCGGCCCGCTCGGAGGTCGCTGCGGCCGCAGGCTTCGTCAAAGACGATAGGCGCGGCGGGATTAACGCGGCCTTAACATTTCGGGCGGCCCGTAAAAATATCGTGAACGAAGCCCCGGCTAGATGATCCACAGCGCGTGGGCCGGTGGCAGCCGCGCGGCCAGGAGGCTGCGGTCAGCGCAGCGGCACGACGGGCGGGCCCGGAACGATCATCGACTCGATCACGCCCACGTGCTCCACCTCGAGCCTGACCCGGTCCCCCGGCCGCAGCCAGGGATATGCCTGCGCGCCGTGGACGCGGGACAGTTCGAGTATGCAGCCGGTGCCGACGGTGCCGCTCGCGATGACGTCGCCCGGGCGCAGCGTCGTGCCGCGTGAGGCGTAGGCGAGAAGTTCGCCGAACCGCCAGTAGATGCTGGCGAAGGTACCGCGCGAGTACGGCCTGCCGTTGACCGACGCCGTCATCTCGAGCGCGTACGCGTGGCCGGCCCGGTAGGGCCGAAGCTCGTCCGGGGTGACCAGGGCGCCGCTGAAGCTGGTGGCGGTGTCCTTGCCCTTGGCCGGCCCGAGGTGGCCCTTCATCTCGTGTTCCTGCACGTCTCTGGCGCTCCAGTCGCACATGACCAGGTATCCGGCGATGTGCTCCTCGGCCCGCGCTGGATCAAGGTCCGCGCCGGCCCGGCCCACGACGGCCGCTATCTCGAGCTCGTAGTCGAAGCGCTGCGAACCCGGCGCGATGGGGACGTCGTCGTGTGGCCCCCGTGCCGCGGCCGGGTTCGTGAAGTAGAAGAGCGGTATCTCGTACCAGATGGGATTGACGTCGTGGCCGAGGGCCTGGCTGCTCGTCCGCACATGCTCCTCGAAAGCCATGAAGTCCCTGATCGACGGCGGGTCCGGGATCGGCGCGAGCAGCCGGGTGCCGGACGCGGGCAGCACCTCGGCCGGGTCAGCCGCTGCGCGCTCACCGGCGGCCGCCAGCCGCGCACCATCGTCGCCGAGCAGGTCGATGAGCCGTCCCGGGCCGGGCAGCCCGCGGATCTCGCCGTCTCGCCATAGGCCGACGTGCTGCTGCTGGTCAGCCGGGGAGATGTAGGTGGACCAGCGCACGTGCATACCTCCGCTGTGAGCGCCGTGAGGTGGCCAGTGTCACCCCGCGGAAGCCGTTCTGGATCATTTTCCTAAACGGCTGGCGCGGGTGCGCCACGGCCTGGCCGGTGCGGACAGGCCCGGGGCAACACAGTACGGCTGCCGCTGACGTGTCAGGCCTGGCCGGTGCGGACAGGCCCGGGGCCCGGACCGCGGCACGGAGTTTGGCCCTCGCCGAGTGGGTAGCCACCCCCGTCCGCGCCCTCGGCGCGCTCAAGATCCGTTTCTGTGGAACTTTGTCTGCACATAGCGCAGGCAGATTGACACAGTTGCGGATCTTGGACTGTTCCCCGGTGATCGATCACCGCACGCGGGGTGCGGACCGGCCGCAGGCGCGCCATCGCCGGGCACGCACCCCACCGATGGGCCGTCCGGGGCTCCGGCACCAGTAAGGGCCCCATTGGTGGGCAGCGCCCCAGGCGAGGATCAGGGCGGCGCGGGTATGCGACAGCCTCTTTCCTTCGCCAAATACCGCGATCATGAACTTCACGCTTAACTTGGCGGCGCGGGCGGGTGGGTAGCATCCCTGGTCAGAGGGGGTGTTCCTGGTGACGGGCCTGCCGCGGTTGATCCAGCCGATGATGGCGACGCTGGTTCGCGGGCTGCCGGGCGACCAGGACAGGTACGGGTGGGAGATGAAGTGGGACGGCGTACGCGCGATCGCCTACCTGCACGGCGGTACGGTTCGCCTCCTGTCCCGCAACGACAAGGACATGACCGCGAGCTACCCCGAGCTGCGCGTGCTCGGGGGCATGCTGACCGCGCCTGTGGTGCTCGACGGCGAGATCGTCGCGCTGCGCGGCGGCCGGCCGGATTTCGGCGCCCTGCAGGCCCGGATGCACGTCAGGGAGCCGACGCAGCGGCTCGTGAACACGGTTCCTGTTTCCTTCTACGTGTTCGACGTGCTGCACCGGGACGGCCGGTCACTGCTTGACGAGCCGTACGCCGCGCGCCGCGAGCAACTGGCCGCGCTGGCCCTGGACACCGAGCCGGTCCGCACCCCACCGTGGTACCCGGGCAACGCGGCGGACGTGCTGGCGGCCAGCATCGAGGGCGGCCTGGAAGGCGTCGTCGGCAAGCCGCTGACGTCGCGGTACCACCCGGGTAAGCGCCGTGAGTGGATCAAAGTCAAGAACGTACGCCACCAGGAAGTCGTCATCGCCGGCTGGACACCAGGCGAGGGTTCCCGCGCGAGCACGATCGGCTCACTGCTGCTTGGCATCCACGAGTCCGGTCAGCTGCGCTACGCCGGTCACGTCGGCACCGGCTTCACCGAACGCGCCCTGCGTGATCTGGCGCAGCGACTGGCGCCGCTGCACCGCCCGGACAGCCCCTTCGATACTCCTGTGCCACCACGGCACGCCCGCGACGCCCGCTGGGTCAACCCAGAACTCGTCGGCGAGGTCGCCTTCGCCGGCTGGACCGGCGAGGACCTGATGCGCCATCCATCCTGGCGCGGGCTGCGCCCGGACAAGCAACCGGGCGACGCGAGCCGCGAGGACTGATCCCCGGCTGCGGGCGCGGACCAGGCCGATGCTCGTCCGCGCTGTTCGACGGCCGCGCAGGCGGGGGCGGGTACCTGCCCGGCGCCCGCGGTCGCCGGGGGCGACGCGCCGCTCTCGCCGAGCGTGATGCGACGGCTCATCACCGACCTCGCCAGCCGCCCCGAACACCCGCCGGCCACCCACCCGACGCTGGAAGGGCTTACCGCTCGGGAGGCGGCCTGGTGACTCCGGGGCAGCGGACGCAGACTCCGCCGTGAGGTCGCTACCGGCGGTGCGCCCAGTGGCGTGCTCGCCATCTCACCCGCGAGCCGGATCGTCTCCCAGACCCGTGCTCCCGGTCTTGACGAGCACGCCATTGGGCAGCCGCCGGTAGACACGGGCCGCGTTCTTCGCCATCTTGGCCTCGATCTCGTCCTGCAGGTCGATGCCGACCATCTCGGCCAGCCCGAGCAGAAAGATCGCGGTATCGGCCAGTTCCTCGCCCACATCGTGCCTGCCCCTGCGCCAGGCGTCGAACGCCTCGGCCAGCTCACCGTGCAGCAAGCAGAACTCCATCGCGACATCGGTGGTGTTGAACCCTTTGGTGGTCTTGTTTCCCCAGGCACACCGCTGCGCCGACCGGATATCCACCGCTCCTCCACCAATGCCGCATCGGGCGTTCTGGTGAACGCGCATCCCGTTCCCACAACCAAGCGCGGTGCCTCAAGTAAATCCGGACAGCCTGGGAAACAGCCGCCCTCCGGCACCCGCCACCCAGTCACCCGAGGCGATCGTTCGTGCCCGCCAGCATTCACCCGCGACCGGCTCGCGTGAACCGAGAAACAGCACGTTACACAGGCCCACCTGTGGACTGCTATGTGCACGAGCCCGGCCGGGCGGTGGAAAACGACAGCCGCGGCCGGGTGACCATGTGGACGAAGAAAGGCCATGTCCCTGGTGGCCAGGACATCCGACCTGTGGACACGCGCGAGGCCCCTGTGGGCAGGGCGGTCAGAAAGAATTCCGCGCGCCGCCTCCTGCCCAGCGGTTCGAACCAGGGCATCTGGGCCGTACGCCGGGTGGCTGGTACATCCGCGGCCGGTCATGCGAAGCCGGTGGCGCCGCCGTCAAGGACGAGCGAGTGCGCGATGACGTAGCTGGCCTCGTTCGACAGCAGCCACACGGCCGCGTCCGCCACCTCACAGCAAGACCCTGGTGTCCGCCCGCTCCAGCCGCGCCGCCGCGGGCGAGATTATGTCCAAATAACGAGATATTCGAGACTTAGGACCGCAAATCTTCAGGCCGCGCCGCGCTTTTCGCGATGCCTGCAACCAAGGCACAACTGGCCGGCTACCCATGCCGTCACCCCCGCGCGGCACGGTGGCCTCATGGATGAGACGGCTGCGCAAGCGGAGCGCCGGCAAAGACAAGTCACCGCCACGGTCACCGCCCTGATTCCGGCCCACAACGAGGCGGATCAGATCGCCGCGGCCATCGCGTGCATTCACGCTCAGACGCGGGCCGTAGATAAGATCGTCGTATTGGCTGATAACTGCACCGATAACACCGAAGCAATAGCCGCCAAGTGCGGCGCGGAGGTCTTCCGTACCCGGGGGAACTCCGACAAGAAGGCGGGTGCGCTCAACCAGTACCTGAATCAGTATCTGCCCGGCGCGGGCGATGACGACCAGATTCTCGTGATCGACGCTGACAGCTACCTCGACCGTGGCTTTACCGAGGTCGCCGCGCACTGGCTGGCCAGAGGCTACGGCGGGATCGGGGGAACCTTCAGGGGGCGGCGTGACCCACACGGCCGCAGCCGCCGGTTCCTGAGCTGGTGGGTCGAGACCGTCCAGTGCAACGAGTACGCGAGGTACGACAGGGACGTGCGCCGCAAGCGGGGCAGGATACTCGTCCTGACCGGCACGGCGACATTGTTCTCCGTACGCGCACTGCGTGCGGTGGTAGCGGCCCGCCGGGCTGGCCACCTGCCCTGCGGCCCGCGGCCCGAGGTCTACGACACCAGCGTGCTGACCGAAGACAACGAGCTGACCCTGGCGCTGCTGCATCTGGGCTGGAAGGTCCGCAGCCCGCGCGGCTGCACGCTGTCCACCGAGGTAATGCCGAGCTGGCGGGACCTGTACATGCAGCGGCTGCGCTGGAAGCGCGGCGCCATGGAGAATCTCGGGCAGTACGGCCTGACCAAGGTGACCGCCAAATACTGGGGATATCAGCTCATCACATTGCTCGGCATGCTGGTAACGAGTATCTACCTGAGCACAATTGTCTATTCCCTCGTCACCGGGAGCCACACACTCCGGCTGCACCTGTTGTGGCTCGCGGTCACCGCAATCTTCGTCACCGAGCGCGTGGTCACGGTGCGGGCCCGGGGGTGGCGGCAAATGCTTTTCGCCGCTTGCCTTCTCCCGGAGATGGTATTCGACATATTCCTCCAGGCCACGCACGCCAAAGCCCTGGCAGATTCACTGCTAGGTACGTCCAAGAGCTGGTAGAAAGAGAGAAGGAGCGATCGTGTATCACCCCATTTGCACCGTAGGCGCGCTGAGCACAGGAGCGCTGCTGCCCTTCACCGGCATAAACGCCGTGTGGATCATCCTTGCGGCCTTCACCTTCGTCGCAACCGGGCTGGCGCTGCTGCGGCTCGTCCCGCGCCGCAACGTGTAGAACCCGTGCCCGCCACCGTGTCCGGCCAGGGCGCGCTGGCGGGCGTGACGCATCCGCGGCAGCCGTTATGGAGAATGATCCGTCACGGCTGCCGCATGGCGCGTCGCCCGCGACGCATCGGGGGGTTCCGGGGGGTCGTCCCCCCGGGTCAGCACTGCCGTCACGGCTGCCGCATGGCGCGTCGCCCGCGACGCATCGGGGGTTCCGGGGGTCGTCCCCCCGGGTCAGCACTGCCGTCACGGCTGCCGCTGGGTGTCACCAGGCCGGCCGGTGAGTTCACAGCGTCGGTGACAGGCCGAATGCCGGGAACAGCGCGGGGCCGAAGGTCGTGATCTCCGCGATGACGCCGTGCTCGATGCGCAGCACGTCGAACTTGAACGCCCGGAACTCGGAGTCACCCGGCCGGCGGAGGTAGCTCGCGGCGGTCGGCATCCGGTTGGCCCGCGTGGGCACGAGGCGCCAGTCGCCGTCGCGGTCCACGCCGAAAGCGCGGTCAAGCAGCCGCCCGAGCGCATCGAGCCCCTCGATGCACAACGGGTTCGGCGGCATCGTGATCCGGATGTCCTGCGCCGCGATCGCGACGGCCGCCACGGCGTCGCACCGTTCGTGCGCGTCGATGAACTGCTTGAGCAGGGCCCGCTCCGCTGCGCTCGGCTCCCCGGCGGACCACTCCGCGCGCCGCGCGGGCAGGTGCTCCTGCATGGTCGCGCGAGCCCGCTGCAGCGCGCTGTTCGCCGCCGCGACGCTCGTCTGGAGCGCGTTCGCGGTCTCGCTGGCCGGCCAGCCGAGCACGTCGCGGGCGATCAGCGCGGCGCGCTGTCTCGGCGGCAGGACCTGCATGGCGGCGAGGAACGCCAGCTCGATCGTCTCCCGCTGCACGGCGACCGCGTCGGGCTGGTCGTCGCTGGGCGCGACCTCGTCGAGCAGCCGATCGGGATATGGCTGGATCCACGGCACCTCGGCGAACGAGTGCGGTGCCGCGGGGCGCCGGGAACTGCGCCTGAGCATGTCGAGGCAGACATTCGTCGCGATCCGGTAGAGCCACGCGCGCAGCTGGGAGCCGTCGAAGCTGTCCCGGCCGCGCCACGCGCGCAGGAACGTTTCCTGCACGGCGTCTTCCGCTTCGTCGAACGAGGCGAGCATCCGGTAGCAGTGGATGTGCAGTTCGCGCCGGTGGGTCTCGGTAAGCGCCGCGAACGCGGATTCCTCGCCCGCGGTCTCGCCGGCCGCGTCGCCCGAGGTCTCGCCGGCTCGGTTCATCACCATCTGAACGTTAGTCCCCGCGCCGCGTTCATCATCGGCCCCGGTCATGCCCCAGGCTCCGTTCGCCCGACCTCCTGCACCAGCCAGCCGTTGCCGTCGGGGTCGCTGAAGGACAGGAACGAGCCGTAGTCGCGGCGGTCCGGATCGGGCCCTGGCGCTTGTTGGCCCGACGCGAAATGGAAGGCCTCGCTCATGTCCGTTCCGCGCCCGGCGAGTTCGGCACGCGCGGCGTCGATGTCGCGGACGACCAGGTGCAGGCCCTGGATGGAGCCTGCCGCCTCGGTGTTCCGCATGAGGGTGATGGAGCACGCCGAGCCCGGCGGCGTGAGCTGCACGACACGGAAGTCGCCCGCCCGGTGGTCGACGTCCAGGTTGAAGCCCGCCTGCTCCAGGTAGAACGCCTTGGCGCGGTCCACGTCAGCGACGGGGACCACGACGAGTTCGAGTTTCCAGTCCACGATGCGCCCTCCTCGGCTTGATCGGTGGGACCCACCGACGTTACGCGAGGTGAAACGCTGGCCCCCGCGCAAACTCATCGGTGCCGCGGTGAAAGGCCCGGACCGGGCCGTTCGCGCCTGGTCGCGGCCGGCCGGGTGCCGCCACGAAGGCTCCTTAACGACTCCGGTGTGTCACCTGAGATCGGCGAGGTAAGTCACGGCCGGGCGTGCGCGAGCCGGTCTTAGACCTTTGACCTGGTGTGCGGCCGCCAACGCCGGCGGGGACGGGGGTCTAAGGCCGATGCCGCCTCGAAGATAAGGCATCCGCCCGAGGCGGCCGGTGGGGCCTTACGACGAGGCTGAACAGTGCGGGCCGGAACCATCTTCGTGGGGCCCCCGATCGAGGAGGAAACGATGCATCCGTATCTGCTTCAGCAGCTGGCGGCCGACCATATCAATGACATGCACGCGGAGGCGGCGGCGCAGCGACTGGCGCGGCAGGCGCGCAAGGCACGGCGCGCACGGCGCGCCGCGCGCGCCCAGCGCGACCGGGCAGGCCTGCGGACCCGCTCGCGCCTGGCGGGCCAGGACGCGCGTGCGGCCGCCGGAAGGACCCAGGAGCCGGCCGGCCGTGCCGCGGTGAGCGGCCAAGGAGGATCCGCGCGCGGACGGGCCGCGTGACATGAGCGCGGCCCCGGCGGCGGCCGGTTGCGAGGCCGCCGTGGCTCCCAGATTGCCCTTATCATCGGAGGTGGCCTTTCCGGGCCACGGAGGAAGAGGAAGATGCCCGATGTCCGCTGAACGGCCGGCACCCTCCCAACCGGACTCCGACGACCCGATCGGTACCCGCTATCCCAACACGGCCCGCATCTGGAACTACCAGCTCGGCGGCAAGGACAACTTCGCGGTCGATCGGCAGGCGTCCGAAGCGGCCAATGCGATGGTCTCGGAGCTGGGTATACCGGCCGGTGCCGACACCGCCCTTGAGAGCCGCCATCTGCTGCAGCGGATGGTCGACTACATGCTCGGCCAAGGCGTCCGCCAGTTCCTCGACCTTGGCTCGGGCCTGCCGAACATGGCCAACACCCACCAGATCGCCCACCGGGTTGCGCCCGAGGCACGCATCGTCTACGTGGACATTGACCCGATTGTGTCGACCCATGCCGCCGCGCTGATGGCCGGCCCCAACGTCGTCACGCTCAGAGCGGATCTGCGCGATCCGGAGCACGTGCTCAGCGATACGCAGGTACGTGACCTGTTCGACTTCGGCCAACCCGTCGGGATCATGTTCATGTGCGTGCTGCACTGCCTTTGGGATCAGGAAGACCCGTGGGAGGTCGTCCGGCAGTTCCGGGACGCCGTGGCGCCGGGCAGCTACCTGGCCCTCAGCCACATGACCGACGAAACCCACCCGGAAGCGGCCGACAGGCTCTTCCGCATGACCCAGGAACTGCACTGGAACACGCCGCTCATCTCGCGCAACCGCGCCGACATCACACGATTCTTCGACGGGTTCACGCTGCTTGAGCCCGGCCTGGTGCGCCCCGCACAGTGGAGACCCGACCTAGACAACCCGCTCCGCGACCGCCGAGGGCACGATGGCGACGACGAACCTCCGCTCAAGCTTATCCTCCCCGAGCCGCCCGGGGACGATCGCGGGGCCGCGTGGCACCTGTGTGGGATCGGCGTCAAGGACCAACCCTGAACAATCCCACCCCCCCGCTGCCCGGGGAGTGCCGCAACCCAGCGGGTGATGTCGAAGGCGTTCACGGCGGAGACGCGCCGATGACGACGTGGACAAGTGACGAAGAGCTGGCGGAACAGTTCCCGGGGATCGGCCGCCAGCCGGTGCCCAGCGGGGGATCGGCGGAGAGCGGCTAACTGACGAGCTCGCCGGGAAACTGGGTTGTGACGGGCTGGCCGCCGCGCCAGGTGATGACGCCGTTCACGATCACCAGGTCCACTCCGGTCGCCTGCCGCAGCGGATCGCCGTACGTGGCGTGGGCGGTGATACCGGTGGGGCCGATGACCGCGAGGTCGGCGGCCATGCCGGGTGCCAGCCGCCCGCGGTTGCGCAGGCCGTAGGTGTCGGCCGCGTTGGTGGCCAGGTGGCGCGCGAGGCGCTGGTACCCGGCGGCGGACCCATCGGCCAGATAATGCGGCGCAAGCTGGGCGAAGGCGCCGTAGCCGCGCGGGTGCGGGTGCTGGCCCTGGTAGATGCCGTCCGATCCGGCGGCGTGCCGGTCATCGGCCATCAGCCAGGCGAGATCATCGTCGGTGAGCGTGGGCCGGTCCAGGTGCGCGCCCACGCCGAGTTCCGCGTCGGCGAGCAGGTCCAGAGCCCATTCGCCCGGCGGGCGTGAGCTGCGCGCGGCGGCCTGGGTAATGGTCAGTCCGGCGAACTCAGCCATGTCGGCGGGCAGGCAGCCGAGCGTGAGCGTGTCCAGGTATTCGCTGGTGAACTTCTCGTCAGCGAGGACGGCGGACCGCTGGCGGGGATTGGTGATCGCGGCGAGCGTCGCGTCGGGGCCCTGCGCCTGCAGGTCGAAGGGAAGCAGGAGCATCGCGAGGATCGTGCTTGATTTGCGGTAGGGGTACATGTCATAGCTGACGGCGACGCCCGCCCCCTCGGCCTTGGCGAACGCGACCTGGATCGCGGCGGGTGGGCCCCACAGGTGGCTCGCGTGCACGCGGATCCCCGCGGCGCGCCCGACAGCGGCCAGTTCGTCCAGGCCGGCCTGGACGTCGGGGCCGTAGCCACGCAGGTGCGAGACGTAGGGGCGCCCGGCCGTGGCGAGCGGGCGGGACATGTCGGCGAGCTCATCGGCGTCGCCGAAGCGGCTGGGCACGTAGTCGAAGCCACTGGACAGGCCGACCGCGCCGTCGGCGAGCGCGTTCTCCACCTGCCGCCGGGCCGCGGCGCGTTCACCTGGGTCAAGCAGCCGCGGTTCCATTCCGGCGATGTTGTGCCTGATGGTGCCCTGGGAGGCGAGGACGGCGACGTTCTGGCTCAGCTTCCCCGCGACCGCGTCGCGGTAGTCGGCCACGCTGAAGTCACGTGCCGGTTCCAGCGCGCCGTTGACCGCGGTGAAGTAGCGGTTCAGATACCGGGTCGTGTCCGCGGTGGCGCCGATCCACGATTGCCCGTCCTGCCCGACGACCAGGGTCGTGACGCCTTGGGCGAGCGCACCGCCGACGCGGCCGCCGGCCAGCAGCGGTCCTTCGGTATGAGCGTGCGCGTCGATGAATCCCGGGCAGATCACACTGCCCGGTTCGAGGTCGATCACGTCGCAGCCGGGCGGGGTCGTGCTGGCGACACCGATCGAGGCGATCGCCGGCCCGTCGATCAAGACATCGGCGCGCCGCGTGGTGGCGCCGATTCCATCGGCGACCAGGCCGCCGCGAAGCAGCATCGTTGTGGTCACAGGCCGTTTCTATCCTTGTCCGTCGGCTAATGCCAGCGCCGCGCGCTATCGCCGCGAGATGATGCGGGCGGGAGCGGCGGCGATGGTCGTGGCCAGCACCCAGCCCGCCGCCACGAGCAGGTAGGAGAACCACTGAGATCGATGCGGCCGGTGACCCGCGCGCCGCGCAGGCGCACCGCGCAGGCGCACCGCGGGGAAATGACCGGGCTCAAGCGGGGCGGCGCCAAGCAGCAGCGCGGTGATCACCTCGGCACGGATGGTCCGGCCCGCCTCCCAGGCTCCGGCCTGGGCAAGATCGTCTTTCTGGGCGTCCCCCCGTCCGCAAGTCCACCCACGTCCCAGCGGGAGACGCCGCCCAAACGACCGCTCACCCGCACTGAAATCCGCAGGCGTCACGACACGATTGTCCCGTTCGATCGGCCCAGGCTGCCAGGCGGTAGTGCCACAGGCGGCCAATCGGTGGCGCTCCCACGCCGCCCGGTGGGACATCGGTGGGCGCAGGTCGCCGCGGCTGGCAGGCCCACACCCGCCAGCCAGCCGCGGCCGTCGTCAGTCAGGCGTGGTGCCCGCTCTAGTGGTTATCCACCTTGATCATGGGCCTAGGGCCCCATCCAGGGGGCCAATGGTGCGGGTACGGGGGGCACAGGTCCACGCACCGGCGCGGGTACGGCGGGCACTCGTCCATGCACGGGCGCGGGTGGCACCAGTAGTAGTACGGCAGGCACCGGGGCGGGTAGGGCCGCGGCGGATACGGATACGGGTACGGGCGCGGGTACGGCGGGCACCAGTGCCGCTCGTAGCCGTACCAGCACCAGTAACCCGGGTGGCTGCGGTGCTGGGCCGCCTGGACGCTCTGTGCGACGGCAGGGTGGGTCGTGGCCGCGCCGGCAATGGCGGGCACGCTCATAGCGGCAGCTGAGCCGATCGCGACGAGGGCAGCGCCGGTCGCCGCGGTTCGCTTGAACATAGTCGTGAACATGGCGTTCGATACCTTTCTGCTGGTGGCTGAAGATCCTCGGTCGCGCGGGGTGGGGCCGACCGGACCGGCCGGACTGGCCGGGCCGGGGCCGGCTGGCCCGGCTGGGCTGGCTGGCCCGGCTGGGCTGACTGGCAGCGCCGGGCCGGGCCGGCCGGACTGGCCGGGCCGGTGAGGCCGGCGGGGCCGCCGAGTGTGGTGCCCGGACGGGCGGCGGCCGTGGCGCCGCGGTTCTGGCCCAGCCACCGCGTCGCTGGGCGGCCACAGCCACCAGGATCGATTCGATCACCGTCGAGTCCTCCCCCGCCGGCCGCGACGTGCTGCCGTGGATCTCAACCGTGGCGGCGCCTTGAGGCGCCACACACGAGACTTCCCTAATCAAGTTCAATTCATGCGGCGCGGCGCGAAACATATCTTGGCGAGGCAATCGAAAGAACACATTTTGCACTCAATGTCCGCGCTTTTTTACACCAGCACGGCAGTGCGATGACCGCTTTGGATACAGCTCACAGCGAAGCGGTACCACAGCAGGGAAACGTTGTCGGACTAAATAAAGGCGCGTGGAAAACGTTGCCGGAAAACCTTATCAGGGAAATAGGGGGACTGTGCCGCGCAGGCTCGCGCGGTATTCGCTACGTGCCGCTGCCGCCAGCACGCGCAACGGCGTCGGTGCCGCGCGCAACGCCGCCGGTGCCGCGCGCACCGGCGCTGGTGTAGCGCGCAACGCTGCCGGTGTCGCGCGCAACGGCGCCGGTCTCGCGCGGGGCGCCGCCGGTGCCGTGCGCGGCGCTGCCGGTATCGCGCACGGTGCTGTCGGTGTCGCGCAGGGCGCCGAGGGTATCGTGCACGGCGGCGCCGGTGTCCGGCCAGGGCCGCGCGGCGAGGACGGCAAGATGGACCGCGACCAGCGTGTCCTCCAGGCCCCTCAATGCGTGAATCCGGTCCGTGCGGACGTACGCGCGCACCAGTTCGCTGATCGCGCCGGACAGCGCGAAACAGGCCTCATAAGGAACGACGGGCCAGGCGGGGTTGTCGCGGCGGGCGCGTTTATGCCAGGCGTGGTTCAGCCCGGCGTACTGGTGATGCGCAGCCTCGAGTCGCCCGACCGCCCGGGCACCTGCCGCTGGCATCTCGACGTAGAAGGCGCGGGCGAAGGCCGGCTCCTCGACCAGGAACGCAAGGTACGCGGCGATGGAAGTCCGCAGGATGTCCTCGGCCCGGCAGCCGGCGGGCAGCGCCCGGGTCGCGGCGACGATCCGCTCGGCCATGAGCTTACCGCCCGCACGGGTGGCGTCGAGGAAACAGTCCTCCTTGCCGGCGAAGTGAGCGTAGAACGCGGCCCTCGACACCCGCGCGCGGCGCACGATGTCGGCGACGGTGACGTCGTGATAGCCGGTGTCCGCCACCGCCGCGACGACCGCACAAAGCAACCGTTCCCGCTGCGCCGCCCGCACCGTCTCAACCGGCAGCCGGCTCCGCCCGCGCGGCAGGCCGGGCTCGCCCTCATGAGTGCGCGCCAGGGCGCCCTCTTGCCTGATAGCGGACACGCTCCTAAAATGTCTTAGCACTCTAAAGTACGTGATCGTACTTCTGCATGAGAGGTAAGGCAAGAGTCAACTGGTGCGGGGGCGGCTGGAGGAACCACCATGACCACAGCTCTGGGGCCGGCCGAGGGTGGCCAGGTCCCCGGCGGCGCGGCGCGGTTCCGCACTCTCGCTGCGAAGCCAACTCTCGTCAGGAATTTCAACCACAACCCTCCGGCACCGTACACGGCCGAGGTCCCGGCATGACAGACCCTCAGTTCGCGGTGCCGCCAGGTACGCCGCACGGCACCGCCATCTACGACTACGGTGTCGTTTCGCCCAGACGGGACCCGGAAATATCGGAACCTCTGCAATGCCCGTGCGGCCGCACCGACAAAGCCGAACACGCAGAGCAGGCGATCGCCGAGCATCTCGGCCACGCACCAGTTGGCTCGCGCGCGGCCATCCTGGTCAGAAACATGACCAGGGACGGCCGGACCGGACCCGCGCTCCTCTACGCTCTCGCGGAGCGCGGTGAGCACAGCGTGACCTGGCCGACGTACAACGGCAGCCGCACACCGGGCGCCCGCGAACCCTGACCCGGTCCTTGGCGCAGCGGGCTTGGCACAGCGGGCTTGGCACAGCGGGTTTTGGCACAGCGGGCTCGGCACAGCGGGCTTGGCGCCGCGCGCCCTATGCGGTGCAGACGACGAACTGCAGGGTCCGGGGCGAGTCGACGATCCGCCCGTCCGGCAGGATCTCCCCGTCGTCATCGAACACCACCACGCCGTTGCAGAGAAGGCTCCACCCCTGCTCGGGGTGGGCCGTGACGACGCGCGCGGCGTCCCGGTCCGGAGCCCCGGCCGGGGGGCAGCGCGGCTGATGCTCGCACATGACGACTCCTGGAAGAGGTGAGCGGATCCGCGGTGCCGTAGTGGTATCCGGGTTGTCACCTGGTCCGCCCGGTCCATCGGTAAATCGGGCCTACACAAGTAAAGAGGGCCGCGCGCCCCGCCTGATACCGCTGACTCAGGGCGAGCCGGGCAGGGTCACAGGTCGTCTTCGTGTCGGCCGGGGGCGTCGGGGCTGACGAACTTGTCGTCCTCCTCGATCGCGGCCACGTCGGCGGCCGCGGCCTCCTTGATCCTCTCCCGGTGCGGCGACAGCAGGCCGGGCGAGCGGCGCATGCGGATGCCAAGCAAACTCACCACGAGCAGGGCGAGCACCGCGATGACGATAAACAGCACGACCGCGCCGCTCACGGAGAATCCCGTCTTGGCGGACGCAGCGGCCAGATGCGCGTCCACTAACGGTCGCACCAGCGCATGTGAGGCAGACGCGGTGAACAGACTGGACATAGCGGTCTGCCTCCAGAGCTCAAGTGAACGTCGCGCCGCGAAGCGGCGCTGACCTGCCTGCACCGCGAACCGGCGCTGACCTGTCTATACCCGCAGGTAGGAACGACAGACCCAGCTGCTGCCGATCCGTGGGAATCAGCCGGGCGGCGCATGCGGCATTGTGAGGCCATGGACAAGCGTCTTCGCTTCACAAGGGACCTTATCGAGCCGATGCGGGTCGCGCCGGGCAGTGCCGTCGATCTGACCCGCGACTTTGACCCAGGCTATACGGGCCCGGTGAGCCGCGAGCAGGCCGACGCGTTGCTCGCGCAGGGCCTCGAACTGCTCGCCGACTATCAGGACCGGCTTTCCGCCCAGGACACGTTCGGCCTGCTGCTCGTGCTGCAGGGGCTCGACGCTTCGGGCAAGGACAGCACCATCAAGCACGTGATGAGCGGTGTGAACCCGCAGGGCGTAGCGGTCCGTGCCTTCAAGCAGCCCTCGCCAGAGGAACTCAACCACGACTTCCTCTGGCGTTACCAGTGCGCGCTGCCTGGCCGCGGCCGGATCGGCATCTTCAACCGGTCCCACTACGAGGAGGTGCTTGTCGTGCGCGTTCATCCCGAACTGCTCACGGCGCAGCACATGCCCGCGGCGGCGAGGAACCGGGACGTCTGGACGCGGCGGTACCGCGAGATCAACGACTGGGAGCGCTATCTCGTCGACAACGGCATCCACGTCGTCAAGGTCATGCTCAACCTGTCCGTGCGCGAGCAGGCCAAGCGGTTCCTCAAACGCATCGAACGACCGGAGAAGAACTGGAAATTCTCCCCGAGCGACGTCCGTGAGCGCCGGCACTGGGACGAGTACCAGCGCGCGTTCAACCGGATGCTGAGTCACACGAGCACGCCGTGGGCGCCCTGGTACGTCGTCCCCGCCGACCACAAGTGGTTCACGCGGCTGGCCACGGCCGCCGCCGCCGTGCAGGCGCTCAGCGACATCGACCCCAGGTACCCGGCCGCTGACCCGGCCATCCGCGAGCAGATGGCCCAGGTCAGGGATGAGCTGATGAAAGAGCCGGGGGTGGCTGCGCCCGCGTGAGCGGGTACGCCTGCGGGAGCGGGCACGTCCGTCGGCACCTCGCTGCCGCGGGCCGGACGGCCCCACGCCAGCCGTGGCCCGATCTTCGAAAGGCGCATCTCACGGTGGTGTCGCGTGCTCGCGCTCTGCCATCGGCGCTTCCGGCTGCGCCTGCGGTGCGGTGGCCCGCCAGATCTCCGCGACGACCACCTGGATCGCACCGGCGGTCGGGATCGCGAGCAGGGCCGCGACGAAGCCGCCGAAGAGGCCGCCGATCCAGCTGCCGATCGAGGCCGCGACCAGGATGGACATCAGCACGAGCAGCGGGTTGATCCGCACCGTTTTGCTCATCACCACCGGGTTGAGGATGTGATTTTCGATCTGGGTGTAGGTGAGGAAGACAACCAGGGTCACGATGCCCGCCGTGAGCGAGTGGCCCGTGGCGAACAACACGGTGGGTATGCCGGCCAGCGCGCCGCCGATCATGGGGAGGTAGTCGACGAGCGCGACCCACAGCGCCCACAGAAACGGGAAGGGGACGCCGAGGATGAGCAAGGTGACGAACACCACGACCCCGGCGATGACCGACGTGAGGGAGTTTCCCAGCATGTAGCCGGTGACCGACCTGCTCACCTGGCCCGCCACCCTGGTGATGGACGCGGCCCGCCGCTCGGACATGAGGCTGAGCACCCCGGTACGCAGCTTCGGGCCCTCGAGCATCAGGAGCAGGACAAGGATGAAGATGGTGGTCAGCGTGATCAGCAGCGACACGGCGCCCTTGCCGAGGGCGAGGGCCGGCTTGCCGAGGCTGAGACCGAAGCTCGCGATCTTCGCGGTGTTCTTCTGCACCCACGCCTGGACGTGGTACCGGCGGATCAGGTGGCCGATCCAGCCCTTGCCGTGCCCCGCCCGGCTGACGTACGAGGGCAGCCGGTTGGCCAGGTGGTTGATCCCATTGATGAGCGGGTAACCGAACGCGATGGCCAGGCCGATGAAGACAAGCACGGCCAAGCAGGTGACGATGGCGACGGCGAAGCCCCGGCGGGGCACCTTCCAGTGCTGCAGCGCCACCACCATGGGGTCAAGGAGCACGGCGATGAACCCCGCGACGGTAACGAGAAGGAACACGTCCCGCAGCCGGTAGAACAGCTTCGCGGCAAGGAAGACCGTGACCACCACGCCGACCGTGGTGAGGATCGCCGGCAGCGGGATTCCCCGTGACTCCGCTGCCTTCCCGATGCGGGCCCACCGGCCATCCGATGGCGGCAAATCGTCAGGCACGCGTCAAGCATGGCAGGTTTCTCCCGATTGCGCGGTCCCCCGCGATCCAGCGAACCCAGAGCCCGGCCGCCGCCCGCGTTTGGCCAGGCAGGACTCGCCGCGCGAGACTGGAGTGTGACCCGCTGGGTGCTGCACTTCGACCTCGACCAGTTCATCGCCGCTGTCGAGGTGCTGCGCCATCCTGAGCTGCGCGGCCGGCCGGTGGTGGTCGGCGGCGACGGCGATCCGGCCAAACGCGGCGTGGTCAGCACCGCGTCCTATGAGGCCCGCGCGCACGGGGTGCACTCCGGCCTTCCGCTGCGCATGGCGGCGCGCCGCTGCCCGGATGCCGTGTTCCTGCCGGTCGATCACAAGGCGTACGACGCGGCCTCCGCCGAGGTGATGGCGACGTTGCGCGGTTTCGGCGCGATCGTGGAGGTGCTCGGCTGGGACGAGGCGTTCCTGGCCGTTGACACCGACGATCCGGAGGCCGTCGCCCGCCAGATCCAAGAACGGGTCCGCGCCGTGACCCGCCTCGACAGCACGGTCGGGATCGGCGAGAACAAGCTTCAGGCCAAGCTGGCCACCGGCTTCGGCAAGCCCGCGGGCGTCTTCAGGCTCACCCACGGCACCTGGTTCGAGGTCCTGGGCGAACGGCCGACCGACGCCCTGTGGGGGATCGGGTCCAAGACCGCGCGGCGGCTCGCCGACCTGAGCATCAACACCGTCAGCGACCTCGCGGCCACTGATCCGCAGGCGCTCGCCGCGCACGTCGGCCCGACCACCGGGCCGTGGCTCGTCCAGCTCGGCCGCGGCGGGTTCAACTCTCCGGTGGACGCCACGCCCTACCGCGTCCGCTCCCGCAGCAGGGAGACCACGTTCCAGCAGGACATCCGCGACTGGGCGGAAGTGCGCGACGAGATCGTCCGGCTGGCGGCCCGGGTCGCGGGCGACGTCGCCAGCGAGGACCGGCCGGTCGTCCGCGTCGTCGTCAAGGTACGTTTCGCGCCGTTCTTCACCCACACCCGCGGCCACACGCTTGCGGCGCCGACCGCCGACCCGGCGGTGATCGAGCATGCGGCCCTGGCCGCCCTCGACAGGTTCACGTCGCGGCGCCCGGTCCGGTTGCTCGGCGTCCGCGCCGAATTCCCCGACTGACTGCCCGGGGGCGACCCCCCGGAACCCCCCGCTGCGGCGGCCGACGGCCGAACCAGACCGCGCTGAGGGAGACAGGAACTGCTGCTGAACGGCTGCGCTCCCACCGCGCTGGACAGCCCGTAGTGTGTTTGACGAGGGCGAGACGTCGATCGGGGGGACATGAAACGTTTCTCGTGGGCCGTCGCTGGCGGGCTGGCCGTATGGGCGGCGGTGCGGCTGGCTGGTGCGGATCGCCTGTGCCGTCTCGAGGCTCCCGTGGCACCGTTGCTCTCGTTCACTCCGTACGCCGCCGCCGCCGCGCCGCTGGTTACGCTGGCCGCGCGCCGCACGGGTGCGGCCCGCGTCGCCGCGCCCGCTGCGGTGGCACTGGCCGCGGTCGTCCTTCCGCGCGCGGTCAGGCGCAGGCAGCCGGAAGCCCGTGGCCCTGTCCTCGGTGTGCTCACGGCGAATCTGCTCGCCGGCCGCGCATCGGAGGAGGCGGTCGTCGATCTCGTGCGCCGAACCCGAGCCGACGTGCTCTTCCTGCAAGAACTCACCGACGACGCGCTGCGGCGGTTCAAGCAGGCGGGCCTGGACGAGCTGCTGCCACATCAGCTGACCGACGCGAGCAGCGACGGCGCGGACGGTTCCGGCATCTACGCGCGTTTCCCGCTGAGCGAAGGGCTGCCCATCACGGCCATTCCGGTGGCGCAGCCCACGGCCCGGCTCGAGCTGCCGGCCGGGCAGCGCGTGGATCTTGTCTGTGTCCACCCGCAACCGCCCACGCCCATATCGTCGCGGCCCAGGGTGGCCAGGTGGCGGGAGCAACTGGCGGTCCTGCCGCCCCCGGCCGATCCACCGCGCGTGCTGGCCGGGGACTTCAACGCCACCCTCGATCACGCGCAGTTCCGCCGGCTGCTGCGCCTCGGCCACGTCGACGCCGCGGGCCAGACCGGCAAGGGGCTGGTCCCGACGTGGGGTCCGGGGGGCAGGCTCGCGGTCCTCACGATCGATCACATCATCGTCGACTCCCGTTGCGCCGTGCTCGCGACGTCGGTGCACGCCCTGCCGGGCAGCGATCACCGCGCTGTCTACGCGGAACTCCGCCTGCCGAGCTGACCGCGCGCGGCGCGCGTGCCGCGTGCCGCGCGCAAGGGAGGCCGGGCGCGACTGGCCGCCAAGCGACAGGGCCGGTCCGGGGCCGAATCTTGGAAAAGGTCTAATAGGGGTACACGCGCACGGTCGGCATCAGCTGCCCGGCCCGGCCCGCCGCCCTCGGCCCGGGCCGGCGCTGGCCGGCTTGCTCATGGTGGGAGATGGCTGTGGAAGATCTCAGGTACAAGATGATCATGGCGCTCAACGCCGCCGACCTCGGCAGCCCGATCTGCGAGCAGGCGGCGGAAATCTGCGCCGAGATTGCCGACCAGCACTGCGCGGAACTGCACGTCACTGTGACCGCGCCCGTCATCGCGGTGGCCAGCGCCGCGCTGGTCGGGGGGTCCGGAGGGTCGCCCTCCCGGGCTGGCAGGGTCGAGCCCATCGCCACGAACGGAGCCTGATGACACCGATGACCGACACGACCGGGCCGCTGCCCGCGACGGTGGACGTGCGCCGCCACGACGAGCGATTCAAGACCAGGCTGTCGTGGCTGGACTCCAAGCACTCGTTCTCGTTCTCACGGCACTACGACCCGCTCAACACCCACCACGGCCTGCTGCTGGTCAACAACGACGACATCGTCAGGCCAGGGACCGGCTTCGAGACTCACCCGCACCAGGACATGGAGATCGTCACCTGGGTTTTGCAGGGCTCTTTGGTCCATCAGGACTCCACTGGCCACGCCGGCATCATCTACCCTGGTCTGGCGCAGCGGATGAGCGCCGGTACCGGGATCCTGCACTCAGAAAAGAACGACTCATGGCGCCTGCAGGGCGGCTCACAGCACACCGAACCCGTGCATTTCGTCCAGATGTGGGTGGTCCCGGATGAGGACGGCATCACCCCCGGTTACGAACAGCTCGAGATCGATCACGAGTTGCTGCGCGGCGGGCTCATACCGGTGGCGTCCGGCATGGACAAGCACGACGGCGCCTCGGCCATCCGGATCAAGAACAAGTACGCCGCGCTCTACGCTGCCCGCCTTGGTGCGGGCGACGCGGTCGAGCTACCCGAAGCGCCGTTCGTGCACCTGTTCGTCGCGCGGGGCAACGTCACGCTCGAGGGCGCCGGTCCGCTGGCCGAGGGCGACGCCGTACGGTTCACGGCGACCGGCGGCCAGCGGGTCACCGCGGCCGGGCCCGCCGAGATCCTCGTATGGGAAATGCACGCCACCGTTTCCGGCTGGTGAGGACCCGCACCAGGTGCCCGGTGCCGTCCACGAAGGAGCGCAGCCATGACCGTGCCGGCGCAGCACAGCGCATCACCGGCCGAATCGCAGCCGGTGCTCGGCCCGCCGAGCGAAGCGGCGATCTTCCTCGTGGTGACGATCAATCCTGGCGCCGAGCCGGTCGCACGGGATCTCCTCGCCGACCTCTCCGGGCTTGAGCGGGCGGTCGGATTCCGCGTCCCGGCCGGCCGGCTGAGCTGCGTCGCCGGCGTGGGATCTGCGGCCTGGGACCGCCTTTTCGGCGGGCCGCGCCCGGCTGAGCTGCACCCTTTCCGCGAGCTTCGGGGTGAAAGACACCACGCGGTCGCCACACCGGGGGACCTCCTCTTTCATATCAGGGCCCAGGAGATGGATCTTTGTTTCGAGCTGGCCGCGCAGATCATGGAAAGGCTGGCCGGATCGGTCACGGTGGCCGACGAGGTGTACGGCTTCAGGTACTTCGACGAACGCGACCTGCTCGGTTTCGTCGACGGGACCGAGAACCCCGGCGGGCAGGCGGCCAGCGACGCGGCGTTCACCGGCTCCGCCGACCCGGACTTCACCGGGGGAAGCTACGTCATCGTGCAGAAGTACGTGCACGATATGCGCGCATGGAACGCGCTGCCCGTGGAGGCACAGGAGAAGGTGATCGGCCGCACCAAGCTGTCCGACATCGAGCTTCCCGACGACGTCAAGCCGGCCAACTCCCACGTGGCCGCCAACACCATCACAGCACCCGACGGGACGCAGCAGCAGATCGTCAGGGAGAACATGCCGTTCGGTACCGTCGGGCAGGGCGAGTTCGGCACCTATTTCATCGGCTATTCCGCCACGCCGGGCGTGACCGAGCAGATGCTCCAGAACATGTTCATCGGCAACCCGCCGGGTAACACCGACCGGATCCTCGACTTCTCCACCGCGATCACCGGCACGCTCTTCTTCGTACCGACCGCTGACTTCCTCGACAACCTGCCCGATCCACCGGCGCCCGCAGCCTCCGCCGTCGCAGGCGCCGCGCCCGATGTCCCGGCCGACGGTTCCCTGGGTATCGGCAGCCTGAAAAGGAGTATCCCGTCATGAACAACCTGTACCGCGAACTTGCCCCCATCTCCGCCGCCGCCTGGGCCGACATCGAGGAGGAAGCCAAGCGCACCTTCAAGGTCCACGTCGCGGGCCGCCGGGTGGTGGACGTACAAGGTGCGGGCGGCGCGGCCCTGTCGGCGGTGGGCACCGGTCACCTCAGCGACATCGACGCCCCCGCGCCTGGTGTGATCGCCCGCGCACGGCGGTCGCAGCCGATCATCGAACTGCGGGTGCCGTTCACCGTGGACCGCCAGGCCGTCGACGACGTCGAGCGCGGCGCGAAGGACCCGGACTGGCAGCCGGTCAAGGATGCCGCGAAGAGCATGGCCTTCGCCGAGGACAGGGCGATCTTCGAAGGGTACGCGGCCGCCGGCATCGTCGGTATCAGGGAAGCCTCCGCCAACCCGGCCCTGGCCCTGCCCGGCGACGCACTCGCGTACCCGAACATCATCAGCCAGGCGGTGAGCTCGCTGCGGCTGGCCGGCGTCAACGGCCCGTATACGGTGCTGCTCAGCGCCGACGCCTACACCCTCGTCACCGAGACCTCGGACCACGGTTACCCCATCCACGAGCACCTGGCGCGGGTCATCGACGGTGAGATCATCTGGGCGCCCGCCATCGACGGAGCCTTCGTGCTCACCACCCGCGGCGGCGACTACGAGCTGCACATCGGTGAGGACCTCTCGATCGGTTACCTGTCCCACGACGCGACAAGCGTTGAACTTTACTTCCAGGAGTCGCTCAGCTTCTCCATGTACACCCCCGAGGCCGCCGTAGCGCTCACCGCGTAGCCAAGGCCGTCCAGAAACCCCAAAACATGATCCTTAACGGCTGCCGCGGCGTGACACGTACTGTCCCGGGGGCTCCACCCCGCGGGATCCCCCGCACCAATCGATGCCGCATCCGCGGCAGCCGTTAGGCTGCGCCACCCCGGGGGGGCGACCCCCCGGGATCCCCCCGCACCAATCGATGCCGCAT
>WNFJ01459271.1_pt1 | contig 25394 bp, 24 predicted proteins | sample 5400461 | NCBI WGS metagenome assembly WNFJ01 (sample SAMN13153349, study PRJNA577476) | soil metagenome | isolation source: 115 cm saprolite on Douglas fir-dominated hillslope | place: USA:California | collected 2013-09-17
GTCGAGCGTGTAGGTGCCGGACTTGAACATCATGTAGGCATCGTTCTGGTGGAGAATTGTGGCCTGGTAGTGGGCGAGCAAGTCGCCACCCTGGTCTTGCTGCTCCTGTGGTACGAACGGATCGTAGACAATATTGGCCAACTGCCCGCTGAGCGATTGGCCAACTACGTCGACGAAACCCTGGTGCTGCGGGTTTTGACCCCATTGCGGCCAATTACCTTGCGCGAGCGCTGTGTTGCAGAGCACGCCCGTCCCGAAGACAACGCCTGAGAACACAAGGATGATGTGTTTCATGAGAACCCCCGAATAAGTGTCTTACTGCTGGTGGACTGCCCCTCAGGCCGGCGAAGCCTGCGATTTCAATGCCGCCCCTCAGGCCTGTCGAGACCTGCCTCGGCGAGAAGCGTTTTGCTGCCATCGGTGGCGCAAGTCAAGAAGTACCTGAACCGATCGCTTGCTAAGCAAGCCACGTTTGTACAGTTGGATAAGCAACAGTTTGGCTTGAATTCCTGAATTTAAGTTAAAGCACGTTCAGGGTGATGCCCTTGTAACATCAATGTTTTCATCCTGTGTCACAGTGCGCGTAATCCTCACAAGCCTTTCGCTTTCTTTCCAGAGCCTCTTTGCTACCGCATCGTCACGGGCGAGTGGCGATGGCTCTTTGGGGCGATTTTTTTCGAAGTAGAGTCCAGTTGTCCCTTCCACGTCGCGACTGGTCGCAAGATACAGAATTGTTTTGGCCCCTGCGGCCGGAGTCATCATCAGCCTCTTCGCAATCCAGAGCACGGGACGGATCCGCCGTGGGGCGCCGCTCCAGATATTGCTCGCGACTGCGCCCGGGTGAAGCGCATTCACTGTCACCCCGCTGCCCTTGAGTCGCCGGGCGAGCTCGCGCGTGAAAAGGACATTGGCTAGCTTCGATCGAGAGTACGCGCGCATCAGTCGATAGCCGCGCTCGAACATCAGATCGTCGAAATCCATCGTCCCTCGATAATGAGCTACCGAGGTAACGTTCACGATGCGAGCTGGAACACTTTTCACCAAAAGGTCCAGCAACAGATGGGTGAGCAGGAAATAGCTGAGGTGATTCACTGCAAACGTCGCTTCCATTCCATCCTCGGTGAGCGTTCGCTTGGCGAACACGGTGCCGGCATTGTTCACCAGAATGTGAAGCGAATCGTGTCGGGCGAGGAATGCCTCAGCCAGGCGCCTGACTTGGCGCTGCGATGCAAAATCGCAAACCAGGAACTCGACGCGGTTTGAACCGGACCGCCTGCGCACCTCTTCGGCCGTGGGTGCGGTTTTCGCTTCGTTGCGCCCGACGATCACCAACTGGGCGCCCATCCGGGCAAGCTCGACGGACGCCTCGAAACCGATTCCGCTCGTGGCACCCGTAATGAGAACTGTTTTTCCAGCCAAATCCGTCATCCGCGTGAGCTTAGACGATAGTCGAAGGCCGGGTGGCCGCTCGCACGGTCAGCAACCCTGGTCGGCGTGACACGTCATCCCTATGGTTAAGAGCTTTCTCGGGGTCGGAGCGGAGGACGGGGATGGGCGGCGAGGGCATTCGGACAAACGCAGGATTGGGTCTGTTTGGCGCATTGTGCTTGGCGCTCGGCCTGATGCACCTGGGATGCGGCTCCGGCTCGGACCGAATGAGGAGTGTTCAAGATCTTCCTCCCCCTCCCGCCGATGACGGCGGAATCCCCGACACGGGACGAGATGGCGGAATCGATGCAGGGACAGATGGGGGCCTCGACGGTGGACCGGACGGCGGCATCGATGGAGGAGTGGACGGTGGATCCGACGGAGGAATCAACTTCGGCGGCCCTGGTCCGTGGCCGATTGAAAACCACAGCTACGGTGCCGCGGACGGCATTCTCGAATCGCCGGTCGTGGGCTTTACTACCGATGAAACTCAGAATCGCTGGGTGGCTACGCACGACGCGCTTTACTTACTGAGGCCGGGACAAACGACGTTTCATCGCTATGCGGCAGCGGATGGATTGCACCTGCAATCCAATCCGGCGGTGTACTGCGACGCTCGGTTACCTGGCGGAGATCACCTTTGCCCGATTTACGGCGCGGCGGTGGATCCCGGCATCACGGAGATCGTTGGCGGTGGACCCAACGAGGTATTCGTCGGATACGCCGGACACGACGAGGGCACCGGCGAGTGGGATGACCCAAACCGCCATACCGGAAAACTCGACCGTGTCCGGCTGCTTCCGAACGGAGCAATCCAGGCGGATCGGATCGACATGTGTTCAGGCGCGCACGGTGGGCAGTACTGGCACAACCGAACCGTGGAACGAATGATTTACGACCATTTCATTCACCCGCATGAGTTGTACGTGGGAACCAATCATGGCGTCGACTTGATGAGGCCTGATCACTTCCGCTATCCGCGGCCCGACGAGTGGTTCGACACCGCCAACCTCGAATTCATGGCCGACCATCTCCACCCGCGAGTTTGTTATCACCGCCCCTGCGACAACACCGAGAGCAATCAGCGGATGGGCGACTGGCGCGGTCTAGCCTTGGCCCCCGATGGAGACTTGTGGGTCGCCGGAATGTGGACCGCCGGCAAGATTCGATGGGATCCGGATCTGCTTCATTGGTTCATGCGACCTGGGGAACAGGCATTCTCGTTTGCTTTTGGAGACCCGTATCCGGTTCCACCCAATGACTATGGGTTCATCAACCAACCGGTCTTCATGCCGCCGCTTGAGGGAGACCATGTTTCGATTAGTGCGGTCGCGGTGGCGCCAGACGGAAAAGTATGGTTCTCGGGCGGAGCCCTTTACAACGGCTATCCGGACTACGGGATAGCTTACTGGGATGGGCACACTTTCCACTATTACGATCCTCAGATTGATCTCGAGATGCCGGAGCGGAGCGTCCGCGATTTGATCGCCCTGCCGACAGGACAACTTGTCGTGGCCGGGCCTAACAGCGGACTCACGTTGTGGAACCCGGCTACGGGAGCGCACCAAAGCCTTCGCGCGCCCCAGTGGCTGCCGGATGACCGCGTCTTGCGACTCGAGCTGGATCGGATGGTGTCGCCCCCTGCGCTGCACGTCTCCACCAGTCGCGGAGCGACCGTTCTTCGCGTTCTTCCCTAACGTTCCCTGGTACGAATGGGTCTTCGCGGGTATGTGATCCGCGGAGACTGTTTCTGAGTCCGATCATCGAATGGGTGGCGCTGTTTGGCTATGGGTTGCTGCTCTACCTGATTGCTCCGCGCGCCGAAAACCACCGGATGTTCCTTTGGGCGCGCTCGGAGCGAGGGGCGCCGTCCGCCGCCCTGCTCACCGCCAGCGTGTTGGTCACTTGGATCTTCGCAAAGAGCATCACCAACGCCGCCAACCTCGGTGAGAAGTATGGAATTTTGGGAGGCATCGCTTATGCCGGCTGGTATCTCTCGGTCCCGATCGCCGGGCTGCTGATATACCGGATTCGCAAGAGCGGTCACGAAGGCTTGATTCCCTTTCTGACCGCTCGCTTCGGACCCGCGGCGGCTTTCTTGTTTTCCGCCGCCATTCTGATCCGGCTCTTCAACGAGGTATGGAGCAATACCGCGGTGGTCGGTAGCTACTTTGGCGCAACCGGCACTCCAGGGTTCTATGCCGGCGCCGTCGCGTTCACCGGGAGCGTCTTGCTCTACACCTTTCGCGGCGGCTTACGCGCGTCGATCTTCACCGACCGCCTGCAACTGGCGTTGGCGGTAGTGCTGTTGGCCTTGGTGCTGGGGATGGCTGTTCCCGCGCACGGAGTCGCCCGGCTCGGGTCGACCAGCCAATTCACGCTGGCGGGAGGTCTCGACCTTTTTTTGGTCGCTCTGCTGCAAACATCCAGCTACCCATTTCACGATCCAGTACTCACGGATCGAGCGTTCGTGACCCCACCCGGAAAAATGCTGGTCGCGTACACGCTCGCGGGTCTTTTGGGCGGCGGATTCATCGTGCTGTACAGCTTTTTGGGAGTGCACGCCCGCCTTAGCGGATTGGGTGGCTCCGGCGATGCACCGGTGCGCGTGGCGGTGTCGCTCGGAAGTGGGGCGCTGATTATCGTGTCGCTGCTGATGATGAACTCGGCCGGAGCCTGCCTCGACTCCTGCTTCTCAGCGATCGCGCGGCACGTGTCGGTCGACCTGGCGGGCGAAGGCGGAGCGCACCCGAGCGGCTTTCGCGGCTTGCTCGCGCCCATCCGCAAGCTTGCGGCGAGCGATCACGGCCTATCACTGGGTCGCTGGACGATGCTCGCCTTCGCGGTGCTCGGCAACCTGCCGCTGTTCTGGAACGCCAACATCCTCAAGGCCACCACGATCAGCGGGACGATGGTGCTTGGGCTTGCGCCGCCTTTCCTGCTTTGGCGTTGGCATCGTCCTGCGCCCGCGGCGTTCTTTTTCTCGTTCGTGTGCGGGCTGGCGGTCGGCGTCGTGGGTGTGCTGGGCGCTTGGCCGAAAGTGCTCGCGATTGGCACGGGCGCCAATGCCGCTTTGCTCGGCCAGAATGTGTTCGGGCTGTTGCTCTGTATTTCAGCGTACGGGCTGGGCGTTCTCTGGGAGGCGTCCCGCGCGCGCGTCGTCACGCCAGTTGCTCAAGAATACTTCGAGCCGACGATCGGTCTGTAACCGATCAGTTTCGGCGCCCGAGGCGCTCTTTGCTGCGACTCGCCTCGTGGCCTCCGAGCAGAAACGGCCATCCCAGATCGAAGCCGCAGATCGTGAAAACGAAGCCAATCAGGTTCAAAGCCAAGAGGGCAAAAACGATCGAAAGGAAAATGTGCATCGGTATCGCTCGAAGATTTAGGGCCCGTCTTCGGGGCACGCGGATCAATCGTACTGGCAACAGCCAGGTGGGAGCTTGGTGCTCGAGGTAGGGGCAGCCAGTCGATTCGAAAGCTAGACCGAATCCGCGGACGAGGCCTTTCCAGTCGATCCGCCGATCCAGTCGCACGCCCACCCAGCCCTCCAGTCCGACGTAAGGGGGGACGAAAAACTGCGCTGATCGGTTTCACATCGGCCTACGTTTCACCAATGGGTGCGCCTTGACGGGATTGTTGCTTGCCCGACAGCCTTCTCTGTGAATTTGCCGGCTTGGGAGGCAGTCCTCCCAAAAAACGAGGAGGCGTCATGAATCGAACGATGTTGATCGTGTTGTGCATGGTTGTGTCCACCGCGGCGATGGCGATCGAGTGGAGAAAGCATCCGCATCTGGAGAGGGCGATGGGGCAGATTCAAGGCGCCAAAGGTCAGCTCGCTGCGGCCAATGATTTGAAGAAGACGCAGTTCGGGGGCCACAGGGTGAAGGCAATCGAGCTGCTCGAACTCGCCGAGAAAGAAATCTCCGCTGCCGCCGCCTACGCCGAGTCGGACGCCAGGTAGCATCCAGCCCCGCCGGGCCTTAACAAAAGGGGGTATGGACGAACCGACCCTCGAGATTTTTGCCGACTACGTATGACCGTGGTGCTACCTCAGTACGGTCCGTACTGAACGGCTCCAGCGCAAATTTCAGCTGCGGCTTCGACATACCCAATTTCCCCTTCACCCCGATACACCCCAGGAGGGCCTGCTGCTGACCGAGCTGTTCGCGGGCCGAGGAGCGGATATCGAGGCAATGCAGGCGAGGATGAAGAATCTGATGGACGCGGAGGGGCTACCATACGGAAATCGAACGCGAACGTTCAATTCCCGCTTGGCGCAGGAGCTCGGAAAGTTCGGCGATCAGAAAGGCGTCACGCAGATCCATGACGCGCTGTATCGTGCCTACTTCGTCGATGCCGCCAACATTGGCGACCTCGACGTGCTGCTCGACGTTGCCAGTCGGGTTGGTATTCCGCCTGAAGAGGCGAAGACCGTCTTGACGGAACGGAGAATGCGAGCGGCGGTGGACGCCGACTGGGCTCGCAGTCGCGCGCTGGGCGTGACGGGCGTTCCGACCTTCGTGATGGGTCGCAAGGCCGTGGTGGGAGCACAGCCGTACGAAGCACTGGAGCAGCTCGTTCGCGGCGAGTTGGGCGCTCGATCAGAGCGGTAAGACGCCCTCGACCACCTCCATCAGACGGAGGCGACGCTGGGTGACGTCACTGGTGCCGTTCAGCAGCCGCTCGGTTTCGATCAACACCCGCTCGAGTGGAAAGCGTTGCACGAAAGAATCGTTGGTGGGCGTCCCGTCTCGGACCACCGGAGTCCAGGCCACCATCTCATCCGCCCCTCCGCCGATCAGCGCTTCCGCCGCGGCGAAGGACAAGCGACCTGCGACCATTCGATCCTGGTAGGTGGGATTGCCGCCGCGCACCAGGTGCCCGAGCACGGTGGCGCGAATCTCCAAGTTGGGCAGCTCGGGCGCGAGCCGCTCTTGCACTTTCTCCACCAGCCGCTGTGAGGGGACCTCCACTCCCTCGGCCTTGATCACCAGCACCCGGCGCTTGCCTCGCTCGAGGAAAGCATCGCGGATGATTTTCGCGACCTCCTCGACCAAGGAGGCCTCGCCTCGTCCCTGCTCCCTGAACAACACGGCGTCGGCTCCTGCGGCAACGGCGCTGGCCATCGCCAGATAGCCGCACTGACGGCCCATTACCTCCACCACAAACGCGCGGCGGTGAGCACGGGCGGTGTCGGAAATTCGATCGCAGGCCTGGATGATGGTGTTGAGCGCGGTGTCCACTCCGATCGCGGTCGCAGTGCAACCGATGTCATTGTCAATCGAAGCCGGGACCCCGATCACCCGCGCGCCCACCTCTTGAAACAGCAGATGAGCGCCCGCTAGCGAGCCGTTGCCCCCGATGACGATCAAACCGTCCATTAACGACAGGGTTTTGGCAGCCTGAGCGCGGCCCTCCTTTGTTTTGAATCGGGCGGATCTGGAGGAGCCCAGCAGGGTGCCTCCCGAGCCACCCATCGAGTCGACCTCTGGCAGAACGACATAGCTCGGAGGATGGGTTGCCACTGGGCGCGTCAGCTCGCGCGTTCGACCCTCGATCAGTCCTTCGAAACCGTCCTCGATTCCAAGAACCCGCACACCGCGGGCCGCGGCGACTTTTGCGATCGCGCGAATCGCCGAATTCATTCCCGGCGAGTCACCGCCAGAAGTCAGGACGCCGATGGTCTTGATCACCATCGAAACCTCCGAGGGCACGATTGCGCGGCGGCTGATGAAAGGCAAGCGCGCCCGACGCAGACGAACATATGAATTTGTCTCGCTGTCTCGCTTGACCGTCCTGGGGGTGAGGTGTACGGGGTCGCTGCTTGGCCAACCAGGAGGTGTTGCCATGAAGCTTGCCCTGACTGTCAACGGTGGGCGCCATGAGCAAGAGGTCGAGCCGAGACTCTTGCTCGTTCAGTACCTTCGAGATGTCCTCGGCCTAACCGGAACGCACGTCGGGTGCGAAACAGGCTTGTGCGGCTCGTGCACCGTGATGCTCGATGGAATGGCAATCAAATCCTGCATGATGCTGGCGGTGCAGGCCAATGGCTCGTCGGTGCAAACGATCGAAGGACTTGCGCGCGACGGAAAACTGGACCCGGTCCAGGAAGGCTTCTGGGAGCGGCACGGGCTTCAATGTGGTTACTGCACGCCGGGGATGATCATTACGGCCCGAGCGCTGCTCGACCGAAATCACCGTCCCACCGAAGCGGAGATCCGGGAGGCGCTAGGGGGGAACCTCTGTCGCTGCACCGGCTATCAGCACATTGTCGAAGCCGTGCAGTACGCGGCGAGAAAAACCCAGTCATCGGTGCAAGGGAGGTGACCATGAGCGAACGCGAGCCCTACGTCGGACGCCGGATCAAACGGACCGAGGATCCCAGGCTGATTCAGGGGCTCCGCCGACCTGCACCATGTTTCGATTCTGCGGTCCCCGCATGCCCACGCCAAAGTGACATCCCTCGATGCTTCAAAAGCCCGCTCGGCAAGCGGCGTCCTCGCGGTGGTGACGGTGGACGATCTCGACCGAGCGAACGTTGGTGACGTGCCATGCGGAGCAGTGCTCTCCGGGATGAAAAAGCCTACGCACCGGCCGCTCGCGCGCCGCAAGGTCCGTTTTGCAGGGGAACCTCTCGCAGCAGTGGTGGCACCCTCGCTCGCTGCGGCTCGCGACGCGATCGACTTGATCGCCGTCGAATACGATCCACTGTCGGCGGTGATTGACCCGGAAGCAGCTCTAAAACCCGGCGCCCCCCTTGTCCACGAGGAGTTGGAAACGAATCGGGCATTCGATTGGTCCGTCAGCAGCGGAGACATCGAGGCAGCTTTCAAATCGGCGGCGCGGGTTGCGTCCCAACGGATCGTCCATCAGCGCCTAATCCCCTGCTCGATTGAACCGCGAGGAGTCGTTGCTCAGTACTTCCCCGGCGACCGACAACTCACCCTGTACACGTCGACGCAGATTCCGCACTTGGTGCGCACCATGCTCGCAGGGGTAATCGGCCTTCCGGAGAATCACGTGCGAGTCGTCGCTCCAGAGGTAGGGGGCGGGTTTGGGTCCAAGCTGAATTTCTACGCCGAGGAAATCCTCCTGGCGTTCCTGGCAATGCAGCTCGCGCCGCGCCCGCTGAAGTGGATCGAGACCCGACCTGAAAATTTCGCCGCAACGATTCACGGCCGCGGACAGGTCGGAACGATCGAGGCCGCGGTCAACCGTGATGGGCGGATCCTCGGCGTGCGCTATCGCTCGATCCAGGATCTCGGGGCCTATCCCCAGCTGCTCGGCCCAGCAATCCCAACTCTCACCGGGTTGATGGCGGCCGGCTGCTACAAGATGGACTCGATCCTGGTGGAAGTCACCGGCGTCTATACCAACCAGATGTCGACGGACGCATATCGCGGAGCGGGTCGGCCCGAGGCGACGTATCAAATCGAGCGACTGATGGACATCATCGCCGATGAGATGCACATCGATCCGGCCGACCTGCGTCGCAGGAACATGCCGCACCCCGAGGAGTTCCCATTCAAGACCGCCACGGGGCTGACCTACGACAGCGGCAACTATCGGAAGGCGCTCGACCGCGCCCTGGAAATCGCCGGAATCGAAAAGCTGCGCGAGGAGCAGCGCACGCTGCTGGATCAGGGCCGGCTGATTGGGATTGGCATCTCTTCGTACGCGGAGATCTGCGCGCTCGGACCCTCGGCGGCGGTTCCGGCGGGGGGTTGGGAGAGCGCAACTGTTCGGGTGGAGCCCACCGGAAAAGTGACCATCCTCACCGGAGCGTCCCCTCACGGACAAGGGGAAGAAACAACCTTCGCCCAGCTCGCGGCCGATTTTTTTGGGATCAGCCTCGAGGACATCTTGGTCAAGCACGGCGACACCGCGGAGGTGCAGTACGGGATCGGGACGTTTGGAAGCCGAAACATGGCAGTCGGCGGAACGGCTCTTCTGCGCGCGATGGAGCGCGTTCGGGATAAGGCGAAACCGCTTGCAGCGCATCTCCTCGGCGCAGCATCCCCCGATGCGGTGACGTTTTCAGGTGGGACTTTTTCGGCCGGGGACCAGTCGATTTCCTTCGCCGAGGTCGCCAACGCGGCACACCGAGCCGCTTCAATCCCGGATGGATTCGAACCTGGCCTGAGCGCGACCGCCTCGTTCGAGCCAAAGAACTTTACTTTCCCGTTTGGGACCCACGTCTGTGTGGTCGAGGTGGATCGGGAGACGGGAGATGTGACTTTTCTCCGGTACGTGGCCGTGGATGACTGCGGCAAAGCGATCAATCCGCTTTTGGTGGACGGGCAGATCCACGGAGGCATTGCTCAGTCGATCGGGCAGGCGCTGTACGAGGAGGCGATCTACGACGAAGCGGGCCAACTGGTGACTGGCGAGCTGATGGACTACGCGATTCCCAAGGCGCACCAGTGTCCCCACTTCGAGACGGAGCGCACCGAGACTCCCACCGACGTGAACCCCCTAGGCGTAAAGGGCGTTGGCGAGGCGGGGACGATCGGGGCCACTCCTGCAATCGTCAACGCAGTGATCGATGCTCTCGAACCGTTCGGGGTAACTCACATCGATATGCCGCTGAAACCAGAGAAGATTTGGCGGCTGATGCAGAAGGAGGGCAGGTGATGATCCCCAGTACGTTCGACTACGCCGCGCCGCAGACGCTCGAAGACGTCCTCTTCCTGCTCAAGTCGGGCGGCGCCAATGGGAAGCTTCTCTCAGGCGGGCAGAGCCTGATTCCGGTACTGAAGCTGAGGCTGGCCGCGCCTGAGCGATTGATCGACTTGGGCCGAATCCCCGGCTTGCGCCGGATCAATGCCGAGACGGATCCGATTTCAATCGGGGCGATGGCCACGCACGCGTCGATCGAAGACTCAGAAGCCCTGCGCGCAGTGTGCCCCCTTCTGCCACAAGTCGCAGGTTGCATCGGCGACAGACAGGTGCGCAACCGGGGCACCATCGGCGGTTCGTTGGCAAATGCCGACCCTGCCGCTGACTGGCCGGCGGCAGTTCTCGCGCTGGATGCGGAATTGGTGGCGGCTGGTTTTGGCGACGCGGTCAAGTCAATTCCAGCGCGCAAGTTCTTTCAAGGAATGATGAAGACGGCGCTCGCTCCTGGCTCGCTGCTGGTCGAGATCCGGATCCGACGACCTGCTTCCGGCGGCGCCGCCTACCAGAAAGTCAGGCAGAGCGCCTCCGGCTTCGCGATCGCTGGAGTCGCGGCGATCCTCGAATATGGTCCAGATCGAGTCTGCAAGCAGGTGGGGATCGGCATCACCGGAGTCGCCCAGTGTCCATTCCCTGCAACCGCAGTCGAGAAGGCCCTGGTGGGCAAGCGGCTCGACGAGAAGACGATCGCCGCAGCGTCGCAGTTGGCGGGTGAGAGTATCGACGATCCAATCTCCGACATTCACGCCAGTGGGAACTACCGCCTCCACCTCGCCAGGGTTCACTGCGCGCGAGCGCTGAGGCGGGCCGCGGGTCTGAATCCAAGCCCGTGAAGATCGAGGGCAGCTCTACGATCCAAGCCGCCCCAGCACGCACCTTTGCTCTGCTGATCGACGAGGACGTGCTTCGCCGCTGTGTCCCTGGGGTGCGCCGTCTGATCCGGGAAGGCGAGGATCGATTCGCAGTGATATTGGACGTTGGCTTCGGCTCGGTGGAGGGCACGTACGAGGGGAGGGTGGCCCTGAGCGAGAAAGTGCCGCCCAGCCGACTCCAGATTGCGGTGGATGGCCAAGGAAGGCTCGGGTTCGTCCGAGGCAAGGGTTTGCTCCAGTTGGAGTCAGACGAGAAGTCCGGAGCGCACCTCACCCGAATCACCTACCAGGGAGAGGTGCAGATCGGTGGTGCGTTGGCTAGCGTGGGGCAGCGCATGGTCCAGGGCGCCGCGAAGGCGATGGTCGGTCAGTTCTTCGCGGCGATCGAAGCGGAAGCCAAAGCGGCGGAGAGCCCGGTGCCGGTACCAGTCAAGCACGGCCCGCTGCGAAATCTGCTGCGGTGGTTGCGCTCGATTCTGAGAGGTCTGTTTCAACGGCGGGCTGTGCGTCGCGCACGTCCAGAAAGAAATAGGGCAGCATCACAAGGGGGCAACTGATGAAAAAATCGTTCAATGTCGTTGTGGGTGTCTCGCTCGTCAGCTTGGCGCGTTGAGGCGATCGACCTCTCATTGTTGCAATGAGGCTGTGGCGGATCAGCTCTTGGGCTCAGCTCTTGGTGCGTCCCTTCCGATTTCAGCGCCGAAGGTAATTTCCACTTTGTATTTGGTGGGGATGTTCTCGGGGTTATCGGTATAGTTTGTGACGCCCTGATCATCCACCCAGCGGTAGGCGTGGAACGGCACCGCTGCGTGGGTCGTGGCCTGAGGAGCGCTGTCACTCGCGGTGATACAGCCGGTGGCATCTTCGCCCGCCTCCGCCTGCCGTCCGGAGGGGACTTCGGTGGGATCGCCAGTGCAATACACCACGCCTCGATCATCTACCCATCGGTAGATCGGTTCAGCGAACGCGCTCAAGCCGAGGAGGCTGATGCCGGATATCAAGAAAATCTTGCCTGGATGTATCATGTTTCACCTCTCCCGGTGCCGTATTCACCACATATGAAAGACGATGTAAATTATTGATTATTCAACATCGGTTTCGACATCACGGACTACCGGCGATGCCCGAAGCGGGCCGCATTCCAAGGGTCAGGAGTTTCGGGATGCCCAGGAATTCACGAAAGCTCGGTCGTCGCGCTCGGCCGCGCAAGCCTTCGAAGTGACCCGCGCCAATCTCAGCGGGACTGGGAGCGCGGCCGCGAATAGAGATCAATCACTCGATTGATCGCCTCCCCACAAACGGAGCAGAAGGGCACCTCGTCGCGCGAAAACATGATGCAGTCCAGCTGGGGGCGAAAATAGCCCTTGGACTCGTAATTCGCGCCCTCGAAAGCGCCCACCTTACCGGCGTATTTTTCGGACGCGAGGATCCGCGTTTCCTGTAACTTCTCCTCGCGAAACAGCGCGTCCATCTCGGATTCGGGCCGCCGTTCCGCCCGAATTTGTTTGCGTCGCTTTTGGATTTCCGCCTCCCAATTCTCGAAGGCGTCTTTGTTCCATGGCGTGGGAATGGGCGTTGCCGGGGAAAGCAAAGACTGCCACTTGACCTGCTTCGGATCCCGCAGCGCGGTGACATTGGGCTCCCAGGGTTCAGGCCGAATCGGATGACTTTCGTAGGCGGTCTCGGACGTAAAGTACTCGTCCGCCAGGCCGGCAAGGTGGTGACCAAATTCGTGGACGAAGAGGTACGGCGACCAGAGGGAATCCGCGGCGACCGTGCTGTAGAGATTGAAGATTCCTCCCCCACCGTAAGTCCGTCCATTGACCAGAATCACCACCGCCTCGTACGGCGCATTGGAAGCCAGCTCTCGAAACGCGCGGTTATCGAAGGTCAACACGTAGCGCTCGGAGCCGAATGCATCGTAGGTAGCTCCCACCGCGCTGCGCACGTGGATTCCCAGCGAAGGCCTGGAAATTCCCGCCTCGCTCGAGATCGGGCAAAGGCCCCAAACATTGAAGTCGTCCCGCCGTTGCTTGAACGGCGCAACGTTGAAGAGGGTGTCCACCAGCCGATGAGCATCATGGTCGCACTTGGCCCGTTGGGAGGCGGCATAGCCGTCACCCAGAATGAGCAGATCGAGCTTCTCGGAGGAGGATCCCCGGCTCTGGAGCGTGATCAGCGCTCCGGCGGACGGCGGTGGGGAGGGATCCACGAAGATGTCCTTCGGGTCCACGATCAGCGACCACTTCTCTCGAAACGCATTGTCGGTGGGATCACGCTTCTTGACCAAAATCTGAACTGGCTCGTTGGGAACAGGAAAGCGCAACGATTCGTGGAAAGTCCTAAATCGAATCTTGGCTTCCGAAGTGAGCTCCCACTCGCCATAGATGGACGAAAAACCGCGTGAGTAGAGCACCCGGTTGCTGGCGCGGTCGCGAACCTCGAAGAAATACTTGCCGAGGTTGGTATCATCTACCGACTGCCGCGGATTCCCCGGCCAGGGGAGAGGCTCCACCACCAGACGATCCACACCAAAGCGCTCCTCGGTAGCGTTGCCCGTATGGAAGTAATCCACTCGAAATGTCTTCGGAGGGGTCGAGGCTGCGGCGAGTGCGAGGCTCAGCAGAGCGAAGGCGACGATCATGGCCAAATGGTACTGAAAGGTACCCCCGAGATGAAAAACTTTACGCTATCACTTCGATTTTGAACGAGTCCTCAGCGCCCCAGGGTCACGAAGCTGCGGTGCGCTTCACCCAAACCGTTGACTTGCCGCCCCGGCGGTGCCGCCAGGGGTTGCGCAACTGTGCTAGAGTACACACCGTTGATGGCAGAGGCGGCGGGCGTCGGGTTTGCATAGGGTGAGAGCAGCGTGAATTGTTTCATCTGTATGGCGGCGCTGGCCGCTTCGCTGAGCTCGTCGCCTCGGCTCGAAAGCGTCCCCGCTTCCGGGCTTGACGTAACGCAGGAACGCTCGATTCAGGTATCCCGGAGCTCGCTGGGCTCTCTACTTGGCCAGAATTGGGGCGTCCTGCACAGCTGGGGCGGATGGAGCGTCGCACCCTGGCTGCGTCTACGGGTCGCTGTGAGCGGAGATGCTCATGCCGGGGGATCGCTCGAAGTCTCCTTCATCCCGTTTCGCACCTTCATTCGCCCCGTCTTGACGTTCGAGCGAGGCAGCGCCTTCGCCGTGACAACCAGCTTCTCGTCGGTTCGGAATGACAAAGCAACGGAACGTTCTGGGCAGCGCAGCTTCAACTACTATTACGACGGCGCGTACCTGGGGGCGGAGTTCGGAACGCGACGGTTCGACGTTTCACTCAACTTTGCGTTGAGCCGCGCTCAGGCTTCCGAACAGGGCATTGGGACGATGTTCCAGGGATCCTTCGGCACGGAAGCCGCGCAAATCGGTCCCGCCGCCAAGGTCGGACTGTTGGTTCGACTCTAGACGGTCTTTAGCTGCGGATCTGTCCTGCCCCGTAAACGACGAACTTCTCCGTCGTCAGCTCACGTAGACCCATGGGTCCGTAGGCATGGAGCTTCGAGGTCGAGATGCCCATCTCGGCGCCCAGACCCAGCTCCCCGCCATCATTGAATCGGGTGGACGCGTTCCACAGGACGCACGAGGCGTCCACTTCCTGGAGGAAGCGCTCGGCACTTTGTCGATCCTGGGTAACGATCGCCGCGGTATGCCGGGTTCCGTGCTCGGCAATGTGGGCCAGTGCGTCGTTCAAGGAAGGCACCGTGCGCACCGCGAGGACGAGCGAGAGAAATTCGGTGCCGTAGTCGGATTCGGAAGCGGATACGCATCGAATGCCCCGTGCGGTGAGCGGTGCGGCGGATCTCGAATCCACTCGCAGCTCCACCTTGCCCTCGCCAACAAGACGAAGCGCCAACTTTGGCCAAGCCTCGCTCGCGGCCCAATCCTCGTCTAAGAGCAGGGTCTCCAGAGCGTTGCAGACACCCGGTCGCTGCACTTTAGAGTTGAAGACGATCTCCTCTGCCATCTGCGCGTCCGCGGAGCGTTCGATGTAAACGTGGGTAATCCCCTGGCCGTGGCGAATGACCGGGACGCGCGCCAACTCGTCCACCATCTTCATCAGCTCGGCCCCGCCGCGGGGGATGACCAAATCCACCTTGCCGACCGCTTGCAGCAGCTCTTTGACGTGCTTGCGCGAGTCGTCCTCGACTCGCTGAACGCAGTCTTTGGGCAGGCCGGCCCGCATTAATCCTTCCTGCGCCGCTCGCACCAGCGCGGCGTTGCTGCGGCTTGCCTCTCGGCCACCGCGCAGCACGATTGCATTTCCGCTCTTGAGGGCGAGCGAGGCGGCCTCGATGGTAACGTTGGGCCGCGCTTCATAGACGATCGCCAGCACTCCAAGGGGAACGCGGCGCCGAAACACTTCCAGGCCATTGGGGCGGTTGCCAATTCTGCGTCTCTCCGAGAGCGGATCCGGCAGCGAGATCAACTCGCGCAATGCCCGAACCATTGCTTCAAAGCGAGGCTCGTTGAGGATTAGGCGATCGAGCAGTGCTCCCGAGATTCCATCCTTAGAAGCGGACGCAACGTCCTTTGCATTGGCGGAGAGGATTTCCGCTTTTTGCGCGCCGAGCGCGTTCGAAATTCCCTCTAGCGCTTCCCGCCTGACGTTTTCGGTCGAGCCGGCGAGCGCACGCGCCGCCGAGCGCGCCCGATCCAACATCGCTGCAGTCTCACTCTTCATCGTCAAGACGAGGGCTTGAGGATCACCAGGTCGTCTCGGTGAATCACCTCGTCGCCCAAATGGTATCCGAGGATGCCAAAAATCTCCCGGGTGCGTTTGCCTTGGATTCTCCCCAACTCCGCGGACGAGTAAGCGGACAGACCGCGCGCAAGAACGCTGCCGGTCGGGCTGGTCAGATCAACCGGGTCGCCTCGACCAAAGTTTCCCTCGACCCCTACGATGCCGGTGGGCAGCAGGCTGCGCTTGCGGGCCACCACGGCCTCCACGGCGCCCGGATCCAACCTCAGGCTCCCCTTGGCTCGCAGGGTGTGAGCGATCCACTGGGCGCGGCTGGACATCGCCCGCGGCGCGGGCAGAAACCAGGTTCCCAGCTCGTCACCCGCGAAAAGCCGATCCAACACCCCCGGCACTTTTCCCGGCGCAATGATGGCGAGCCCTCCCCGCGCCGCGACGCTTCGGGCCGCCGCCACCTTGGTCGTCATCCCTCCCGTGCCGGAGCTGCTGCGCCCCTTCCAGATCAATCGATCGATTCTTTTGTCTCCTTGGGGCACCTCTGAAACGCACCGATCCCCATCCAACAACCCCGGGGCAATCGAGAGCATGATTAACAGGTCGGCGTTGAGCAGGTTGGCGACTTGCCCTGAAAGGGCGTCGTTGTCTCCAAAGGCAATCTCCTCGACCGAAACGGTATCGTTTTCGTTGATCACCGCAATTGCGCCGCGGGCGGATAGCTCGAACAGGCACCGCCGCGCGTTTAAGAAGCGCTGGCGGTGCGCCAGGTCGGCATGGGTCAGAAGCACCTGCGCCACCGTTCTTCCAAACGGCGCAAACGCTTCGCCCCACAGGCGAATCAGTTGGCTCTGGCCCACCGCAGCGCAAGCCTGCAGCGCATCCATCTTCTTCGGGCGCGTTTCCAGAGCCAGCTGCGCGCTACCCAGCGCAATCGCGCCTGAGGAGACCAGCGCCACCTGCCGATCGCCGGCAAGCATTCGCTCGCACTGCCGAGCGATTTCCTGGGCCACCTTGCGGTCGATTTTCCCATTCTCGTCGGTCAGGACGGCGGTCCCGATCTTGACCACCGCGCGGCGAATGCCCTTAAGAAGCTTCAGCCGATCCACTCGCGGACCTCTATCACGCCTCGGTGTACACTGAGCCCTATGCTCGAAGTGAAACGCATTTCGGTAATTGGGGCAGGCAGCATGGCCGAAGCACTCGTCAAGGGCCTGGTTGCCTCTGGGAAAGTGAAACCGGAGGACCTTTGCGTCTCGGCGCGGCGGCCGGAAAAGGCGGCGCAGCTTGCCCAGCGCTATCGCATCCGCTCCGCCGACGACAACGCCAGCTGCGTTCAAGCAGCGGAAATCGTGATCCTCGCGATCAAGCCCCAGGTTCTCGGATCCGTGCTGGCGCAAGACGCTTCGCGAATTCCCCCCTCCGCGCTGATCATCTCGGTGGCCGCTGGCGTGACGACCACGGCAATCGAGTCCCATCTTGGGCGGGCGGCGCGGATCATCCGCGCGATGCCCAACACGGCGGCGATGGTCGGATGCAGCGCGACCGCGATCTCCAAAGGAGCGCACGCGACCGATGCGGACCTGGCCGCGGCGCGAACCATCTTCGAGGCGGTGGGTAAAGTGGTGGTGGTGGATGAAATTCACCTCGACGCAGTCACTGGACTGTCGGGAAGCGGCCCGGCCTATATTTTTTTGATCATCGAGGCGCTCGCGGACGCAGGAGTCAAAGTGGGCCTGTCGAGGGAGATTGCCTTGACGCTCGCCGCCCAGACGCTCCTCGGCTCGGCCCATATGCTGCTCGAGACCGGGATTCACCCCGGACAACTGAAAGATCAAGTCACCTCGCCGGGTGGGACCGCGATCGCCGGGCTTCACACCCTGGAGGCCGGAGGGCTACGCACCACTCTGATCGATGCGGTCGAGACCGCGACCCGTCGCGCACGCGAGCTGGGGCAATCTCCCGAGCCTGCTAAAAGCTAGCTTCGAACAGACTTACCAGCCGTGGACGCCGCCGCCGTCCATGCCCCCATCGCTGTTCAGCTGACTGCTGGTATCGCCCGGCTTGCTACCTCCGCCGCATCCGGCGCCCGCCAAGACCACGAGTGTGGAGCCGCCAACCACCAGAATCTTGAACAACTTTTTCATCTGCATTGCGCGACCTCCGAGAGAAAGCCGATCTGTGTTCGACCTCCCCCTATTCCTAGGACACCGCCCATCGCGCTCTGTTGCGCCTTCTACAACATCCATGGTTGGCGGATTGTGCGTGTGTAAGTACTGGATGTCATTGGACTGTACCCTGCAAAACCGGAGTAGAAGAACCAAGCGGCCGTGTGCACGCGCTTACTTTGCCCTACCACTTTCCTGCCTCGACACCCTCCGTTTGCGCCTATGCTGCCGACCCTTCGGGCCGTGGTTCACCCAGACTCATGCGTTTTTCGCCGTGTCTGACCGCATCGTTTCTACTCTTCGGTAGTCCGATACCGACCAAGGCTGCATCGCCCGATCCCGCCGCGACGGTGACCAAACCGCCCCAGCTGCTCGTCTCGCCGGAACCGATCTACCCGGAGGACGCGATCCGCGACGGCGTGGAGGGCGACATCGTCCTGCAGCTGGACATCGATGCGAACGGTCACGTCAGCGCGGTGCAGGTGGTGACCCCGGCCGGTCACGGGTTCGACGAGGCGGCGGTCGAAGCGGCGAAGCAATTCGTGTTCAGCCCCGCCGAACTGGATGGCAAGCCGATCGCGGTTCGAGTCAACTACACCCACCACTTCCTGCTTCAGCCAAAGCCCCCGGTTACGCCGGCCGAGGGCGGAATGCTGGCAGGTCGAGTCTTCGAGCGGGGAATACGCAAGCCGGTGATCGGCGCGTCGGTTCAGGCCCTGGGGGAAGCAGAGCCGGCGATCACCGATTCCCGGGGCTATTTCAGCCTCAAGCTGCCGGCGGGCCTGATCAACATCGAAGTGGTCGCGCCGGGCTATGAGCGATTCTCCACCCAGCAACAGATCCGAGTCGGTCAAAGGCTCGAGGTGAACTACTTCCTCAAATCGGAGTCGGAAGGGCTGGAAGCGGTGGTCCGTGGCGAGCGGGACAAGAAGGAGGTGAGCCGCCGCTCGATCGACCGCAGCGAGTTGCAGAAGATACCCGGCTCGTTTGGCGATCCAGTCCGGGTGATTCAAAATCTGCCCGGGGTGGCGCGGCTGCCGTTTTTGGCCGGTCAGATCATCGTCCGCGGCGCATCGCCCAACGACACCGGGACGTATCTCGACGGCGTTCCCTTGCCGTTGCTCTACCATTTCAACGGCGGACCGTCGGTGCTCAACTCCGAGTTCCTCGATCGAGTTGACTTCTATCCGGGAGGCTTTGGGCCGGAGCACGGCCGCGCGATTGGGGGGATTGTCGACGTACACACCCGACGCCAAGACAGCCCGGACTGGCACGGTTCGGCGAAGATCGATCTAATCGACGCCGGAGCGTACGTCAGCGTGCCGATCTCCAGGAGCTGGACGATCAGCGCGGCGCTGCGGCGAAGCTATCTCGATCTGTTCCTTCCAGTGATCTTGCGAAGAACGCGTTCCAACAACACCACCGTCACGCCTCGCTATTACGACTACCAGCTGAGGGCGGACTATCACCCGCCGGATTCCAGGCACAGCGTCAAGCTCTTCTTTTTCGGCTCGGATGACGTGCTCAGGATCATCAACAACGACACCGTGGCCAACAGCTTTCGGCTCAACCAACACATCGCCTTCCAGCGGATGATGGCGGCATGGACCTATCGAGGCGATCGGCTCACCGTGGTCAGCGAGCCCTACGTGGGCCATACCCTCAACAACAATGGCTCGGGGTTGCTGACCTTAAATCAATCCAGCTACAACGTCGGGCTGCGCGAGAAGCTGGAGTACCAGTTTGCACCTGCCTTCGTTGGAAGGGCAGGTCTGGATTTGCTGGGTACGCGCAGCGCGATCAGCAGCGACCTTCCTCCGAGGTCGTCCACCTATCGCTCCTTCCCGGGAGAGCAAGCCTCGGCCGATCTCGAGCAACTGACTCAACGCCGCTGGGTCTACGACTATGGGTACTGGGTGGAAGGGGCGATCCATTTTCCCTTCGGCCTCAAGCTCTTTCCCGGCGCGCGCGGAGATGTGTTTGCGCTGCGGGGGCAATCGCGCTACTCGCTCGATCCGCGGTTAATTGCTCGCCAATCGCTTGGCACAGACGGCAAAACGGCGCTCAAGGGATCGGTAGGTCTCTACCACGAGGCGCCGCCGATCCAGTTTCTCGATCCAGTCACCGGCAATCCAGATCTTCCGCTCCAGGCAGCATTTCAGACTTCCTTCGGCTTCGAGCGAAGAATCACCAACCTGATCAACGTCGACATCACTGGTTTCTACACCCGGCGATTTCATCTCGCGGAGCGATCGAACGAGGTGGTCTTCCAACCCGATGGAACTCCGAGTCGGGTGAACTACGACGGCGGGGCGATCGGTCGCGCCTACGGGGTGGAGGTATTTCTACGTCACGAGCTGAGCCGGCATTTTTTCGGATGGGTTGCCTACACCCTCTCCTGGTCCCAGCAAAAAGGCAGGTACGAGCGGGACTACCACTGGCAAAGCTTCGATCAGCGGCACATCCTGACCCTGATCGCCCAATACAAATTCGGCAACGGCTGGGAGCTGGGAGGCCGATACCGTCTGGTCAGCGGACTTCCTACAACGCCGTTTGTCGACTCCACCTTCGACGCCGATTCGAATACGTACCATCCGATCAACGGGGGCTTCAATTCGGCGCGCTTGCCGCTCTTTCATCAGCTGGACGTACGAGTCGACAAGACTTGGACCTTTGAGCGCTGGTCTTTGGACGTGTATCTGGAGGTCCTCAATGTTTTCAATATTCGAAATCAGGCCTTTCTTTTGAACGATTACCGATTTCGCACCCATGGTGCGGTGACCGACATGCCAATCTTTCCCAACCTGGGCGTGAAAGCCGTCTGGTGAAAAGGAACATCGCGATGCCCCGTCTAAGCGCCGCAGTGCTGATTGCCGTCGCCTCCTTCGCCCACTGGGCCTGTACTCCGACCTTGGACTCGTCGGATCAGGTACACGATCTGAGGATTTTGGCGATGCGTGTCGATCCGCCCGAGGTGATCGTCGATGGCGCCGACGGAATGCCCTCCAGTCGAATCGTTTCGCCTGCCATCATTGTTACGGCGTTGGTTGCCGATCCTCTCGGAGCGGGACGGTTGGTGCACTACCTGTTCTCCACCTGTGCGAGAGTCGATCAGAGCGATGCGGTGGTCGACAACAGCACCCATCGCTGCGTCGTTGGACAGCTGGGCTACCGGATTTTAGCGGAGGGCGATTTTGCTCCCGGCGTGTCCGGAGAGCTGCAAATCACTTTTAGGCCCTCCTCCCAATTGCTCAGCGAAGCGCAGACGCTGGACACCTACCATGGATTCGGGGGGCTGCCGCTCCCGGTACAGGTGGAATTGCAAGCCGGTGGCGAGAGCGCGGTCGGCTTCAAGCGGATCGTCTACAGCGCGCCCATTACCTCTCCACCCCAAGCGCCGAACACCAATCCCCAGCTGCTTGGGATCACCCTGGATGGCCAGGACTGGTCACCCGATGCCAACCCGCTATTCGTCCGGGTCGACCACGTATTCATCCCGACGCCTGACCCGACCCGAATCGAGTCCTATCAGCGCCTGACCTTTGATCACCAGCTGTTGCAGTTTCATGAAACCTTGCGCTACGCGTTTTTCTCCACCCTCGGTAAGTTCAACAATCCGGTCACCGGGGGGGTTAGCAATCGAACCGGGGAGCAAATTGCCCCCGACAGCACCTGGTCACCCCCGGATCCGCCGGCGGCAGGCGCAGTCACGTTCTGGGTGGTGGTCCAGGATGGCCGAGGCGGGGTGAGCTGGATCCTCCGCAGCGGACAAATTCAGTGACGGCTTGAGCGGCGGCGAGCGCAAGCGGTCATTCCAATCGATCCCAGCCCGAGGAAAGCCAGCGGCGCCATCACCGGAGGGCCGCTGAGCTGGGGCTTCATGCCTCCGTTGTCCCCAGGAGGCAAAGTCCAAGCGATCAGTACCCTCCGAACGCTTCTCGCCGGGTGTCCATCGGTGTGAAGCCACAACCCCAGGGCTCCGACGGCGAATGCCAACCCAAAGCCAACTAGAAGAAGGACGCGCCCCCACCTGTCCCATGCGTAAAGCCCCAACGCTCCCAGCATCAGCATCCCCGCACAGTAGACGAGCGGAATGTACGTCTCCCAGCGCTCGGCCAAAACCTCCCGGTGCTCGAAGCGAATCTCGAGCATCAACAGGAGTAATCCGATCAGCAGCAAGGCGACGATCCCTCGGCGCAAGTTTGTGGTGGGATCGACCGGAGTTTCCACGCTTAGGGGGGTGACGTAGCCATTTCGCGTCCCACCCGCAATACCCCGCCGAGCGGCGCGTATTGGGGACGATCTCTTCGAAGTCGGAGGAAACAATGGCTTCAGCGCTGGCGGTTCTAGGCAACACCCACAGGTTTCATCGGTTCTTCGACCTCGCCGTCTTCGCCACAATTACGGCCGGGTACATCGTGCTCGTAGGATCCCTCGCGTCGGTGTTCGGAAGCTCGAATGGGACCCCCGGCCCCGGAACCGAGGAGCCCCAGATTTGCCAATGTCCCAGCAAGGATGAGCGGGAAGTGCCGCTCGACGCTTCCGCGGCTGACCTGCAATGGACCTCGATCCGGGCAGCCACAGCGGAAAACTGCAGCTGATTTCGACTTCAGCGGGTTCGACTCCCTCCTTCCCCACCGAACGCGCTATGCTGTGCCGGTCACAGTCCGGAGGAAGGCGCATGGTGACTGCACGTTCGCAAAGCTGGGTCGGAAGCAGCGAATTTGAAGACTCCTACGAAGACGATCGCGACTTTCCTGGAGAAGTGTTCGGAGAGCCGCTGAGCAAGATTCCGCTTCGTCCGCTCTTGCTCCTCAAGACGACGGATTTGGTAGCTGACGCGATCCAGGCGATGAACGATCGTCACATCGGGGTATCATTGGTGGTCGACGCAGGTGGAAAGCTGGCCGGAATTTTCACCGAGCGCGACGTGCTGCGAAAGGTGGCCTGGCGCGAGCTCGATCTCGACACCCAGGTGGCCAGCGTGATGACGCCCGACCCCGTTACCCTCCCGGAACACGCTTCGATCGCCTATGCGCTGCAGAAAATGAGCGTAGAGGGCTATCGTCACATTCCGCTGGTTTCCGACGACAATCGTCCGCGCGGGGTGGTGGGAGTTCGCGACATCGTTCGCTGGCTGGTCGAGTTGTTTCCGGAGAGCCTGCTCAATTTGCCTCCAGAGCCGATCAATCCGCGAAGCGCCGATGGCGCCTGAGCCCTAAGCATCCCTATTCGCAGGCGAGCGGGCGAGCGGAAGGCATCCGCGGATGCGCCCCCGGCTCGTGCGCATCTTCTCGAAAGCACCGAGGAGGAAAGAATGTTCAATTCAAATGATCTGCGTGAAGGCATGCTGGTCCAAACGGCGGATGGCGAAGAGCTTGGCAAAGTCCACTCATTTGACGTCACCCACTTCGAGGTGGGGAAGGGTCTTCTCTTTAGGGAAGACTACGCCGTCAGCTACGACGAGATCCGCGAGATCCGCGATGCCGTAATCGTCCTGGCTCAGGACAAGGAGCATTTCCTGAATCAGCCCCTCTGGCCAAAGACTGCGGCCGGCTGAGCCTCACCGCCGGGTACTTTGCAAATCACGCGATTTCAACTAACTAGGGCCGCCAGGCCTAAACGATGGAAACCCTAGTTCTTAGCGCAGTTTACGAACCTGTTGCGCGCATCCCCTGGCAGCGCGCAATGACCCTGCTTTTCCTTGGAAAGGTAGAGGTGGTGGAGGAGTACGAGGATCGGTTCGTTCGATCGGTGACGTACGAGTTCCGGATGCCCTCGGTGATTCGATTCCTGCGGGCCCTTAGGGGACGCAAGAAGGCGATCAAGTTTTCGCGTGAGAGCGTCTATGCCCGGGACAAAGGCAGTTGCCAGTACTGCCACGCTAAAGTCGCTCGGCACGAGGCCACGTATGATCACGTCATCCCACGGGTCAGCGGCGGAACGACTCACTGGACCAACGTGGTGATTGCCTGCGTTCCCTGCAATCAGCGCAAAGGGGGACGCACCCCGGCCGAAGCCGGGATGAGACTGCTCTCCACCCCGGTCAAGCCGAGACACCTGCCAGAAGTCTTCCGGCTTTCCTTCACCTATGAGCGTGGGATGCCCCAAACTTGGCGAGCGTGGCTGCGCGACATCTCGTACTGGCATGGCGCGCTGGACGAGGACTGATCGGCCTCAAGACTCCCCGCGGGTTGATCGCTTTCTGATCCGCTCTTGCGGAGGTGGTCTGAGTGGCGGAAGATTGCGCCGTGAGGGATACGAAAGGCAGTGAGGTCACCCGAATCTGGTCGGGAATTACGCCGTGGGTCGGGCGGCCCAGAATGGTGTTGCTGGTCTGGGCCCCGACTGGGATCTGCGAATTCGAGCTCCCCGAGAATGCGACGCTTCAGATCGGCCGATCTTCTTCCTGTGGGATTGGGATTCCCGATCCTTCGGTCTCTCGGGTGCACGCGGAAATTACCCTCAAGGCCGAGGTCTTCGTTCTTCAGGATCTCGCAAGCCGCAATGGGACCTTCGTCAATGACAAGCGGATCGCCTCCGAGCCGGTTCGGCTTCGACTGGGGGACTTCCTGAGGTTTGGAAGCGCGGAGGCTCAGCTTCAGCTCTCCAGTCGCCAGTTCAACCGGTCCACCGACCCGCTGCCGGAGCAGTCGTTCATGAACCGGCTGGTGGTGGAGGGCGAGCGCTGCGTCCGATTCAACAGCTCGCTTTCGGTGATCAGCCTGGAATTGCCCTCCGATACGCAGGAGCAGACTCTGGACCTCAAACAGCTGATGCGGGAGTCGGTTCGGTCGACGGATATCGTCACCAGCACCAGCAAGCGGCAGTTCGACGCGCTCTTGCCCGAGTGTGGCAAAAAGGCGGCCAGTGCCGCGGCCCAGCGAATTCAGGCTTCCCTGGAGGGCCATGGCATCAAGGCACGTCTGGGCGTCGCCGCTTTCCCTGGGGATGCGCCATCCGCGGAGAGCTTGCCGATGGCGGCTCAGATGGCAATCCGCAAGGTGTCTGGGAGCGGCTTTGCGGTGGCGAATGAGGCCACCCGGGTCTTCCAGATTGGCAGCAAGGAGATCCTGGTTTCCGATCCTGCGATGCTTCGACTGTTCGGACTGGTAGAGCGGATCGCGGGGACGTCACTTCCGGTGTTGATCCATGGGGAAACCGGCAGCGGCAAGGAGATCGTCGCCGAGGCGATTCACTCGCTAGGTCCGCGTTCCGTCAAGCCGATGGTCCGGCTGAACTGCGCGGCCCTGCCGGAGAATCTGCTGGAGAGCGAGCTCTTCGGCTACGAACGGGGCGCGTTCAGCGGCGCCAACGCGCCCAAGGCCGGCCTTCTCGAGCAGGCTTCCGGCGGTACCCTGTTTTTGGACGAAATCGGTGAGATGCCGCTCAGCCTGCAAGCCAAGCTGCTTCGGGCCTTGGAGGAACACAACATTCGGCGCTTGGGCGCGGTGAAGGATACGCCGGTGGATCTGCGGATTGTGACCGCCACCCACCAAAAGTTGGACGAGAACGTCAAG
>WNFJ01273352.1_pt1 | contig 25372 bp, 23 predicted proteins | sample 5400461 | NCBI WGS metagenome assembly WNFJ01 (sample SAMN13153349, study PRJNA577476) | soil metagenome | isolation source: 115 cm saprolite on Douglas fir-dominated hillslope | place: USA:California | collected 2013-09-17
GTCCACCAGGATCACGAGGTTCACCGTGTCCTTCGGCAGCTCCTCGTACGTCATCCGGAGCGTCCGTCCGGCGTTGTACGCCGGCATCACCACCACGACTTTGGGTTCGGTCTTCATGGCTGCGCTCTGCCGGTCGCAAAGCGGGTGCCAGCGGTGGACCTCCGGGATCTCGCGCACTTCCGTCGAGCCGCGCTTCCAGAAATGGACAAAGTGGGCGCCACGGTGTGCCGAGAATTGTCAGCCGCGCGCGTGGGGCGGATAATGTCGGCGATGCGCGACCTCTTCTATCTCAGCGACAAGCAGCGCCAGGTGCGCGACCTCGTTCGCGCACTCGCGCGGGGGCGGATCGCGCCGCGGGCCGCCGAGGTGGACGAGACGGAAGCGTATCCGGCCGAGCAGCTGCGGCTCCTCGGCGAGCAGGGGCTCATGGGGCTCTACATCCCCGAGGCCTACGGCGGCACGGAGATGGGCGCGCTCGCGTTCGCTCTCGCGGTGGAGGAGATCGCCTGGGCATGCGCGTCCACGGGCGTCCTCTTCCTCGTGCAGTACGCGGGCGGGTTTCCCATCGTCGCCGCGGGGACGGAGGCGCAGAAGCGCCGCTACCTGCCGCGCCTCGCGTCCGGCGAGATCACGGCGGCCTTCTCGCTCTCCGAGGCCGGCTCCGGCTCCGACGCCGCGGCCCTCGCGACGACGGCGGTGCGCACGGGCGACCGCTATCTCCTGAACGGCAGCAAGATGTGGGTGACGAACGGTAGCCGCGCGGGCGTCATCACCCTCTTCGCGACCGTGGACCGCGGCCGCGGCAAGTACGGCGTGACCGCGTTCCTCGTCGAGCCCACGTTCCCCGGCTTCGCCCTCGGCAAGCTCGAGAAGAAGCTCGGGGTGCGCGGCTCGCCGACCGTCGCGCTCCACCTGACCGACTGCGAGGTGCCCGCCGAGAACCGGCTCGGCGAGGAGGGCGACGGCTTCAGGCTGGCGCTCCGCATCCTGGACGGCTCGCGTCCCGCCGTCGGCGCCCAGGCGGTCGGCATCGCCCAGGCCGCGCTCGACGCCGCGGTCGCGTACGCCAAGGAGCGCCGGCAGTTCGACCAGGCGATCGCGGCGTTCCAGGGGATCCAGTTCATGCTCGCCGACATGGCGATGCACGTGCACGGCGCCCGGCTCATGGTCCACCACGCGGCGGCGCTCCTGGACCGGGGCGCCCCGCGCACGGCGCTCGAGTCGTCGCTGGCCAAGTGCTTCGCGGGCGACGCCGCGATGAGGGTCGCGACCGATGCGGTGCAGGTCTTCGGGGGCTACGGCTACACGCGCGAGTACCCGGTCGAGCGCTTCATGCGCGACGCGAAGATCACGCAGATCTACGAGGGCACCAACCAGATCCAGCGTGTCGTCGTCGCCCGCGAGCTCCTCCGCGGGTAGCCGGGCGTTTCGGTCATTGACGACGCCCCGCCCGAGTGATAGGTGTCTAGACATCCTGACAGCGGGAGGCCCGTCGACGTGAACTATCGTCCAGGGATTCCGCGGTACCTCCAGATCGCCGACGCCGTCCGTCACGACCTGCGCGGCGAGGGCGAGCGCATCCCGTCCGAGCATGCGCTCTGCAAGCAGTTCAAGGTGAGCCGGCCGACCGTCCGCCAGGCGCTCGACGTCCTGGTGGAGGAGGGGCTCCTCTACCGGCACGCGGGGCGCGGGACCTTCTCGACGCCGTCGGGCGCCTCCGACCGCAAGCTCCGGGTGATCGGCTCGGTCGGCGACATGATCGCGCTGGGCGACGAGTCGTGGTTCAAGCTGATCGCGCGCGAGATCGTGCCCGTGCCGGCCAACATCGCGCAGGCGCTCAAGCTGCCGCCCCGCTCGTCGGTCTACCGCATCAGCGGCGTCCGTCACGCGGACGTCGGACCCTTCCAGCACGTGACCGCGTACATGCCGCTGACGATCGGCACGGCCCTCTCCGACGAGGACCTCTCCAAGACGTCCCTGATCGGCGCGATCGAGCGCGTGCTCGGCGTGCCGATCAAGTCCATGGAGCAGGTCGTGGACGCGGTGCTGGCGCCGCGCCAGATCGCCGAGCTCCTGCAGCTCCGGCCGCGCTCGCCGCTGCTCCTCTTCGAACGCACCTACTTCGCCGCCGGCGGCGAGCCCGTCGAGTACGCGATCACGTACCAGACCGGGCGGCGCTACCCCTATCGCCTGGTCCTCTCGCGCGCCGAGCGGCGGAGCTGACGCATGGCGTACCGGATCGGGTTCGACGTCGGCGGGACGTTCACCGACTTCGTCCTCCAGTCCCCGTCCGGGGAGCTCCTCACCGCGAAGCGGCTGACGACCTACCCGGACCCGTCGGAGGCGTGCCTGGCGGGCCTCGACGGGCTGGTCGCGCAGGGCGGCGTGACCTGGCGCGACGTCGCCCAGGCGGTGCACGGCACGACCCTCGGCTCGAACGTCGTCATCGAGCGCAAGGCGAGGGGCGTCGGGCTCCTCACCACGCGCGGCTTCCGCGACGTGCTCACCATCGGGCGCGAGAAGCGCTACCAGGTCTACGACCTCCAGATCGAGAAGCCGGCGCCGCTGATCCCGCGCCGCCTCATCGGCGAGGTCACGGAGCGGATCCTGGCGGACGGGAGCGTGCGGACGCCGCTCGACGAGGCCGACGCGCGCCGCGCGATCCGGGAGCTCGCGGCCCGCGGCGTGCGGACCCTGGCGATCTGCCTGCTGCACGCGTACCTGAACCCGGCGCACGAGAAGCGGCTCGCCCGGCTCGTCGCCGACGAGGCGCCGGACGTCGCGGTCACGCTCTCGCACGAGGTCTCGCCGACCTTCCGCGAGTACGAGCGCACCTCGACGACGGTCGTGAACGCCTACGTCATGACGGCGGTCCGCGAGTACCTCCGGGCGCTGGCCGCCGCCATGCGCGAGCGCGGCTACGGCGGCCGGCTCTTCGTCATGCAGTCCTCGGGCGGCGTCGCGACGGCGGAGGCGATGCAGCGCTACCCGGTGCGGATGATCGAGTCGGGCCCCGCCGCGGGCGCCCTAATGGCGGCGGTCTACGGCGAGCTCACCGGCCACCGCGACCTGATCGCCTTCGACATGGGCGGGACGACGGCCAAGCTCGCGCTGATCGAGAAGGGCCGGCCATACACGACGACGGCGTTCGAGCTCCACCGCGTGAACAACGCGCCGGGCAGCGGGCTGCCGATGAACATCCAGGCGCTCGACCTCGTCGAGATCGGGGCGGGCGGCGGCTCGATCGCGCGGGCCAGGCTCGGTGTGATCGCCGTCGGGCCGGAGAGCGCCTCGTCCACGCCCGGCCCGGTGTGCTACGGCCGCGGCGGTGCGGAGCCGACGGTGACCGACGCCGACGTCGTCCTCGGCTACATCAACCCCGACTACTTCGCCGGCGGCTCGCTCAAGCTCCGCGCGGACGCCGCGGCGCGGGCGATCGAGGAGAAGCTCGCGCGCCCCCTCGGCCTGCCGCTCGCGGAGGCCGCGTGGGGCGTCCACGCGATCGTCAACACCAACATGGAGCTCGCGACCCGCGTCGTTTCCATCGAGCGCGGCCGCGACCCGCGCGAGCTGACGTTCGTCGCCTTCGGCGGCTCCGGCCCCGTGCACGGCTGCCGTCTCGCGCAGGCGCTCGGCGTCCCCCGCGTGATCCTGCCCGCGGCGGCCGGCGTCACCGCCGCGATCGGGCTCCTCGCCGCGGAGGTCAGGTTCGACGTCGCGCGGACGTACGTGCGCCGGATCGACGCCGCGGACCCGGCGCGGCTCACGGCGATGTACGACGAGATGGCGGCGCAGGCGCTCGAGGTCGTCCGCGAGTCGGCGGTGGCCGGCGACGTCACGCTGGCGCGCGCGGCCGACGCGCGCTACGTCGGCCAGGGCTACGAGCTGACGGTGCCCGTGCCCGCGGGCGCGCTCGACGCCGCGGCGCTCGCCCGCGTCCGCGCGGCGTTCGACGAGGTCTACGCCGCGCGCTACGGCTACGCGAACCCCGCCGAGCCCGTCGAGGTCGTCACCTGGAAGCTCTCCGCGGTCGGCGGCTCGCCGCGCATCGCGCTCGCCAAGGCCGCCGCGCGCGGCGGCGACGGCGCGCCGAAGGGGACGCGGCGCGCGTACTTCCCGGAGGCGCGCGGCTACGTGGACACGCCGGTGTACGACCGCTACGCGCTGGCGGCCGGCGCCCGCGTCGAGGGGCCGGCGATCGTCGAGGAGCGCGAGTCCACGACGGTGCTCCCGCCCGGCGTGGCGGCGACCGTGGACGAGTACGCGAGCCTCGTGGCGGAGCTCGAATGAGCGCGCTGGACCCGATCACCCTCGGCGTGATCTGGGGCGCGCTCCAGTCGATCGCCGTCGAGATCGGCACGACCGTCCACCGGACGGCGTACTCGGAGCAGGCGCGCGAGGGCCAGGACTTCTCCGTCGCGGTGTTCGACCCGCGGGGCCGCATGGTGGCCCAGGGGCCCTACTCGCCGGGCCACATGGGCGCGATGTCGTTCGCCGTGAAAAACGCGCTCGCGGCCCATCCGGTCGAGACGCTGCGCCCGGGCGACGCGATCCTCCTGAACGACCCGCTGCTCGGCTCGGGCCACCTCCCGGACTTCTTCGTCACGCAGCCCGCGTTCCACGCGGGCGCGCTCGTCGGCTTCGCCGTGAACATCCTCCACCACACGGACGTCGGGGGCCAGCGGCCCGGCAGCCAGGGCGTGGAGGGCGTCTTCGACTACTTCCAGGAGGGGCTTCGCATTCCGCCGACCAAGGTCTGGCGCGAGTACCAGGAGGACCCCGGCGTCGTCGCCATCATCGCGGCCAACACGCGCACCCCCGAGAAGGTCCTCGGCGACCTGCGGGCGCAGCGGAGCGCGCTCAGAGTCGGCGAGCTCAGGCTCCAGGAGCTCGCGGCGCGCTACGGCCGCGACACGCTCGCCCGCGCGATGGACGAGATCATCGAGCGGACGGAGACGAACATGCGCGCGGCGATCCGCGCGTTTCCCGACGGCGCCTACGCCTTCGAGGACTTCATGGACGACTGCGGGCCGGAGACCGCGCCGCTCCGCGTCGCCGTCACCGTGACGGTCGCCGGCGACTCGATGGTCGTCGACTTCGAGGGCTCGAGCCCGCAGACCGCGTCGGGCATGAACTCCTACATCAACTACACGCGCTCCTACTCGTACGCGGCGGTGAAGTGCCTCGCCGACCCGTTCGGCCCGATGAACGAGGGCGCGCTCCGGCCGATCACGGTGCGGGCGCCCGAGGGCTCGTTCCTGAACCCGCGGCCGCCGGCCGGCGGGGGACCGCGCGCGATCATCTGCTACCGGACGTTCGAGTCGGTCATCGGCGCCCTCGCCAAGGCCGTGCCCGACCGCGTCGCGGCGGCCGCCTCACACATGGCGAACCCGACCTTCGGGGGCTGGGACCGCGCGCGGAAGCGCCGGTTCGTCGCCTACGAGCTGGTGCTCTCGGGCACCGGCGCGCGCGCGACGAAGGACGGATGCGAGGCGATGTCGTGGGCGTTCAACGCCTCGAACATCCCGGTGGAGGCGCAGGAGGCGAACCAGCCGATCGTCGTCGAGCGCTTCGAGCTGATCCGCGACTCGGCGGGCGCGGGACGGTTCCGCGGCGGCTGCGGGATCCGGCGCGACATGCGCTTCCTCGCCGACGAGGGAAAGCTCACGAACCTCTCGGACCGCCAGAAGTTTCCGCCGTACGGCCTCTTCGGCGGCGAGCCGGGCCGGCTCGGCCGCACCGTGCTGAACCCCGGGCCCGGCGAGCAGGTCGTCCACGGCAAGGCCTCGCGCGAGTTCGCCTACGCCGACGTCCTCTCCTTCCAGCAGTCGGGCGCGGGCGGGTACGGCGACCCGTTCGAGCGCGAGCCCCGCCGCGTGCTCGAGGACGTGCTCGACGACTACGTGTCGGTCGGGGCCGCGCGGCGCGAGTACGGTGTCGTGATCGCGGGCTCCGGGATCGACCTCCGGGTGGACGAGACGGCCACACGCGAGCTCCGGAAGAAGGTGCGGGCATGATCCGCTTCACCGCGGAGCAAGAAGACTTCCGCAGGGCCGTCGCGCGGTTCGTCGACGCCGAGGTGGCGCCGGCGGCCGAGGCGCTCGACGAGCGGGCGGAGTTCCCGGCGAAGCTCTTCAGGCGCCTGGGCGAGCTCGGCTACCTCGGCCTCCGCTACCCGGAGGCCTACGGCGGCGCCGACGCCGACATGGTGACCTACTGCCTCTTCGCCGAGGAGCTGGCGCGCGGCTCGCTCTCGGTGGCCGCGGCCGCCGCCATGCAGTCGCTCATGGGCACGCACTTCATCTACAAGTACGGCTCGGAGGCGCTCCGCCGGAAGTACCTGGTGCCCGCGCTGCGCGGCGAGCTGGTCGCGACGTTCGCGCTCACGGAGCCGAACGCGGGCTCCGACGTCGCGAACATCACCACGCGCGCCGAGCGCCGCGGCGACCGCTGGGTCCTGCGCGGCGGCAAGACCTGGGTGACCAACGCGCCGGTCGCCGACGTCCTCACGGTGGCCGCGAAGACCTCGGCCGAGCGCGGGATGAAGAACATCGCGCTCTTCCTCCTGGACCGCGCGACGATGCGCGGGATCGCGCTCGGCAAGAAGATCGAGAAGATGTCGGTGCGCGCCTCGGAGACGGGGGAGATCCTGCTCGAGGACGTCGAGGTGCCGGCCGAGCACCTGCTCGGCGGCGAGGGCGGCGGCGTCGAGAAGATCGGCGGCATCCTGTCGGAGATCCGCGTGATGACCGCCGCCATCTCCGTCGGCCTCGCGCGCGCCGCGTACGGGGCGGCGCTCGCCTACGCCCGCGAGCGCCAGGCGTTCGGGAAGCCGATCGTCGAGCACCAGGCGATCGCCTTCAAGCTCGCCGACATGCTCACCGAGCTTCACGCGGCGACGCTCCTGACCTACCAGGCCGCGGCGCGGCTCGATGCGGGGCTCCCGCTCACGCGCGAGGCCGCGATGGCGAAGCTCGTCGCCTCGGAGATGGCCGTGAGGGTCACCGACGAGGCGGCGCGGATCTTCGCCTCGTACGGCCTCGCCATGGAGTACCCGGTGCAGCGCTACTTCCGCGACGCGCGCTTCCTCCTGCCGGGCGGTGGGACCTCGGAGATCCTGCGCCTGGTGATCGGCCGCGACCTCGACTGGGACCGGGGCCAGGCGTTCGCATGAGCGGCGAGGTGCCGCCGCGCGGGCGCTGGTGGGAGGACTTCACGGTCGGGGAGGCGCTCGTGACGGGTCGGCGCACCGTGGAGGCCGGCGACGTCTCGCGCTTCGCCGGCCTCACGGGCGACTTCAACCCGCTGCACACCGACGCGGAGTTCGCGAAGACGACGCCGTTCGGCGCGCGTGTCGCGCACGGGATCCTGACGCTCGCGGTGTCGAACGGCCAGCAGAACCTCGCGGGCTGGTTCGAGGGCACGACGCTCGCGCTCCTGGGCCTCGACCGGCTCCGCTTCACCGCGCCCGTGAAGTTCGGCGACACCGTGCACACCGAGATGACGGTGAAGGAGCGTCGTGAGGCGCAGAAGCCCGACCGCGGTGTCGTGATCTTCGACGTGACCGTGAAGAACCAGCGCGGCGAGGCGGTGTGCACCTACGAGGAGAGCGTCCTCATGCGGAGGCGGCGATGAGGCGAGTGGCGCTGGTCGGCGCGGGGGTCTCGAAGTTCGGCGTGCGCAAGGCGAGCTACCGCGACCTCATCTGGGAGGCCGGCAAGGCGTGCTTCGACTCCGTGCCCGCCGTGAAGCCGAAGGACGTCGAGGGGCTGGTCGTCGGCTCCGTCATGCCGGAGCGCACGGCCTTTCAGTCGCACATCTCCTCGATGGCCGCGGAGGCGCTCGGGATCAGGCCAAGCGCGCTCAGCGCGCGCACCGAGCACATGTGCGCGTCGGGCACGGTCGGCATCCGCTACGCCTACGCGTTCATCGCGGCGGGGCTCGCGGACCTCGTCATGGTGCTCGGCGTCGAGAAGCTCAACCAGCCGGCCGGCGAGGAGGCCATCCTCAACATGGGGACGGGCGTGGACCGCGAGTGGGAGGCCGCGTTCGGCCTCACGGCCCCGCCGTGCTTCGCGCTCGCCGCGCAGCGGCACATGGCCGAGTACGGCACGACCGAGGAGCAGCTCGCGCTGGTCGGCGTGAAGAACCACACCCACGCCATGAAGAACCCGAACGCGCACTTCACCAAGGGCGCGACGCTCGACCAGGTGCTGTGCTCGCGGATGATCTCGACGCCGCTGCGCCTCTACATGTGCTCGCCGATCACCGACGGCGCCGCCGCGGTCGTCCTCGCGTCGGAGGAGCGCGCGCGCGCGCTGACCGACACGCCCGTCTGGATCCGGGGGACCGGCCAGGCGCTCGACGGCTTCCAGCTCTCCTCGCTCCACGCGGACTACGCGCACTGGCCCGCCCTCAAGCGCGCCGCCCAGGCCGCGTACCAGATGGCGGGCGTCGGGCCGCACGAGATGGACCTGGCCGAGGTCCACGACTGCTTCGCCATCGCGGAGCTGATCGCGTACGAGGAGCTCGGCTTCTGTCACAAGGGCGAGGCCGGTGCGTTCGTCGCCGAGGGGCGGAGCGACTACGGCGGGGACGTCGTGGTGAACCCGCGCGGCGGGCTGATCGGCTGCGGGCATCCGCTCGGCGCGACCGGCGTCGCCCAGGCCGCCGAGGTCTTCGCCCAGCTCCGCGGCGAGGCGGGCGCGCGTCAGGTCCCCGGCGCCGCCGTCGGGCTCACCCACAACAACAGCGGCATGGGCGAGCACGTGGTCATGATCTACGGGAAGGAGCCGGCGTGACCACGTCCGTCGCGGTGCTCGGCGCCGGGCGGATCGGGCGCCAGATCGCGCTCGCGTTCGCCCTCGGCGGCCACCGCGCGCTCCTTATAGATCTGAAGGCGCGCGCCGGCGCCGAGCGCGCCGCGCTCTTCGCCGACGTCCGGCGGGAGCTCGCGCGCGACCTCGCGCTGATGGGCGAGGAGGGCGTGCTCGGCGGCGGGGACGCCGCCGCCGTCCTCCGGCGCATCGAGGACCGGGCGGGCCTCGACGGGCTCGCGGGCTGCGCCTTCGTCCAGGAGGCGCTGCCCGAGATCCCCGAGCTCAAGCGCGACGTGTTCCGGCGGCTCGCGGGGCGGCTCGCGCCCGACGCGGTTCTCGCCTCCACGAGCTCGACGATCTCGCCCGCCCACCTCGTGGACGCGGTCGAGCGCCCGGAGCGCTTCCTCGTCGCCCACTGGCTCAACCCGGCGCACATCATCCCGCTCGTCGAGGTGGTCCCGAGCGCGCGGACGTCGGCCGGCGTCGTCGCGCGCACGCTGGCGATCCTCGAGCGGCTCGGCAAGGTCCCGGTCCGCTGCGGCGACTCACCGGGGTTCATCGGCCCGCGGCTGCAGGCGCTGCTCATGAACGAGGCCGTGCGCCTCGTCGAGGAAGGCGTCGCGACGCCCGAGGACGTCGATCGCGCGTTCAAGGCCGGAATGGGCTTTCGCTACGCGCAGGTGGGCATCTTCGAGTTCATCGACTGGGGCGGCGTGGACATCCTCCACCGCGCGAGCGCGTTCCTCGCGACGGCGCTCGGCGACGCCCGGTTCAAGCCGGCGCGGCTCGTCGAGGAGAAGATGGCGAAGAACGAGCTCGGGCCCAAGACCGGGCGCGGTTTCTTCGACTACGCGGGCGAGAAGCGCGACCGCTTCGAGAGCGAGAAGATCCGCGCGCTCCTGAGGCAGCTCCGAAGGGAACGGGCGGCGCCGTGATCCTCATCGAGCACGCGACCGTCGTCACCGTGGACCGCGAGCGGCGCGTCCTGCGCGACGGCTCCGTGCTGGTGGACGGCCGCGACATCGTCCAGGTGGACGTCGCGGCACGGGTGAGGCCGCCGCGGCCGCCCGACCGCGTCATCGACGGCCGGCGGCGCGTCGTGCTCCCGGGCTTCGTGGACGCGCACGTCCACCTGTCGGAGCACCTGAACCGCGGGCTCCTGCCGGACGACGTCCCGGTGGACCGCTATCTTCCCGACTGGCTGATCCCGCTCTACTCGGTGATGACGCCGGAGGAGGAGAAGTACGCGGCGCTCCTCGCCTGCATCGAGATGATCCGCACGGGGACCACGACCTTCTGCGAGGCGGGCACGCTCTTCGACGTCGCCGCCGTCGCCGACGCGGTCGAGCAGGCGGGCATGCGCGCGATCCTCGGCCGCTGGACGTGGGACCTCGCCGACGGCCCCGGGCGCATGAAGCAGACGACCGCCGAGGCCCTCCGGGCGAACGAGGCGATGCTCGCGGAGGTGCACGGGCGCGCGGCCGGGCGGATCGGCGCGTGGCCGCTGCTCCTCGGCTTCGGCGCGTGCTCGCCCGGCCTCATCCGGGGCGCCAAGGCGCTCGCCGACCGCCGCGGCGTCGGCTGGGGGATGATGCACCTGGCGTCGCATCCGTCGCGAAAGACCCGGGACAACATGCCGCTCAGCGAGCTCGATGAGCTCGGCGTCCTCGCCCCGAACGCGAAGCTCGCTCACATGGTGTACGTGGACGACGCCGACATCGGGCTGCTCGCGCGGCGGGGCGTCAAGATCGCCCACTGCCCGACCGCGGGCCTGAAGCACACGAAGGGGCTCGCCGCGCACGGCCGCTTCCCCGAGATGGCGGACGCCGGCGTCTGCGTCGCCCTCGGCGGCGACAGCGGCAACGGCTCGAACCACTTCGACATGCTGCGCATCATGTACCTCGTCGCGACCATCTATAAGGACGCGCGCCTGGACGTCTCCGTACTCCCGGCCGAGCGCGTCCTCGAGATGGCGACGATCCGGGGCGCCGAGGCGCTCCTGCTCGACGGGGAGATCGGCTCGCTCGAGCCGGGCAAGCGCGCCGATCTCGTCCTGTACGATCTCGACACGCCGGAGTGGCGGCCGCTCCTGAACCCGGTGAACAACCTGGTCTACGCGGCGAGCGGCGCGAGCGTGCGCACGGTGCTGATCGACGGCCGGATCGTCCTCGACGAGGGACGTCTCGCGACGCTCGACGAGCGGGCGGTGTACGAGCGCGTCGAGGTGCTGGCGCGGGAGCAGATCGCGCGTGCCGGCCTGCCGATCGAGTCGAAGTGGCCGGTGATCGCATGACCTACTTCCGGGCGCTCGATCCGTTCCCGCTGGAGTCGGCGGACCACACGAAGCTCCACGAGTTCTACACGCGGCTCGCCGGGGGCCGGCTCGCGACCACGAAGTGCCGCGGCTGCGGCCGGAGCGCGTGGCCGCCGCGCGGCTTCTGCCCCGAGTGCGGCTCGGATGCGTTCGACTGGACGGACCTGCCGGGCGAGGGCACGGTGCACGCGTTCACGGTGCAGGAGACGGGGCTCCCCGCGGGCTTCGAGGCGCCGCGCGTCTTCGCGATCGTGAACGTGGACGGCCACCGCGTCTTCTCGATCCTCACCGACGCCGACCCCGCGGCGGTGAAGCTCGGCCAGCGCGTGCGGCTCTCGCCCCTGCGCGTGGCCGACGACCCGAAGGGCAACCCGCGCTGGCTCCCCGCCTTCAGGGTGGTATGAATCCGGTACCGCGACTCACGGTGCGCGACGGACGGACCGGGACGGGTGATTCCGGTGGGGCACGGGCGTGGCGACAGCCCGGGCGCCCGTGCCCTGTCCCATGAAAATCCTGATCGCGAAGCCGGGGCTCGACGGCCACGATCGCGGCGCCAAGGTCGTCGCGCACGCGCTGCGCGACGCGGGCGTCGAGGTCGTCTACTCGGGCCTCAAGCGGACGCCCGACGAGATCGTGCAGGCGGCGATCCAGGAGGACGTGGACGTCGTGGGGCTGTCGGTCCTCTCGGGCGCGCACGTCCTGCTCGCGCGGCGCGTGCTCGAGGGACTCCGCGCCAACGGCGCGGACGACATCCAGGTGGTCGTCGGCGGGATCGTCCCGCCGCGTGACGTGGACGAGCTGAAACGGATCGGCGTCGCCCGCGTCTTCCCCATGGGGACGCCGCTGCCGGACATCGTCGCCGCGTTCAAGAATCCGCTCTGAAAGAGGATGGCCATGAAAGAGCTGCGGGCGCACGCGGGCTTTCCGATCAAGCCGGTCTACGGCCCCGAGGACGCGGCCGGCGTGGAGTTCGAGCGCGACATCGGCCGGCCGGGCGAGTACCCGTACACGCGCGGCATCCACCCCCACATGTACCGCGAGCGGCTCTGGACCATGCGCCAGTACGTCGGGTTCGGCACGCCGGCCGAGACGAACGCGCGCTTCAAGTACCTCATGGGGCACGGCCAGGACGCGCTCAACGTCGCGTTCGACCTCCCGACCCAATTGGGGCTCGACTCCGACGACCCGCGCGCCGAGGGCGAGGTCGGGCGCGTCGGGATGGCGATCGACTCCCTCGCCGACATGGAGGACGCATTCGCCGGGATCCCGCTCGACCGTGTGAGCGTCTCGCTCACGATCAACAGCATGGCGGCGCCGATCACCGCGATGTACTACGCCGTCGCCGCCAAGCAGGGCGCCGCCGCCGAGCGCGTGGTCACGACGCCGCAGAACGACATCCTCAAGGAGTTCATCGCGCGCGGCACGTGGGTGTATCCGGTCGAGCCGTCGCTCCGGCTCGTCGCCGACCTCATCGAGTTCTCGGCGAAGCGCTACCCGCGCTCGAACCCCGTCTCGGTGTGCGGCTACCACATCCGCGAGGCCGGCTGCACCACCGCGCAGGAGATGGCGTACGGCCTCGCCATCGCCGCCGCGTACGTCGAGCTGATGCGCGCGCGGGGGGTGTCCGTCGACGAGTTCGCGCCGCGCATCTCGTTCAACTTCACCGCGTGGGGGAAGATCTTCGAGGAGGTCGCGAAGTTCCGCGCCGGCCGGCGCCTTTACGCGCGGATGATGCGCGAGCGCTTCGGGGCTCGGGACCCGAAGTCGTGGATGTTCCGCAGCCTGATCGGCGGCGGCGGCTCGGCGTTCGTCATGCAGGAGCCGGAGAACAACATCGTGCGCGGCGCCTACATCGCGCTGGCGGCGGCGCTGTCGGGCGCTCAGACGGTCGCGCTGCCGACGTACGACGAGGCCTACACGATCCCGTCCGCCAAGGCCCAGCTCCTGGCGCTCCGCACGATGCAGATCTGCGCCGAGGAATCGGGCGCCGCCGACACGGTCGATCCGCTCGCGGGCTCGTATTATGTCGAGGCGCTGACGAACGAGATGGAGCGGGCGATCCTCGCGGAGCTCCAGCGCGTCGAGCGGATGGGCGGGATCGTCGAGGCGGTGAAGAGCGGCGCGCTCCAGGCCGAGGTCGCGCGGCAGGCGTACCTCTTCGAGCAGAAGCTCGTCTCCGGCGAGGTCCCGAAGGTCGCGGCGAACTGCCACGTCGGCGATCGTCCGGTCGAGGCCGACCGCGAGGTCGAGCTCTACGCGCTCGACCCGAAGGCGGCCGACGCCCAGGTCGGCCGGCTCGCGCGGGTGCGGCGTGAGCGCGACGGACGCGCCGTCGCCGCGGCCCTCCGCCGGCTCGGCGACGAGGCGCGCGGGACCGCGAACCTCATGGAGCCCATCATGCAGTCCGTCGTCGCCTACGCGACACTCGGCGAGATCGCGCGCGTCCTGAAGGACGTTTTCGGCGAGCACAAGGAGCCGGTGAAGTTCTGAGCATGGTCGACGCCTTCCAGATCATCGGCACGACGGTCAAGAAGCGCGACGGCGCCGAGAAGGTGACGGGCCGCACGTGCTACCTCCACGACCTCGAGCTGCCGCGCCTGGCCCACGGGAAGATCCTCCGCGCGCGCGTCCCTCACGCGCGGATCCTCCGGATCGACGCCTCGCGGGCGCGGGCGCTCCCGGGCGTCCTCTGCGTTCTGACGGGCGACGACGTCGAGCCGATCCGGTTCGGCTTCGCCGGGGACCAGACGGCGCTCAAGCGCGGCAAGGTCCGCTGCATCCGCGACGAGGTCGCCGCGGTCGCGGCGGAAACGCCGGAGCTCGCCCAGGCGGCGCTCGACCTCGTCCGCGTCGAGTACGCGGAGCTGCCCGCGGTCTTCGACCCGGCGGCCGCGCTCGCGCCGGGCGCCCCGCTCGTGCACGAGGAGCTCGGGACCAACCGGCACACGCTCCGCCACCAGTTCACCCACGGCGACGTGGACCGCGCCGTCGCCGACGCGGCGGTGGTCGTCGAGAACACGTATCGTCTCCCGTTCGTGACGTCCGCGTGCCTGGGCACGATGGTCGCGATCGCCGACTGGGACGGGGCCGGCGACCGCGTCACCATGTGGACGACGACCCAGGTCCCGTTCCTCTACCAGCGCGACCTGGCGGCCGCGCTCGGGATCACGGGCGACCTCGTGCGCGTCCTGCAGCCGCCCGTCGGCGGGAACTTCGGCCGCGGCCTCGACCTCTACCCGATCGACGTGATCGCGGCGCTCCTCGCGCGGCGGGTGCGGCGGCCGGTGAAGATCGAGTTCGACCGCGTGGAGGAGTTCATCGCGTGCCCGACGCGCGAGCCGTGCGCGATCCGCCTCCGGACCGCGGCCGACCGCGACGGTCGGCTGCTCGCGCGCGACGCCCACGTGACGATCGACAACGGCGCCTACACGTCCTGGGGCTCGACGACGCCGTACGTGATGCTCTCGACGGTCGCGGGCCTCTACCGGGTGCCCAACGTGCGCTTCGACTCGACGATCGCCTACACCAACAACCCCTACTCGGGCTCGATGCGCGGTTACGGCAACCCCGAGTCCACCTTCGCCGTCGAGTCGCAGATGGACGAGCTCGCGGAGCGGCTCGGGCTGGACCGGCTCGAGTTGCGGCGGCGGAACGCGTCGAAGCCGGGCGACGTGAACCCGCAGGGGTTCCTGCTGACGTCGTTCGCGATGGCCGAGTGCATCGAGGCCGCGGCCGCGGAGATCCGGCACGGGGCGCCGCCGCCCCGGCCCGGCTGGCGGCGGGGCGTGGGCTACGCGGGGATGTTCCACGTCGGCGGCGGGGCGCGCATCTACCGCTCCGACGGCTGCGGCGCCATCGTCAAGCTCGACGACTTCGGCCGGGTCACGCTCCTGACGGGCGCGTCGGAGATCGGTCAGGGCTCGGAGACGGTCCTCGCGATGATCGTCGCCGAGACGCTCGGCGTGCCGCTCGAGCGCGTGGACGTCGTCAACTCCGACACGAGCGTGCGGCCGTGGGACGTCGGCACGCACGCGAGCCGCACCACGTTCGTCGCCGGCAATGCGGCGCGCCTCGCCGCCGAGAAGATCAGGGGCCTGCTCCTCGAGGCGGCCGCCGCCGAGCTGGAGGAGCCCGCGGCGGCGCTCGACATCCGGGCCGGCTTCGTGTTCGTCCGGGCGAACCCCGCGCGCCGGCTCGCGTACGAGGAGGCGGCGCGCGCGGGGCACTTCAAGGACCACGGGCGCATGCTCGTCGCCGAGGCCTTCTACGATCCGCCGACGGCGATGCTCGACAAGGACCTCCAGGGCAACGTCTCCGCCGCGTACACGTCGGCGTTCCAGGCCGTCCGCGTGGACGTGGACCCCGAGACCGGCGAGATCCGGGTCGGGAAGATCGTGTCCGCCCACGACGTCGGCCGCGCGCTCAACCCGGGCGCCGCCGAGGGCCAGGTCCACGGCGGCATCCACATGGGGCTCGGGTACGCGCTGTCGGAACAGCTCGTCGTCGCCGAGGGCCAGATCCTGACGCAGTCCTTCATGGACTACGCGCTCCTGAAGGCGGACGACATGCCCGAGATCGTCGTGCGGCTCATCGAGACCGTGGACGCGGAAGGGCCCTTCGGCGCGAAGGGGCTCGGCGAGTCCGGCGTGATCCCCGTCGCGGCCGCGGTCGCCAACGCCGTGAAGGACGCGATCGGCGTCCGCTTCACCGAGCTCCCCATCACGCCCGCGCGCGTCCGCGCGGCCCTGGAGGCGAAGCGGCCGTGAGGATCAGGTGACGACGACTACCGCCATTCGCGGCGGAGCTTCCGCAGGGCTCCCTTCGGATAAACTCCGGTCAGGCTGCCGGGGTAGCCGGCCAGCGTCTCCTCAGTGCAGGTGAGGACGATGCGACCAGCTCTCCTCCGAGTCCGGCCCCGACGACGGACGCACTTTACAGTCTTCATCGAAAGTAAAGCTACGGTGTTCGCGGCGCCGGGTCAAGGACCCCGGCGGGCACGTCGCGCGGGACGCGGGCGATGAGGCTCTTCGACGGCGTCCGTGTCCTCGATCTCTCGCGGATGCTCGCCGGCCCCTACGGCTCCCAGCTCCTCGCCGACCTGGGCGCCGAGGTGATCAAGATCGAGGAGCCCGACGGCGGCGACCCGGTCCGCGGCATGGGACCGCCGTTCCTCCCCGGCGGCGAGTCGGCGTACTTCCTCGCGATCAACCGGAGCAAGAAGTCGGTGGCGCTCAACCTCACGAAGGAGGCGGGGCGCGAGGTGTTCTACGACCTCGTCCGCCGGTCCGACGTCGTCCTCGAGAACTTCCGCCCGGGCGTCATGGAGCGACTCGGGTGCGGCTGGGCGAAGCTCTGGTCGCTGAACCAGCGCCTCGTCGTGTGCTCGATCTCCGCCTACGGGCAGGAGGGGCCGTACCGCGACCGGCCGGCGTTCGATCTGGCGCTCCAGGCGATGGGCGGCGCGATGTCGCTCACCGGCGAGCCCGGGCGCGCGCCCGTGCGCATGGGCCTCCCCGTGGCCGACCTCGCGGGGGGCCTGTTCGGCGCGCTCGCCGTCGCGGGCGCCCTGCTCCGGCGCGAGCGGACCGGCGAGGGCGCGCGCATCGATCTCTCGCTGCTCGACTGCCAGGTCTCGCTCCTGACCTACGTCGCCCAGTACTTCTGGGCCGACGGCCGCGTGCCCGGGCCGCTCGGCTCGGCGCACGCCTCCGTCGCGCCCTACGGCGCGTGCGCGACGCGCGACGGCCACGTGGTCGTCGCGGTGTTCACCGAGAAGTTCTGGGGCGGCTTCTGCAAGGCGCTCGGGCGCCCGGAGTGGGAGCGCGACCCGCGCTTCCTGACGAACCGCGACCGCGTCGCGAACCGCGCGGCGCTGATGCCGCTCGTCGAGGCGGAGCTCGCGACGCGCACGACGGCGGACTGGCTCGCGCGCCTGGAGGCCGAGGGCGTGCCCGCGGCGCCGATCCAGAGCGTCGATCGCGTGCTCGACGATGTCCAGATCCGGCAGCGCGGGATGGTCGTCGAGATGGACCACCCGGTCCACGGCCGCGTGCCCACGCTCGGCACCCCGCTGAAGGTGGACGGCGCGATGGGGCTCAGCGTCGCGCCGCCGCCGCGTCTTGGCGAGCACACCGACCGCGTGCTCCGGGAGCTCCTCGAGTATCCGGCCGCGCGGATCGCCGAGCTCCGCAGCACGGGGGCGATCGGGTGAGACTCGCCGTCCTCGGCGGAGGCAACGGCGGGTTCACGACGGCGGCCGACCTCGCGCTCGCCGGCCATCGCGTCAGGCTCTGGGCGCGGTCCAAGACGGCGCTCGGCCCGCTGGTCGACGACCCCACGATCACGCTCGTCGCGGAGGGGCGGCAGGGCAGCGCGCGCCTCGAGCGCGCGACGACTGATCTCGGCGAGGCGGTCGAGGGCGCGGAGATCCTCGTGGCGCCCCTGCCCGCGACGAGCCACGACGACCTCGCGAAGCGGCTCGCGCCCCACGTCACCGAGCGTCAGATCGTCCTGCTCACGCCGGGGACGCTCGGGAGCGTCGTGCTCGCGCGCGGCCTCGCGCGCGAGGGCGGGAGGATGCCGTACGCGCTCGCCGAGACGGGGACGCTCCCGTACCTCACGCGGAAGACGGGACCGGCGGCGGTGCGGGCCCCGGTGCGCGCGGCGAACCTGCCGGCCGGCGTCTTTCCCGCGTCGCGCGCCGGCGCCGTGCTGAAGCGCCTCACGGAGCTTTTCCCCGCGCTCCGTCCGTGCGCCGACGCGCTCGACGCCGCGCTGACGAACGCGGGCCCGGTCATCCACCCGCCGCTGGTCCTCCTGAACGCGGGCGCGATCGACGGCGGCCGCTTCGACGTCCACGCGGCCGGCACGACGCCGAGCGTGCGTCGGCTCATCGACGCGGTGGACGGCGAGCGCGCCGCCACGCGGCAGGGCTGGCGCTACCCGGCGCCCCACTACGAGCTCGCGACCTACTACGACGAGCGCCGCGCCGCCGAGGGCCTCTACGGCGCGGGCGCCAAGGCGAAGCTCCTCGCGAGCGGGCTCTGGAGCGAGACCCTGACCTTCGAGCACCGCTACGTCGTCGAGGACGCGGCGCTGGGGCTCTCGCTCTTCGAGTCGGCGGCGCGCGCCGCGGGCGTCGCGACGCCCGCGACCACCGGGCTCCTGCTCCTGTTCGGCGCCCTCCTCGGCCGCGACCTCTCGGGCCGCGGCCGCGCCCTCGAGCACCTGGGGCTCGGCGACCTGAGCCGGCGCGAGATCCGCGCCTTCCTGGAGGCGGGCTGGGTCGCGCCGGCCTGGAACCGGGTGGTGCGGTGAGCGGGGCCCGGCGGGCGTGAGCACGGCGGCGCTCGTCCACGTCGTCGTCAGCGGGCTCGCCACGGGCTCGATCTACGCGCTCGTCGCCATCGCCCTCGTGATCGTCTACAACGCCACCCGCACGCTCAACTTCGCCCAGGGCGAGATGCTCATGGTCTCGACGTTCGTGGGGTTCACGGTCTACCAGCACGCACGGCTGCCGCTCGCCGTCGTGATGCTGATCGCCGTCGCCGCCGCCGCGGCGCTCGGGTGGGCGATCGAGCGCTTCGTCATCCGCCACGCGATCTCCGCCACGCACTTCGAGGTGCTGATCCTCACGCTCGGCGTTTCGCTCGTGCTGCGCTCGGCGGCGGGGCTCGTGTGGACCCACGACGAGTTCCCGTTCCCGTCGCTCTTCACGAACCGGCCGGTGGCGCTCGGCCCGGTGCGCGTCGCGCCCGTGTCGCTCGGGATCATCGGCGCCTCGCTCGTCCTCATGGCGGCGCTCTACGCGCTCTTCGCCTGGACCCGCCTCGGCCGGGCGATGCGCGCCGTCGCCCAGAACCAGCGCGCCGCGCGGCTCATGGGGATCAGCGTCGAGCGCGTGTACTCGGCGTCCTGGGTCCTCGCCGCGGCCGTGGGCGCGATCGCCGGCGTCCTCATCGCGCCGGTGATCTTCCTCTCGTCGAAGATGGGGCTCGTCGCGATCAACGGGTTCATCGCGGCGGTCCTCGGCGGCTTCGGCTCGATGCCGGGCGCCGTCGTCGGCGGGATGCTCCTCGGCGTCATCGAGAATCTCGCGCCGCTCTACCTGCCGTCGGAGATCAAGTACTCCGTGCCGTTTCTCCTGCTGATCGCGATCTTGCTGGTGCGCCCCGGGGGCGTGGTCGGCCGGGTCGCGCGGCGGAAGGTCTGATGGCGCGGGCCGCGCGGGCGCTCGGCGTCGTGGCGGTCCTCGCCTGGCCGTGGCTCTCGCCGCGCTACTTCGTGTTCCTGGCGAGCCTCGTCGTCGTCAACGCGATCGTCGCGATCGGGCTCAACCTCCTCTCCGGCTACACGAACCAGCTCTCGTTCGGCCACGCCGGCTTCCTCGCCGTCGGCGCGTACACGGCGGCGATCGTGACCACCCGCTGGCCCGGCGTCCCCGTCGTCGCGACGCTCGCCGCCGCCGCGGTCGTCACCGGGCTCGTGGGCCTGGCCCTCGGCGTCCCGTGCCTCAGGCTCGAGGGCCTCTACCTGGCGATGGCGACGCTCGCGTTCGGGTTCGTCGTGGTGGAGGCGATCACGAACCTCGACTGGCTCACGCGCGGCAACGACGGCCTGCGCGTCCCCGCCGGGCGCCTCGGCCCCTGGGAGCTCTCGACCGACACCGCGCGGTACTACCTCGTGGTCGCGGTGGGCGTCCTCATGGCCTGGGGGGCGCTCAACCTCGTGCGGACGCGGACCGGGCGCGCGCTCCTCGCGATCCGCGAGAGCGAGATCGCCGCGCAGGCGAGCGGCGTCTCGGTGGCGCGCTACAAGACGCTCGCGTTCGTGATCTCGGCGGTCTACACGGGCGTGGCGGGCGGGCTCTTCGCCTTCGTCGTCGGCTTCCTCTCGCCCGACGCGTTCGACGTCTTTCTCTCGGTGGACTACGTGGCGATGATCATCGTGGGCGGTCTCGGATCGGTGCCCGGCTCCATCGTGGGCGCGGCGCTCCTCACCGTGCTCAACGACTCCCTCGCGGGGTTCCAGAACTACCGGCCGCTGATCTTCGGCGCGATCCTGATCGTCTCGATGCTGTTCATGCCGGGCGGCGTCGCGAGCGCCTTCCGATTCCTGAAAGGAGAACGGACATGAGGTTCCACTGGGCGCTGCTCCCGGCGCTCGTCGCGTTGCTGTTCGCCTCGGGCCCCGCGGCGGCGGAGCCGGGCGTCACCGACACGGACATCCTCATCGGCGGCTCGAACTCGTTCTCGGGCCCGCTCGCCTTCACGGGCGAGCAGATCACCCGGTACGGCGTCGAGCTCTACTTCAAGGTCGTCAACGACGCGGGCGGCATCCACGGGCGCAAGCTCCGGACCGTCTGGTACGACGATGGGTACCGGCCGCAGGACGCCGTGGCCAATACGAAGAAGCTCGTCGAGCAGGACCAGGTCTTCGCGATCATCATCCCGCAGGGCTCGCCGCCCGTCGTCGCGACGCTCGACTACCTGGAGGAGCAGAAGGTGCCGCTGCTCTTCCCGTACCAGAGCTCGACCGTCACGCGCGCCAAGCCCCGGGTCTTCCAGGGGATGACGCTGAGCGACCGCTCGTCGCGGATGATGATCGACTACCTGGCGGGGCAGCGGAAGTACAAGAAGTTCGCCGCCCTCTATCAGGACGACGAGTACGGCAAGTCGTTCCTGACCGCCTTCGAGAAGGACCTCGGGCGCCACGGGCTCAAGCTCGTCGCGGCCGAGTCGGTGAAACGCGGCGTGACCGACGTGAGCGCGCAGATCGCGAAGCTGCAGGCGGCGGCGCCCCAGGTGACCTTCCTCGTGCTGGTGCCCGGGCCGGCCGCGCAGGCGCTGAAGGAGCGGCAGAAGATCGGCTGGAGCGAGACGCTGATGGTCTCGACCGGCCCGCTCACCGACGAGCGCTACCTGTCGCTCGCGGGCGAGGCCGCCGAGGGCGTCGAGGGCCTGTCGCTCTGGCCCGATCCGCTGATGTCGGAGCTGCCGGGCGTCGTGCGCTACCGCGAGCACATGCAGAAGTACTTCCCGACGAACGCGCCCAATCGCTACTCGCTCGCCGGGTACTTCGCCGGGATGCTGTTCACCGAGGGGGCGAAGCGCGCGGGCCGGAATCTCACGCGCGAGTCGCTCGTCGCCGCGCTCGGGAAGATCAAGGGCTGGGAGAGCGGGATCCTGCCGCGGCTCACGATCGGGCCGGACCACGAGACGCAGAAGCAGGGCTTCTGGGTCCGCGTCGAGAAGGGGCGGTTCAAGCCGCTCACGGACTGGCTCAAGGGCGAGTAGCGGTGCTCAGCGTCGAGGATCTCTCGATCAGCTTCGGCGGGCTCGCCGCGCTCCGCGGCGTGTCCGTCGAGGTGGCCGAGCGGGAGATCTTCGCGCTGATCGGCCCCAACGGGGCTGGGAAGTCCACCGTCTTCAACATCGTCACGGGCCTGGAGCGCCCCATGGCCGGCCGCGTGACGCTCCGGGGCGAGGACCTGCTCGCCCTCGCGCCGCACGCGATCGCCCGGCGCGGCGTCGCGCGCACCTTCCAGAACACCGAGGTCTTCCGGGCGCTCAGCGTCCTGGACAACGTCCTCGTCGGCCGCCACACGCACCTCCGCGGGGGCGCGCTGCGCGGCGCGCTCCGCGCCGCCTCGGTCCGGCGCGAGGAGGCGGCGGCGCGCGAGACCGCGCGCGCGCTGCTCGACCGGCTCGGCCTCACCGACGTGGCGGGCGTCCCGGCCGGGAGCCTCCCGCTCGGCCTGCAGAAGCGGCTCGAGCTCGCGCGGGCGCTCGCCTCGGAGCCCCGGCTCCTGCTGCTCGACGAGCCGGCCGGCGGCCTGAACCCGACCGAGACCCGGACGCTGATGGACCTGATCGTCCGGCTGCGCGACGAGCGTGGCCTCACCGTCCTCGTCGTCGAGCACGACATGGAGCTGGTGATGGGGATCTCGGACCGGATCGCGGTCCTCGACGAGGGACGGAAGATCGCGGAGGGCGAGCCGCGCGCGATCGCGACCGACCCCGCCGTGATCGAGGCGTATCTGGGAGCCGCGGAGGACTGATGGCGGCGACGCTCGAGGTCGAGGACCTCGCGGTCTTCTACGGCAAGCGCCGCGCCGTCGAGGGCGTGTCGCTCACGGTCGGGCGGGGGGAGATCGTGACGCTGCTCGGCGCCAACGGCAGCGGCAAGTCCACGACGCTCCGGGCCGTCTCGGGGCTGGTCCGCGCCGTGCGCGGCCGCATCCTCCTGGACGGGCGCGACATCACGGGTGCGCCGGCCGACGCGATCGTCGCCGCCGGCGTCGCCCACGTGCCCGAGGGGCGCGACGTCTTTCCCGAGTTCACCGTGCTCGAGAACCTCCTCGTCGGCGGCCACACGGTGGCGCGCGGCGAGGTGCCGGCGCGGCTCGAGGACGCCTTCCGTCTCTTCCCCGTGCTCCGCGAGCGGCGCCGTCAGCGCGCCGGCACGCTTTCGGGCGGCGAGCAGCAGATGCTCGCGATCGCGCGCGCGCTGATGACCCGGCCGCGGCTCTTGCTGCTGGACGAGCCGTCGCTCGGGCTTGCGCCGATACTCGCGCGCGAGATCTTCCGCACCATCGAGCGCATCAACGCGAGCGGCGTCGCCGTACTCCTCGTCGAGCAGAACGCGCGGCGCGCGCTCCGGCTCGCGGCGCGCGGCTACGTGCTCGAGACGGGCCGGGTCGCGGTGGCGGGGACGAGCCGCGAGCTCGGCGACGACCCGCGCGTCCGCTCCGCCTACCTGGGCCTCGCGCGCGCGCCGCGCTGACGGGCCCGTTGGGGCGAGGCCCCCGCCTTGTGCTGGCCCGCGGGGTTCTCTAGGATGGTGCCCATGGCCGTGGAACGCGGGCTCCTGCTGATCGCCGACATCGCCGGCTACACGCGCTTCATGGACTTCCACCGCGCCGACCTCGCCCACGCGCAGGACGTGGTCGCGCGGCTCCTCGAGGCCATGATCGACGCGTCGCCGTCGCTCCAGCTCGTCGAGGTCGAGGGCGACGCCGCGTTCCTGTACCGCCCGTCGGCGGACGCGGCGAGCCCCGAGCTCGCGGAGACGGCGCTCCGCCAGTCGGTCTCCATGCACCGCGCGTTCCACACGGTCCAGCAGAAGATCGCCTGCCTCAACGGCTGCCCGTGCCAGGGCTGCAGCCAGGCGGGGAACCTCAGGGTGAAGTTCGTCGCCCACCTCGGCGAGGTCGCGCCCCAACGGGTGAAGCAGCTGACGCGCCTGGCCGGCTTCGACGTCATCGTCGTCCACCGGATGCTGAAGAACTCCGTGCCGGTGCGCGAGTACCTCCTGATGACCGAGCCCCTGTGGGAGCGCGCCGACGCCCGCGTGAGGGCCGGCGCCCAGTCGCTCGAGCAGGAGTTCGAGGGCGTGGGCCGCACGCGGACCTACTATCTCGACCTCACGACGCTCGCGGAGCCGCTCCCGCCCCCGCCGAAGGCCACCTGGCTCGCGCGGCAGGTCGAGACCTTCGGGACCGTCCTCCGGGCCCTCCCGGTCGCGCTGGGCCTGCGGAAGCCGGTCGTCCTGCGCAACCTGACTCCGGCGTAGCGGCGGCGCGGTCGCGGCGCTCCGGGCGTCGGCCCGGCTACGGCAGACCCTGGATCGTGGGAATGCGCGCGGGGATCTTCGACACCGTGTACGTCGTGACTTGCTGCGTCCACTGGGAGTCGAGGGACTGGGCGAGCCCGAAGAGCCTCAGGTCGAGGGCCAGGTTGGTGACGTAGAGGAAGTCGCCGCCGAAGGCGAGGCTCGCCGGGAACAGGAGCCCCTGCGCCGCCCCACCCGAGTCGATGCCCTCGAAGTCGCCGAGCTTTGCGATCGCGCGCCCGGTGGGATCGAGGACGACGATCTCGTCGGACTGATTCGCGCACACCCAGATGTTGTCGTCCTTGTCGATCACGAGGCCGTCGGCGCCGTTGATGCTGTTGACGAAGACGGCCGGCGTGCCCGGGGTGCCACCGGTCACGGGGATCCTGACGACGGTGTCGCTGCCGGTGTTGGCGACGAACAGCGCGGTGCCGCCCTTGTTGAAGGCCAGGCCGTTGGCGCCGAACGGCGGGGTCCCGGTGGTGGTGAGCAGCGAGCTCGTCACCCACGCGGCACCAGCGCCGCCGTGCCGAGGAGTCTTCCAGATGATGCCCTGGAACGAATCCGAGACGTAGACATTCCCCGTGGCGTCGAACGTGAGCGCGTTGAGGCCCGCGCTCCCCGTGACCGTCATGAAGACCGATGAGGCGCCGGTGAACGGGTTGACCCTCAGCACGGTAGCCGCGCCGAAGTCGATCACGAGGAGGTCGCCCGTCTTCGGGTGAAAGGCCAGACCGAGCAGGTGCGACGTCGAGTTCGCGATGCTGACCTGTCGCAGCAAGCTCCCGCTGGGGTCGAAGACGAAGAGCTGGCCGGGGCCTCCCACCGGTCCCGACGCGTTGAAGCCGAACGTCGTGACGTAGACGTTCCCGTCGGAGTCGACGGTCAACCCTTCCGGCCCGGTGGAACCCTCGGGAAGGCGCGCGAACGTCGTCGCCGGACTCCGCGTCCACGCATCCGTCGGCATCGGCGCAGCGGCGAGCAGCACGAGCACGAGTGACGTCAGGCTCAGCAGTCGATTCATGGCGCGTGACCTCCAAGCGGGGGAGATGCCCCTCGTCGATCGTTCCGGGTGCCGCGGCGGGACGGAGCATGAGAGGCGCACGGCTGTTTGTCAAGCCGGTGACCACGTTGCCGCGGCCCGTCCCCCACGCTACACTCGCGTCGTCATGGCGGCGCGCGCGATGTGGCAGCCCGAGCTCGAGGCGCTCGAGCGCGAGCCGATGGAGCGCCTGGTCCTCGAGCGGATGCGGAAGACGCTCGGGCGCGCCCTCGCCAATCCCGCGTACGCCCGCCGCCTCGGCGGCGTCCGGCCGGAGGACGTGAAGACGCCGGCGGACTGGTGGCGGCTCCCGTTCCTCACGAAGGCCGAGCTGCGCGACGCCTATCCGTTCGGCCTCGCGTGCGGGACCGACCGCGGCTACCGCCGGCTCCACATGTCGAGCGGGACGACCGGCAACCCGATCGTCAACCCCTACACGGCGGCGGACATCGAGCAGTGGGGCGAGGTCATGGCGCGCTGCTACGTCGCCGCCGGGGTCGGCGCGCGGGACGTCGTCCAGATCACGCCGTCGTTCGGCCTCTTCACGGGCGGCTTCGGCTTCCACTACGGCGCCGAGCGGCTCGG
>WNFJ01492722.1_pt2 | contig 25370 bp, 18 predicted proteins | sample 5400461 | NCBI WGS metagenome assembly WNFJ01 (sample SAMN13153349, study PRJNA577476) | soil metagenome | isolation source: 115 cm saprolite on Douglas fir-dominated hillslope | place: USA:California | collected 2013-09-17
TCCGCCGATATCATTTTCTCTTTTCCCGATGCCTGCAACTCACCAAACAAAAGGATATTGCCGAGGATCTTCTACACGATGGATTTGTTCAGTTCACAATCAATCGTCCTGATCTGGGACCTATCGAGGACCTGGATGGATACCTCTGTAGGCTTCTGCGAAACCTTTACTATGCTCACTTGAGGCTGGCGACCTGGTCTCCGAAGAACAACCTCTCATTGATTGATTACGATTCCGCGGCAATGGCACTTCGCGGCAGGGACCTCTGCGCTGAGATTCACGTGCAGCAGGACCTCCTTCGGATTTGTCGATATGCATTCATCCGCAAGGAAACATCCAAGAAGGCCTGCATCCTAACCCTCCGGTACTTCCACGGCTACTATCCTTCGGAAATCGCCAAGGTTATCAATAGCAATGGGTTGTTGGTCCGCCAGCTCCTCTTCGACGCGCGAAGAGAAGTGAAGAGGTACCTTACCAATTCATTCGAAGACAAGTCTGCACGTATTGAGTTGCCGAAGGAACTCAAGAAGATGAGTACAGACATTTCCGACACTCAGTTCCTAACAAGACTGCGCCAGGCACTCTTCCTCCATAAGAACGGACACTGCATTTCGCCAGCAGAACTCAAGGCTCTCTACCGGGACTCAAAGGTTTTGAATGGTACGGTCTTAGCACACGTTGTTCACTGCGCAGGATGCTTGGACCAAATCAATCAGTTACGAGGCCTACCGCCCCTTTCTGAGCGGCAGGCGGAAAATGGAGAAGGACGAGAGAGACCACCTAGAAACCCCGGAGAGGAAACAGTGGACCACGAAACTCTTCCATTTCAGCGAGGACTTCAGGGCGCCTTGCGGCTCGTACAAGAGAGGCCCTCGAACATCTCCCGGCAGAACTGCGGATCGTCGTCAACGGAATAGAACTCGGTGGACAGAGCATCAGAGCAGCTTTCAATGAACTCAGGCTTACGGTCAACCTCACGCAAAAGATCACCTTCATTGAAATCTATAGCGAACTTGGAATCCGCCTCCTCTTCATGGACGTAGAAACATTTCCTGATGGACCGATAGAGCAGAAGCAGGGTGTACACCTTAGTGATGGTCGTACCCTCGAGGCTGTCTTGAGGTTTACAGGGTCGTTGCCGACGTTGGAAGTTACTTATCACGATCCGGTCTTCGAATCGGACGTGCTGGAGGAAGGCGAACCCGTTGGTCTGCGGCCCGTTCTAGTTCCACTGTTTGCGCAGCGCGTTGAAGACGCACGACGCGTGCGAGAGGCATTCAAGTACGCTGTCGCGTGGTCGGAAGAAGTTTTTGCAAGACTGGTCCGACTTTTCGGATTTGGGTCAAAGGCGCAGTTGCACTTCTCTGAAATACGAGGACTGCGACAATCTTTCTTAAGTCAGGAGGTCACTGGCAGAGAAGATTAGTAATTCAGGGAAGTAGAGCTTCGTCTGAAAGGCAGACGTTATGGAATCGAACAGTCCCTCGCTTTGACTCCAGAGTTGTAGTGTGCCCGCACTAGTCTTCTCTCAGCTCACTGATTTTCGAAATATTTTCATGCGCATGTGAGCAATCCTTAACACTCCTCCATTTCGTGCCATCCATTGGATCAGGGAAAGCTTCTGCAAGGAGATTCAAGAAAAAAACTATGAAGAGGCTAGGCTCTCCAAACTAAGCGAGGAAGAATTGATGGTTTGCATCATGGCCAGCCAGAGCGATGCAATGAAGATACTGTTTCAGTTCTGTTGTCTGGTCGAAATTTCGGTCAGAAGTAAGAAATTCTCATCGCCACTGAGCCTCGCCGCTGAGGCCGCACCACTGGAGGCTCTTTGAGTTCGTCGGTGGGATTGCGGATTCATTCGATCACTGTGTCTGAGAAGGACCTGACGAGCGAGGTTTCTGCGCGCTCTGCTGAAACTTCTCTGCAGGATCTGGAAGACGCTGTCTTGATGGCGCGGCTGCAAAAAGGCGATCTCGAGGCGCTTGAGGTTCTGTACGACCGCTACTGTAGTGTGATATTGGGCGTAGGGTCGCGGTTGCTGCGGGACGCGGCCGAAGCTGAGGACCTCGTTCAAGAAGTCTTCCTATATCTATTTCGCAAAAGCCATGTATTCAATATCTCGAAGAGCTCTGTCGGCTCTTGGCTTATTCAGGTTGCGTACGCTCGGGGGTTTGATCGCCGCAAATGGCTCAGGCGCCGGGGGCGCGAGTTAGAACAGAGCTACGAGGGAACGATTCTGGCTGAGCCTGCTGCTCCTGGCCCCAATCCTGAGGAGTTGGCGGAACTCTCCTCCTTGCGGTCGTACTTCATACTAGTTTTCGAAAGTCTCACAATACGACAGCGTGAGACAATTCAACTGCACTTTTTTGAGGGATACTCGCTCCTTGAGGTAAGCCAAAAAATGGGAGACTCTTTCCCGAGTGTACGGGGTCTTTACGCCCGAGCCCTCGAGCGACTCCGAAATCGTCTATCCGAAGATGGTTTCCAGATTCGGAGAGATTGATGAAAAAGAATGGTGTAAATCCAGGGACTGAGCACCGGCCGCAATCGGACTCGCATGAAGAGTTCCTTGAGCTCTGTGCGCAGTTTGTCAGCGATTCGCTAACAGAGGACGAGCGCGGGAGATTGGAGCGACACCTTCACGTGTGTGCTGTGTGTTCTGACACAGTGAAGGACTACGATAGAATTGCCGGCGTTGTATTGCCTACCCTCGGACCTGGTCTTCTGCCCAACCTGAATTCTACCGCGCTACTAGGGTCTACCGAGTTGGCAAAAAGAAAGCTACTGGAGCGGGCCCGTTCGGAGAACGTCTTCTTTGCTGGTCTGCGCGGTTCATCCGACGTTAACAACCGCTTTGCGAAGGCGGCGCGCACTGTCCGGCTTTGGCATGCGAGATCTTTGTTTTCCCTGTGGCACCGAGAGCCGCTCTTGCGGTATGCAGCTGGGATTTTACTAGTGGTTGGCCTGACCGTTTCAGCGTACCGCCTCGGCGAGAGAAAGGCAGCAGTCCTCTCCCACTTGGATCAGCTGAGTGGAAGTGGCGGACAATCTGTTCAACAGCAAGTCGCTGCGCTTACTCAGGAAGGTCAGACACTAGCTGTAAAGCTGCGCGAACGCGACCAGACTGTAGAGAGTCTTGCTAGCCAGATGAATGTGCAGGTGGTCGACATCGCAAAACTTAAGGAGAAGGAAAAGAACCTGCAACGTGTGATCCAGAAAGGTGAGGAGACAAAGAATCAGGTTGCCTCCGAGCGAGATGATATCAACCAACAACTGAACTCGACACAAAACAGATTAAATGATGTTAGTCAACAACTGGGGCTGGCGCAGGCGAACTTCATGCGAACGCAAGATGAGCTGAACCATCTACGCCAGCAACGCGACACGGATTTCATCGGGGCGGCGAGTCTTGAGGCGCGCATCGCAGAGCTATCCAAACTTCTGAAAGGCCGCGACGATGCGATTGCGCAACAACAGCAACTGCTGTCTGCCGACCGCGACATTCGCGAACTGATGGGCGCTCGAGATCTTTATCTCGCCGAAGTCTACGATGTTGCGCGCACCGGGGAAAACGAAAAACCCTTTGGCCGAGTATTTTTTACCAAGAACAAGTCGCTCATTTTCTATGCCTACGATCTTGACCAGCAACCTGGAGTGACGAATGCGAATACGTTTCAGGCGTGGGGCCGACGTGGCCCGGATCATAAAAAAACGGTAAGCTTGGGCATCCTTTATATGGATAACGTTGCGAACAAACGATGGGTATTGAAAGTTGACGATCCGCAGACCCTGCAGCAAATCGATGCCGTTTTTGTTACAGTGGAGCCAAAGGGCGGTAGTCCTGAGCCTAGCCACAACAAATTGCTGTATGCCTATCTCCGCGTATCACCGAACCATCCCTGATCACAGGTTACTTTTTCTGTTTCCTTAACACGCACTTCTGCCCGTTCTGTGCAAGGCACTTCAGTGGCTCGGTCATTCTTGTAACCTACTGTATACATATTCGTAAGCTGTCGTAAATAGGGCGACGCTCAAGTCCCCTTCAAATTCGCTTTGGGAGGTAGTCTCAATTCGACAGGCGATATGTCTCTGCGCCTTGTTCACATCCGTCGAAAACGCAGACCCAAGTTGCGTGGTGGAGATGCTTTGGGTTCCCTTGCTCTCCAACGGCCTCGCGGTGCTTCACGGACGCACGCAGAGGAAACGAGTGCGTGAAAGCTAGCCGCTACACACGAAGGCCCGTGTCCAAGGTTGGAGTAGAGTCACTCGCGAGAACGCACCCATGATCGAGAATGCAATCGGTCATCCTCCCGTGCGATGCTCTTGCATTAGTCCTCTTCGTGTTTGGTGTCGGCGGTGGTGCCGCGTTGACCTACATCCCACTTACCGTTCGACTCTGGAGGTTGCGTCAGAGACTCGAAAGAGTGCAGGCAAAGTTGCTTGTACGGGGCGCAGTGGCACCGATGAAATAAGCCGAATCAAATTGTTTTCGCGTACTCATGGGGTTTGAATTTCGCCACGCATGAAGCAGAAGTTTGTGACCAATCGCGCAAACCAGGAGAGGGCCCGGCAACAAAGGGTCTGCGTGGAGATGCCGCCTTTCGGATCACGCTTCCAGCCGTGTGCTAGTGTCCGCCTGACGAAAATACAAACTCGATCTGTTCATACTTCATGCCGCCAATCTTGCCGGATTCCTTCTCTCTTCGGCTGGACGACTTTTAAGGTGACGTCAAGCGCGCGCCCTGATCCTCGATGACATTTCGATTCAGCACCCCGACGCGTAGTCTACTTTATCTGTCGACAAGGCCTAGCTAGCAGCTAGCACTGGCATTCCCTTGGGTTCAGTCGCCCAACCATATTCTCGTGATTTGCGGTACATATCTTTGTAACCTGTCGTAAATAACACAAAGGCCTCGAGTCCCCCTTCAAATTGGCCTTGGGAGGCGGTCCAGTGCGACGGACGGTATGTGTGTGCGCGTTGTTCATAGTAGTGGCCGGGAGTGTGCGTGCCCAAAGCCCAAATGCTACGGTGACCGGGGAAGTGGTGGATCCGTCGGGCGCTGCCATCAGCGATGCGACTGTCCAACTCATCGACGAAGCCACCAACCTCAAGTATTCGACCAAAACAAACAGGGATGGGATCTATGTCGTTCCCAATTTGCCGCCGGCGACCTACCGCATCGAGGTTTCGCACGTCGGCTTTAAAACCGTCCTAAAGCCCGACGTTATTTTCAATATTCGGGGCGCTGTCGAGATCAACTTCAAGCTCCCTATCGGCGCGACTTCGGAAACGGTCACCGTCGAGGCGGGCGCGCCGATGATCAATACAACGGATGCGTCGGTCAGCACAGTGGTAGATCAAACGTACGTGAAAAATATGCCGCTGAATGGCCGCAGCTTTCAGGATTTGATTTTGCTCACGCCGGGAATTGTGACGCAAACGACCCAGCAGGGTAGCCCTACTGGTTCGCCGCTTGGTGAAATCGGTGAGTTCAGTGTTAATGGGCAACGCGCGGAATCCAACAACTATACCGTGGACGGTGTGAGCGCCAATGTGGGGGCGGCTACGGGCGCCGGCATGAATCTGGGGGCGGGCCCTAGCGGTTCTCTTGCTGCATCGACAGCTCTGGGTACCACGCAGGCCCTAGTCTCCGTGGATGCTCTTCAGGAGTTTCGTGTGCAGAGTTCTACCTACTCGGCCGAGTATGGGCGCAACCCCGGGGGTCAGTTTGCGTTTCAAACGAAATCGGGAACGAATCAATGGCATGGCACTGCATACGACTACTTGCGGAACGGTTTCTTTGACGCCCCAGACTATTTCACGGATTATTTTCGTCCGTTGAACCCCACTTTAACGAACCCAGCCATTAGACAGAATGATTTCGGGGGCACGTTGGGCGGACCGGTGAGAATTCCACACTTGTATAACGGAAAAGATAAAACATTCTTCTTTGTCTCGTATGAGGGGCTGCGCTTAGTCGCGCCACAGCCGGCCACGACCAGTTTTGTACCAGATCTTTGCATGCGAGGTGTGGTTGCGCAATGTTCGTCAGGGAGACAACCAGCCGCCAGTGCGCTCCTACCGGTCATAAATTCGTTTCCCATGCCCAGTCCCAGCGGGTTGGAGGATGCTGCAAACGGGATCGGCCAATTCATCGGAAGCTGGTCCAATCCGAGTTCGCTCAATTCCACTAGCGTCCGGTTCGACCACGCCCTAAACGATAAGCTGAGGTTTTTCTTCAGATTCAGTGATACTGCGTCCAGCGCGGCGACTCGAGGGGCATTCGGGTTTGCCCAGACGCTTGACGATATATCGGCCTACACATTGCGGACCTACACCACTGGTGCTACCAGCATTTTGTCAAGCCGCCTTAGTAATGAGTTCCGCCTTAATTACAGCTCGAACGGTGTGACAGATCGTACCGTTATTGACGCATTCGGAGGCAGCACGCCCGTCAACTTGGCACAGGTTACGGGATTGGGTGCTGGATCGCAGAATTATGTTTTCCTTCAATACGGCGGATATTTTCTTACCCTCAGGCAGGAGCAGGAGTCCGGCGCTCAACGGCAGTGGAACTTGGTGGACTCGGTGAGTCTCTCATTGGGGCATCACCAGCTCAAAGTCGGTGGGGACTATCGCAGACTGGCGCCGTTTGCGATTCAATCTAGTCCGAACCTGTTGTACTTTTACTTTAGTGAATCCGGAGTTGAGTCAAACAGCGCGTTTACATTCCCGTACGTCGTCGCTCCCGCCTATCCCCTGTACACGAACTTCTCCGCGTTTGCCCAGGACGAATGGAGAGTGTCGCAACGTTTGAGCCTTGCCACGGGGTTGCGTTGGGAGGTGAATCCTGCGCCGGGTGTGACGCAAGGATTGAAACCTTATACGATCCAAGGCTCCGGCCCCGATACGTGGACGCTAGCGCCGCAGGGTACTCCGCCCTGGCGTACCACCTGGTACAACTTTGCGCCTCGGCTGGGTGTGGCGTATGCCTTGCATGGCGCGCCGGGATGGGAAACAGTTCTTCGTGCGGGGGGCGGCGTTTTCTTCGATACCGGTCAGCAGTTGGGGTCGATTGGATTCCAGGGGCCAGGCTTTCAAGCATTTGGCCACTTTCTACCTGGCGGGTCGTTTCCAGTGCTTCCGGCGATTCCTATTATCGTGAACCCGCCCGTGGGGAAACAATCGCTTGTGTACGCGCTTGCCCCTCATCTGCAACTCCCATATACGCTTCAGTGGAACGCCAGCATCGAGCAGGCATTGGGCAAGACTCAGACTTTCACCGTGTCCTATGTCGGCTCACATGCGTCGAGGCTGCTGGAGGAAAATCAATTTTTCCGTCCTAATGACCCGAACATGGGAACTATTATTTTCGGTGAGAACGGCCTGAAATCGGACTACGACTCGTTACAGCTTCAGCTCCGGCGGAGACTGAGCCGAGGGTTGACGGCCCTAGGGTCCTACACCTGGTCTCACTGTATGGATTATGGCTCCGTGAACTTTGCGACCGGCTACCAGCGGGGGAATTGTGACTTCGACGTGCGGCACAATTTTTCGGCGGCCTTCTCGTATGACGTGCCGAATGTGGGGCACGGAGGCTTGGTCAGCGCCGTTTTGCACCACTGGGGCCTCGATGACCGATTCATCGCGAGGACGAGTTTTCCCGTAGGCTTAAACGGAGCACAAACTTTTGATCCCGTCACGGGGAACCAGACGTCCACTGGTCTGGATTTGGTTGCGGGCCAGCCGATTTATCTGTACGGGTCCAACTGTAATTCCGTTTATCAAAACCTGAACGTGGCAGCGGGCAAGACAGGCACCACACTGCCGTGTCCGGGAAGCCGGGCGATTAACCCCTGTGCCTTCGTTGTGGTTGGCGGCAGCCCTGTTCCTGGGTGCCCCGCGAATCCTACTGTGCTCGGACTGGTGCCGCGCAACTTTGCAAGGGGTTTTGGAGCATGGCAAATGAATTTCGCAGTGCGTCGCGAGTTTCCGATTCATGAGAACCTGAAGCTCCAATTCCGGGCGGAGGCATTCAACATCTTTAATCACCCGAATTTCGGACGCATTGATACGAGCTTTGGCTCAAGCACATTTGGGCAGGCCACGGGTACGCTTGCGAATTCGCTGGGCGTTCTTAATCCGCTCTACCAGATGGGGGGGCCTCGGTCGATGCAGTTTGCGATAAAAATAGTCTATTGAACTAAGGCAGTGAACTTAATGACATTCGCTGGCGATTCTTAGACAGAGCAGTGCGTAGTAATTCTCTGCGAATTCGTCCACGAAGCATTTTAATATGCCGACTACAACAATTAGAGATTGGGTTATAAAACTGTCTTGGTTTCACCCGCGCCACCTTCTCTCGTGCATGCTATTGTTTGGTTTGCCGACCGGGTCGGTTCTTGCGCAGAGACCGAAAGCTGAGACGAAGAGTTTATCTGACGCGCTTCGCTTGCAGGTCAGTCCGGCCGTGCCACTGCCAGTTGAAGGCAAGGTCAACTTTCTCTTCGCTTCCGCAGCCCCCGATGATCCAGACCGACTGCTTGCGTGTGCGACGGAGCATGATGACCTCCGGGGAAGGTTTCCTTCTGCCGTTTACGCGTCACTAGATGCAGGTAATACTTGGATGCGAGTGCTCGTCGATGCCAGCTCCGATTTGTTGTCGGAACTTTCTTGTGTTGCTGGAACGAATGGTCGAGCCTATTTTGTAACCAGCGCTTCTGAAACTTCTCGTCCGTTTAGTCGACACGAATTGGGCAGCATGGAGGCGTTTCGCTCGCTCGATGGAGGACTGAATTGGACCGGCCCGCGACGCTATCCCTTTGTTGATTTGCCAGCGCTGGCGGTGACTAATACAGGGGATCAAACTGAGAAGGTCTATTTGTTCGGAAATAACTTCGCCAGAGGATGGGGCGATGCAGGGAACGGTTCTTGGAGGGGACGCGCCATGATGGCGGTCTCAGAAGATGGGTTGGATTTTTCGGAGCCAAGTTTTCCGGTGGGAGGAACTGACCCAACATTGAACTATTTCCCTTCCAATGCGCTTGCCCTCAAAGACAGCTGTATCTTAGCTCTGTTCCGTAGCGGGAATCGACATCTTCTGTTTAAGTCGGACGACAAGGGGTACCGACAACTATCTGAAATTGAGCTACCACCGGAAATGCATAAGGCCAATTTAGGAAATATGGCAGTGGACTACAGTGAGAGGTTCCCCAACCGACTCTACGATGGCTTTAGTGTGGAAGAGAAGAATCGCGCCATTCTAGGGATTGCTATTTCCGACAACGAAGGAGTCACTTGGCGATTCAGAACGCTGCTAGAACGAAATATTGCTGGACAGGAGGGCGGTAGCACGGCTCCTAGAGTAGCGGTAAATAGTGACGGGGTCTTAGGGATTGTCTCGGGAATTGGTGAGTGCTTTGTCTTTGCGGTATCAGTGGATGGTGGTGAGTCGGTATCCAAGACGGCCTCTGTGGGTACTTGTGGCAAAGGCCAAGATGGTGAATACCTACCATCTCCTCAGAGTTATTTGTGGTATCAAGAGGGAAAATTACCAGGGGTATCTTTCGTGATAGATCCTAGCATTTACGGAGGTGGCCCGGAAATTGTAGCCGACGCCGGAGGACGGTTTCACCTCTTCTGGACAGAGCGAACTAGTGATGGAAATCTCGTGTTTCTTACATCGACGATCACTATATCCACCTCCGGAACTAAATCATCCTACCAGGTCGATCTGAATAAAGCAGAGGACCTAACGAAATCAACGGTCATCAAAGTCAATAACGTACATTTTGATTCGGTCACTGCTACTTTTGATGCGGATTTGTCCGTTCGAAATGCAGAAGCGACCAAGGAAATCGCCTATCCATCGTTTCTGGAGGTATCCAGTGAACACTCGGGCTGTGGAAAAGTGATTTACTTGAATCCGTTTTTAACTGCGGAATCCGGAAAAGCAATATTCAGGATTCCAAGAGCGAGCGGAAACTTCCAGTTGCTACCGGGCAATCGAACTCTACCAGTCCATTTTCGCGTGCGCGTGACCGGCTGTGAATTTAATAACTTGGGACAACTTCTGACCCTTGTAAGAAGTCATCATATACCCGATCCCCCGACGGCTCTTTCTGCACTTCAAATTGGATTTCGAGTGCTGGCTCTTCCAGCGAGTAAGTAGCTCTGTTCGATAATTTCAATGACCGCGTTTGCGGCGAGCGAGCGCAATTCGACCATGCCTCAAGCCGCCTCAAATTGACTCGAGTTTATCTCTCTGTTCCTATAAGGAAGGCGAAGGTGTCTCTTTCTTCCTGTTCCCTTTCTCCCTCCTTCGTGCCCCTGCGCCTCCGTGGCCAATGCCTCATCTGCCGTCACGTCTCCTCTAGCCTCTAGAAAGAGCTGCCGGAGCGCCTTATACTGCGGACGCTCCGGCAGTCGGTTATTTACTCCCAATCTTCATACGCGCCGACTGATTCGTTGTTAGGGGAACCATCACCGGAAACTTGGTGCGGCTTCCCTGGGGTTGCGCTCTGCACAGCATTGATCGCAGACGGCAACGCAGTCAGTTCTGGAGTTTCGTATTTCATGGTTTTCACCTCCTTTCTCAAATGAGATTTGCGTACATAGCTAGCTAGCTAAACTTTTGTGCTGAGCAGGCCTTTGCAAGTTCCTGAGGCTCAAGAGACGAGAGATGTTCTTGTCCTCCCGTATCCAAGGAGTTCTTGAGGACTCCATGGCTCGTGAGGTGACGTAGCCAAGACTCCAGCGTCAGTGTGCGCCTCAGCAGGCTCTCGAGGGGCGCTCCCTCGTTGCGCCGAGCCTTCTGCAAAGCTTGCCAAAATCGGTCCGGATCAATAATCCCCAGGGAACTGCCGACCATGCGCCAGCCCATCTCCGCCAAGCTGGGCCATTCCGTCGACGTTCTTTCTGCTGAGACGTTTTTCGGCGGCTCTTGCGGAACAGCCTCCTTTTTCCTTCGGTTCAGGATCTCGCCCGGGACAATGCCCACGAGGGCACGCTTCATCAGGAAACGGCGCTGGCCCACGCCGACGATCTGTTCCCGGGGGATGGCGTACATAAATTCAAGCAGATCCCGGTCAAAATAAGGAAAGCGAACTTCGCGCAGCGGCTCTGGCTCGGGGGTCCAGAGCGCCAGTAGCTTTCTATCAGCATCCAAAGTGCGAAGATTGTGCTGAAAGCTAGGCAAAGGACCAAACACCTTCACCCTGGATGAATAACCGCGAAGAGCGGCGCGATCGCGGCGAACAAAGCCGGGACGGAACCAGGGAGCCGAGTGCATCTCATTGGGTACATCGTCCATAGGAACGGCGGCGAAAAATCCTCGCGCGGCTTCCCAGAGCAACGGGAGCCGGGGTTTTCTCATCTTCGCGGCCCATGCCCTCAATTGGCGAGAGAGCGTGAGGAAACGTGCTCTGGCCAAGAGATTCTGGAACTCTGGTGTTGGGGTTGGTACGCCGTCGCCGGTAGCTTCACCTCCTCCGATTCCGGAGAGCGTGACGCGATATCCCTGTGATCTTATATAAGCTGCATTCTGCTCGGAAAGTGCGGAAGTACGCCTGTTGGGAATTGGAGTTGCCGCAAACCGACCGCTTGCAAATTCGGCCCCGAACAGTATTTGCGAGTGATCTTCTTTTAGAGCACCAGCATCGATGTGGTGTCCCACGCGGCCGCGCTTCTCTTCCACTTTGGTGAAATGGGGAAGTTCACCCCAGTTTGGCTGGGATTCGTCGTACCACGTGATGGTATCGAGGCGTGGGCATTCGGCTTGGCCGCGGGCGATGACTAAGTCGGCCATGCAGACGATGGAAGACGAGTCCATGCCGCCGCTGAGTTCGGCAAGGACCGGACGGTCGGAGCGGAGCTTGCGCTGCACGGCTGTGGCCAAGACGTTGCGGAAGTGCTCTTCATATTGGGCATCGGTGCGGTAACGGATTTTCTTTCCCGGATCGAAATCCCAATACTTGCTGACGGTCTGCTTTCCGGGTCGGAGGAGCACGGACGAGGACGGCGGGACAGCATGAATCCCGGCGTAGGGCGTCAGATGCGCGGCGGGAAGGTGAGCGAACCAGCCGGCGATGTACTCTTCGCAAATTTCAAATGTTCTTCCCGCAAACAGAACCAACGGATCGAGAATCGTGCTCCACGTCACATGGTGTTTCTCAAACGAGTAGTAGAGATGTTTCGTCCCGATTGGATCCTTGGCGAGCAACACCGAGCGCTCGCGCGGATTCCAGATCGATAGCGCCCAATCCCCAATTAATCTCCCCAGGCAGTCCGCCCCACGCTTTTCGTACGCCGCCGCGACGATAGCAGCGTCCGTCGACGCGATGGTCAGGGAATCTTTCAACTCACTGATTAACTCTGCGCGATTGTCCAAGCGGCCATCCCAAGTAATGACAGCGCCAGACTGGGAAATGTGTGGCTGCAATTCGCGACGGGATTCTTTCGTGGTGTGGAAGGCGCGATAAAGGATCTTTACGCCGCCATTGGAATATGATTCATTGCTGTCGGGGCCGTAGGGAGTGAGGGCAGCGCTGACTTTCTCAACGTAGTCCGAAGGAGGCTGTTGACCTTCGAAATTCCATCTTCCAAACTGGACGCTCATGATTTGGTCCCTCACTTCCTAAGCGATACGGCTGAAGAACCTGTGCGGCAACCTCGAGATTCCCGCCCTCTGAAGAAGGCGGCTACACAAACCCACAGGCTGTTAGCGCTGGATAGAAGCCTGCAACGCCAACTTAGGTTTCCTGGTTGTGTCCAGGTTTATAATTCCTAATCTGCGAAGATCCTTGAGCCAACCGTCGAGGCAGAGCGTACGCCTCAAGGTGATCATGGGGACTTCTTCGCCTCGTCGAACCTTCTGCAATGCCTCCGAAATACGTTCCGGGTCCACAATTCCGAGCGAACTGCCAAGCATGTTCTGAGTCATCTCCACGAAATGGGCCCAGTCGTTTGAAATCTCTGCCATCGGCGCCCGGGCAACAAACGCTTTCCCCTTTTTGTTCAGGATCTCATCGGGGACGATGCCGACGAGTGCCCGGCGCATGAGAGAACGGCGTTGGGTCGGGCGGACGAGTTGTTCCCGCGGGATTGCGAACAGGAATTCCAGCAGGCCGCGGTCCAGATAGGGATAACGTTTCTCAAAAGGCGGTTCGAATGGCAAAGCGGTACGAGCCAGTTGCCTTCGCAAGGCATCGAGTGTGCCTACATTTCCTTGGAAGCTTGGCAGGGGACCGAACAGTTTCGTCCTACAAGGATAGCCGGTCAGGGCCACCCAATGGCGCTTCACGAAGCTGGGCTGCAGCCATGGCGCCGGCCGCATGTGTTTCGGGACACCCACAAGCGCGGGGGGAAAAAAGTCCCGGGCGGCTTCGAAGAACAAATGGAACCAGGGCTTTTTCTTTTCCAGTGCCCAGACCTTTAGTTGATGAGCGAGGGCTCCGAATTTTGCTCTTGCGAGAAGATCTTCAAATTCTGGTGTGGGTGTCGGTACACCGCCCATTACCTCGTCGCCGCCGATTCCTGAAAGCACGACGCGATTCCCTTGGGAGGCTAGGCACATCCTGACTTGCGGAGAAGGCTGGCCACCGTAGCCAGGAGTCTGTTCAAAGCGATCACAAAGAGATTCGGGTGGTGGTCCGGATTCGGGCTTTTCTTCCGGATCTTGTGCGCCGACGTTGATGTGCCAGCCGGTGCGGCCGCGCTTTTCTTCAACTTTAGTGAAATAGGGGCGCTCGTTCCAGTTAGGTTCGGAATCGTCGTAGTAGGAAATGGTGTCGAGGCGCGGAGTTTCGGCGGCGCCTCGGGCGATAACAGCGTCCGCCATGCAAACGATGGACGAGGAATCCCTGCCCCCACTGAGCTCGGCAAGGACGGGTCTGTCGGAACGGAGTTTGCGCTGGACGGCTTTCGCGAAAACGGTGCGGAAGTGCTCCTCATATTCGGCATCGCTGCGGTAACGGATTTTCTTCTCCGGATCGAAATCCCAATACTTGTTAACGGTGTGTCTTTCGGCTCGGAGGAGCACGAAGGAGGATGGCGGGACGGAATGGATGCCGACGCAGGGTGTGAGATGTGTGGCCGGAAACATGGAGAGCCAGCCAGCAATGTACTCTTCGCAAATCGCGAAAGTCTTTCCGGCAAACCGGACGAGCGGATCGAGGATGGTGCTCCACGTGACCTGATGGTTGTCGAACGAGTAGAAGAGATGATGCGTGCCGATTGAATCTTTGGCCAGGAGCAGCGAGCGGTTGATGGGGTTCCAGATAGATAGAGCCCAATCGCCGATGAGTTTGGCGAAGCAGTCGGAGCCCGATTTTTCATAGGCCGCCGCGACGATGGCCACGTCCGTGGAGGCGATAGTCAAAGAGTCTCGCAAGTCACTAATGAGTTCGGCGCGATTGTCCAAGCGGCCATCCCAGGTGATGACCGCGCCGGATGGAGAAATATGCGGGTGCGTTTCGCGGCGGGATTCCCTGGTGGTGTGGAAGGCGCGGTAGAGGATCTTTACGCCTCCCTTGGAATACGCTTCGTTGCTGTCGGGTCCGTAGGGAGCGAGAGCTGCACTGACTTTTTCGATGTAGCCGGGAGCAGGAGGCTGGCCCTCCCAATTCCATCTTCCAAACTGGACGCTCATAATTGTTCCTTTTCTGCCTCTGGTTGGTTCTTAGCACCTGTCGAGCACGCCGTACATTTCCGACGTATAAGGCCTGTCGTTGACCACGCGGCCATCGACTTCGACCCAGGCATGAGCCTTAAACGGCATTTGCTGTGCACCAATGACCATCTGAGCGGGTACGCCGTGCCGTTTCAAAAGGCAGGCTGCCGCTGCGGATCGCTGCAGACAGAGCGCCTCTTTCCAATACCAGATGCAGGCCATGTCTACGGCGGAGCAGATCTGTTCGACGGCATCCGGAGATGCAGCCTGATTGGCGACCGGACAGTGACGAACTTTGTTGTACAGTGCAGCGAAGTCTTTTCGCGCCAGGTAGAAATCAAAATGAATCAGCTTCAGGTACGCCTGCAGAACAAGAAACGACATGGCCAAACCCTCCTTTCTCACATACACTTGCAATTGGTCACATAAAAACGCCACACGATCTGTCACAGCCTGACCGTCACTCGCGAAAAAAGAGCAGAGGGATAATCGCCGAATGTGCCGTCAAGCAGAATGAGACATACTCAAGTCCGCGCGCCGCCTTTGTCGTAGCAGCGAGAGACTTTTGGTACAACTGAAGACCAAGCTCCAGCAATTGACTTGCGGTTGTAGCTCCGGCGCGTCGCAACCAGCGAAGTCCTTCTTCCTGGTTCTGGTTCAAGCCCCAGCAAGAAAGCAGATAGGTTCCCAACTTCATCATTGCGATCTGGCTACCTTGCCGCGCAGCCTGGTGCAATAGCTGTTCACCCTGCTTGGGATCCGGTGCCAACCCATTACCTCTTATGAGTGTAGTCCCGAGGTCGACCATAGCAAGACGATGTCCGTGTTCAACAGCATTGCGGAGCCAGCGTTCGCCTTCCGCAGAAGAGTCGGGTGATGACTCTTCGTCGAGTTCGTACTCTGCAAGCTTTTCCATGGCAAAGGGATTGCCCAATTCGGCTGACTTTTTCAGCCACTCTAGTCCCTCTTTGGGTGATTTCGGGAGACCATCACCAGTAAGCAATCGTAAGCCGAGCTTCTCCATTGCGTACAAGTCACCGTTCTGAGCGGAACTTCGAAGCCATCGTTCGCCCTCGCTTGGTGAGTTTTCGAGCCATCCCCGGAAGCTCGAAGGTAAAACAATGTTCTTGACCGAGAACTTCCCTTGTCTTTTAAGAAGAACGATTGAGTCCAGACCAAGGTCCAACATGGAAGACTGAGCGCCAGTTTCAGGAGCCTTGGCGGATGTAGCAGTTGTGTTTGTTGCCTGCATCGCATTGCACCTAGCTTGTTGGTATCTCTCAGAAATCCTAGTAGTCGGGCTGCTGATTCGTTGTGGGCTGGGCGACGTAGCGATGGTGGGCGATGTGAGCTATCGAGTCAATTCTAAAGAGAGCCCCAATCCGGCCAAATGGTCCCCGATTCGGCCAGCGTCCGACGCACAGAGAGGCTCTTCGGATCATGTATTGTTTGTAGAGACGAAGGAGCAGCTTTGGCCATCGACGGCCGGCGTGCTGCGACGGTATCTCTATAGCGCAGCGATACTCATCATTGGATCATACGCGGCCTGTTGTCGGAAAGCGCCCGGTCGCAAGTCCAGGTAAGTTCAGATGCGCCCCGCAGTGCGATTGGGACCTGCATTATCGTGAACTGCTGAGGGCGCGTTGTTCAATCGTACGACGAGCTAGTTGTTAGGCCGTTCAGTTTTGTGAGCACACGTGATGACCATTGCGCAAGAGCACTGCGAGGAGAACACGATGGGAGTCTCACTCCTTGAGGAAGTCGCCGACACTTCCGTGATGGGGCTCGCAAATACCACACGGAACTCCTGGCCACTGTGCCGCCGCTCAAAATCGACGACGTGAGCATGCACAACTTAGCGCCCACAGCGGCGGAAGAATTGCCAGAGATCGTGATGGCTCGTCACGAGCAGGCCAGCACCCTGCCCACTTCCAACCGCCCTGGGCAGGATTGAAACTGGTTAATGTCGCTGTGCGGTCATCACTGCAAATGCTGAATTGACTACTAGCAGGTCCCCAAGTGCGGGTCACGAGGCTCGAGGCTAGAGCTGGCAAAAAGAACTTAGTCCGGGTTCGCGCCGTTGGGTTTTGACCCGACCCGCCGTTGCCCGCGTTTCACCTGACTACTGAGGGCGTGGTCTGCATCATCCACTATCTCGATGCGTTCTCGATGAATCGTCCTACGTTATCTTTCAACTTGATCAAGTCCTCTTCGCGTACGTACATCATGTGTCCCGCCTCGTAATACTTGAGATAGATGTTCTTTTGCAATTTCTCGGGCAAGCCCAAATGCTCCATGGTGTATTCCGTGGCGAAAAAGGGTGTCACAACGTCGTATAGGCCGTTTTCCACTTCCACCTGCAAGCGAGGATTCCTCAGCATTGCCTGAACCAAGTCGCGTCCAGCGTCCGGAAAGGGGTTGCCGTTATGCTTCATCTCCCACTCTCCGCCGCCCTCATGGCTATCAAAAGTGTGGTACGTCCTGTCCTGCCCGAACTTCAACTCATCTCGCACGTAGATATTGAAGGCACCAGTAAACGCGCCAGTGATCGCATCACTTTGCGCGTCAGACGTCACGTATTCCGACAGGAGATTGAAGGCGAATCCTGAAAATCTCGCATCGTACGCTCCAGTGGTCAACCCGCGGCTCCGCTGCAACTCAGCCAGAAACTGGCCACCATTCACGCGAAGGTTTGCTTTCAGCAAGTAATCTTCACTCAATCCCGTGTACCGCGCGAGCTTCTTTACCAGATCCGCTTTTTCTGTGGCGCTCAACCTCGCGCCTTTCATGAGTGCGCTAGCGTATTCCGTCTCTGCAAAGCGTCGTGCTTCGCCGATGAGCGCGTTCAGGCTTTCCGGCCGGTCTTGCAATACCTTGTGATACCAAGCGCTTGCAGCGTATGTCGGCAGCAAAGAAACATAAGTCATATCGCCCATTGGGCTGAACTGCAGTATCGACGAAATAAGCACAATTCCATTGAGGTACACGCCGTGTTCCGTTTGCAAGTAGCTCGAAAGTGCGGCCGAGCGGAACGTGCCGTAGCTTTCGCCAATCAGGAATTTGGGCGAGTTCCAACGATCGTTCCGGCTGATGTAAATTGTAATGAACTGCGCCAATGACTTTACGTCTGGGTCCACGCCGTAGAAATCTTTGTTTTGGGCTTTGCCGACTGCATGGCTAAAACCTGTGCCGACAGGATCAATAAATACGAGATCCGCCTTATCCACCAACGAACTCGCATTGTCGGATAGCTTGTAAGGCGCCGGCGGCGTTGAATCGGCGTTCGTCGTCACGACACGGCGCGGCCCAAAGGCACCCATGTGCAGCCAGATCGATGAAGATCCCGGTCCACCGTTGTATATGAATGCGATGGGGCGTTGGCTCATATCTTTCTCATCGCTTCGCGTGTATGAAGTCGAATAGACCAGCGCTGTCGGTTCGTCCTTGGCATTTTTCAGTAGTATCACTCCTGCCGTCGCTTTATATGGAATGTTTTGTCCGCCTATCCTTATTGTGTGCTCTGTGACGGAGGCCTCCTCCTTAGGGGCAGGAGATGGCGGCTCAGCTGGCTTCTCTTCCTTTTGCTGTTTTTCTTGTGCACACACACCGAGCGGGGCAAAGTGCAAGAAGAGCAGTGCCGCACATAGACTCGTTCTAAAAGGATTCCCTATTGTGCAAACTCCCCTAATAGAAGCACTCAATACCGAGCAATTGGTCGTCATCACTTCACGATGGATTGGTTTAGAGCGGCATAGTTGCCTTGGAACTCTTAGCGCCAGTGCGCGACCTCGGTTCCTTTGTATAGAACTGCATCGCACTTTGCCATGTGGAGCTCGGTCACGCTCCCCCCATCACCCAGAAAGCCCACGGCTCATCAGGGTCACAGCCGAGGCTTAGAGACAGACCAATCTCGCAGGAGGGGCGGTCCTTGTGTTTCTTCAACCGATCTCCCTTCTTGTAACCACGGAAATAAGAGTATGTCGGATAAACGGTTACTCCAGCTTCTGCTTCTACTATGGGTGTAAATCTCGCCAGCAGGAGCTCCATACGAGGATCCGCATATACAGCTGGGGCCCCCAGTACTTGCATGTCGCTGGCAGCAAGTTCCGGCCGACGTGCCATCGTCAAGGCATGTTCTAGCAGAGATTCAAAGATTTTGCTGGGTAGCACTGGCGGAAGAAGTTGATAACCATTTTTGTCGAAGAAGTTTGGTGAGTTCATAGAATCCTACCGCCTGAATAATTCCGTTCTCCCAGCTTCTGGAAGTCGCCTAGCCAAAATTCCTTTTCCTAAACTCATGGCGATGATTTCTAGTGCGCACCGATGTTCAGATTCCGAGCCGGTTGGCTCTACGTGAAGTTCCCCTCCTCTTTTCAGAAGAACGATTGAGTTCGGACCAAGGTCCAATGTCGACCACTGAGTGCCGGATTCAGGAGCCAAGGCGCATGTAACGGCTGTGTTTGTTAAAGTCATCGAGTTGCACGTCGGATCGTCCCTTATCTGTCAGAAATCCTAGTCGTTGGCTGCTGCTTCGTAGAGGGCTGGATGACCCAGCGATGGTTGGCGATGTTAGTTATCGAGTCAATTCTAAAGAGGGCCCCAATCCGGCCAAATGGTCCCCGATTCGGCCATCCATGGAGTTCAAAGAGAGAATCTTCCATTCACGAAGTGCTCTTAGAAACAGAGGAACCATTGACCATCGGTTGTGACGGCGACTGTGTTATGAAGGTCGGCGTATGCGCCACCGCCACTTATCAGTTCATCGTGCACGTCCTGCTGTCGAAGCTCCGAATCGATTTCATGAACAAGCGCATCGGTGATACCGTTTCGAGTAGTGAGGACAGGAACGCGGTCCGTGGCAGCAATCCAGATAAAATGACAACCGCCGCTGCAATTGGGTTCTGTTTTATGGAGTGAAGTACGACTCACCCATCGAGATTCTCCTTGCCGAGGAGCGTCCGCAGGTGCGGAAGAGCTACCGAAGGTCAACATGATGGAGCGTCAGCAGCAGGAACAGCACCCGAGCGCAAGCCGTTCGATTGGTTTCACAAAAAGAGCGAGGAGCGCCGTGCGGGCGAGAGCGCTTGCGGCTGCCCAAGCAAGCAGCTGCGGCAAGGTCAGTGCCTCGTAGAGGCCCCCGCGAAGCGGCCGCCGAGATAGTTACCGACGGATGTCGACAGAAACCAAACTCCCATGATGAGACCCGTCGCACGCTCGGGAGCGAGTTTTGTCATGGCACTGAGACCCACGGAGCTCACGCAGAATTCGCCAGATGTATGGAGAAGCCTGAATCGCTCAACCAGCTTGCCTCTCGTGCGAAAAGGTGGCTAATATCCCGTAAAGAATAGTATTGTACAAATCTGGATAATCCATTGTTTCTAGGAAACCGGTTAGTCTTGGCTTGGCATTCATGGATCCCGAAAAGAGTTGGCTTGTAAAGAACTATGCACAAATGCTGCTGCTGGCTGAATGCTGAATCGGTTCGTCGTCGTATAATCTTGCCATTTGCTGTGGTAATAATGTCGATGGGTTTTCCCGTCGTTGCCAAGACACAAAAATCCGCCGACTCGTTACCCGTGTATCTAAGTCCCAATTTTAACTATTCCGAATTCATGCGGTTCGATGCGCCAAAACCTCCCATGGACCTGATTTATCAATCCAACGGTTTTCTTGCGCTTCGCGAAAATGGATTCGGCGGGCAAATCGTTATAATCCCCGCGCCCGTTGATAATGCGCCGCATAATACCAGTGACCGCCTGAAAGCGATGGAAATAGGCGCTCCCGCATTCGTCGATGCCATGAATCGCGCTTACAATTTTGCCGATAGTTCAGCGGAACGCCACGTTGTATATTTTCCAGATCGTACCGAGTATCAAGCTGTATTTGAAGGTGGACCAAAAGTTGTTTTCACTGTGTATCCGGTCTATGGAGAACCAGCGGCGGTTCTTCAAGTCCACATTAAGCAAGCCGATGGGCCACTTCAGGTAAGGCTATACATTCATGGTACAGGTTTTCAAGCATTGACTGAGCAAAGCGACAGCGAGGCTTTGTACGGCTCACCTCGTTGGCCATATCGTTTATTGCTTCAAGAACTTCCAAGGGCAAACGTACAAGAAGATAGTATTCAGTGGATGCTCAAACAAGGCGCAAAAGCATCCATCATTGTCACCCTAGGAGGAACTGAATCCGAAGCTCGAATGACACTTCAGAAGATAAATGCTTCTGAAGATCTTCTGAAACAAGCCACAAACAAAGCGTGGAATAACTATCTGGCGTCTGTTCCGTTGGTAGCGCCTGACGAAACCCTTCACTTCAAAATCGGAACCTCTGGCGCTGAGGAGGAAATAACTCCTGAAGATCTAGTCCGCAGCGAACTATGGTTCTGGCGGGGAGTGTTAAGCACCACATGCCAGGTAAAATATTTAAAAGGCACGCCAATAACGATTGCCGACTGGAATACATTCATGGGCATGTGGGGAAACGACGGCATTGCTGAGGCCATTGCGCTATCGGCGACCACCCGAAAAGATTTAGCGCGAGGAGCCATTCTCAATTGGTTTCGTTATTCGGTCAACGCTCACGGAGATGGAAGCGCAGCCTGGACCATCTTTCCTTCCGGCAAAAGCACCTATGAATCGGATCACCCCGAGCACGAAACCGAAAGTGTTCCGCTGCAAGCAGCCCTCGTCGGTACCTACGTGCGCCTCACTGGAGATACCAGCATCCTTGATGAAAAGCCCGAAGGAGCAGCAGGGAAACGGACTCTATGGCAATCCTTGGTCGCCTACCAAAGCAACCTTCGCAAAGTGCGCGATACCAATCAAGACCATTTGATTGATTGGCTGCACATCTACGAAACCGGCTGGGATGACAAGAATTCACCTTTTGTCGATAACAACAAAGCGCCCACCAGCGTTCTGAACGAACAGGTCTTTAACCTCTGGAGTTTGCAGGAGATGGTATATCTGTCTCGCATTCGCGGAGAAGATCCTTCACCCTGGCAGGAAGAATTTGATGCTGCCAGAGAAGCCGTACGTACAAAACTGTGGGATGCTGAAACCCAACGTTATTGGGACCTCGATATAAGCACCGGAAAATTATGGACACAAGGCGAAAATCTCGACGCATACTATTTTCTCTTCTACGACTCCGACCCGAACCGCATCGCTGCCATGATGGACAGATTAAATGATCCCAGGAAATTCAATGGCGCACTTTTACCAACGCTTGCGTTTGACAGCGCAAAGTGGGGCGGTTACTGGCGCGGTCCTGCATGGCCAAGAGAATTCTGGCAGGTTGCTTTAGCTTTGAACCGGGTTGGTTTTCCTAAGGATGCCTTCACCTGGCTGGCGCGAGCTATCCAGTCTAATCTCGGTCCCATCCTGCCGGAAAATGTTGATCCTAAACTGTACCCGTCCCGCGACCACATCAACGGCGGAGTCCGCATCATGGGCTATGATGCCTTGGATTGCGCCGCCTTCGCGGATATAGCTGGATTGCGCATCTGGGCTGGCGATGACCTCACCGTTGTAGCTGACCCAACCATCGGCAAGGTATACGTCCGCAGCCAAAAATGGATGGGAGACAGCTATGACGCTTTATTCCGCCCCGGCAAACCAACCCTTCTCTGGAGAAACGGTCAGGCCTTCAAACCTCTAAGTCCTAAACACGTTTGGAGAGCCAGGAAGGTCGGAACCCACGTCACTTTCGAGCGAGCAAAAGACATTCGCTTTCATCGCAATCCCATCAAGGAATCGAGCGACGTTCAGGAGGGTTTGGCATTTGCGCCAGCCACTGGCGGCTCTTAACCTATGATCCCGAATCGCTCAGGCAAAACCGATCGACTACCAGATCGTGTCTGTTCCAGATTAGCGGAACTCATCGAAGTGATCGTGCGATCTAGTCGGCGGTATCACCACGTGAACCGTACCAGTCGTAGGTGACGGCTTCTCCATCGCAGCGCCAATGGGCTGGCGTCGTAGTTTCGAGCCAATCGAGCGGCTCGGCCACAGAACGTTTCTCGTCCGCGCGTGCGAACGCTTCGCGAAGTGCCTTTCGCTGTTCCGCGCCTACTGCCTCCGGGGCAGCCGAAACGAAGAACGGCGTTCCGCTTCGTGACAACAGATCGAGCCACCGCTGGTTCAGCTGCCACGGCACGGCGGCCGTGATCCCGACGCAGTCGGCATCTGTGGCGAAGAAGGCCCCGTGTTGGACACCGCGGAACGCTAGCGTATTTACTCCCATGCGCCTGGTTCTGTTCCAGTCGCGGCCGCTCGTATCGTCGCCAGTGCGCTGCAGGTCAAAAACTCCTGCTCCGATATGGCCAATCGTATTACAGCCGATGATAACCGTTCGCTCGCCAGCGCCTTCGCGGATCGCAGTGTAAACATCGCGCACTATCTCAGCTGTCGTGCGGCTGCGATCATAAAACGACCAGCCGCGGTCTGTAATTGCGGCGCCCATTTTCGAGCCAAAACGGCCGAACAAGTCCTCCGTCGAAAAGTCATGCTTGATTAATTCGAAGCCCCAAGCTACTAGACCCGCCACGTCCTCGCGAATGCGCGCCCGGGCTTCGGGGATAGTCGGATCAAGCAGTATTTCCCCGCCATCTGTTCCGCGTGGGCGTTTAAGGGCCCACGATTCGAGCCCGCGTTCGTGAGTAAGTAGAGGCCGCATCCAGATGCCGGGCCGCACGCCGGTAGCCTTCAGGCGGGCCGCCAATCCGGGCATATCCGGAAAGGCTTCGTTTCCGTAGCGCCATGGTCCACCGCTACAGCAGCCTGTGTTTGCGCCAGCCAACTGCCAGCCATCATCGATCACCTGAAACGGGCGATTGGCGTGCTGACCGGAGAGGTCTGCGATGATCCCCGCGTCGCGTTCGATCGCTTTCGCCGAACAATTGTCACCGTAGGCGTAGTACCAGTTATTGCCTCCGTAGATGGGTGTTGCAGGCATGCGCGGATTGTGGCACAAGAGCGTGCAGAAACTGCGGGCTGCTTGCCAGGGCGTCTCATCCTCATGTCCTTCGCGAGCGATGACCTTGCATAGGTCTAGGGTTCTCTCACCGAGTAAAACCGGACTGCCACCGCTTCGCACATCCAGCCAAAGCGATACGCCGGCGCTGTCCCCGCGCCAGAATGCCATCGCGGTCGGACAGGTGGCGACGCCATAGCCGTGTGTTCGTTTCCCATCGTGGGTTAGGAAATACCATGGCATTACCCGTTCACCGATCAACACACGCCATTCCAAGTCGCCGTAACCACGTTCCCAGTGGTCCGCTAGAAATCGCAGTCCTAAGGGAACACGCATTTGCCATCGAAGATGAATGCGGCTCACGGCCTTGTCCGTCGCGACCATCGCGACTCGGAGGTGGGTTGGCTCTTGAGCGCTCTGTGGCACGAGAGCAGTGAGAACCCTTATTCCGTCGGCACTCCAGGAACCGTTAGCCTTGCCGAGTTCAGTAGGCGTCGCCGCTTCATAGGCGACCAGGAGGTCCGGTGGGCGCATGAGATCGAAGAACGTTTGTCGCGTCGAGACCGAGCGACCTGATCCGCTTGCTTGGTTTGTGAACGGCGCTTTAGCGGCACCCGCAAAAACGGATGCACCCGCAATCCCGGAGGTCCCCAGAAATCGCCGCCTGGAGGTCTTGCGCCACGAAATCTTATCCATCAGACCCACCACCGTTTCATAAAGACCGGTGACTTACACTTTCTTTTGACTGGGAGTTTCAGATGCAGAAGAGCCACTCCTGAGCAACGAATTGGCCGAGTAATTATGCTGCGATGCACGATCGGATTGTTATCGATAGGATAGCATCTACATGGCCAGCTCTCAAGACAAGCGCATTAGAAGAACAGATTGGGAAGGCTGAGCTGTTCGTGAATTTTACTTTGGCCGTTAGTTGGGTTGTACAGAGGCGCGGTCCGGCTCAGGCAAGAGTTCCTGGACAGATTCCCAGACTCCCTCACTGACCGGGATGAATTCTCGAAGAATTTCTTCCTCTGACGCAATCGCCAGCCGACGGGAGCCGGACTTCGTGTGGACGAACCAATGCCGCCCACCGCCAGGATATGGCGGTAGTCCGATGGTTCCATCGCTGTTTAGGCGCAAGGGCTTCTCCCAAGGGCCGCCCTTGATGCACAGTGTCTCATTCTTCAGCCTGGCCATTTCTGCTTCGTCGATCTCTATATGCCAATTGAACGGTGGCTGATAGCGCCCTTCGAAGAAATCGATATTCGCGGCCTTGTTTTCCTGTACTAGCGTATGCGCCATGAAGACTGGCACTTGGTAGCAGAGACTCCCGCGGCCAAAAGCTAGCCAATTGTATCTGCGATCGATAAGTTCCAGCTTCAGCCCAAAGCGGCAACGGGTTACATTCAAAGCGGTCTGGTCTGTCGATTGGAATGCAGAAACATTTGGATTAGCTTTGATCAGTCGTTCCGTTTCTCGAAGCCAGTCTCGATGGCAGCGGCGATTCAGGATCATAAAGCCCGCATTGAAGAACTCGCGGATCGGGATGTTCCAGTCTTGGCAAGCTCGAATAGTTCCCCCGTGCGGAATATCAGTGACAACAACGAGCGCGTCTGGCCTGGCGAATCGTGTCGGGTCCCAAGGTTTCAGGCAGACGATGTCTGAGTCGAAATATAGCACTGCGTCATCGTCAACGTGATCGAAGATCCTTAGCTTTAGGTGATGCGGATG